>SERZ01001266.1_pt1 | contig 14749 bp, 6 predicted proteins | sample 3171461 | NCBI WGS metagenome assembly SERZ01 (sample SAMN06051861, study PRJNA518727) | freshwater metagenome | biome: subpolar coniferous forest; feature: holomictic lake; material: water; isolation source: holomictic Lake 227, 6 m depth | place: Canada: near Kenora, Ontario | collected 2013-06-25... | reverse complement strand
CATCGTCGTGATTTTCACCGCCGTCGAACGGCAAACCGACCGCCTTGCACATTGCCTGCACGATTTCATGACCCTTTTTTTGGTGCAGATCGAGGCTGAAGGCCCCCGATGGTTTGAGAATGACCGCGCAGGCTCCGAATCGACGCGCTTCTGCGGAAATCGAGGTTGCAACGCGCGTGACCGAGGAAATAACGATGGTTTTGGCCTTTGAGGCCAGCATCAGCCGCTTCAGCGTATCGATCCCGTCCATTTCCGGCATTTCGATATCAAGCAGGATAATGTCAGGTTTAAGGGTCTGCGCCAATTCCAGCGCGACTTTGCCGTTGGCGGCCTCTCCCACCACTTCAAACCGCTCATCACTTGCAGCGATCTGCATAACGATCGCGCGCATCATCAGGGAATCATCAACGACCAAAACTTTTTTCTTCATAAGAACCTCCGGCTGGCCGGAAGATGACGTCATATTCATTAAGTTTTTCCTATCCGATAAAAGAATCCAGGGCCAAGGGATTGACGATCGGCATCAGGGCGCGCTCTACCCTGGCAATTTCTCCGATAAAGTGCGGGCCGGATCCGGTGGCTTTGATCGCCGAAACCGGAATCTTGACAATGCGGGCCAGCCGGTCGACCACCAGCGCCCAAATTCCCCGGGAGCCGCGCGCCAAGACAAAGGCCGTACGGCGGGTCACGGTGGCCGGTCGACCGAGCGGTTTGCGCAAATCGGCAACCGGAACCACATTACCGGCAATATCGACCATGCTGGCTAGCGCGGCATGTCGGCGTCCCGGCAACGGCATGGGCTCCCTGTGTTCTGCGATTCGTTCGACCCGGTCAAGATCGATACCGAACATTTCCGAGCCGATCAGGAAGGTCAGGAACCGACGTTCCGGCTCCGGAATAACGGGTGCGGGCCGGCTTTCGGCTGACCGTCCGTTCGGCATGAATGACCGGAGCCGCTCGCCGGCAGGTGTGGCAAACAGCGAGTCGAGATCAACTATCCCGGTCAAGCTTTCCCGCGCGTCGATATGATAGCCGGAAATCCCGGCTCTAGCTTCCGCCAGTGAGTGGATTGCGGCATCATCCAGGCGGCGCATACCCTGGATCGCATCCACCGCCAGGGCAACAGTGTGTTCTTTGTGGCGAACCAGAGCCATTGGAATCGCCTTTTTTCCAGCGGGCGCGTCCTTGCCCAACAGGCGCCCGAGCGATACCGCCGGCACCGGTGTACCCCGAACCACGGTCAGGCCAAGAATTTCGGCTGGCGCATGCGGCATAACCGTCAATCGGTCGGTCGTAATAACTTCCTGAACCTGATCGAAGGGCAAGGCGAACTGTTCGCTGCCGCAACGCACGACCAGGCAGCGAACCATGGCAGGTCCGCCAGGTGACGATCCGGCCGATACGGGTGCGTTGTGTTTGTCCACGTCACCCAAGACGGCCACCGGACGCCCGATCTTGATCGGAGTCAAACTCTCAAGTCCGAGCTTGTCAAGCCGGAGCAGAGAAACCGTACGGTTCTGCCAGCAAAACTCGCCTTCAATAAATGAGCCGGCACACTGCTCGGAGCCGGCATCCGGAGGATGGATGTCATCCGCGCTGACCACCGTTTTGGTTACAACGGTAGAGACACGAAGCGCAACCAAGCGGCCGTTAATGCGGACCAGCATTAAAATCGAGGGATCATTCGGACGCGGTGTCAGCCCGACCCGGCGGGCTAGATCAATTTGGGCAACAATAACGCCGCCGGCCGAGATCATCCCTTCAACGTTACCGGCAACAAAAGGCAGCGGCGTCACGGGGACCGGGGCGACCTCTTTGTCGTGGGCTTCCGCCGGTAAGGCAAAGGTTTGGCCGGCGACTTCGAAAATAACGAGGTTAGGCATTACAACCGATCTTTCATGCCTTAGAGGAAGTTTCAGGTTAACTGAAATAGTTCGACTTTGGCGCGCGCATCATTTGCCGTACGTGAAAGATCAACCATTGCCATGGTAATTTCTTCGGCAGCACCGGCATTAGCCTCACCGATCAGGTTAAGATCATTAACGCTGGTATTCATGGCGGTCATTGCGTTCTGTTGTTGCTCCATTGCCGTCGCAATCGAGCCGATCAGCCGGGTAACATCTTTAACACTGGTTGAAATCCCATCCATGGTTGAGCTGACCTGTTGCGACATATCCATGCCGCGGGCGGTTTCTTCAACCGCCGCCTCAATCAACTGTTCAATCTCGTCCACTGAAGAGCCGGCATGCTCAGCCAGTTTGCGGACTTCTTCGGCGACAACGGCAAAACCGCGGCCGGCGTCACCGGCCCGGGCCGCTTCGATTGCAGCATTGAGCGCCAGCATGTTGGTCTGAGTCGCAATGCGGGAAATAACATCGTTAATAGCCGCGATACGGTTACTGTTATCTTTGATGACTTTCATCACCCGCAGCATTGAAGTGACGTTTTTTTGACCGGCCTCGGTAACGCTATCGACTGTTTTAGTATGATCATTGGCAATTTTACTATTACGACTGACGTCGCTGACCGCCTCGGTTGCCTGTTGGATTGCACTTGCCATTTCGCGAACGGAATTAGCCTGATTTTGTGCGCCATCCGAGACTTTGCCGATTGCGGCGCTGGCCTGACCAACCGCGGCAGCAACTTGCCGAACATTTTCCAACACGGAATAGAGTGTCTGACGCAGGGCTCCGAGCGAGGTGTTGATGTTGTCACGTAATCGGGCGAGATCGCCCTTTACTTCGGCTTTAACCCGTTCCCTTAGATCCCCGCCAGCAACTTTAGCCATGACTTCATCGGTCGTGATAATAAAGTCATTAACCTCGGCCAATACTTGATTAAGGGTTCCTGCCATTTCACTGATTTCGTCGCGGCCTCCTAAAACAATGCGATTTGATAAGATTCCGGTATTCAACACATTTTTAAGCCCAGCATTGATTTGATTAATTCTTGACAATATCTGATACACCAGGAAAAAAGCACTAAAAACGGCAATCAGTACCGCAAAAATACCAAATCCGGTCGCAGCAGTCTTCGCCTGTTCGGCCTGGCTGTCAAATTCCTTGTCATTGCTGGCAACTTCATTTTTGATATAATCAAATAGCGTGCTGAATTTGGCAACGGCAACCTGCCTTGTTTTTTTTATGCGGTTGTGTACCACCTGAATTTCGGCATAGCGCGAGATGCCCTTGGCCTCATCACGAATTAACGGCAACATTTCTTCATCAAACATCCGGGCCATATCCTGAAGCGCTTCGGCTCCTTCATGGATCAGCGTGCGGTCGGTGACATTTCGGGCAAGTGAAAATATGGCCGCGCTCTCGTTCACGGCCTCACGTTTGACCCGCTGCCACTCCTCCAGGCTGTCTTCGCCAAGGCGGCTGATCATCATCTCCGCTATTGCGCGATAGGTTCTAAGTCCAAGTCGCGACGCACGCATCGCCGCGCCTTCCTCCTCGGCCCCCTTAAGGATCAAGTCGTCAAGTACATTGAGTTTGTTTATAGAATTTATTGAAAGTGCGGTCATAGCGATGACCAGCAAACTTGGAATCGCAAAACCTGATATTAACTTCATTTTGATGGTCGAAAACATGGCCACCTCGTGAACGGCGCTCCGGCGAGCTATGTTGCAGTGCACATAATGCCGGAGCGTTAACCTCGCGTCAAGTATCATTACGAAATTATTTACAGGATATATGTCAGTGAGCACAAAATAAAGAGCCGGGACCGGCGGTTTACCCGTCCCGTTGTTTTCGCAATCTTAACGGCAATATTCAGCTGGCGAAACCACAGCACGAATTCGAACACTTGTTCCGGCCGGCACCACATATTCCTGGGCGCCGCGATGATCCGATGAAGTCTTGTCCCAGTTAAAAGTATATCCAAGCCGCGTCCACGGGTAACCTGTATCAGACATATTCGGGTCCACTTTGTATGAAGACACCATGTTGCGTGTAAACCATTCGAGATATTGGGGCGGTCCCTTAAGATCATTGCCGCATTGTGTTGCAGCCGGGTCGGGATCGGCGCAGGGTCGAAAGGCGCCATGGCCGGTCGGTCCAACCGGTTCTTCCTTTTCGATTGTAAAGAGCACGAATTGCCGCCCCGCATCAGCGGTTGTCGCCGGTTTTAATCCCAATACTTTATGAAGCTTCGGAATTGTAGTGTCTGCGGGAAATTTGTTGCAAATAATCTTCAGCTCAGGCTCAACCGTAAACCAAAGGTCACGGCTAAGAACGACGGTATGCCCTTCCTTCCCGGCAGCCCAAGCAGTATGCCCGGTAAAATTGACGGCCTGGACCGGGTAAGCCAGCGGGTTCAGCGGCGCCACGGCATCCTTGCGAAACACCGAAGTCTGCAAGATCGAGCGATCATATGTCAGCACTTCATCAGAGCAATTGTTGCCGCAAGCAACCGGTATCGTGTCGCAAGTCGTCTCTTGCGCGATAATAGGGCCAGCCCCTGTGACGGCCAGCACACCGACAAATGCAATTGTCAATTCAAACTTTGAATACATATGTATCTCCATGTCTTTCTCGTGTTTAGACTATTCAGTTGATGTGAAAGTATCAATAGAGAATATCCGCTTCGGACCGTGTTGCGGCCGGTGAATGGAACTGCAAGCAAGATTGCACTTGATCATAACTTTATTGAATTGTAGTTTGTACGAATCGGTTAACGAGAGGCAACTGAAAGTGAGGCCGCGCCGGTGCTCTACAGGAGGGTTGACATAAAAGCCGAACCGCAAACGGAAGCTTTAAACTTACGGTTTCGGCTGGCTACAACGACTGCGCTGAGTGGTGTGCTGGCGGCATGCCTGCTCGCCGGACTGCCTGCGCGCGCCAATCCGCAGGGCGGTACGGTTGTAAGTGGCACCGTAAGTATCAAGCAAACATCACCCTCCCGGCTTGATATTACACAGTCTACAAATCGCGGCATTATCAATTGGCAAAGCTTCAATATCGGCAGCAACGAACACGTTAATTTCATTCAGCCTACCACAAGTAGCGTGACCTTGAACCGGGTAGTCGGCGGCAGTGCTTCGGATATTCAGGGTCGGTTGAGTGCCAACGGTCATGTTTGGCTGGTTAATCCGAACGGGATATTTTTCGGCCCGGGGGCGCAGATCGACGTCGCGGGACTGGTCGCGACCACGCACAATATTAAAAACGAAGACTTCATGGCCGGGCGCTATATTTTTCAAAGTGACAAGCAACCGACGGGGATTATCGAAAATCAGGGCCGGATCAGTGCGGCAGATGCCGGATTGGTCGCTTTTGTTGCGCCCGGTGTCGTCAATCACGGGGTCATTAATGCCCGTCTCGGCGAGGTAACACTGGCTTCTGGCAATCAATTCACGGTCGATTTCTACGGAGACCAAAAAATTAATCTTGCCCTTGACAAGAAGACCGTCGAGAACGTCGTGGACCGCAAAGGCAAGCCGCTGGATGCCCTGGTCAAGAATGACGGCAAGATTTTTGCCGACGGCGGTACGGTTCAAATGACGGCAACGGCGGCCAAAGGGATCGTCGATAACGTGGTCACGATGGGTGGTTTGATCGAGGCGCGCAGTGTTGAGCAGCGCAACGGCAAGATTATTCTTAGTGGAAATGGCGGGGCGGTCCAGGTTAGCGGTAAACTGGATGCCTCGGGTAAAGAACCCGGGCAGACCGGCGGTAATGTTACGGTCACGGCACCCGGCGATACGGTTACTCTCAAAAGCGGTGCAGCGCTTGATGTTTCCGGGCGAACCGAAGGTGGCACGGTTTTAATTGGCGGTGACTTCCGAGGCGGCCGAGCTACTTCGGTCGAATATGTCGAGTATGGCCTGCGTCCGCCGCGTAAACCGGTGCCACCGGCGCTCAATACCATTGTCGAGGCGGGGGCGACCGTCTCCGCCGACGCGCTCGACAGCGGCCGGGGGGGTGAAATCATCGCTTGGTCCGACGGGGCAACGTCGGTTAGGGGCAGGTTGTCGGCGCAAGGCCGGGATGGCGGATTTATCGAAACCTCGGGCCACTGGCTGGATATCAACAATATTAGTGTCTCAACCAAAGCAACTCAAGGTACAAGCGGGACTTGGTTGCTTGATCCTTATGATATAGTCATTAACTCTAGTACGAGTGGTGACCCGTTTGTAGTACCCTCAAGCAACGTTGACACGTCTTATACTTCAGGAATCAGCAGTACAATTAAGGCTGTCGACGTCGCTAACGCACTGGGCTACGGCAATGTGACTATAACAACCGGTGGAACGACGGGCGATTCCGGAAGTAATATTACTGTAAGTGCTAGTATTGTTAAATCAGCAGGAAGCAATGCCTCCACGTTGACGCTAAATGCTCTCGGTAGCATTATTGTCAATGCGGGCAGAAGTATTAGCGACGATAATGATCCAAGCCGTCCGCTTAATGTTAACTTACAAGCCGGAGGTTCAATCGTTTTTAAGGATAATGCGAGTAGTACAGGGCCGGCTATTTCAATCAGGGGGGACCTTAATGGTGGCGCTCCTGGCTGCATACCGGGAAGCACATGCTATGCGAAAGGTAATAACCTATATTCAATGGGTGTTTACATAGGAAAATGGGTTACGCTTGATACTCATGGTGGGGATATCAATCTATCCGGACGAGGGGCGATCTCTTCTGGAAGCGCTAGTTTAGGTAGTTATCCTAACTTGCAGTCGGGATTGTTGGTCGCAAGTTATGGACAACTTAATGGCCGTAATATCACACTTTACGGTGAGTCGCAGGATACTACCTATCGAGGACTACAGGTTAATTATGGGGGTAGCTGTCCTGATGAAAGTTGCGCACAAAACACTTTGTTGACTGCCGCTAATACTCTTTCAGTGACCGGGAAAGCCACAGCAGGAAATAATGTCGATGGTTTAGGCATACTGGGATCAACTTGGACCGCGCCAACAATACATTTGACCGGAATTGGATCAGGAACCGGGAAAGGGGTAGCATTTTATCGGTCTTCTGGCGAGTGGGGTTTACCGAAGCTGAACGCTATCACTGAGCTGAAAATAACCGCTGACAATTTATACACAGGCGGCCTCGCGTCAACGGTGACCGGGGGCGGTTCATTGACGATTGAGCCATATACCCAGAGCTTTTCAAGTGATTTTTCCTGGCCTCCGCTCTTCACTTTTGTATCATCACCAAGCGGCTTGACTCTGGGAAAAGCGGGCAACGCATCGGGTATTACGGTTGGAAGTAATGTGAGCGTCGCCGGATCGATTAATATTTACGGCGGAGCAGTGAATATTAATCAAAACCTTATTTTAACCGGGGCGGGCAATATTACTATTGATGCTGATACGTTAAACTTTGGAGCGAATGGTCTACTTCAGTCAAACGGTGGTGAACTTACGATCGAACCTACCTCCGCCTCGAGAACCATTGGTATCGGCAGTGGGGCCGGCAACTTGAGCCTGCCGGCGTCTTATTTCACAACTAATCTCGCCAACAGCTTTTCTCGTATTACGGTGGGAAAGTTAAGCGCCGGAAACATGACGGTCGGCGGCTCTCTTTCTCTCAGCGATTCCTTGACCTTGCACACCGGAGGTGATCTGACAGTCAACAGTGGTGCAAGCATAACCGACAGCGCTTCGGGGACTGCGTTGGTGCTGGCAGCAAATAAATTGATCAACAATAGCGGCTCTGGAGCCCTGATTACTAGTGGAGCCGATGCAAGATGGCTGATTTATACGGCTAATCCTGATAATGATACGCGCGCTGGATTGATCGGCACCAGCTATTATCACTGCACTTATGCAAACGGTACTTGTGGACAAACCGCAGCGAATAGATTGACCGGGAACTTGTTTATTAGTGCTGCGGTGCAGCTTTTGACTATTACCACTCTTGATGACACCAAGGTTTTTGGAGAGCCCGATCCGACAAGAACTTACTCGGTTAGTGGGGTCAGGGATGAAGATAAGGCTTTCAGCCCTATAATCTCCGGACTTGTTCTATCCAGAGCCGGAACTTCGAGTATTGGCAGGCATGTGATCAGTTCGGTTTATGGATACTCTCCGCTAAATTACACCCTTGTCCATAATAACGCTGGAATTTTGACGATCACCGCTGCTCCTATACCAACACCGCCGGTCCCGCCCCCGAAGCCATCGCCGGTTCCGACACCGATCTCGGTTCCAACCCCGCAGGTATTGATCCCGACGAGTCCGGCCCCGACGCCACCGATTGTGCCTGCTAATATTCTTATACAATTCGTCCCGACGCCACCCGTGGTGATATCAACCCCGCCGTCTCCACCTACTCCGGTTGCTCCGCCATCTCCTCCGGCGCTAGTGCCATCACCGCCGACACCTCCGTCCGTAGCAGCACCATCATTGCCACCCCCTTCACCTATCGTGCGCTCACCGCCGACACCGCCATCTATCGTATCATCACCGCCAACACTTCCATCTCCAGGCGCACCGTCCGTGCCGACTCCCTTATCTGTTGTACACGCACCTCCGGCATCTGCACCCGCGGCGCTGGCGCCGCCAGCGGTGATTGCGCCGGTGTTGGCGATATCACAAAATATCAGCTCAGCACTGGAAAGCACCGGAATTCCGGTGAATGCCGCGAGCCAGCTGAGCCCCGGCGCAATGGCTGGTTTAGTGGCGGAAATGGCGTCGGGCGTTCCGGGTGCAACCGCATTGGCTAATGCCCAACAAAGCGCCGCGAGCGCCGCGGCACAGATTCAGGCATCAACATTACCGAACGCCGGTTCTCCGGTAACCCGGCTTGCCGGCAATCTGGCCGGTGGTGGCGGTAATATTGCGGCTGCGGTCGGGGCCGCGCTTGGCGGTATGGCGTCTTCGCCGGTCGCGTTGGAGGCGGTTCAAGCGGCGCTGGCCGGTGGCGGCGATCTTGGTGGTGCGCTTGCCTCCGCCGCGGCAACGACGGCGGCCGCAGAGCAGCAAATAGCGGCCTCGACAGTGCCGCTCACCCCGGCCGCCGTTGCGGTCGGCAGCCTGTCGGGCGGGTCGGCCGGCAACATGCGGGCTGCGTTGACGTCTTTGACCGCCGGGCTTAATGCAACCCAGAGCGCGGCCTTTACAGATAGCCTTGCCGCCGCATTGGCCTCGGGTATGAGTCAGGCCGAGGCACTGGCTTTCGCTAAGGGAAGCGCCGATGCAGCCGGCCAGATGCTGGCGCAGTCTGCGGTTCCTGTCAGTCATGAGAATGCTCTGGTGGCTTCGTTGAATACCGGCATTGCTCCCGACAAAGTGCTTTCGGCCTTGGGTGTGGATGGTGGAGCGGGGAGTCCGGCCGGGCAGGCCGCGCTCGACACCATGAGTCAAGCCATGGCGCGCGGGGACAATCCGGCCGAGGCGGTCGCACTTGCCGGCGCTGCGGCCAAGGCGGCAACCGAGCAAATTCATGCCTCGACGGTACAAACCGGAGAATTCGCCAACTTGGCCGGCGGCGCCGACAATGTCGCTGCGTTGAAAGATTTGCTCGCCAAGCATGATTCGGCGTCGCCCCCGAATGCCGCCTTTGTCGCGGCGCTGCAAAAAGCGTTGACAGACGGGCTGGCCGGCGATGCTGCGGTTGCCGCGGCGCAAGCGGCTCAACAAGCGGCGAGCGGGCATCTTGCCGCCAGCCAGGTGCCGACCGATATTCATGGCCGGCTTATCGAAGCGCTGGCCACCGGCAAGGACGTGGTGGCCGTCGCCGAAGCGACGGTTCCCGCTTTGGCCATTCACCATGTTGAGTCCGGCCTGCTTTACCGAACTTTGCTGAAAACCCTGGCGGAAGGCGGGAATTTAGAGACCGCAACCGAAGGTGTGTTGGCTCAGGCAATTGCGGCGGACCAGCAACTCGCGGCCGCCAAGCGCGGTGTCCCGGCGCCCGATCCGCAATTGATTGCGCAGGCTTCCGGAGTTCCGGTTGAGGTGGTCAGGCAGGAAGGCGGCCCGGTTGCTATTGCGTCAGCTCACTGACGGTTCGGTCCCGGCTGTTTCGGAAGGCGGTGCTTCCGTCTCAGTTTCGGTAACGGGAGGGGCGACTTTGCGAACCTGAACACTGATTCCGGCGCCTTCGATTTCGCCCTGTTTGCGGATTTGGCCCTGTAAGACCACGACCGCTTGGTCGACGCCGACCGCGGCAATCTGGGTCAGTGCACGCCGGTATGATTTACCGGAAATGCGCGCGAGCGCCTTGGCACCTTCCGGAGTTGCAACATGCAACTGGATGGCCGAGGCATCGCTTGGCTTCAGTTGATCGGCCGGCAGCACCACGGTAATTTTCAGGGCCTTGACCGAAACCATTATCTTCTCCGTAGTCGGGGGCGGGGCGTAACGAATGGTCAGCCGACGGGCTTTTTCCAAAGCGGCCAGCGCCGTCTGTCGATCCTTTTCCGATACCGGCGCGATCGGTCGGCCCTTCAGATCATGCCGCATCGCGCCCTCACGGGCCACCGCGGCCAGATATTGGCCCGAGCCGCAATAACGCCGGATCACGGTTTTGATCAGCATCACCCCGTCAAGATCGGGCACGCCCAAGCGCCCGAGCAAACGATGCTCGATATCGACTTCCATCGGCAGGATCGGATCGCCCGGCTCGCGCGGGAAAATCGGCGGCCATGTACGCAGCCGTTCGCGCAAGGGCTCCAGCACCTCAATATGCCAGGGTCCGGCCGAGGGACCGGCCGAGGATCCGGAAGTTCGGGTGTCTTCGGGTTCCGGGATTGTGTTCATGCGGGTCGGTTATGCCGTGTCAATATATGCCGCGTTGGTATACGCACTGTGTACGCCGTCTACTACCCCGCCAGGGGGTAAACAGTCCAGCCCGTCGTTATGCAGTTTTGTATTTGTTCAAGTGAGCGGCTAGAAATTCTCCAACAAGTCGATAACGCGCTCGCGAGGCAGGGTGATGATGACGGCGGTGCCGACTCCGACCTCGCTTTCCAGACTGAGCGTTCCACCATGGAGCGCGACCAGATTGCGGCTAATCGGCAACCCGAGCCCGGTCCCACCGAATTTCCGGCTGATCGTCATGTCGGCTTGTTGGAACGGCTCCAAAACTCTGGTCAACGCTTCGGCCTCGATCCCGATACCGGTATCGCGGATGATAAGCTTACAACCGCCTTCGGGAGTCTCGCCGCCTTCCACCGTGACGTGACCACCGGCGCGGGTGAATTTGATCGCGTTGGACAATGTGTTGTGCAGGACTTGTTGCAACGCCCGACGCTCGCCATTAATAACCGGTAGATCACGATCGAGCCGATTATCCAAAGTAATCATGCCCTCAATGGCTTTGTTTCGGAGCGTGCTGATACTATAATCGACAATTTCCCTCAGATCGAGCGGCTCTTCATAAAGCTGATACAGTCCGGCATCAAGCTTTGACATATCAAGCAAATCGTTGATCAGTTCCAGCAAATGGACGCCGCTGGTAAAAATATAGTTAGCATATTCAATCGTCCGCTCATGCTCTTGCGGTGAAGAGACATCGCGGCACAAAATTTCAGAAAAACCGATAATAGCATTAAGCGGCGTCCGCAGTTCATGACTCATGTTAGCCAAGAACTGACTTTTAGCTTCGTTGGCGCGCTCGGCAATTTTCTTAGCTTGCAGAAGCTTTTCTTCGGCATTTTTTTGTTCGGTGACATCGGACAAGGTGCCGGTCAGCCGATAGGGAGTACCGTTTTCGAGACGGGAAATCTGGCCTTTGGCATGCAACCAGATTCGATTGCCCGAGCGAGTCACGGCACGATAAGCCAGTTCCGTAATGTTGGCGCTACGATCGGCACGGCAGGAGTCGAGTGCGGCGGTTACCGCCCGCCGGTCTTCGGGGACCACAACCGCTTCCCAGCCGGCTCGGCCCGGCATCAACTCTTCCGGGCGATATCCGAGCAAACGACACCAGTTTTCAGAAAGATAAAGCTCGTCTGACTCCAGGTTCCAATCCCAAACGACATCCCTGGTACCCTGAATGGCAAGGGCATAGCGCGCTTCACTTTCGCGCAACGCATTTTCGACGATATGGCGCTCGGTGATATCGCGGGCGCACAGCAGAACCGCGAGATCGGGGCCGAAATCGGAGGGCAGGGCGGCGGTACGGCCCTCGAACCAGCGATCCCCCGTCTTTGCGTCGGAAAGCCGATATTCCACGGTTTGGCTTTGTCCGCCGGCAATGGTGGTGTGGATGGTCTCAAGCAGCAGCGCTGCGACGTCAGGCGGTAAGATTTCGTGCAGTAATTTGCCGGCGGTCGCGGCCGGGCGGTCGGGCAGGGTGCTGTGTTCAGGGCGTAGCACTTCGATATAGCGCCCGTCCGAATCAAGGATAAACACCATGTCGGGTAAGGTCTTGATCAGCGCCGTCAATCGGCCGGTGCTGGCCCGCAGTCCTTGTTCGGCATCCAGACGGTCGGTGATATCGTTGAGCAGCCAAACCGCTTCATCGGCATTGCCATAGACGGCGAATTCAACGGTGCGGGTCTTGCCGTCCTTACAGGTCAGCGGGGCAATGATCGGCTCGCGGAATCCGGTTGCCAGCGCTGCAAAATAAATGCGCCGTACCATCTCGCCCCGGTTGGGGTAAAGCGCATTGAACCAAGTCTCGACGGTGGGCAGTTCGGCCCGGTCGTATCCGGAAATCTCTTCCGCCTTTTTGTTGATCGTAAGCCGGCCTTTTTCGACATAGGCCGCGCCCGCGGGCAGCTTTTCGACCATGCGCCGCAAGCGCTGCTCACTTTTGAGTAAGGCTTCTTCGGTGCGCTTGCGTTCGGAGATATCGCGGCCCTCGGCAATCAGCCAAGTCACGGTACCGAATTCATCGCACAGGGCCTTTAGCGAAAGATCAATCGTGACGATGGCGCCGTCACGACCGTTGGCGGTGGCTTCGAAGCGGACAAATTCACCGGTGGCGGCTCTGGTAATCGCCTCTCCGACCTGGCGCTTGACGTCGTCATTCCCGGCCCACCAGGGGGCGTTGGTAAACAGCCCGCCGATCAAATGCCTTAAATCCCGCATGCCGAGGAAGTCGCCGGTCCGGTTGGCCTCCAACATATGACCGTCAGGGGAAAGCAGGGCGGTAAATTGAAATGTGCTGTCGAAGATGGTGCGAAACCGCCGCTCTTTCGAGCGTAGCGTGGCGACCGACTTGTGTAAATTGCCCAGCCGATGCGCAATAATCAGAGCACAGGCCCCGATCACCAGCCACATCCCGGCCAATAACAATTGTCGCTCATCACGAATTCGGGTCCAGACGGCAAGAATATCCTCTTCATCCGCCGCCACCACCATGTAAAGCGGTAACTCGTCCAGTTTACGATAACTGATGATTTGCGGGCGACCGGTTATCGGAGAGACGTGATGCAAGGTTCCGGAAAAGACACCGGCCCGAATCCGGTCCGGTACATCCAAGCCGGAAATGTTCAAACCGGTCTTTTTTTCAAGGTCGGGCGAGCGGGCCAGCACCGTGCCGTCAAGATTGATCAGGCTGATTACGGCATGTTCGCTGATATCCAGGCGAGCAAAAATACGGGTGAACATGGCGGGGTCGATCAGAGCCACCGCGACTCCGGCAAACGGAAGTCCCGACCGATGCAGCGGACGCGAAATTCCGAGCAGCCATTGCGCCTCGCCTTCACTGTGAAACGGTGTGCCGACACGAAGCCTGCGCGATGCTTGTTCTTTGACCGGTGCAAAGATCGGATGATTGTCAAATCGGGGCAGATTAAGCCGGCCACGAGCATTGGCGATGGGAATGCCGACGCTGTCGATGACAATCAGATCAAGAATTTCGGAGCGGTCGGGGGCGATGCTTGCCAGTTTGCGCGACAGTGCTTTCGGATCGTTTGCCAACAGTCCTGGATACTTGCCCGGATCGAGATCAACCTCGGCCAGTACCTGATCGATCAGCCCGAAAGCGCTTGATGCTTGCATTTCCAGCGCTCGTACCAGATTGCGCGTCTCGCGCTCGGCATTCCCCAGTTCTACGATGCGACCGTGTCGCAAATCGGCCAGGACCAACACGGTAATTCCGGTCAAAAGAACCGTGACAAGGCCGATCACTTGCAGCCGCAAGCGCCCGTAGTCGGGGTGCTGATGCAACCCGTCCGGATTTTTGAACGAGGGGGCTTCCGCGATCATCAAGCTTCCATTCGCGCCGGGTTCAAACGGCCTTTTGCCCATCGGCAATTCGACATTGGAACGATCCGCGCTGGAAATCCACGGGAAAAGCTGTGATCCTCCATCTATACAGACAACAGGGCTGTGGCCGGCTTTTCATGAGGCAAGCGGTGCTCGATTTCATGCAACTTCCAGGTGCCGGAATATTGATGTTCAATTTTTTGGCGCTCTGGCCCCTATGGCTGATTTTTCGGCGTGCCGGGCTAAGGCCTTGGCTAGCTTTTTTAATTTTTCTGCCGTTGATCGGCATGTTGGTGATTATAGTGATTCTCAGTCTAAGTTCGTGGCCGGCGCTGCCGCCACGTCCGCCCAAACCCGCGAAAAAGCCACGGAGGGTAATGACATGAGCGAGATCGCCGCGATTTATGATTTGCCGGGGTTCATGCGTCATTTGGAACCCTGGGCTTTTGCCTTGATATTCGGCCTGTTGACGGCTGTTCAGATCGGGCTGGGGGGCTGGATTCTTGCCAAGGCCGGGCGTAGTCCGTTGTGGATATTGACACTACTGGTGCCGGCCCCCCTTAACGCGCTGGCCATTTGGCTGTTTGCTTATGCCTCTTGGCCGGCGGAGTCGCTGCCCCGTCCGACAGGGGA
>SERZ01001261.1_pt1 | contig 14802 bp, 13 predicted proteins | sample 3171461 | NCBI WGS metagenome assembly SERZ01 (sample SAMN06051861, study PRJNA518727) | freshwater metagenome | biome: subpolar coniferous forest; feature: holomictic lake; material: water; isolation source: holomictic Lake 227, 6 m depth | place: Canada: near Kenora, Ontario | collected... | reverse complement strand
CAGTAAGCGCAATGCTTGTTACGTTGAAGGCGCGGATGGAAAACGAGCTGATCCTGAACGAGATAAGGCGTATTAGACGGACACAAGGCGTTTGGACAAAATCCCTGGTGAGTCTCTGTGGAAGGGAGTACCTTTGTTACGGACGTTTGAAGGGTTAGTCCTAGTGCAGCCGCAATCTTTTCGATATTTTCCTTGGACAGTTTAGAGGCCTGTCCGGCCTCTAGCATACTGATGGCAGATTGTTTGCACCCGACCTCTGCTGCGAGGGCGGACTGGGTTAGCCCCTTTTCGCGGCGGGCTTGCGCAATCTGCTTACAAATCTCTTGGGATAGTGTTGTCATAAAATCAGGTTGTTCATAACATGTGAATGAAGAGTAGTATGCCTGATTTGATTTGAATTCACAAGTTGATGATATCAACAAAATATCAACAATATTAGTTGCTTGTATGGAACAAGTTATATGTTATACACAGGTTTCAATAAACTGTTTATAACTTTTAGGTGATAATAAGTTGATAACTTAGGGGCTTGGGACTTTAGACAGTGTTCAACTTCCGATACTGTGCTGGGGTATAGTGATAGAAGCGTGAAAAGACTTGGATAAAATAGTTGGTTGAGGTGAACCCAGTTTGTGTTGCAATTTTTTGGAGAGAAAGATCAGGGTTGCTGATAAGTTCGCCGGCAACGTCCATGCGCAGGCGCATCAGATATTTTGCGGGGGTTTCGCCCGTGAGCGTGCTGAACTGCGTGGCAAAGCGGGTGAGTCCGATGCCGCATGCCTCGGCCATGGTTTGGAGGGTCCAGGGTTCGTGCAGCCGTTTGGGAAGCTGTTCCAAGAAGAGGCGGATGGTACGCATGGAATCGGTCAATGATTCCTGATAGGTGGCCGGAGTCGATTCAAAGGTTGTAAAGAGCTCCAACAGCAGGTGGTTGATAAGAATCGCGATACGTGACGTGCGGTGGGGCTGCTCGGGCGATTTGGCAATGAGCAGCAGCCGGTTAAAGATTTCAACGCAGGCTGGCGAGACTGGGCGTATCGCATCTTCGTTTTGTCGGAGGGCTCGCGTCAGGCTCTGCAATTCGGTCTTGCTCAGGAGAATCCAGTCGGGCCATGTCCACTCCTGATGCGGATGGCGCACGCCGACATCGAGAATCAGCCAGCCGATGCGTCCTTGGGGAAAGCAAGGGTTTCCAATGGAATGTTTTTGCCACGGACGCGTAATCATGATCTTACCGTGGTCCAAGATATGTTTTACGCCGTCGACGGTAACAGGTGATTCGCCTTGGAGTGAGAGTGTGAGTTCAATACCCTCATTCTGATGGACAGGAAGTCCGTAGGTTTGCTTGCCAGTGGTCTTCCAATAACCGAAGCTACTGACACCCGGAACTTCATGCGGCTTGAAACGGGTACCTGGATAATTGTTGCGCGCAATACCAAAAAACTCCATCTCTTCTGCCTCGACTGCAAGCTTCACGGGCTCGCATGAATCAGGATGGGGATCCCTTTGTCTATTTACGTTCAACGTTTTCATGTTGTTCATTGTGCCATTTTCCGAAATGAGATAAAACATTAAAATTCTTCGCTGAAGAAAGTTGATATAGTCGAGACAGGCGGCTTATGCTAAGTTAAGAACATATTACGAAGGAGGTCGCCTATGAGAATTGGATGTTTTGCCTGTGTTGAACCTTTTGCGCCCATGGCACGCCAGTTGAAGGCCATCAAGGAGATGGGCTTTCAGTTTGCCGATATTACGGATAATCACGATGGCGCATCGTTGGGCGAGGAGTTTGGCTTTGCTCCTACGCTGAGTCTCGATGCTCACCCCGCTTCGATTCGCGAGATGACGAAGGAAGCCGGAATAACCTTGAGCGCGTTCTGTTGTCATGCGAATCTGCTGGATCCGACGTCGCCCGCCACTTATGGTACCGCGCAGATCATAAAGGCGATCCGATTGGCAAAAGATTTGGGAATCAAGGAGGTCATCACGTGCGATGGCGAACCGCATACGGGGTTTGGCAAAGCGCTGAAGCCGGCGGAGCAATTATTGCTCGTGCGCGAAAAACTTCAGGTTCCGATTGCCTGGGCGGAAGAACTGGGCATTCGCTTGCTCATTGAAACGCATGGTCCTGTAACAGATAACATCACGATGATGGGGGATCTGCTGAACGCCTTGGGACATGAACAGACCGTTGGGATCTGTCTCGATACAGGAAATTGCTGGCTGGGTGGAGGCGATCCTCTGGCGTATGTAAAGACCTTCGGCAAGCGAATCGGGCATGTGCATTGGAAGGACATGCCAGAGGGCATGGTGTCCAAACGCGGTAAAATCTTTGGCTGTGGCATGGCACTTATAGCAGTTGGAGACGGGGTTGTCGGTGTCGAAGCGGTTGTTAAAGCGCTTAGAAATGCAGGCATTGATGTTGCGACAACACTGGAGATCGCCGGAGCTGACGCAGTCAAGACTTCAGCACAACGTTTGAGGGAATGGTAGTAGGGGCGACCAATTGGTCGCCCGAATATGGGGGAGAACATAAAATATGAATACACGTAGAGGTTTTTTGAAAGCCGCGTTGGCGGCCGGCGCAGCACCCATGGTGGTGCCGTCAAACATACTGTATGGCGCGACTGCGCCATCCAACCGCGTCAATCTTGCCAGCGTGGGCGTTGGCGGACAAGGTGGTGGTTTGTTTAATACCATGATGCAACCGGACTGGATTCGGATCGTGGGGGTGGCAGACTGCTTTAAGAAGCGCCGCGAGGATCGCGCTGCAATGGTGAATCAAAAATATGGTGCCAATGTCTGTACGGCCTATCCGGATTTTCGTGAGATGATTACACGTCCGGACATCGATGGCGTGGTCTGCGCAACACATGACCACTGGCATCATGGCGTGGCCATTCTGTCGATGCAGGCTGGCAAGGATGTCTATATTGAAAAACCGCTGACCCTCTCCATTGATGACAACAAGCATGTGCGCGAGACGGTTTACCGGTATAACCGCGTCTTCCAATATGGGACGCAGCAGCGTTCATCCTCGCATATCCGGATCGGCTGCGAACTGGTGCGCTCGGGGATCCTGGGCAAGATCAGCCGCGTGGATGTTGTCGCGCCCGGGGGTCCAGTGGGTGGCGGTAGCCTTGAGCCTATTCCTGTTCCTGACGGACTGGATTATGATATGTGGGTGGGGCCGACACGGAATCGTCCCTATACCAAGGACCGCTGCACCAATCGAGGCGGATGGTTCTCTTCGGAGTGTGCCATTGGCTTCCTAGGTGGCTGGGGTGCGCATCCGCTGGATGTGATGTGTTGGGCTCTACATGACTTGCCCGACAGCGTACCCGTTGAAATTGAAGCCACCGGTGAACGCAAGACTGATTGCCTCTTTGACACGGTTGGTAAGTGGGACGCAAAAGGACGCTTCGCAAACGGTGTGGAGTTCACATTCAAGTCGGGATCAGACTGCACGACCTTTATCGGCGAAAATGGCAGCATCAGTATTTCACGCGGTGCACTCAAAGCAAATCCGATTAACTTGCTCCGTTCGCCAATCCCGCAGTCAACTAAGCCATGCCGTGCGAATACCACGGGCTTCCATCACACTGCGGACTTTGCGCAATGTATTAAGACGCGCGAAATGCCCTGCAGCAATATTGAAGGCGCGTATCATTCGGATAACATCAGCCATCTCACCAACATCGCGTGTCTCACAGGACGCAAGATTAAATGGGACCTCGCCGAGCAGACCATTGTCGGAGATGAAGAAGCCCAGAAGATGATGCGCCGCAAAGTTCAACGTCAACCGTATATTGCGTAACCCCCTGAAGGTCCAATCAGTAAGGGCGACCTACAGGTCGTCCGTGAGGAAAACTAAAAATGAAAAAAGTGATTATTATCTCATTGCTGGCGGCCTCGACCGCTCTTTATGCCGCAGATCAAGCTGCGCTCGCATCTGCAAATCCAGTGGAGCGCGCGAATGCGGCCCAATCGTTTGGCCGTGAAAAGGATCCTTCGGGTGTTGACGCGTTGGCGAAGATGCTCAATGATTCGGAACCCAATGTTGCGTATGCTGCAGCAGAGGCTCTGGCCGAGATCGGAAATGATAAAGCGGGAGAAGCATTGCTGGTTGCGTTAAAGGCAGGCAAAGACGCTGTTGCTGGCAACGCTGCAATGGCCTGTGCTGGTGCGCGCTGTGCTGCAAACGATATAAAACAAAGCCAAGCGTTACTGGAAGCCTGCTATGCTTCCAAAAAGCTTCCTGTGAAATATGCAGCGTTCAGTATTCTCGCAACCCTTGAGCCCACGAAATATGCGTCCGCTATTGAGGCGGCCTTCTCGTCAGGTGATTTGCAGCAAAGTATCGCAGCAGTCAAGGCGGTCAAGACATCCGCTGCGCTTGTTCCTGCTGCTGTAAAGGCGTTGGCGGCTGCGAAGGATGAAGAAAAGGCGCGTATCATTGGCGCACTGACGCCTCACTTCGCACATGCGCAGGTGAAGACGATTTTGGTTGCGGCGCTTTCTGATGAATCAGAGGTTGTTCGCATCGCTGGCTTGCGGGCCGGGGTGGTTTCTAATAACCCTGAAACGTTTGCTCCGATGTTCGCCGCAACGTTAAAGGATGGAGAAGAAGCACGCGTCGCCATGCTCATGTTTGCGTCGAGCTCATCGAAAGAGGTAGATACCTTCTTGTATGAGCAGATGAAGCAAGTGGCATCTCGGAGCAAAGCCATTGAGTTATTGGCTTCGCGTCACCAGAAGGAGTTGATTAGCCGTCTGTGCGATGCGTCGCTCTATTCGGATAAGGGTGTCAATCAGGCAGCAGCAGGGGCGTTCCGTGTCTGTCTTCAATCGGCGGATCTCGCGAAGGCTATCACGTTTGTTTTCAGTGCCTTGCCAGCAGATCAACGTGTGCCGTTGGTGGCTGCGCTGTCATCGGTTGTGCAACAGGTACCAGACACCGAGAATGTTGCGAAAGAAATCAGCACTCAATTTGTAAACATGAAACCCGAGGCTCGTGCAGATGCTCTAGATGTACTGGCGGCTTTGCAGACTCCAGAAATTTGTAAGCTTCTGATCGATCAGGCCAAGACAGGGGATGTTGAATACCGCAAAGCTATTGTGCGGAATTTTGCAAAGTGGAATCAGCCCATGGCATTGGATGCGCTAGTCGATGTGGCCAAGGGTGATGCAGAACGTTCTGTTAAAATTCTTGCATTGCGCAATGCCGTGAGCATGCTGGATAAAAAGGATATGGCGGATGCGGCAAAGAAGGTGGCTGTGCTGCGCACCTTGGCCTCAATTGCTGAGCGTGACGATGAAAAACGGCTTATTCATACAGCACTGAAGAGTATTGGCGGTAAAGAGGCTGAAGTCCTGCGAAAAGAGCTGGCATTAACATTAAAGATTGATGATTCGGAGACTGCCGTCATCGCTATCAATTGTGGCGGACCTGCGGTTGGGCACTTTAAAGCGGATGCGGATTTTGAAGGTGGGAAACCTTACTCGGTCAAAGCGGCTATTGACCTTTCTGAAGTTCAGAATGCTGCACCTGAAGAGGTTTATCAGACGAGTCGCTTTGGGGATTGCATCTATCGCTTGTCTGGATTGACGCCGAATGGCGCGTACAAGATTCGCCTGCACTATGCGGAACTCTTTCACAAGGCGCCTGGCGGCCGGGCAGGGGATGTGATTGTGAATGGTGTCAAGATTGTCGATAACCTTCCATCCGGAGAACATTGTAAAGCCTTTACTGTCACAAAGGATATTACGGCAAATGCAGAGGGAAAAGTGATTGTCGAAATTAAGACCACCCGTGACCACGTGAAGGTGAATGGACTTGAAATTCTCGCAATTGGTGCAGCGGCAAAGGTTCTCCCACCGGTTAAGCCCGCTCCTGCTGCCCCGGTTGCGCAGGCGGCGCCTGGACAGATTCGTGTGCTCTTGCTGACAGGGGCGAACAATCATAACTGGTCTGAAACAACGGCCAGTCTTAAAAAAGTTTACGCCACCAATCCGAAGTTCTTTGTGACGGTCAATGAGGCGCCATGGGATATGACACCTGAACTGTTGACATCCTGTGATGTGGTCTTCTTTAACTGGAACACCTTTGGCAAGGACAAGCGTGAATGGAGTCAGGCTATGAAAGACGCCTTCATTCCGTGGGTCAAGAAGGGTGGCAACGTGGTGATCTTTCATGCAGGCGGAAGTATCTTCTACAACTGGCCGGAGTTCATGAGTCTCATCGGTGGCACCTGGGAGAAGGGTACCTTTCATCCAGCTCAGCAGGAGTATACGGTCAAAATTAACAACCCAGATCATCCCATTACCAAGGGACTGAAGGACTTTGTGACCTTTGACGAGCCCTGGCAGAAACTCTCCAATCGCAATCCCGATCGCAAGGTGCTGGCAACAGCCACTATCCCCAAAGAGAAGACGGGCAAGATTGGCGGCGGCTCAGGCGAACCAGAGGTCGTGGCCATGACAACGGAATTGGGAAAGGGACGTTGTTTCAACCTCGTACTGGGACACAGTAGTAAGTCGATTGAGAACGAAGGATGCTCAGCACTTATTTTACGTGGCACCGAATGGGCTGCTACGGGAAGAGTGGACTGAATATTCAATATCCAACAAGGAATGATCAATGTCCAAGGAGAGGCGGCTTCGCTGAGAGTTTCCTCCTATGCGATGCCTACGGCGGATGAAACGCTGAGCCAGGGAGGGGAAGTGCTAAAGTTTGAAAGTTGAAAATGGAAGACTGAAACAGTCTACAGCGAACATCGAACATTCAACATCGAATATCGAACGTCCAACCTGAACCCCGAACCCTGAACCCTGACACCTCATTACAGGCACGCGAGAATATCTTGCCATGTGAAGGCGCGCTTAATATGAGGCGCGCCTTCATAATTTTGGTTCCAGGGCCGATCAAAGACGATAATCTGGCAGTTGGTCCGATGCGTTAGTAAGTCGAGCGCAGTCGGGGAATCGTCAATAGCGACATCAAAGTGAAGCCGATTGAGGTCGCCGATGTTCAACATCCGAGGAACATGAGGATGAGGTATTACCGGAGCGCGTTTATACTTGTCAACATACAGAATATCCAGATGCCCAAGGCCATGATTGAGGAGCCACTGCGCTGTGCCTTCGTGACAAACGGATTGCCGACCTGTGACGACCACGACGTTGTGACCTGTATCGCATAAAGCCTGAACGCTGCTGACGGCATGAGGGATTGGATTGAGCGAGAGTAGAAAATCAGTCTCATGCGCACGAACCATGAGGGTATCGATCTCTTCATTGGTCAACGAAAACGCCCTCTGCAAATCAAAGAATTCGATATTTTCGTAAGGTACATCGCGCCCGAACATGCCTTTCGCGAGCGTTGAAAGCGCTTGCGCAGTCTCACACAGGACGTCGTCAAAATCAATGTAGATACGCATTATTTTACGAAGGCATTGGGCAACAAGGCGCCTAATGTTGCGATCGTTGGCTTGCCAGACTTGAGCGCTGCAATGTAAACAGGGGTTTCGGGTGCCATGAATTCAGCCATGACTTGACGGCATGCGCCACACGGTGTTGCTGGTTTTTTAGGTGTACCACCCACGACCGCAAGGGCGGCGAATGAGCGATTTCCATGACTGAGAGCTTTAAAGATGGCGACTCGTTCAGCGCATATTGATAATCCAAATGAGGCATTCTCCACATTACAGCCCGTATAGACTTGTCCATCAGTCATTAACACAGCCGCACCTACAGGGTAATGTGAATAGGGACAAAATGCATTGCGTGCAGCCCATTTTGCGGCCTGCACCAATAAATCTCGAACAGGATCTGGTATGATCGATGTATTCGTTTTCATAAGCATTAGTTTAACAGATGCGGTTATTGTCGTATAGCCGAAAATAATGCTGTTTTTCAATTGCACCTTGTTCAGTAAATGCCTAAAATAGAATACAAATTATGCATTCTGAGCTTTTTCAATTAGGTGGAATACCTTTGCACATGTACGGGTTGTGTATGGCGTTAGGTTTTTTGTTTGCTTGGCGCGCAATTGTTTATCTACGAAAAAGGACGAATCAGCCGTATGAAGATGTGGCGACATTGCTGACGTTAGTGATGATTTGTTCCGTCGTGGGTGCGCGAACGGCGTATGTGTTTGAACATTGGTCAACCGAGTTTTCACATAATCCAATGTCGATCTTACGTATTGACCAGGGCGGACTGATGTTTTATGGCGGGCTGATTGCTGCGCTGATATTGTATATAGGTTATACGGTCTATCATCGGGTGAATTTTTTTGACGCCGGTGATGTCTCGGCGGCAGTTGTTCCTCTGGGTCAATTCTTTGGTCGTTTGGGATGTTTTATGCATGGGTGCTGTTATGGTGATAGGACGGATGCCTGGTATGGTGTCTGCTTTCCAAAAGGTTCGCCCGCCTGGCATGAACAGGTCAGTTTAGGACTTCTTCCGCATACGGCGATGAAAGCATTAGCAGTCATCCCCACGCAATTGATAGAGAGTTTTGCGACGCTTATTTTATTCATTGTGCTTTTCGTGTTGTATCCCCGGCACTATAAAGAGCGCGGCTTTGTGGGCGGATGTTATCTGATGGGATATGCGATCCTGCGATTCTTTATTGAATATGCGAGAGGTGATCCACGCGCAGCGGTGGGGCCCTTCTCGATCGGGCAAACAATCAGCATTTTTATTTTTATTTGCGGCGTGGCATGCATGGTCTGGGCTAAGACCAAGGGACGCTCGTCAACGGTGATGCAGGTGTTAGCCCCCTCGAAAAATTGAAATAGGAGATTATTAATGGATACTGAAATGTTGAACAACTTTAAGTTGGAAACCCGTCGTGATACGCTGAAAGCCTTTATTGCCACGGCCCATTTTCCACAGCCGGGATCTCTGTTTAATATGCATTGCCATTCTTTCTTCTCGTACAATGCAGATGGCTGGTCGCCCTCGCGTATTGCGTGGGAATGCAGGATGCGCGGTTTGACTGCTGCGGCGCTCTGCGATTTTGATGTCCTGGATGGCCTTGAGGAATTTCTTGTGGCAGGCCGCGCGCTATCCTTGCGCACGGCTGTTCATTTGGAGACGCGTTCGTATGTGCGCGAACAAGCGAATGTTGATATCAGCTCGCCAGGCGAACCCGGAGTCGCCTATATTATGGGCTGTGGCTTTACGTCTATCCCCAAGCTCGGTACCGAGCAGTCAGTCTTCCTTGAGAATTTGCGTCATGGTGCACAGAGCCGTAACCATGCGCTTATCGCCCGTATTAATGCCGCCTTGCCGAGTATTGCTCTTGATTATGCACGCGATGTTGTGCCATTGACGCCTATGGGTGTCGCGACGGAACGGCACATTATTCGAGCGTATATCCAGAAATCCATCAGGCAGTTTTCTGACGGTGCTCAGCGTGCAGCGTTTTGGGCTACTTTGCTGAAATGCGACATCTCCTCTTATCCTGCCATCGAAGCCGATGGGCCGAAGATGGAAGAGCTGGTCCGTAGCGCGCTTGCAAAGCGTGGTGGTATTGGCTATATACAGCCAACCGAAAAGACCTTTCCGCGTGCAGATGACTTTCTCGCATGGGTGCATTCCTGCGGTGCGATCCCGACCATTGCCTGGCTGGATGGCACAAGTGGCGGCGAAGCGGAGGCAGAGCATCTACTGGACCTGATGACCCATAAAGGTGCGGCAGCATTGAATATTATTCCTGATCGTAACTGGAATCTGAAGAAGCCTGACGAAGCCGCGCGTAAGCAGGCCAATCTGGAAACGATTGTCAGGGGATGCATCAAGCGCCAGTTGCCGATTAACATAGGAACCGAGATGAATAAGGGCGGTTTGCCGTTTGTGGATGATATCACTGGGCCTGTGCTCAGCAAATATGCTGCGGAATTTACACAAGGCATGCAGATCATGGTGGGTCAAACATTGCTGGGACTTTATGCGCATGCCCCGTATCTTAGTGAACGCATGGTCAGTGAATACAAGGATCTTGCCAAGCGTAACGCCTTTGTTGCAAAGATCGGCGCGGCACCTGCCCTAACGGAAGAGGAATCCAAGTCATTACTGGACGCCGGCCCTGTAAAAGCCTTTGGCCTATTGGTGGACCGAAGTAACTCCTAAAACACGGAATAATGGAATGCAGGAATCTTGGAATACTGGAGATCTTCGGGAGGGTCGAGCGTCTGCTCGTCCAAGGCACGCAGACGCGTGCCCCTCCCAGGACGGTATTCGGCTCTACCCATCATTCCACCCTTCCATAATTCCATTATTCCACTGAATTTATATGCCAGAACTTACATTTAAAAGAGCTAAAAAACTAGAGGGCGACGTCCGTTTGCCGGGCGATAAGTCCTTGTCGCATCGGGCTGCGTTGTTTGCAGCTTTAGCTGAGGGAGAAAGTGTCATTGAGCGGTTCCTTGTTTCAGGTGTCACGCGCATGATGTTGAATGCATTGACCTCTTTGCAGATTTCGTGGAGACTTGAAGGTGACAAGCTTGTCGTGACAGGGCGCGGGTTCCAGGGCTTGTGCAAACCCTCTTCCCCCATCAATTGCGGAAACTCTGCGACAACGATCCGTCTGCTGGCTGGCGCATTAGCCGCTACGGGGACGCCTTGTGTGCTCGATGGTTCGGAGGGCTTGCGGAAACGGCCCATGAATCGCATTACAGAGCCGTTGCTCCTGATGCAGGCGCCGATTGTCGCAACGAATGGTTGTGCGCCGTTGCACTTAGCACGGCGTGATTCAACCTCTCCTTTGCGTGCGGTTGACTATACGTTACCTGTTGCAAGCGCACAGGTGAAGTCCTGCGTGATCCTTGCCGCGCTTGCGGCAGATGCCTGTTCGATTATCCGTGAGCCTGGCCCATCACGTGACCATACGGAACGGATGCTTTCTGCCATGGGTGCGGATATTCAGTGGTCACCCGGGGTTGTTGAGATTTGCCCATTGATAAGCGCACTAAAACCCTTGCACATCGCGCTGGCAGGGGATATTTCGTCTGCTGCATTCTTGCTGGTTGCGGCGGCTATTGTTCCCGGATCTTCGATCTGCATTCGCGAGGTGGGGCTGAATCCGACGCGGACAGGAATCTTGGATGTGCTTTCAGCGATGGGCGCGTTGATTACGATTGATAATGAGCGTAGGGTGGCTGGTGAGCCTGTCGGCGATATTCATCTTGTTTCAAGTGAATTGAAAGCCATTACGGTTTCCGGAGATTTGGTCGTAAGGATGATTGATGAATTCCCGGCGTTTGCCATTGCTGCCTGCTATGCAGAGGGCGTCACGGTTGTTCGTGATGCGCGTGAACTGCGCTTTAAAGAGACCGACCGTATTGCCGTATTGTGTGGTGAATTGCAAAAACTTGGTGTTCAGCTCGAAATGTATGATGACGGTTTCGCCATTCACGGCAGGACCTTGAGAGGCGGGATAGGGGATGGTGCAGGTGATCATCGGATTGCGATGTCCCTCGCGATTGCTGGACTTGCTTCGCCTGAGCCTGTCATTGTCCAGCATGCGGAAATTTTAAATGAATCCTTCCCGGACTTTGTGACGCACATCCATGCGTTGTGTGGTCAGCAGTAATAAATGGCCAAAAGAGTCGAGTGAACAGAGAGAATCGAATGGGTCGATGAAATCGATCATCTCGAAAAGAACCCCACTGACCACTGCCAACTGCCTCTGCTGCCTATTGCTGTCTCGCATGTCGCTCACGATATTGCTTGGGCGAGCACCCGCGCAGTCGTTTGAAGGTGCGGATGAAGTGACTATGATCATAAAAGCCAACGGATTGTGCAATATCGCTCACGGTCCGGTTGGTATGTTCTAAGTAGTCAATGGCGGTATTAATTCGGGTTTTTAAAATATAATCGCTGATAGTTATGCCAAAGATTTTAACAAATCGGCGTTCAAGCTGACGCGGCGAAGTTTTTGATAAATTAGCGAGTTCATTCACGTGGATTGTTTGGGGGTAGTTTTTGTGAATGAACTCAATAACGTTTGAGAAGTGTCCGTACCAGTCAGGCATATCACTGATGTCATCGATAAAACGGTAGAGTCCTGCAACCCCAATTACTTTATTATTTCGGTTGAAAAGTGGAACTTTGCTGTAAACGACAAGACGGTTTGAACTATTGGGTGCTAGTTCGGTTGCATTGATAATAGGCTTGCGGGACTTCATGACCTGTTGGTCGTCATGCGCATACTTATCTGCCAGGGATTTCGGGTGTAAGTCGTAATCGGTTTTTCCAATAATTTCAGATTCATGGTCGATGTTATAGATTTCACAGGAACGACGATTAAACATCATGACCCGTCCTTTTAGATCCTTCATGAAGAAGGCCGTGTCGGGCATGGTGTCCAACAAAAGCTTGAAACTTTCAAAGTCTCCGAGCCTTGAAATAAAATCTTTGGCGGGTTGATTTTTTTGAGGTGCCATAGCGGAATACCGTATTTTAAGGAATGTCGTAATTATACACAAACCTGTCGTAATTATACAATACATATCTGACAGATAAATGATATAGTACCAAACATTGATGGAGCTCCCTAACTACAGGAGAATTCGATATGAAACGCATTGCAGTTGTTGGCTTTGGATTTATGGGGCGTATGCATTACGCGAATTGGAAGAAGATGAAGGGCGTCAAGGTCGTCGCCTTGTGTGACAAGGATTTGTCCCAGTTCGCTTCGACCATTTCAAACGGAAACCTGGCTGGCGTGGATGCGTCAACAGATTTTGGTGATGCCAAAATCTATGATGATTTCGACAAGATGCTGGCAGAGGTTAAGCCGGATGTTGTGGATATCACGTTGCCCACGCCGTTGCATGGGGTGCTGACGACTAAGGCGTTGAAGCTGGGTATCCATGTCGTTTGCGAAAAGCCGATGGCTTTAGATACGGCCTCCTGCAAGGCGATGCTCAAGGCGAAGAAAGCAGCCCCTAAGGGCACCCAGCTCATGATTGCGCATTGCTTGCGCTTCTGGCCCGCTTACGTCTTTCTGAAGAAGTTGGTCGACAGCAAGAAGTACGGCAAGGTGCTTGCAGCGTCCTTCCGTCGCTACAGTCCTAAACCGGGATGGGGCAAAGGCAAGAGCTGGTTTATGGATGAGAGCAAGAGCGGCGGTGTGTCACTGGATCTGCATATTCATGATACCGATATGGTCCACTTCTTGTTCGGCCTCCCGAAGTCTGTCACGAGTACCGCAGTCTGGGGTGCGGATGGCGTTATGCAGCACATCAGCACCCAGTATGATGTAGGCGGACCTGTTGTGACGTCGGATGGTAGTTGGGCGATCAATCCCGCCATGGGATTTGAAGCGTCGTACCACGTGACTTTTGAGAAGGCTGTCGCGATATTAGACTTCAAACGTGAGAAGGCACTCTGTGTCTATCCGGCAAAAGGTGAGGCGTTCGAACCAAAGCTTGCTTCGGGCGATGGATACGAATATGAACTGAAGTGGTTTCTTGACCTTGTTAACGGCAAAAAGGTGACTTGCGTGATTACGCCTGAACAGTCCTGTGATTCGGTTCGCATTGTTGATGCAGAGAAGAAATCCGCTAAAACTAAAAAGACAGTGAAGTTGTAGGGAGAAGTTCTAAAGTTCGAGAGTTCTAAAGTGCTAAAGTTATAGAGGTAGTCAGTGGCAGTTTGAAGTTTTAAATGAGAAAGGTAACAAGTGATGATGCGATCAGGTAAGTGTTCAATAGGTGTCTGTAGTTGGTCTTTCCAGAAGAACATCGATGAAATAGGGGCGATTATGACCGCAATGAATGTCGATCACATTCATCTGGCGTTAGCGCCTGCGTTGGGAGCAGAAAGCAAGTCGTATCTGGATGCTGTGAAGCGCCAGAACTGGACCATCTCTTCGACGATGCTTCATTTTGATTATGAGGACTACACCACGCTTGATACCATTAAGGCCACGGGGGGGATCGCCCCAGATGGCAAATGGGCTTTGGCCTCGGATTCGTTTGTGAAGGCTTGCGCTATTACTGCTGAGTTGGGTGTAAAGTATATTTCGATGCATGTCGGATTTCTGGATCATTCAGAGCCTGCGTATGCAAAGAAGTTTTATGATCGTGTTCGCTTCCTCGGCGATGCAGCCAAGTCGGCTGGCGTGACCTTGCTCATGGAGACGGGACAGGAATCGGCTGAAGATCTCAAGCATTTCTTAGTCACGCTGAATCATCCGAACGTGATGTTGAACTTTGATCCGGCCAACATGATTCTGTATAACAAAGACGAACCCATCGAAGCCTTGAAGATTCTGGCGCCCTGGATTCGTCATGTGCATGCGAAGGACGCATTCCGCACTAAGGTCAACGGTACGTGGGGATCGGAAGTGCCTTGGGGCGATGGCGAAGTAAATGTGTTCGCATTCCTGAATACCTTGAGTGCGCTTGGCTTTAACGGCACGCTCGCAATCGAGCGTGAAGCTGGAACACAACGGGTCAAGGACATCGCACAGGCGATACGTCGATTGGCGGCATTTTAATAAAAAAAGGGGAGGGGATATTATGAAGAATCGGAGATCATTTCTAAAGGCAATAGGTAGCGCAGCCACCTTTACAATTGTGCCTGCGCATATTCTGCGTTCGCAGACAGCGCCGAGCAATCAGCTTACGCGAGCCCTGATTGGGTTTGGTGGTATTGCACATTCGGGTGCGCATCTTGGATTGACAGATACACGGCTGGTGGCGGTATGCGATCCTGATCGTAAACGTATGGAGGAGGGCGTCCAAGCAGGCCAAAAGCTTTTTGGCGGTAAGGTCGATGGTTATC
>SERZ01001259.1_pt1 | contig 14807 bp, 7 predicted proteins | sample 3171461 | NCBI WGS metagenome assembly SERZ01 (sample SAMN06051861, study PRJNA518727) | freshwater metagenome | biome: subpolar coniferous forest; feature: holomictic lake; material: water; isolation source: holomictic Lake 227, 6 m depth | place: Canada: near Kenora, Ontario | collected 2013-06-25... | reverse complement strand
AGCGCTGTCGCCCAGTCTGGCTCAAAGTGGCGTGGCCAAGGGCAAAGCCCCGGCGGAGCGCAACTTGCTGGTGGAAGTCAGTGCCGCACCTGCCGTCAACAACGCCCAGAGAGTGGCGCTGGTGATTGGCAACTCGGCCTACAAAGACGCGCCCTTGAGCAACCCGGTGAACGACGCACGGGCGATTGCCAAGGCCTTGCAAGATTCCGGCTTCAGCGTCATCAGCCGCGAAAACACCGACCAACGCGCCATGTTGGCGGCGCTGCGCGAGTTTGGTGACCAGTTGCGCGGTGGCGGCACTGGGCTGTTTTATTACGCCGGCCACGGCATGCAGATCAAGGGCCGCAACTACCTGATTCCGGTCGGCGCCAGCATCGAGCGCGAAGACGAAGTGGCTTACAACGCGGTCGACGCGCAAGCTGTGCTCGACAAAATGGAAGCCGCCGGCAACGTGGCCAACATCATGATTCTGGATGCCTGCCGCAACAACCCGTTTACCCGCAGCACCCGTTCCGGCGCGGCGGGCCTGGCCCAGATGGACGCGCCAGTGGGCACGCTGGTGGCCTACGCCACCTCACCCGGAGCCGTGGCCAGCGACGGTAGCGGCAGCAATGGCCTCTACACCCAGCACTTGCTGACCGCCATTCGCCAGCCCGGCAACAAGGTTGAAGACGTGTTTAAACAGGTGCGCGCCAACGTGCGCCGCGATTCGCAGGGCAAGCAGGTGCCGTGGGAATCCACCTCGTTGGAAGGTGACTTTTACTTCAGGGGTGGGTCGGTGGTGGTCGTGCCCTTTGACTCTGGCTCGGCGGTCGAGGCTGCGCTGTGGGATGCCGTCAAAGCCAGCAGCCTGAGCATCGAAATCCGGGCGTACCTGAACCGCTATCCCACCGGCAAGTTTGCGGCGGATGCGCGCGCCCAGCTGCTGAAGTTGCAGCCGGTGGTGGCGGTAGCCGGTATTTCAGCCCCCACTTCACAGCCTTTGGTTGCTGCAACACCCACGCCATCACAGCCCGCAAAGCCCACTAAAACTGGCAACCACACTACGCACATTAACTACTCAGTGGGCGACAGTTGGACCTTTGCCAGCGATAAAGTGCGCAACCTGAAATCAAGCGCCTATACGCAAAAAGTGGTTTCGCTGGGGGCCAATGGCGACGCTGTTTTCAACGCTGGGGGCGTCCTTACGGCCTCGGGCCAGTTCAGCTATTTGCCGAACTTTGAGCGGGAGCGCTTTTACAGCGCGGGTTACCGCATGGTGCCGACACAACTGAGCCCCGGATTCAAAGAACCCATCAGCTATGACGTGTTGAGCAAGTACAAAGACGATGGCCGAGAAGTCAAGTTTGTCGGCAAAGGTTCGATAGAAGTCATTGGGCGTGAGAAAGTCAGCACCCCCGCCGGTGATTTCCTGGCATGGCGCATCCGCCGACTCGCCCAAGGCGCCAACACCAACAATGGCGAAGAGCTCCTGCTTGACCACACGTTTTGGTTTGTGCCGGAAGTCAAGCGGGTCGTGGCGCAAGATATTTTTGAGACCAGCGTCAAGACCGGCAAAACCATATTGCAAGAGCGCGTGGCCCTTCAGAGTTTCAGTCTGGCTGATGCCAAGGCCACTGCGGCAGCCCAAGCCAACCAGATGCAGGCCGCTGGTCAGAATGGCGGTGTTTCATTTGCAAGCGCTGGAACTGGTGTGGCTGGTGACCAGGCCGCCGTCGATCAACGCACGGCCGAACTGTTGGCCAACTTGACCATCAAACCGGTCGAGACCCAACCAGTGACGCCAACACCAGGCAAGTTACAGCGACAGGCCGCCCTCCGCAATAGCGCAGGTTTCAGTGTGGGCGACCGTTGGCTTTACCAGACGGTGGACAAGTTCAAGCAAGAAGTGGTCAGCAACTGGAGCCGCAAAATCAACGGCTTCAACAGCGATGGTTCCATCAAGCTCAGCGACGGCTTTGCAACCTGGACCGCCGATGGGGCGATTCAGTCCCTGCACGGAACCAATGGTTATGTGCGCGAGTATTCCCCTGCCTACAAATGGGTTCCAAGCCAGTTGGAGGTTGGTCGCACAGAGCCCATCAAACACTCGATGGTGTGGCGCAACGCGGACGGCACGCATGGGGTGGAGGAGCGCGATGGGACGCTCAAAGTGCTCGCCAAAGAAATGATCAAAGTGCCGGCGGGTGAGTTTGAAGCCTGGAAAGTTGAATTTACGGGTTTCGCTAATGGCAAAAATTTGAGCAAGTCCAGTGCCTATGTGGTTCGCATCACCGACACCAAGTGGTACGTGCCAGCCTTGCACAACTTTGTCGCCAGTGAATTTGAGCAACGCAGCCAGAATAATAATATTGAGTTTTACGAGCGCCAGGAACTCACCAGTTTCACCGTGCGCGGAGCCGATAGTTTTGCTGGGCGCTAATCGCCTCGCGGCGTTTGGGCACTGCGCCGGGCATACTGGCTGCTCAACCCCCAAGTGAGAACCTGATTTGAATGATATTTTGTTGTGGCTGGTGCTGGCGCTGGCCGTTTTGAATGGGCTGGTGTTGCTGTGGCTGGCGCTGCGTCGCACGGCTGACACCGCTGGCCTGCAGGCGGAGCAAGCCAAGCTGGAAGTGCTGGCCGCGGTGCAGATCACGGCCAAGGCCAGTTCCGAGCGCACGGAGCGTCTGGAGCGCGAGTTGCGCCGCGAGATCAGCGAGTCGTCGCGCGGTGGGCGCCAGGAGTTGACGCAAAACCTAGCAACCTTTCAGCAAACCCTGGTGCAGCAGGGTGCCGAGGCCACACGCACTCAAAACACCCAGATTGACGCCTTTGGTCAGCAATTGGCGTTGTTGCAAAAAACGTTGTCCGACACGCTCACCAACCAACTCTCTGGCTTGAGCGAATCCAACGCCCGGCGCATGAACGAGGTGCGCGAGACGCTGGAGAAACAGTTGCTGCAACTGCAGGCCACCAATGCGACCAAGCTCGACGAGATGCGCGCCACGGTCGATGAAAAGCTGCAAACCACGTTGCAAACCCGGCTCGGTGAGAGCTTCAAGCAGGTGGCCGACCGGCTGGAGCAGGTGCACAAGGGGCTGGGCGAGATGCAGACGCTGGCGCAGGGCGTGGGCGATCTCAAGCACCTGCTGACCAACGTCAAAACGCGCGGTATTTTTGGCGAGGCGCAACTGGAGAGTCTGCTGGAGCAGGTGTTTGTGGCCGATCAATATTGCGCGCAAGTGGCGACACGACCCGGCAGTAAAAACGTGGTCGATTTCGCCATCAAACTACCCGGAAAATCCGAGCACGGCGAGCCACTGTGGTTGCCCATTGACGCCAAGTTTCCCAACGAAGATTACGAGCGCTTGCTCGACGCGCAGGGCCGGGCCGATGTGGCCGGGGCCGAGGCCGCTGGCAAGGCGCTGGAGGTGCGCATTCGGCTGGAGGCGCGCTCTATTTGCGATAAATACGTGGAGCCGCCGCACACCACCGATTTCGCCATTTTGTTTTTGCCGACCGAAGGCTTGTATGCCGAGGTGCTGCGCCGACCCGGTTTGATGCAGGCCTTGCAGCGCGACCACCGCATCACGCTGGCCGGGCCGACCACGCTGCTGGCGATGCTCAGTTCGCTGCAAATGGGTTTCAGAACGCTGGCGCTGGAGAAACGTTCCAGCGAGGTGTGGCAGGTGCTCGGCGCGGTCAAGACCGAGTTTGGCAAGTTTGGCGATGTGCTGGCCAAGGTCAAATCGCAAACCGAGACTGTGCTCAAGACGCTGGACAGTGCCGAAACCCGCAGCCGTGCCATGGGCCGGGCGTTGAAGAAAGTCGAGGCTCTGCCCGAAGCCCAAGTGCCGGCCTTGATTCCGCTGGACAAAGACTTTGATGCCGATTTGGAGGCTGAACGGGCGTGAGTCTGGTTGCGGCGTCCGCACCGCAGTCCGGGCCGCGCTTTGCCTTGGCTCGGCTGATTGCGGGTCACATTTGTTTGCACGCCTGCATGGCCGGCATGCGGATGGCAGCACCGCTGCTGGCACTGCGAGAGGGCTACAGCACGTTGGCGGTGGGGTTTTTGCTGGCGCTTTTTGCCTTGACGCAGGTTTTTTTGGCCTTGCCAGCGGGCCGTTACGCTGACCGCAACGGGCTCAAACGCCCGGTTGGGTTCAGTGTGATCGCCGCCGCCATCGGGGCTGGCTTGGCGGTGGCCTTTCCGGTCTTTGGCGTGCTCTGCCTGAGCGCCTTGATGACTGGCGGCGCCACCGGTGTGGCCTCCATTTCTTTGCAGCGTCATGTCGGACGCGCCGCCCAGAATGCGACCGAACTGAAAAAAGTATTCAGCTGGCTGGCCATTGGCCCCGCCTTGTCCAATGTGGTGGGACCATTGACGGCGGGCTTGCTGATTGACCACAGTGGTTTTCGGGCCGCCTTTTTGTTTCTGGCGCTGCTACCGCTGGCGACCTGGTTTTGGGTGCGGCGCACGGTGGAGTTGCCGCCGGTGGTGGTTCACCCCAGCGCGGCACCCAAAAAGACCTGGGATCTGATGCGTGAGCCGCTCATGCGGCGCTTGTTGCTGGTCAACTGGTTGCTCTCGTCGTGCTGGGATGTCCACACGTTTGTGGTGCCGGTGCTGGGCCACGAGCGGGGGTTTAGTGCCTCGGTGATTGGCGCCATTCTGGGTGCTTTTGCCATTGCCGCTACCTTGGTGCGGGTGGTTCTGCCGATTTTTGCGTCGCGCATGCGGGAGTGGGCGGTGGTGACGACGGCCATGCTGTTGACTGCGCTGCTGTTTGCTGTTTACCCGTTTATGGTGTCGCCGCTCGCGATGGGGTGTTGTTCGGTGCTGTTGGGGCTGGCGCTGGGTTCGGTGCAGCCCATGATCATGAGCACCTTGCACCAGATCACGCCTGAGGCACGCCATGGCGAAGCACTGGGTTTGCGCCTGATGGCCATTAACGGTTCAAGCGTGTTGATGCCGCTGCTCTTTGGCACGGCCGGTGCTGCCGTGGGGGTGTCGGTGGTGTTCTGGTCGGTGGGGCTGGCAGTTGCTGCCGGTGCCCGTTCTGCCTGGCGCTTGCGACCAACCTTGCCAGTAACGCTGACAAAAATCTAGCCATTACTATAAATAAAATAGCGTGCTACGCAGGTTGTACGGGGGCTACAGCCTGAAAAAGCTAAAAAGCAGGCCAGTCGTTATGACTGCCTGCTTTTTTGGGGTTGCTGTGTTGTCGGGCTACGCTTCGCTAACCCGACCCACACGCTGCTTGATAGAGAACGACTTATCGGTTGAATGAGCCGCGGTTGCCACCACCACCATTGCCGCCACCGTAGCCACCGCCGCCGCCAGAGCGACCGCCGTTGCCGCCACCAAAGCCGCCACCATTGCGGTTGCCACCACCAAAACCACCGCCGCCGCCACCGGGACGACGTGCGCCGCGCTCGGCCATCATGTCCACGCTGGTGCGCATCGGGTCAGGCTGACCTTGGGGTTGACGCGAAGAAGTGTTATTGCCGCTGCCGTAGCCGCCGCTATTTCCACCACCGTTACCGCCACCAAAGCCACCTCCGCCATTGCCACCACCGTAGCCGCCGCCGTTACCACCACGACCTTGTGCAGGACGTGGACCGCGTGGCGGTTGTTGGTCATTGGGCGCATGGGTGCGAGGACCGGCGCTGCGGTGTCCGCCGCCATTACCGCCACCGTTGCCACCGCGTCCGCCGCCTGCTGGCGCACCACGGTCGCCCTTGGTTTCGCGCACGCGTTGCAGCATTTCAGTGCGGGCTGCCTTGCCGGCCGCCATCATTACATCGCGGCTTGGCGGCTTGCCAGCACCACCCCAAACGGTCTGGCGACCCATGGCAATGGGCTCGGCATGTTCGCCGGGCTCGGGCATGAAGCCTTCGACAATTTGAACTGGAATGTTTTGCTTGGTGTAGCGCTCGATGGCTTGCATGAAGCCTTCTTCGTCCAGGCACACCAGATTGACGGCGGTGCCGTCAGCGCCAGCGCGACCGGTGCGGCCAATGCGGTGCACATAGTCTTCGCAGACATTGGGGATTTCGTAGTTAACGACGTGGGGCAGGTCGTCGATGTCAATGCCGCGGGCAGCAATGTCGGTGGCTACCAGCGCACGAATGTCGCCGCTCTTGAAGCCAGCCAGCGCCTGGGTGCGAGCCGATTGGCTCTTGTTGCCGTGCAGGGCCATGGATTCAATGCCGTTCTTGGTCAGGAACTCGGCCACGTTATTGGCGCCAAATTTGGTGCGGGTGAACACCAGCACCTGGCTCCAGTTGTGCTCCTGGATGATGTGCGCCAGCAGGGCTTTTTTCTTGCCGCGACCGACCGGGTGAATCAGCTGGGTGATGCGCTGCACGGTGGTGTTGCGCGGTGTCACCTGAATGCTTAAGGGGTCTTTCAGCAGCGTGGCCGCCAGATCGCGAATTTCGTCGCTGAAGGTGGCTGAGAACAGCAGGCTTTGCTTTTGCTTGGGCACCACGGCCAGCACTTTTTTCACGTCATGGATAAAGCCCATGTCCAACATGCGGTCGGCTTCGTCGAGCACCAGCATTTGGACTTGGCCCAAATCCAGCACGCCTTGCTGCAACAAGTCGAGCAAACGACCTGGGGTTGCCACCAAAATGTCCACGCCTTTTTTGACGCGGCTGATCTGGGGGTTCATGCCGACACCGCCAAACACCACGGTGGAAGACAGTTCCAGGTATTTGCCGTAGGTTTGTACCGATTCTTCGACCTGAGCAGCGAGTTCGCGGGTCGGGGTCAGCACCAGGGCACGGATGCCGATGCCACCAAATTTATTCTTGGGAGTTTCGCTGGTGCTGAGTTTGTGCAGCATGGGCAGCACGAAAGCAGCGGTTTTGCCGGTGCCGGTTTGGGCACCACCGAGCAGGTCGTGGCCTTCGAGCACAGCGGGAATCGCTTGTGCCTGAATGGCGGTGGGGGTCTCGTAGCCCTGCTCAAGCACGGCTTTGATGATGGCCGGAGCCAGATTTAATTCTTCAAATTTCATAGTGTGGCGCCTATCCTGGGCGCTTTGGCATCGGCCCGCTCTGTGTGTTGAAACACCGAATCAGTCAAAGGCAGATGGGGAACAAAAGGTGAACATATGCGAGGAGCATTGTTCCCAGCAAGTTGCTGGCATCGTGGGCAACTGAAGCTCCACAACAACGCGCATTGTCGCACGGTGAATCCTTTCTGTCTTGATTGAAGTCAAAAGCGTGGTATCGGCGCCGCATGGGCACTATTTGTAACAATGGTTAACAAGCGGTCCGTTGATACTTCAAAATCAGCAAAATAAGCTGGCTAAATTAAATTTGTTACGAAAGAGTCGTACTGAATGAAGAAATTTTTGCGTCGACGCATTGGCATGGTCGACAACCTGTCAAACGCAATTCCTTCACTGCACGATTGCATTGAGGCGGTGTTGTCACAGGCGGATACTTTGATTGGCGAGGTGCTGGAGGGTTTGGTCGATGCCGCCGCCAAAACCAAGAGCAAAGGTGCTTACGGTGATGAATTGCAGGTGAGTAAGGCTGCTGTTGATTTTTTAGGCATCCAGGCTACCGCCATGAAGAAAACCTTCAAGTCTGAGTTGCGCATCGGTATCTTTAACAATGCCGCACAGGAAGCCGAAAAGCCGTTACTTCGTTTCGCTGATTTGCAGTTGTTTGATAGCAAGCAAATTGATGCCAGCATTGAATTTGCGCTGGCCCAGCAAGAGGTTTTACGCTGTGTCGATGATGTGCTGCCCGCACTGAACGCGCTGGTCAGTAGTTTGCTGGGCTGGATAACTGTACAACCCCATCTGAATCCGCTCAAACCTGAGGTCTTTGTCCGCGCCCTGCAAGCCACTCTGGTTCGATACGCCCCAGATGAACAGTCTCGTTCAGCCTTGATGACGCCCGCCTCCGGTCTGTTGGGGGTCAGTCTTCGCCAGCTTTACCGTGAGGTCTGCGAATGGCTGCGTTCTCAGGGCGTCGATGCGGCCTCGCCCGTAGGCGCTGCGCCGGGTGCAAGCCAGGTACGGGGCTCAGGCTCAGAGAGTTCCGTTTCACGCACGCTCTTATCCCTGGATAAGTTGCGTCGATTGCTGTCAGGCGAACTTGACAGCGGGCGAGGCGGAGCACAAGATTTTTTGCATACCGTGCCCGCCTCCTTTGTGGCGCTGGAGGATATGCGGCTGGTTGAGCCCATGATGAAACGTCTGGCACAAAGGGCAAGCCAGTCGGCCGATGCTGGCGTCAGCGGGGAGACCAAACAGCAGCAGGTTGCCCGAGAACCCACTCAAGGCAAGCAACTGGGTCGACAGTTGGGCCAAGAGGTCGTGCGCTTGATGCTGGATAACCTCATGCTGGACGAGCGCTTGCTCCAAAAAGTTCGTGACTTGATCAAGTCACTGGAACCCGTGTTGCTGAAGCTGGCGGAGTCTGACCCCCGATTTTTTAGTGAACGTCAGCACCCGGCGCGGCATTTTCTGGACCGGATCACCCACCGCAGTCTGGGGTTTTCGTCCGAGCGTGACGAAGGTTTCCTCGAGTTTTTAAAGTCCGTTTCCAACGCCATCAACCTGTTGATTGAAGGTGAGGGTGATTCTGCCGCCTTCGAGCATGTGCTGCGTGAACTTGAAGCCGGTTGGGGCCAAAACGAGACGGTGCAGCGCCAGCAGCATGAAGATGCTGCACTTGCGCTCATGCACGCCGAGCAAAGAAACTTGTTGGCTCAGCGTTTGTCCAGTGATTTCCAGGAGCGGCTGAAAGACAAGGATATACCTGAGTTGGTGAGTGGTTTTCTGCGCGGCCCTTGGGCTCAGGTGGTAGCCGAGTCGCAACTCGGCTGTGCCGATGGCAGCGCAGACCCTGGCGCCTATCTGGCGTTGGTGGACGACCTGATCTGGAGTGTTCAGCTTCGCCTTGCACGGCGCAACCGGGCACGGTTGGTGCAACTGGTGCCCAATTTACTGGTGAAGATTCGCCAGGGCCTGCAGCTCATTCAGTATCCGCAAGAACGCATACCGGTCTTTTTTGATGCCTTGATCTCGTTGCACGAAAAAGTGTTTGAAGGCCCCCGGATGCAACCAGATGAAGTGCTTGCCGATCCGGCACTGCCAGAAGTGGATGCGATGGAAGAAGCCAGGGGCGAGCCTGTAGAACTGGCAGAAATGGATGACGCAGGATTCTGGATGGCAGGCGATGAGGCGATGGAGTCGGGTTATCTGGCCGATGAAGCTGACGCGGCTGCTGCGATCAGCCCAGCAGTAGCGCGGGCCTGGACTGTGGGAGAACTCAATACCGGGGTCTGGGTTGAGTTGATTGTCGAGGGTGTCTGGCTACGCGCACAACTCACCTGGACCAGCCCGCACCGGACCTTGTTCATGTTTGTTTCGCGCGGTGGATTGGCGCATTCGATGTCGCGCCGGACCATGGAGCGGCTTCGCATGCAAGGACGAATTCGGGTGGTCTCTGATGGCCATGTGGTCGACAACGCACTCGACGCCGTGGCGCAGACAGCCTTGCAAAATGACCTGGGGCAAGCAAAACAGCAACCTTAAATCAAGTTGGCGTTGGCTTGGAGACAGGTCAAGCGTCGATAATGGCGGATTAACATCCCCCAAACTCAGCAAGACCCATGGCTCAATACGTATTTTCCATGAACCACCTCGGCAAGATCGTACCGCCGAAGAAGTTCATTCTCAAAGACATCTCCCTTAGTTTCTTCCCTGGCGCCAAGATCGGCGTGCTCGGGACCAATGGCTCCGGCAAGTCCACGCTGCTCAAGATCATGGCGGGTGTTGACAAAGAATTCGAAGGCGAAGCCGTGCCCATGGCGGGTCTGAACATCGGCTATTTGCCCCAGGAACCCCAGCTTGATCCCGACCAAACCGTGCGCGAAAGCGTCGAGGCCGGCATGGGTGATGTCTTCACAGCCAAAGCTCGCCTGGAAGAAATCTACGCCGCCTATGGCGAAGAAGACGCCGACTTTGACGCGCTGGCTGAAGAGCAGGCCAAGATGGAAGCCATCATCGGCAGCGCAGGCACCGATTCAGAGCACCAACTTGAGATCGCTGCTGACGCCCTGCGCCTGCCCCCGTGGGATGCCAAGGTCGGTTTGTTGTCCGGTGGTGAAAAGCGCCGCGTCGCCTTGTGCCGCCTGCTGCTGTCCAAACCAGACATGTTGCTGCTTGATGAGCCTACCAATCACTTGGATGCTGAATCGGTGGACTGGCTTGAGCAATTTCTCTCGCGCTACCCCGGTACTGTGGTTGCCATTACCCACGATCGCTACTTCCTGGATAACGCCGCCGAGTGGATTCTGGAACTCGACCGTGGCAACGGCATGCCTTACAAGGGGAACTACAGCGACTGGTTGCAACAGAAGCAGGAACGCCTGGTGATGGAGCAAAAGGGCGAAGAGTCCCGTGCTAAAGCGCTCAAGAAAGAGCTGGAATGGTCACGCCAGAACCCCAAAGCGCGCCAAGCCAAGAGCAAGGCCCGTCTGGCCCGCTTTGAAGAGTTGTCGGATTTTGAATACCAAAAACGCAACGAAACCAATGAGATTTTCATCCCCGTGGCCGACCGCCTGGGCCAGGAAGTCATTGAATTCACCAATGTGACCAAGTCCTTTGGCGACCGTGTGCTGATCGACAACCTGAGCTTCAAGGTCCCGCCGGGTGCCATCGTCGGCATCATCGGCCCCAACGGCGCTGGTAAATCCACCTTGTTCAAGATGATTGCTGGACGAGAGAAGCCTGATTCCGGCGAAGTCAAGATCGGTCAGACCGTCAAGATGGCCTTTGTGGACCAGAATCGTGACGACTTGGCTAATGAAAAAACCGTTTGGGAAGATGTCTCGGGCGGACTTGATATTCTGAACGTCGGCAAGTTCCAGATGGCCAGCCGCGCTTATTGCGGTCGTTTCAACTTCAACGGCGCGGACCAGCAAAAGCGCGTGGGCACCTTGTCCGGTGGTGAACGCGGTCGTTTGCACCTGGCCAAAACCCTGATTGCCGGCGGCAATGTGCTGATGCTCGATGAACCATCGAATGACCTGGATGTGGAAACCTTGCGTGCGTTGGAAGACGCCTTGCTGGAATTTGCGGGTTCGCTCATGGTGATTAGCCACGATCGCTGGTTCCTCGACCGTATTGCCACCCACATTCTGGCTTGCGAGGGCGACAGCCAGTGGACCTTCTTCGACGGTAATTACCAGGAGTACGAAGCCGACAAGAAGAAACGTCTGGGCGAAGAAGGTGCCAAACCCAAGCGCATGCGTTTCAAGGCTTTGAAGTAATTTTTACAAAGTGAATCGGCCATGAACAATCAATTTGTCGACGTGGCTGATCACTATCCAGCCTTTTATCAGGCCCTGCTGGCCCAAGCTGCGCAGGCGGGCGAATCCATCATGGGGGCCATGATTTCGACCGCCCGCAAATCGATTCAGGGCCGGGTCCCGCAAATGCGTGGTTTTGGTGAGCGGGATCACCTTGAACTAACCTTGATGCTGCTTGACAGCCATGCGACGGCCTTGTGCGAGAACTATCCGCAGGCCCTGCGCAAGGCATTCAAACAGGCATCACAACAAGTTGAGTCGGCGCCCGTGGTTCTGGCGATACATGAATTGCACTTCGACCAACTGGAGCTGATGGATTCTGATCAGGTCCACGTGAGTGTGGCGTTGGCTCGTTCTCAGCAATCTGTGATGCTGGCCGCCGAGGCCTCCTTGTCCGAACTCAATACCTATATTTGCGCGACGCTGGGCCTGAAGTCGGTGCAGACTGAACGCAACCCTTTGCGGCCAGAGATCTACGTTCGGGCGCTCCAGGAGGTGTTGGTGCAAACGAAGGTGCCCTCGCTGGTCCAGATGGACTGGTTGCAACACATGAGTGCAGCTCTGGGGCAGGAGCTGAGTCTGCTCTACACGGTCTTGTCGCAGGAGTTGCATCGCGAAGGTGTGACCCCTGCAGGCTATACCGTGATTCGTAGCTTTGATGGCGCCGGCCCATCTTCGGCCATAGGTGCTGATGTTGGATCGGCTGAGACTTTCTTTCAGCCGCGCGGTCAAGGAGGCCGTGAGCGTCAGGAAACCGTGTTGACACTGGACCGGTTGCGCCGTTTACTGGTGGGCGAGTTGGACCAGCGGCCACAACTCAAAGGGCTGGACGCCTTTGCTGCGCAGTTTTCCCGGGAGTTTGAGTTGGAGGGACATGACCCCATCAACACCGATTTTCAGTCGACCGTGCCCGCAGCGTTGGAAGCTTTGCAGGAAATGAAGCAGGTTGACCGATTGGTCGAACGCATCGACAAACGTCGCCATGGCACACCGGTCAATACCGTCGGACAAGCCCTGGGGCAAAGTGCGCGGGGGGCCATGAGAGATCAGATGCGCCGTGCTGCCAGTGGCCTGGGGCAAGCCTTGAGCCTGGAGGTGGTCTCCTTGATGGTGGAGAACATCGCACGTGATGCGCGCATGTTGGATCCGATCAAGGAGGTCATTAAAAATCTTGAGCCCGCACTCTTGAAACTGGCCTTGGTTGATCCCCGTTTTTTCAGCGACAAGCAGCACCCGGCTCGTCGTCTGTTGGAAGAGATCACGCACCGCAGTCTTGCTTTTGAAACGCCAGAGTCACAGGGTTTGACAGAATTTTTAGCACCATTGCAACAAACAGTGGGGTCCTTGTCAGAAGAGTCGATTGAAGATGCCGGGATTTTTGAACAAGTTCTCCAGCAATTGATTCAGGTATGGGATGCGGGCAAGCGGGCCAAACAACAAAGCCTTGAATTGGCGATGCAGGCTTTGCAGCAAGCCGAAAAGCGCAGTTTGGTGGCGGAAAAAGTAGCCAAGGAAATCCGCGCCAAGTCGACTGCTGCAACCGTTGATTCTGGTGTGCTGGATTTTTTGTGCGGACCCTGGGCCCAGGTTGTGGCGCATGCGCAAATGGCCAATCTCTCCGAGGCCATTGACCCTGGTCAGTACCGCGAGCTGATTGTTCCGTTGCTCTGGAGTGCGCAACCTGACCTGACGCGCAAAGATATCGCGAAACTCACCCGACTGGTGCCCAAGCTATTGGCCAAGTTGCGCGAAGGGCTTCATCTCATTGACTACCCGCCCGTGAAGACCAGCGTGTTCTTTGAGTTACTGATGAATCTTCAGCAGCAAGCCTTCAGGCCGCAAACCCCACTGATGGTGGCAGCCAAAACGCCTGTCTCGATCAATGGTTTGCTTCCCAGCTTGTTGCATGACGATGATCCTTGGTTGGCCCCGGAAGAAGCAAAAGCCTCCGGCTTCATGGAACTTCCAGAGGAGATCACTCAGCAACCCGGGTTGGCATCGGTTCATGCCGAATTGCAAGAAGCCTCCGTGTCATCGGAGTCGTTGATTGACATGCCGGTTGTTTTGTCCCCAGAAGTGGCGTTGCCCGTGGGTGCTTGGGTTGAGTTGATGGTCAATGGGGTTTGGGTTCGAACGCAACTCTCATGGGCCAGTCCGCATGGCACCTTGTTTTTGTTCACCAGTGCTTATGGCAGCACGCAGTCCATGTCCAAGCGCTCGCGTGACAAACTGATTGCGACCGGCACCATGCGGGTGGTATCCGGGCTGCCCGTGGTGCAAGGCGCGCTAGATGCTGTGGTGCAGGCCGCCATTCTCAATAGCCTGGACGTCAAGCCCTGAGCGGTTTGTTGCGAACCAGCTCTATGTGCTTCCGTAGGGCATAAAGTTCATCGGCGGATGACAGCGCGACAAAGATTTCTCCGGGTCGCGTTTCCAGTTGCTTAAGTTCGGCCTCTAGCCCCCGATCTTCTTGCCTAGCTAGCTATTAATTTTGTAGCAATTAATGGCCCAGGATTTTCGACAGGAAATCTTTGCTGCGCTCGTTTTGCGGGTTGTTGAAGAAGTCGTGCGGGTTGTTTTGTTCGACGATCTGGCCCTGGTCCATAAAAATCACGCGGTCGGCCACGGCCTTGGCAAAGCCCATTTCGTGTGTGACGCAGAGCATGGTGATGCCGCCGCTGGCCATCTCGATCATCACGTCCAGCACCTCTTTGATCATCTCGGGGTCCAGCGCAGAGGTGGGCTCGTCAAACAGCATGATCTTGGGTTTAAGACAGAGCGCCCTGGCAATCGCCACGCGCTGCTGCTGGCCGCCGGAGAGTTGCAGCGGGTATTTGCCCGCCTGTTCGGCAATGCGCACGCGTTTCAACTGGATCATGGCTTTTTCTTCGGCCTCTTTCTTGGGCATCTTGCCGACCCACATCGGGGACAGTGTCAGATTTTCCAGCACGGTGAGGTGCGGAAACAGGTTGAACTGCTGAAACACCATGCCGACTTTTTTGCGAATGTCATCGATGGCTTTTACGTCGTCGGTAACCTCCACGCCGTCCACATACAGGTGGCCTTGCTGGTGTTCTTCCAGTCGGTTGATGCAGCGAATGAGTGTGGATTTACCCGAGCCCGAGGGGCCGCAAATCACAATGCGCTCGCCCGCTTTGACGTTCAGGTCAATATCGCGCAACACATGAAAGTTGTTGCCGTACCACTTGTTGAGTTTGTCGAATTTGATGATGGGTTCTGACATGGTGAACTCTTGGAAATGTTATTTTGAAGAAGACTTAGCGTTGCTTGTTGCGATTGACCTGCTTTTCCACCCAGATGCTGTAGCGAGACATGGAGAAGCAAAAAACGAAATAAATCATGGCAATGAACAAGTAGCCTTCAATCTTGAAAGGCCGCCAGTCGGAGTCCGAATTCAAGGCCATCGACAAGGCGCCGGTGAGTTCGTACAAGCTCACGATGGTGACCAGCGAGGTGTCCTTGA
>SERZ01001258.1_pt1 | contig 14820 bp, 13 predicted proteins | sample 3171461 | NCBI WGS metagenome assembly SERZ01 (sample SAMN06051861, study PRJNA518727) | freshwater metagenome | biome: subpolar coniferous forest; feature: holomictic lake; material: water; isolation source: holomictic Lake 227, 6 m depth | place: Canada: near Kenora, Ontario | collected... | reverse complement strand
CTGCCGCCGGCAGGACAGCGGGACCGCCAGACCTACGGACGTTTGGCGGTACACTCCGCTTATAACTGGCCTTTGCATGTGGGACGAGCAGTGGTGGGCTGTTTGTGCTTGGCTTCTGTCGGTGACACGCGCTCCTTCCCGGTTCAGTTTGAGGAGGAACTGCGACTTCTAGCGCAGATTATGGCCAGCACACTCTCCCGCATGCGCGCCGATCAAGCTTTGCGCGAAAGCGAGGCGAGGCTGAGCCTGGCGGCGGATGCCGCAGAGGTGGGTTTATGGAGCCTGAACCTCGCTACACGCTGCTTTTGGCTCACGAAGAAGACCCGGGAGCTATTCCATTTTCCCGCGGACGAAGCTATGACCTTTGAGCGGTTCCTGAGCCTGGTCCATCCTGACGACCAGGAACTGATTCGCCAGACATTGCAGACGCTTGTGCAATCGAAGAGCGAAGGCCATGTCGAATACCGTATCGTCCGGCCCGACGCAAGCGTGCGCTGGATGTTCTCGCGGGGTCGCGTCCGTTGCGACAACCCCGGGGAACCTGATTATTTGATGGGGGTGTCTATGGACATCACCGCGCGCAAGCAGGCAGAGGCGGAAACTCAGGAAATGCGTGACAGTCTGGTGCATCTGACGCGCGTGAACAAGCTGGGTGTGCTGTCCGGCTCCCTGGCCCATGAGCTGAACCAACCGCTCGGGATCATCCTCAGCAACGCCCAAGCCGCGCAGGAACTGCTGGCTCAGGAACCGCCGGACGTTTCCGAGGTGCAGGCCATCCTTACGGACATCGTCGCGGCGGACCGCCACGCAAGCGAGGTCATTGAGCGACTGCGCACCCTGCTCAAGCGCGGCCAGGTGGTTCTGCAGCCGCTGCCGCTAAACCAGGTCATCGATGAGGTGTTGCATCTCGCCCGGGCCTACTTCATCGGGCGCGGTGTCACCGTGGTCTGTGAACTGGTTCCCGATTTACCGCCGATCGCGGGCGATCGCGTGCAGCTCCAGCAACTCGTGCTCAACCTGATCCTCAACGCGGCCGAGGCCATGGCCGCCAATGCGCCCGGCACGCGCCGGCTTCATCTCCAGACGATGTTCCATCAGGGCCGGGTGCGCGCCTCCGTGCGGGATGAGGGCTGCGGGTTGCCCGATGATCCGGAGCGCCTCTTTCAGCCGTTCCACACCACCAAACCCCAGGGGCTGGGTCTGGGACTGGCCATTTGCCGGTCCATCGTGGCCGCGCACCACGGCCGCCTCTGGGCGGAACCTTACCCGGAGCGCGGTGCCGCTTTTCACTTCGAACTGCCCGTCGCCGCGTCGCCGGACTAGCCATGATCATTCCGGGCGGCATCGTATATGTTCTCGACGACGAGCCTGAGCTGGTTAAGGCACTCACCCGTTTACTAGTTGCGAAGCGGTTTGAGGTGCGCGGATTTACATCCGTGCGTGCCTTCCTTGGAGCCTGCCGCCCGCAGGACACCGCCTGTCTCGTGCTGGACGTGGCAATGCCGGAGCTGGACGGGCTGGAATTGCAGCGGCATCTCACGCACAAAGGAATCCTCATCCCCGTCGTTTTTCTCACCGGCCACGGCGACATCCCGATGAGCGTGCGGGCCATCAAAGACGGCGCGACGGATTTCCTGACCAAGCCGGTAGACGCTACGGTAATGGTCCAAGCCGTGCGCTCCGCCCTGCAGACGGCCGAGAACCGACGCCAGACGATCGCGGAAACCGAAGCCTTGGCGGCGCGACTGGCCACCTTCACGCCACGGGAGCGTGAGGTCATGGAGCACGTCGTTGCCGGGCAACTCAACAAGCAGATTGCGGCCGACCTCGGCACCGGGGAACAGAACATCAAGCTGCACCGCGCACACCTCATGCGGAAGATGGGCGTCGAGTCGCTCGCGGACCTTGTGCGCGCTGCCGAGCGGCTCGGCATTGGAAAACAGCCGCTTTCCCTGGCTCAGTCCTCACCTGCCCAAGGCGCGACGAACAATCACCGCTGCCTCGTTGGAGACTGTACTAAGGTGTAGTAGCATCGCATCGCCGATTTGCCCTAGGCTCTCCCTGCGATGCTAGCTACAGGACCAGTGGTGGCGATACTTGATGACGAGCCGGAAATGCGAAAGGCACTTCGCCGATTACTCACCTGCCGGGGCTTCCGCGTCGAAGAGTATGAGCGCGGAGAGGATCTCCTCGCGGCCCTGAACGCACAGCCGCTGGATTGCCTGCTACTGGACTTGCACATGCCGGGGATCGCCGGCTTCGATGTGTTGGAGACTTTCCGCTCCCGACAGATACCCGTGCCGGTCATTGTCATCACCGCTCATGACGAACCGGGCACAGCGGACCGAGTGCGGGTGCTGGGCGCTTCCGCCTACCTCAAGAAGCCGGTCGATCGGGATGCCCTGCTTTCGGCGATCGCGGCCGCCACAGCTCACGACAAGAAACCATGACTATGAAAACGAACATGCCGTTTTCAATCGGGCTATCGCTATTACGCTCAAGGCCCAAGCGGCGGCCTGAATTGGGGACTCCATTCCGCCGTCACTGTCATTTTTCCGGAGCCACACGCAGCAAGTCGTCACCAGAAACAATTCAATAAGCACATACCGTGAAATCGATCATCCGTTCTGCAATCGTCATCCTGGCCGCCCTCGCGCTGCCAGGCTTCGCCCAACAACCGACGGCCGCCGAGCGCGCCGCCATGCTCAAGGCCACGTTGGCCGCCAGCCAGGCCGTCCTCCGCCAATACGAGTGGATTGAGACGGCCGTCGTCAGCCTCAAAGGCGACGAGAAGTCCCGCAAGCAAGCGCGGTGCTATTACGGCGCCGACGGCGCCGTGCAGAAGATCGAACTCAGCAAGTCCCCGGAGCCAAAGAAGAAGCGCGGCCTGCGGGGAAGGATCGCAGAGAACAAGCAGGAGGAATTGACCGACTACATGAAGAGCGCCCTTGCCCTGGTGAAGAGTTACGTGCCTCCCAGCCCGTCTAGGATTCAGGCAGCCAAAGACATGGGAAAGGTCTCGATCGAGATTCTGCAGCCCGGCAAACGCGTCCGCCTCAATTTCCGGGATTATGAAAAAACAGGCGACAACCTCGGCGTGGAACTGGATCTGGCAAACAACCGTCCGCTCGGTTTGAAGGTTTCCACCTACCTGGACGAGGCCAAGGACACCGTCACGCTGGACGTGCGGATGGACCAGTTGAATGACGGAACTACCTATCCTTCGAACGTCACGCTTGATGCCAAGGCCAAGAAGCTGAAGGTCACCGTCCAGAATTCGGGCTACCGGAAGACCCTGTAGGGAGGTCCCGGAATAGCCCCCTCAATATGAAATCTCGTCCATCTGCCCTTCTCGCCACGTCGCTGCTCGTGGTGGCTACCTCGCTCACCTTCACAGCTGCCGCCCAGCCGGCCGACCCCGGCTGGCCGCGCGTCTTCCAGCGGGCCGGTAAACAACTCACCGTCTATCAGCCCCAGGTGGATTACTGGAACGGGTACACCAACCTGCATTTCCGTTGCGCCATCGCCGTCAAAGGCGTGTTGAAACAGGAACGGTTTGGCGTCGCCGAAGTGGACGCCCTCACCGTGACCGATCATAACGCCCGAGTCGTTGCCCTGGTGCCGCTGAAGCGCGAACTGCGCTTCGCCAACACGTCTGACGCCGAACTCGCCGCGCTACGTGGCGCGGTAGATGAGCTCAAGCCGCCAAGCCAGGCCATGCCCCTGTCCCTGGACCGGGTGGTAGCGTATTTGAACCCGGCCGCGCAACCGGTTCAGCAGCCCGTGGAGGTGAGTCTGGCCCCCCCCAGGATCTTCACCAGCACTACGCCCGCCATTCTGGTGATGTTTATGGGCGAACCGCAGTTCAAAGCCGTGGAAACCAGCCGCACGGACCTCCTCTTCGCGCTCAACACCAACTGGGACGTGCTCTACGATACCGCGAGCCGGCAGTATTACCTCCTTAACGGCGAAGGCTGGCTGACGACGGCGGAAGTGCTCAAGGGGCCTTGGGTTCCGGCCCGGACCTTGCCGCCCTCGCTCTACTCCCTCCCGGCGAACGAGAACTGGGCGGAGGCGCGGAAGCGCCTGCCCGGCAAGCCGGCCAAGGTCGCCCCCACCGTCTTCGTGACGACCGAACCCTCGGAGATGATCCTGACGGATGGCTTCCCCAGCTACATGCCCGTTCGTGGGACCCGCTTGCTGCGCGTGAACAACACGGAGAGCGTGCTGTTCTTGCACAGTGGTGATGGGAAGCTCTACTTCCTGGTCGCGGGCCGGTGGTTCCGCGGGGAAAGTCTGTATGGGCCGTGGTCGGCGGCCAGCAAAGATCTGCCACCCGATTTCGCTCAGATTCCCGACAGCGATCCGGCGGCCTTCGTGAAGGCCTCGGTTCCGGGCACCCGCGACGCAGAAGATGCGGTCTTGTTGGCCTCCATACCCAGCACCACCACGGTGCAGATGGCCCCAGTCGCGGAGGTCGCGACCTACAGCGGCGCGCCACAATTCGTGGCCATCCCGAGCACGACTGTCCAGTACGCCGTGAATACCCCGAACCAGGTGTTCCTGGTTAGCGGCGGCTATTACTGGTGCTACGGGGGCGCGTGGCTCTATGGGAGTACCGCGAGTGGGCCCTGGACTTACTGCTCCACCGTGCCGGCGGCCATCTACACCATTCCGCCTTCCAACCCCAATTACAACGTCACCTATGTGGTGGTTCAAAGCTCGACGCCGACGACCGTGGTTTACAGCCAGACGTCCGGCTACAGTGGACAGTACGTGGCGGCGACGGGCGTGCTGATGTTCGGCATGGGCATGCTGGTGGGTGCGGCCATCGCCAATAACCATCACAACGACTATTATTACCCGCCTCCCTGTCATTACTCGTACGGCTGCGGCGCGGCGTATCACCACGGTGGCGGCGGCTATTACGCATCGGCGCACGTCGCCTACGGTCCCTACGGCGGGGCTGGCCGGACGGCCTCGTACAATGCTTCCACCGGCACTTACGCCCGCTCCAGCTATGCGTATGGTCCGAACGGCAGCGCCAGCCGCGGAGCGGCCTACAACCCCTACACCGGCACCGCGGCGGCGGGCCGCACGGTGAGCACACCCTACGGGACAGCGAAACAGGGTGCCGCCTACAATCCCAACACGGGCGCCCGGGCCGCCGGTGGCTCGGTGAGCACCGCATACGGCTCGGCGGGACGGGCCGCGGCTTACAACCCGGCGACCGGCCAGGGCGCGGCTGCCGGCTACCGGTCCGGTGAGAACGGCAGCGCGGGTGCCATCAAGACAACCGGGGGCGGCAGTGCGGCGGCTTGGGACACAAAAAACGGGCAGGGCGCTGTCGGCAAGACCCAATCGGGCGATGTTTACGCTGCCAAGGACGGCAACGTTTACAAGAAGGAGTCGAACGGGAATTGGTCGCAAAATGCGGGCAGCGGGTGGCAAAGCACCTCTAAGCCGCAGTCCGCCTCCTACAACAGCAGCTCCAGTGCAAGCCGTCAGGCGCAGGCCAATTCGTATCAGCAGCAAAGATCCACGGTCGGCGCCACGAAGCCGCAAACCACCTCGGCGGCTACCAGTAGTTGGAGCCAAAACCAGCAGAGCATGGAGTCGCAGGCGCAGGCGCGCCAGTATGGCAACCAGCAAACCCAGAAAGCGCAGTCCTGGCAAAGTTCCAGCAGCGGCTCCCGCAGCCGAAGTTCGAGCGGCTCCCGCAACAACAGCGGCGGAGGCGGACGGGGCAGATAATACGAGGCCTCGGTGCAAACAGCGCCCCCTGAACAGAATCGAGCGCAAGAACACCTCAAACCAAAAGAAAGGCAACAGAAGTTATGAAAGCAACACACAGACACATCCTCATGGCCGCTGCGCAGGCCTGTGCCTGCGGCATCATAACCACCCACGCGCAGTCCGATTCGAGCTTCTACCGCCCGCTCACCCTCGCGCCCGCGGACGCCAATTCCTCCGGCGGCGGCGGCGCGGTGGACGACGAGAAAGTCCGAGAGGCCGAGTTGGTCAAGGAAACCCTGAATCCGATTGCCAGCTTGACCAGTGTGCCCTTCCAGAACAACTGGGACTCGGCATCGGCCCCTCCGACGCCATGAAATATACGCTGAACTTCCAACCGGTCATCCCCTTCACGCTTAACGATGACTGGAACCTGATCAGCAGGACGATTCTCCCCACGATCTATCTGGAATCCACCGCGTCAGGCGTCAGCTCCAAATTCGGCCTTGGTGACACTGTGCAGAGCCTCTTCCTTTCGCCCAAAGAAGCCCCCGGCGGCTGGATCATGGGTGCAGGACCGGTTTTGCTTCTTCCCACCGCCACGGACAGCGCCCTAGGTTCGGGCCAGTGGGGGGCGGGCCCGACCGCCGTCGTGCTGCGGCAGGATAAGGGGTTTACCTACGGCATTCTAGCCAACCATATCTGGTCCTATGCCGGTTGGGGCAATGAGAATGTGAACGCCACTTACCTGCAGCCGTTCGTCGGTTACACCACCAAGACTTTCACGACCTTCATGGTCAACACCGAGTCCACCTACGACTCGCAGGGGCACCAATGGTCGGTGCCGATGAATTGCATGCTTACCCAATTACTCAAGGTCGGTAAACAGCCAATCAGCCTCCAACTGGGCTATCGCTATTACGCCGACGGCCCGAAAGGAGGGCCCGACTGGGGGCTTCGTTTCGCAGTGACATTCCTGTTCCCGAAATGAACGAACCGACCACCGATTACTGATTGCCGACAACCGAATACTACAACTGACTATGAAAACAAACATCAAACTCACCGCCCTCAGCCTCCTGCTGGGCGCAGCACTCATCCCCGCCCACGGGGCAGAACAAACCACCGGCACGCCGGCCTCGTCCAGCGTAGCCGAAATCAAGCATCGTTCGCATCTGCCGATGCCCAACACGACCCGTCCGAAGACGGTTGTCTATGACGCAAAGAACCCGGATTCGAAAAATCCGCCCATCGAGCAACTGCGCCCACCCAAGGGCGCACCCAACGTCTTGATCATCCTCATTGACGACGCCGGGTTCGGGTCCTCCGCCACCTTCGGCGGCCCTTGCGCGACGCCGACCCTGGACAGGCTGGCGAAGAGCGGCCTCATGTACAATCGCTTCCACACGACTGCCATTTGCTCGCCGACCCGCCAGGCATTGCTCACCGGGCGCAACCATCATTCCGTCGGCATGGCCGGCATCACCGAAATTGCAACCGGCGCGCCGGGCTACAGCTCTGTTCGGCCCAACTCCATGGCGCCCCTGGCGATGACGCTCAAACTCAACGGCTACGCCACCGCCCAGTTCGGCAAGAATCACGAAGTCCCCGTTTGGGAGACCAGCCCCGTCGGCCCCTTTGACGCCTGGCCCACCGGCGGCGGCGGCTTCGAGTATTTCTACGGCTTCCTGGGCGGCGAGGCCAACCAGTGGTACCCGACGCTCTACGAAGGCACCACGCCGGTCGAGAACAAGAAGACGCCGGAGCAAGGCTACCACCTCGTGACGGACATGACCGACAAGGCCATCAAGTGGATTGCCCAGGAGAAGATGCTGGCGCCCGACAAGCCCTTCTTCATCTACTTCGCCCCCGGTGCCACGCATGCGCCCCACCACGTTGCGAAAGAATGGGCCGACAAATACAAAGGCAAGTTCGACCAGGGCTGGGAGAAGCTGCGCGAGGAGACCTTCGCCCGGCAAAAGCAGCTCGGGGTCATCCCGGCCGACTGCCAGCTTACCGCGCGCCCCAAGGAGATTCCCGCCTGGGACTCGATGCCTGAAGCCTTCAAGCCCGCGCTGCGCCGGGAGATGGAGGTGTATGCGGGGTTCATGGAATTCACCGACTACAACGTTGGCCGCGTCGTGGACCTGCTGGAGAAACTGAAGATCCTCGACGACACGCTCATCTATTACATTGTTGGCGACAACGGCGCCTCGGCCGAGGGGGGGATCAACGGGGCCTTCAACGAGATGAGCTACTTCAACGGCCTGCAGGGCTTCGAGACGGCGGATTACCTGACCGAGCGGATCGACAAGCTTGGCGGGCCCGAATCCTACAACCACTACGCCGTGGGCTGGGCGCACGCCATGAACACGCCGTACCAGTGGACCAAACAGGTCGCCTCCCATTGGGGCGGCACGCGCAACGCCACCGTCGTCCACTGGCCCAACGGCATCAAGGCCAAGGGCGAGATTCGCTCGCAGTTTGCCCACGTGATTGACGTGGCCCCCACGGTCCTTGAGGCGGCCGGTCTGCCGCAGCCGGAGTCAGTAAACGGCATGCAGCAGGATCCCATCGAGGGCACCAGCATGCTCTACTCGTTCAACGAGGCCAACGTCCCTGAGCAGCACAACGTGCAATACTTCGAGATCATGGGTAACCGTGGCATCTACTACCAGGGCTGGTCCGCGGTCACGAAGCACTACACGCCTTGGATTCAAGCCAAGAAACCCGCATTCGACGACGATGTGTGGGAACTTTACGACGGGAGCAAGGATTGGAGCCAGGCAAACGATCTCGCCAAGCAGATGCCGGAGAAGCTTCACGAACTGCAGCGGCAATGGTTGATCGAAGCAGCGCGCTACAAGGTGCTGCCCCTGGATGACCGGCTGTTTGAGAAGCTCAACCCGGACCTCGCCGGACGGCCGGTGCTCATCAAGGGCAAGACCCAACTCCTCGCCGGTGGCATGGGCCGCCTGTCGGAGAACTGCGTTCTGAACATCAAGAACAAGTCGCACTCCGTCACCGCCGAAATCGTGGTGCCGGAGAAAGGCGCCGAGGGGGTCATCATCTGCCAGGGCGCCAACATCGGCGGTTGGACCCTGTATGCCCACAACGGCAAGCTCAAGTACTGCTACAACTGGGGCGGCTTCAAGAACTTCTTCGCCGAGTCCACGGAACCGCTCCCAGCGGGGCAGCACCAGGTGCGCATGGAGTTCGCCTACGCCGGCGGCGGCATGGGTAAGGGCGGCAAGGTGACCTTGTACACCGACGGCAAGAAGGTCGGCGAGGGGAACGTCGATGCGACGCTGGCGATCATCTTCTCCGCCGACGACGGTACCGATGTCGGTGAGGATTCGGGCGCCGCGATTTCGCCTGACTACGGCCCGGTCGGCAACGCCTTCAACGGCGAGGTCAAGGGCGTGCAACTCTCCATCGCGGATGACCCGAACAATTCGGATCACCTGGTCAAGCCGGAGGATGCCATCAAGGCGGCAATGGGACGGCAGTAAGCCGGCGATTGAACAAGTTCGCTCGTGAACCACGCGGGCCGCTCGCGGGAGCGGCCCGCGAATTCACGGCCGAGCACAGCGACCAAAACTGCGGACATAGATGAAGATAGCCCGTAGAGCTTTAGCGAGCGGGGCCTTGGCTTCGGCCATAGCTATCACCGTATTCACCGGCTGCCGTGCCATCGGCCCGGGCAGCGTGCCGCGCGACCGCTCCGACTACAGCGATGCGATTGGGGAGTCCTGGAAACGGCAGACGCTGCTGAATATCGTCAAGCTGCGGTACCTGGACCCACCGATCTTTATTGATGTGGCCAATATCGTCTCCGGTTACCAGTTACAGGTGGGCGGCACCGTGGGCGGCCAGATTTCCTCGATCCATGCCATTCAAGGCAACAACTTGAACTTGGGGGGCGCGGTGACCTTTATAGATCGCCCAACGATCACCTACACACCGCTGACCGGGAACAAGTTCATCAAGGGGCTGATGGCGTCGCTGCCGCCCGAGTCGGTGTTCTTCATGATCCAGTCCGGCTGGCCCGCGGATGCGGTACTGTTCGCGACGGTGGCCGAGATGAACGGTCTGAAGAATCAGGCAAGCACCATCAACGGCATTTCGCCGGCGGATGCTGACTTCATGCGAGTGCTGGCGTTGATGCGCAAACTCCAGCTCTCGGGGGACGTGGCGATGCGTATCAAGCAGGACGCCCAGAAGCAGCAAACCAGCATCCTGGCCGTTCGCCTCAAAGACGTCTCGCCGCAAGCCCTGGAGGCGAGTCATGAGTTGCGGCGCCTACTGCGGCTTGACCCGGACGCCACCGAGTTCAACTTGGTGTTTGGGGGCACTGCCACCAACGATAAGGAACTGGCGGTGCTCACCCGCTCCCTCATGCACCAGTTGTCCACGATGGCCTCCCAAGTGGACGTGCCGGAGGAGGACGTCCGCCAGGGCCGCGCGGCCCCGGGCTGGGAAACCGTCGCCAACAATACCAATGCCGTTCGCCTGATTCAGATTCACCACTCCGGGAGTAAACCCGTGGACGCCTTCGTGGCCATCCAGTATCACGGCCATTGGTATTGGATTGCTGACTGTGACCTGAAGTCCAAGCGCGTTCTTTCGTTCATGATGCTGCTCTTCACGCTGGCAGACACCGGCGAAAAGGAGAATTTGCCCCTGATCACCATTCCGGCGCAATAAGGGTGCCCAACAAGCCAAATGAATCAACTGATTCCCAGAGAAAGAAACCAACAACAGAACGGAAAGAACATATATGAAGAATCGAACCATTGACAGCGTGCCGAACTACGTGACGCTCTCCTTCCCCTCCCAATCACCCGCAGCCCCCGTGGCGTTGCGGAGGAACATAGTGGCCATCGTTTCGTGCCTGGTAGTGGTGGTCGTGGCCACCGGATGCGCCTCGACCAAGGTCACCGAGCGCCAGCAACTGGTGTACGGATCGCTTCCCCGGCCCGATCACATTTTGGTGTACGACTTCGCCGCTACGCCCGCTGATGTTCCGCGCAGCTCCGACTTCGCCAACCCGAGTTACAGGCCACCCCTGCCCCAGACCTCCGAGGAGATTGCGGCTGGCCGACAGGCGGGCGCGCAAGTTGCGGCGGAGCTCGTCGAGCAGATCCGCGCCATGGGACTGCCAGCCCAGAAAGCTTCGGCGTGGACGAAGCCGCAGATCAACGACATTGTGATCCGGGGCTATTTCGTCTCGATTGACGAGGGGAGCGCTGCCAAACGCGTCGCCATCGGGTTTGGCTCCGGGTCGTCCCAGTTGAGCACCGCGGTTGAGGGCTACCAAATGACGGCTCAGGGCCTGCGTAAACTCGGATCGGGTACTGTGCAATCCGGCGGCAGCAAGACCCCGGGGGCCGCTCTGGGGGTTGTGGGCCTCATCGCCACAGCCAACCCGGTGGGACTCATCGTCGGCGGCGGGATGAAGGTGTACGGGGAGGCCAGCGGCAGTTCCAAGATTGAGGGCCGAGCCAAAGCGACCGCCCAGGAAATCGCTGACCAGCTCAAGATCCGATTCAAGGACCAAGGTTGGATCAATTAATGGAGCGCGGGGCGGACGGCAATGCCAGTGACGGCATGAACAGGCAAGAGCGAAGCGGATATACCTGACACGGTTAGCTTGCAGCCCGCTGCACATTTGACTTATGACCTCCGAAACCAACATCAAAAGCAACCTTCGCGATCTGACGATGGCCTGCGGATCGATTGTCGTCATGCGCGACATCAGCGCCCGAGTTCTATCGCGCGCACGACCAAAATGATTTGGGGCTCTCTAGCCCGCCCGCCTGAAGCGGCTGGAGGCCAGAGATGCCCCAAGACGGGAATATAAATTAAACCAAAACAAGAAAAGCCAATACAAATGAAGACAACAACGACACAAAAGTTCCTGACGCCGGTGCTGGCAGCGGGCCTGCTCCTGGGAGTAACCGCTTGCAAGACCACGCGCCAGGTCAGGGAAGACAACCAATCCGGATTCCTGGGCGACTACTCCCTGTTGGAGAAGGGGGAGAAGGGCGCGGCCAATTACGGCTACATCGACAAGAATGCCAATTGGGCCAAGTACACCAAAGTGTGGATCAAACCCCTGGAGTTGTGGAAATCCGATGATCCGGAGACCCCGCTCGGCAAAATGTCCGAAGAAAGCCGGCAAATGTTGATGGAATCATTTTACGCTTCGATGTATGAAGCCCTGTCGAACAACTTCCAGATTGTTGACCAGGGCGGGCCGGATGTCCTCGTGGTCCACGCGGCCATGACCGACGGGAGACCCTCCAAACCGGTCATTAACTTCGTCACCAGCGCTTATCTACCGCTGAAGGTGGTCAGCTTCGGCAAACGCCTGATCACCGGCACGGACATCGGGGTGGGGGCGGTTTACGTTGAGGCGGAATTCCTGGATGGCCAAACCGGCCAGCGCGTCTGCGCGGCGATGGATGCCCGGGCCGGCACCAAGGCCCTCCGCAGCAAATTTAATAGCACTTGGGGCGATGTGAAACTGGCGTTCGATTGGTGGGCGCAGCGAACTGACAAGCGCCTGGTCCTGTTCAAGCAAGGCGACTTCGGCACAAGCAACCTTTAGCTCGGTCAGCTTCCAGCGCCCTCGCTCCTCCGCGGATGGGGAGCGAGCGCTGGCAACCTCGAACTGATTCTGAAACCATGAAAATCGTCTTCTTCCCCACCCTGAACTGCCGCACACGCCTTATTCTGATCACCGTGGTGGTGACGGGCTGCAGCGGCATCAACGCGAGCAGATCCATTTCCCCCTTGGACTTCTTGATGCCCGGCCTCCTGCAGAACTGCTCTCCGTTGCCCGTGAGCCCGATCCAGGCGCCACGACACCTAACCCCTCAAATTTGAAAAACATGAAGACCATCACCATCACGAAACACTTCCGGACGTCTGCCGCCTGCCTGCTGGGACTGGCCCTGGGGCTCGCCGCGCAGGCAGAGTCACAACACAACAAACAAAACAACTAAACCGAGAACGCAAATGAAAATAAAACACACACTCGCCGCGCTGAGCGTGGCCGCATTGACAATGGCGGGAACCGGGTTCGCCGCCGATGGCCAGGAAGACCAGTGGCAATTCGGGGCCACTATTCCCCTCTGGGCCCCGCAGATCAACGGGAATGTCACGATTAAAGGCCACCAGCAGAACGTGGACGTCAGTTTTGATCAGCTCAAAGACCGTCTCGACGCCTCGTTTGCGTTGGGCCTCGAAGCGCGCAAGGAGAAGTTTGGCTTTTTCGTCGGAGTCGGCTATATGAAGTTCTCCGGGGGAAGCGGGGGCATGTCCGATGACTTGAAGTTTCTTATTGTGGACGCCGGTGCGTTCTATCGCCTCCTCAAGACAGGTGAGGAACATCCTTTCATCCTCGAAGCAACCGCTGGTCTCCGCTACTGGGGCACCAAGAACGATTTTTCGCTTAGGGGGCCGGGAGGAATCGTCGACTTTAACGGCAGCACAGACCGGGATCTGGCGGACCCGATGATCGGCCTGCGCGGCAGTAAGTTTCTCACCACGAAGTTGCACCTGGATTTCGCGGGCGACGTCGGCGGATTCGGCATCTCGGACAACCAGTCAACCCTGGATTGGTCCGCGACAGGACTCGTGTCTTATGACGTCGCCAAATGGTTCACCCTCTCGGCCGGCTATAAAGCCCTGGCCCTGGATGCCTCCAAAGGCGGTGGCGCGGACAAGAACGGCGTGGACCTCATCTTCAATGGCTTTTTGATCGCCGCCAAGTTCACGTTTTAGCCGGCCCGGGCGCGCCCGCGGTGACAAATCCCTGCCGCCCGGCGCCAATTACAGAAAAGGTCAGGAAAGGGCTGCAAACACAGGTGATCTTCGCTCCCATTGACTATCGTGGCCATCGGTTTTGGATTGGCGACCTGGACATAAAACTAAAACTTGTGTTCTCCCTTATGATGATGCGGTTCATACTGTCCGGTACGGCCGCAAAAGAGAATCGACTGTTGATCACCATTCCGGCCCCATGAGCGAGGTTCCCACAGTCGATGCCAACCTGCCCATCAGCGGCGAGAGCCGCCCGGCCTGGCGGCTCCTCCGCTGGATTGCGCTGTCCCTTCTGTGGACGCTCCTAGGCTTACTGACGTTCTGGGCGGAGGCAGCGCTTTACCTCGACGCCACAGTTCCCTGGTTGCGTCTGCCCTTGGCGTTGATTTACGGCCTGGGAATGCTCGCGGTGCTGATTTGGGTCCGGCCCCAGCGGTACACGGCCGGCATCGGCGCCGGCGGTTTCCTCCTCGTGGTTTGGTGGTGGCTTTCCTTGAAGCCGTCCAACCGGCGCGATTGGCAACCGGACGTGGCGGTCCTGCCATACGCGGATATCGTGGGCAGCCAGGTGACGATCCACAACATCCGCAACTGCGATTACCGTACGGAGGCCGACTTTGACGTGCGCCATTACAATAAGACGTTCAACCTCGACGACCTGCGCACGGTCGATTTGTTCCTCGTCACCTGGGGCTCACCGCATATCGCGCACACGATGGTGAGCTTTGGCTTCCGCCAGGGAGACTACGTCTGCTTTTCCATCGAGACCCGCAAGGAAAAGGGCGAAACCTACTCGGCGGTGAAGGGCTTGTTCCGCCAGTTTGAACTGACGTATATCGTCGCCGACGAGCGGGATTTGGTCCGCCTGCGGACCAATTATCGGCAGGGGGAGGATGCCAGTCTTTATCGCTTGCGAGTGACCCCTGAGCAGGGCCGGACTCTCTTCCTCGACTATCTCAAACGTGCCAATGCCCTGCGGGAGCGGCCCGAGTGGTATAATGCCCTCACGGATAACTGCACGACCGCCATACGCACCCAGCGCGCCGCCGCAGACCGCGCGCCCTGGAACTGGCGAATGCTGGTCAACGGCCATCTTGACCAACTGCTTTACGAGCGCGGGACTATCGCCACCCAGCAACCGTTCGCGGAATTGCAGAAGCAGTCCCTCATCAACCCCCGCGCCAAGGCCGCAGATAAGGATCCCGCATTTTCCCAACGAATCCGCGAAAACCTACCCTGAAATCTTATGCTTACTCC
>SERZ01001256.1_pt1 | contig 14835 bp, 13 predicted proteins | sample 3171461 | NCBI WGS metagenome assembly SERZ01 (sample SAMN06051861, study PRJNA518727) | freshwater metagenome | biome: subpolar coniferous forest; feature: holomictic lake; material: water; isolation source: holomictic Lake 227, 6 m depth | place: Canada: near Kenora, Ontario | collected... | reverse complement strand
ACAATGGCTGTTTCGACCTTGGTAACGGTCGTTTCAACCTTGGCAAGGGCCGTTTCGACCTTGGCAAACCGCCGCTCCATCCGCTCGCCAAGCTCGTTTATTGCCGCGAGAATCGCTGCGGGGTCGGTTTGGGGGGCGGTCGGGAGTTTGCGGGCGGGTATTGACATGGCGTGATGGTAACTCATTCGCTGTCTGTTTGCGAGCCCGATCCGAACCGGTCCTCGGCTGAAATCACTCCCGCTCCGAAAAGGCGGCGTCGGCATCGTTCCAACCCCGACAATTCCGAGTGTCGCTGTATGTGCCGGAAAATTACGGATAGTTTATTGGTTGTGCATACGTTGGTATGCTCGTGAATATAGAATATTATCATTGACTCTACAACCATGATCATTGATAAAAAGTCATAACATTTACCAAACAAATGGAGAGCGGCATGGCCGGCGGCTTTGCACACATGGTGGCGACCAATCAAATGGTTGATGACAAGCGCCTCAACAAAATCCAGATGCCGGATCAGGCAAAGGCGGCAGTCTGTGCAAATTTGAAATTTTGTGAATTGGGTGCTGTTGCGCCGGATTATCCTTATTTAAAGTTACTTAATTCAGGCTCTAAGAAATGGGCCGATAATATGCACTATATAAAAACAGGAGACATGATAAAATCCGGAATTTCTCAAGTAAGAAAGTTGGCAAGTCCGGAGCGTGAACGCGCATTAGCTTGGCTATTGGGCTATACTTCGCATGTCGTCATGGATTTGACAATTCATCCGGTGGTCAATGCCCGGGTCGGGCCATACAGTGAAAATCAGGCCAAGCATCGCTCCTGTGAAGTCAATCAGGATGCTTATATTCTTCCCCGGCTGAATATCGGCAGTACATCCACAGCGGAATACATCAAAGGCGGCATTGCCACCGTTGATGATGCCGGAGGCTCCGACATCATTAATAAAATCTGGGTTGCCATGCTGTCGGAAGTTTATCCGGATGAGGCTAAAATAAACCCGCCCGATCCAAAGGCATGGCATGCGGCCTACACCACCTTAATGGACAAGATTGCTGAAGAGGGCCAGAGGCTGCCGTTTTCGCTTGGCCGCCATTTGTTGACCGTCGAGGGATTAGCTTTCCCTCGTGACAATGAAATTGATCAAAGCTATATTTATGATTTGATCAGTCCGGGCGGGACTATCAATTATGATGAGCTTTTTAACTTTGCGTTGGAGAATGTCGGTCTTTGGTGGGGCATTGTCGGCAGCGCCGTTTATGAGCCGCACACCAATATCGACCAAATTGTTAACGGTGATCTTGATACGGGCAAGCTAATCGGAAACGACTTGTACGTGTTTTGGTCAAATCATGCTTTAACGGTGTGAGGCTAGTCATGCAAACATCTATTATCGGTCTCGTTTCTGCTCTGTTTGTTGTGTTAATGGTTGCCGTCGGCTGGGACAAGCCGGCTCCCGATCTGGTTGCTTTGGCCACTCCGGTTAAGAACTTGACTCAAGCGGTAAAGGCGGTCGTGAAATTCGGGCATGAGGCTGATGGCTTGGAAGGTGATGATCTTTTGAAATTCGCGGCCAGAAATGATAAAACTCTGCTGGAGCCGTTTGCGGCGGATACGCGGCTAAAGCTACAAGTCCATCGGACAAAACTAAAGAATTCAGCCCTTTTGCTTTGCTATAACGAGCTTGCAGTTTACGAGGATTTATCCTGTACGTCGGCGGTTGACCGTAATCTGGTGCAATCTTTAACCGCTCCGTGCGGTTTCGCCCTCGACATCGATAAGGAATGCGCGGCGGCGCTGCAATAGTCGCGAAACCGACGCCGCTTAAAATCACTCCCCTTCCGGGAAGGCGGCGTCGGCATCGTTCCAACCCCAATAATCCCAGGCGCCATCGTAAAAGGCGGTGACGGCGCCCGCGTCGGGCAGGCCTTGGCACACCACCATCGAGGGCCGCACTTGACGGCAGCCGGTGCTCCACCACAGGCTCGGCTGTCCTGAAAAGGTCGCGGCCAAATCATGAAACAGGGCCGGATAGGCCAGCGCGGGCGCTTGTGCCTGATCAAGTGCGATGTGCCAGCCGGCGCTGCCGGGCGAAAGTGCGGGCAGGGGCGGACGTTCGGGCGGGCCGAGTTCCTCCAGCCATTGCTCGACGATTTCAAAATCAAGCTCGGGGGCCCGGGCGCGGCGTAGCAGGGCTTCGGCTCGGTTGAACCAAGCGCCGGCGGTGATCGGCAGCGCGGCGGGGTCGGTGCCGGCGGGTAAGGCGACCGCTAAACTCAGCGGGAAAATCCGGCCGACCCGGTCGATGCCGGGTGCAAGTACCCCTGCAACCGCGTTCGGTCCGCACACCTCTTCGTCGAGGACGAAGCGCCAGGTCGGGCCGTCGCCGACCAGCGGCGCCCAAACCTCGCCGAACCGCTTCACTCCGACGCGCCAGACGCCGTGGAGCCATTCCTCCCACGGCGTGAGGAAGCTCGGCGGCAGTGCGCGCGAGATGTAATCGCCGCGGGCGGGCAGCTTGCCATACAGGCCGGGACCGAAGGCGGGTTTGGCAGCCTGTCGATTCACGGAGCCGGCCCCGTTTTGAAGATCGTATTGGTAAAGGACAGTGCGGTGTCGGCGGCATCGGCGATGCCGGCAAACCAGTTCGAGACCGGGGGCGGCAGCGGCGCCGCCAACTCGCGTACATGGTCGGTGGCTCGGCGCAGCTCGTCGCGGGCCTCACGAACGCCGCTCTTGCCGCCGGTGGCGATCCAGCGCCCGAGCGCCTTGTTGATCTCGGTAATGCCGGTGAGAGCGGCCGGCAACGGGGCCGGATTGCGCCCGGCCGCCGGCAGCACCAAAACTTGCAAGCCATGGAAGCGGGCGCTGACTTCCGCGGCGACCGGCCACCACAAAGCAGGGTCGTCGTCGCCGGTTGCGGCCTGAATCGGCGTGATCACGGTCGAGCCGGCGGGCAGGCCGAGCATCAGGGGCGTGGTCGCGCCGTTGGCGCCGGGCTTGGGTGCGGTCGGCGGCTCGGGCGGGGCGGGGCGGACCTCGCGAACCACGGCGGCGATCAGTTGCGCCAGCGGTGAAGAGGCTCCGCCGGCGGCGGCGGTCAGCGCCTGGATACGGGCGAGGGTGTCGGGTACAACCGGGGTCAGCTCGGCCAGGAAGCCCTGCCAGCGCGCGGTGTAATCATTAAAATAGCGCACGGTCATGTCGTGACGCAGACGCCGGGCCCGGGCCGCGACCGCCGGCATGTCCATCGGCAGACCGAGCACCCAGGCCTCTTGCGCCAGCTCGCCGGAAACCCGGGCGATCGCCGGCAAAACGGTGCGGCGGGCACCCTCTGCGGTATAAAGGCCGGGCATGGGCTCGGTCAGCAGCCGGCCGGACTTGCGGCTCAGCACCTGAGTAAGCGTCGTTCCGGCTTGTTGCAGCGGATACCAGCCCGGCAGCCCCTCGATCTCCGGCAATGCGCGCACCAGGGCATAGCCGCGCTCGTCGAGCGGATAGGTCGCCATCAGGTGGCGCCGCGCTTCCGCCTTAACCGCAGCCGAACCGGAGACGGTCGGCATGCCGCTTTCCAGCAAGGACAGCAGGTGATCGGAAAGCTGACGCCGCTCGGTCTCGTGCTCGGGGCCGGGCAGGGCGGTGATCCAGTCAAGCGTGAACCAGCGGGTAACGGCGTAGCGGTCGAGCGCGACTTCACCGGTCAGCATCAGGTAAACCCGCAAGGCCTCGTACAGCGTGTCGAGCGCGGCGGCGCCCGGCGTGTCGCTCGGTTTGACCCGGACCGAGACTTCTTCCAGCCGTAGCACCAGACGGGGCAACAGCAGCCGGTGCAAGGCGCGGCGGTAAAGCTCGGCGGCAAGGCGATCGAGCCCGATGTCCGAAAGCAGCCCGGCCGAGAACGGCCGACCGTCGCCCGAGATTCGGGGATCGTCACGCATGGCCCGCTGGACGTTCAGAGCCGGCAGCACCGGGGCCGGATTGCCGTCGGTGACTTGATCCGGGTTACCGCCGACGGGGGGCAGCAGGGCGGCGACATGCTCCAGGCTGGCGGTGAACCCGCCGAAGGTACCGTGAGCGATCAGCCAGGCCCGACCCCAGAGCGTGCCGAGCAGCAGGCTCAGCACGAGAATCGCGGCCAGCAGCGCATTGCCGGGCTGTGGCAACCGGGACGAACCCTGTCGTGTGTTGCGCTCCGCCAAGTGTGCTTCGGCAAAGATCAGATCGCGGAACAGTCGGGTCAGGAACAGCCCCGGGGCCGGCTTTACGATCGATACCGGCACCGGGTTCGGCGGTTCGATGCCGAAACTTCCGGTCATTTCCGAGGCCAGGCGGTCCACGGTGCGGCCCTCACGCTTGGCGGAGGTAAAATAGAGACCGCGTAAAAACAGCCGGCGGCGATCTTCGGGCAGGAAGGCCAGCGCCAGAAACTCGGTCAGCGGTGCGCGCAGCGACGCGAACTGGTGCGGAAAGCCGGCCAGCAACCGGCGACGAACCGGGTCGGTTTCCTCCTTGAGCCGGGCGAACATCCGTCGTTCCAGGCCGGCGCTCAAATGCCCGAAATGCTCGTTGACCATGATGCCTAATGCGGTGCCGGTGGCGGGCCGTTCGACGCCCTCATTATTCCGTTCAAAGGCAAAGGTCATGCCCCAGACCTGCGCGGCTTCGGCCGGAGCGGGGGCGAAGAAAAACTCGGAAAAGCCGGCCAGCCGGTCGGTCTTGGTCAGGATCAGATAAACCGGCAGGCGAAGGTCGATATGGTCCTCGATCTCGGCAAGGCGGCCGGCGAGCGAAGCCGCCAGCAATTGACGTTCCAGCGGATTGCGCCCGATCAAATCATCGACGCTGACCACCAACAGGATGCCGTTGACCGGCTGCTCCGGCCGGTGATGCTTCAGCACATCAAGCAATCCGAGCCAAGCGGCGCTGTCGGCCCGGGGATCGCTGTCCTGGGTGGCGTAACGGCCGGCGGTGTCGACCAGCCCGGCTTCGGCGGTCAACCACCAGTCGCAGGTGCGGGTGCCGGCCAGCCCTTGGATCGGATGATGGCCGAGAATATCGGCAAGCGGAAACTCCAGGCCGGAATTGGCGAGCGCCGTGGTTTTACCGGCTCCCGGCGCGCCGATCAGCAGGTACCAGGGCAGCCGGACCAGACTGCGGCTGCCCCGGTTTTCGGCATAGGTGGTGAGGGTTTCGCTCAGCCGTCGGTGCAGGAGGCCGACCTCGGTCGCTCCGGCAAACTGCGCGGTCGGCGACGCGGCCTCGATCAGGGCTTCCGACAACAGGCGGTTGGTCTTGCGCTCGCCGATCCGGCGCAGTTGATTGAACAGGCCCCAGGCGACCATCACCCCGAGCACGGCGCCCAGACGGGGCGCTTCTTCTTCGAACGGGCGGATGCCCCAAAGCGACAATAGCGGCCCCGGGAACCAGATCAGCAGGCTGACCGCGAGCGCACCGGCAAGGCCGACCAACCAGTGACCGGTCAGCACTTTCCCGACCCTGCGCCACTCCCGGCGCAAGCCGATAGTCAGACTAAGCAGGTTTCGGTTCCTCATCGGCGGGCCTCCGCCTTGAGCGGGCGCACGGGCAGCAGAATTTCGACTCGGCGGTTGCGCTCCCGGCCGCCGGCGTCGACATTGGGAACCAGCGGCTCGGTTGCGGCGCGGCCTTCGATATCGATACGCTCGGGGGCACCGATATGTGCGACCAGAACCCGGGCCACCGCCCGCGCTCTCGCTTCGGACAGCGCCAGTGCCGAGGTGAAGCGCATGTTCGGGGAAAAGCGGTCGTCGGTATGGCCGACCACCAGCACCCGGCCGTGCTCGCGGTCGATCAGCGCGGCCAGCCGCTCGACCAGACGGTGCCCGGCGGGAGACAGGGTATCCCCCGCGCGCACGAAGGCGTTATCGGCCACGCGGATCAGGTCGGAGTCGGTCAAGGTGGTCACGCTGACCTGTCCGGCTTTAACTTCGGCCGTCAGCTGCGACAGAAAGCGTTTGGCCCGTTCGGACGGCTCGGGCGGTGGCGGCGGGGGAGGCGGTGCGGCCGGAACGACGGGAGGGGGAACCGGTACCGGCGCCGCCACTTGTGCCGGAGTCGGAGTCAAGGTTGGAGTCGGAGTTAAGGTTGGAGTCGGGGCCGGAACGGGTGGCGGTTCCGGATGGGCGATGGTTACCGACCGTTCGGGCAGCAACTCGGCAATCCGGCGGTATAGTCGGTCGGTGTCGGTGCCGAGCGACCGGGACAGCAGCAGGTACAACACGACCAGGGCGGCGGCGGCGATAAGCGCGGCCAGGCGTGGCGGCAGTGTTCGGGACAGTGGCGGGCTCGGTTCCGGTACGCCCTGCCAGCCGGGCGAGAGCATCGCGGCGGCCGCCCCGTCGGCTCCGCCCGGAACCGGCGCGTAATCCCGTGTAATCGTGTCATGGAGCGCGGCGCGGCGCTTGGCGCATTCCGCCTCGATATCGGTTCCGGGCCGGTAATAGCCTTTGAAGCCTAGCGCCATGCAGACATGGAGCAGTTCCAGCTCGTCGCGATTAGTCTCGGGCTCGGTCAGCATATGATCGAGCAGGGCGACCAGTCCCGGTCCGGCATCCAGCGTTTTGTGAAATGTGCGAATCAGGCCGCGCTCGTTCCAGCCCGCTTTATGGCCCCACCCGGTTCGCGCGATGATCTCGTCGATTACCGTGCACAGGATAAAGTGCGTGGCGCGCATCCGGTCGGGCGTGACGCCGGCGGCGCGCGCGGCCGATTGAAACCGGCGCAACGCCGCAACGATTCGGGCGCGAAAGCCGTCGATCGTGGTCGGCGCCGGCATGTCGGGCAGGCGAATGAGCAGCGCGATCAGCGGGGTTGCCGTCCGCAGCACCGGGTTGGCGCTCATCGCAGCCGGGGCGGCGGCCGGAACCGGGGCGTCGGTATCCGCTACGGGTTTCGGAGATTTGCGCAGCGGAGCCAGCTTCCGAAGCCGCGCAAGCGCCTCTCCCGCCGTTGTCCGGGCGCGGAAACGGTCGATTAAAGCCCGGATCGCGTCGGAAAGACGCGGCGGCGACACGCGGTTAAGGAAGCGGCGAATGGCGTTGCCCATATCTTACGAAGGTCTTACGAAGGTCTCGCGGAGGGCGGGATGGTCGTTTAGGCATTATGGTCGTTTAGGCATTGCGGCGGCGGATCGGACCGTCTAACACACCGGTAACAGGGCATCTTCGCGCCGGCTCCGGTGGTTACCGTGCGCAGCGATAGTTCGACCCGGTTTGCATCGGAAGTCAAGGGCCGGAGGCCAAGGGAGCAGCACCATGAAGATCGGAGTGACAGGATGTGCCGGCCGCATGGGGCGCGCCGTCGTGCAACAGCTGGTGTCTTCGCCCGGCTGCGTGCTGGTTGCGGCCTGTGATCGTCCCGGAACGGCGGGAATCGGGCAGGATGCCGGCAGCTTGGCCGGGTTGGAGCCGCTCGGCGTGCGCGTGGGCGATGATCCGGGCGCGGTCTTTGCCGCGGCCCAGGTGGTGATCGATTTTACCTCACCCGAGGCGACGGCGCGTCATGCCGGGCTGGCGGTGGAGAATCGGTGTGCGCTCGTCATCGGCACCACCGGCCTGTCCCGCGCGGTCGAAGCGGCGCTGGCCGCAGCGGCACAGCATATTCCGATCGTGCTTGCGCCGAATATGAGTCTCAGTCTCAATCTGTTGACCGGTTTGGTCGAACGGGTGGCGCGCGCGCTCGACGAGAGCTTCGATATCGAGATCGTCGAGATGCATCATCGCAATAAGGTCGATGCTCCCTCGGGCACCGCGCTGGCTCTGGGCCGGGCTGCGGCGGCCGGACGCGGGGTGAAGTTCGAGGATGCGGCGGTCCGGGCGCGCGACGGGATCAGCGGTCCGCGGCGGGCCGGCGATATCGGTTTCGCCACGCTGCGCGGTGGCGATGTGGTCGGTGATCATACGGTGATCTTTGCCGGTGACGGCGAGCGGTTGGAGCTGACCCACAAGGTCGGCAATCGTGCCATCTTCGCCAAGGGCGCGGTTCGGGCCGCGCGCTGGATCGAAGGCAAGCCGGCCGGACTGTACGGCATGGTCGACGTACTGGGGCTTTAAATCAGGCTAAGTCGGCGAGATCGATAAGTCGTCGAGATCGACCGGGTGAATAACTTTCTTGCATCTTAGAGTCGTCATGGCCGTTCCCGTACGACGGTGGAAAATGGTATAAATTAAAGGCTTCATGTCGGGCGTCGAGGGTTCCGGTTTTGGCAAAAAATGCATCTCTCGGACCGGACCATGTAATCCGTAAGGCCGTGGCGCCGGATGCGGAGCCCGGTGCGACTGCGCCGCGACCGGGACGGATGTCCGCAAAGACGCACTCACGTTTAGCGGTTAAGGGCGAGGCGATTCCGGTCATGGGCTATGATGTCCATGACCCTAACTTTCCGTTTGGTCGTGCTGCGGTCGTCTCGGTTCCCGATACGTCCGAAGGGAATGAGGGCGGAAGCCGCGATATGGTGCTGCCGCAGGTTGTCGCCCCGGTGATCGAAAATCTGGTGGCCGAGTTAACCGAACGGGATGACCGGATCAAGGCCCTGGAAGAGCGCCTCGCGACTCGTACGGACGAGGCGACAGAGCCGTCGGCGGTGCCGTCCCCGCCGATTCCCGTGCCGCTGCCGCGGGCTCCGGCGGTCAAGGCGTTGCGCTTGAAAAGCATGCTTTGGCGGGTCTTGTACGGTAAGGAGGTTCAGGCCGTCTTGTCGGCCTTGGGCGATGAAAAGTACATCATCCCGCGCAGCAGCGGTCAAAATCGTCTTCTGGCTTTGGCCGGTTTTGATCTGGTTTATGACGAAATAGCAAAAGTTATTATTAGCTCCCGTGAGCTGATTAAAACCAAAATCAACCGCGACGGGTTCGGTGCTCGTGAGGTTCTGTTATTTATAATGCATTCTATTGTAGGTGAAGAGCTTAAAGTTCTTAATATTCATGGACCTGTTGAAAAACTTCCGCCGGCCGGTCGGCAATTATTCGAACTATGGTGCTATGTTTGTCAGGCGCTGCTGGATTGCGGGCAGATGACGGCGGAAGAGGCGGAAACCGTCCACCACCGTCTTGAACGGCAGGCCGGGATTTTCAGCTGAACTCTTCGGCCAGCAACGCTCGCTTCAGTTCCGGTCCCCAGGCGTAATTATCCAACGTGCCTGATTGCCGGATAACGCGGTGGCAGGGGATCAGCACCGAAATCGGATTGGCGCCGACCGCGCCGCCGACCGCCCGCACGGCACGGGGACGGCCGATTGCGGCGGCAATCTCGCCGTAGCTCACCAGCGCGCCGCGCGGAATGCGGGCCAGCATGCGCCAGACCTCGCATTGAAATGCGGTGCCGCACAACAGCAGCCGGATCGGTTCGCGGTGCGGCTGATCGGAGAAGGCTAAGTCAATCGCGGCCCGGGTCGCGGTCGCGTCCTCATGCATCCGAACCCCGGGCCAGCGCCGGGCCAAATCCGCCAGCGCCGATTCGGGGCCGTTCGGAGTAAAGCCAAGCCAGCACGGACGCCGGTCTATCGCTGCGGCCAGCACCGGACCGAGCGGGCTGTCATGCCGGCCCCACAACAGCGGCGCCGCGGGCAGTGTCGACACCGTGTCCAGAATCAACGAGGGCGTCGGCGGGCCGTCTAAAACCCCGCGTGACCGTTCAAGAACTTCGCGTCCCCATCGGGCCTCTCTCACGGTGCCCTCCCTTGTCCCATTCGACATAAGATAGGCCACATCGTCACAAAGTTTCAGCATTGTCGTATTGTGCCGGTTGCGGGGGCGGGCTACTGTGCCGGACACTAAGCGTTGTTTCCGAATTAGAACCGGCCGTGGCGGATTGATGAGCGCTCGGGCATTGAAATTGGTGATCTTCGATTGCGAGGGAACGCTGGTGGATAGCCAGTTGGCCGTCGTTTCCGCCATGACCGCCGCGTGGCGGGCGCTGGGGCTTGATGACCCGGACCCGATTCTGGTGCGTCGGGTGATCAGTCTGCCGCTGAAAGAAGCGATCAATGCCCTTTTACCCACCGAAGATCCCTTGGTTGCCAAGCGGCTGGCCGGGCTGTTTCGGGACGCGTTCTATCGGGAGCACCATCAGGACGGCCACCAGCGCGAACCGCTGTTTTCCGGGATGCGTGAAGTCCTGGAGGCTCTGCGCGCGACCGGGTGTAAACTGGGCATCGCAACCGGGAAATCGCGTCAGGGATTGCTAACGACTCTGGAAGATCACGGAATACTCGACTGGTTCGTCACGTTGCAAACGGCGGATTGCTGCGATGGTAAACCGGCCCCGGACATGGTTTATCGGGCGCTGGAGGAAAGCGGGGTCGCTGCCGCCGACTCCGTTGTCATCGGCGACACCACATATGATATCGAGATGGCTTTAGCTGCCGGCGTGCCGTCGATCGGGGTGGCCTGGGGCTATCACGAGGTCCGCGACTTGAAAGCGGCCGGAGCCGGTCGTATCGTCTATCATTGCGGGGAAATCATCCCGGCGGTGCTGGATGTTTCGGACGTGAGGCGATGAAGCCAAGGGCCGGATGGCTGGTATGGGGTCTGGAATTGGCCGGTGGCGCTACTGCCGCCGTGATCGCCGCGGCTCTGATTTTCCTGTGGTATGCCAACACCAATGATTACCGAAAGGCTGTGATGGCCGCGGTCGAGCGTGCGACCGGCTTGATTGTTTTTATCGATAACGAGGTGCATTTTGCCTTCATGCCGTTGCCGACCGTGATCGCAACCGGGGTCAGGGTGGCCCATCCGCCCTGGGTGATCGGGGGCGAAATGGTACGGGCGGCGACGGTAGAAATTGCCTTTTCTCCGCTCGACCTTTTAATGCAGCGCAATCGGATCGAGCGGATGGTGCTGTCCGGCGCGACCGTTGACTTGCGGCGCGATCGGCATGGCCGGGTCAATTGGTGGGCCACGCCTGCGACTCCCGCCCCGATCTCGGCCGAACCGTGGCAGCCGGTGGATATCGGCAGACTCGAGATTATCGACTCGCACATCGAGTTTCGGGACGATCTTTACGGACATATTGCTAAAATCGGTGTGGTGCGGGCGGTGGCCGGGCTGCCCGCAACCGGCCCGTTGGCCGTTGATGGCGAAGGTGACTGGTTCGGCGCCCCGTTCAAAGGCACGCTGACCGGCGGACGATTTGCCGCTTTGGTATTGGACGAGCCGATCTGGCCGGCGGCGCTGCATTTGGAAAGCGGCGGGGCCGTGCTGGATGGCCGGGGCACCATCGACCGGCCGATGAGCGAACAAATTCTGGATGTGAAGCTGTCGATTGCCGGAGAGCGGTTGTCCACGCTGTCCCCGGTTACCGGCGCCCGGTTACCGGAGCTTGGTCCTTACCGCGCGAGCGTTCGGCTTTCCGGCGGTCGCTCGCATTATCGTCTTGCCGATCTCGCCGCTCGGCTGGGCGAAAGTGATTTCGATGGACAGCTGACGGTCAGCCTGAGCGGTGCGCGCCCGCGCCTCGAAGGGCATCTCCACTCTGAACTTTTGGACCAACGGGATGTCGCCGTTCCCGCCGCAGCATCCGTGGCGCTCGTCCCCGTTCCCGCCGCGGGACGGGTGATCGGGGCTCAGCCGTTCGGTTTGGAGTCGCTGCTGGCGCTGGATGCTCAAGTTGCACTTAAACTTGATCGGTGGGCGACTTGGCCGGCGGATCTGACCGATTTTGTTGCGAATCTTGATCTGGACGAGGGGCGCCTGTCGGTGCGTTCCTTGCACGCCCAGGTCGCGGGCGGCTGGATCGATGGTCGTTTAGAGGTCGATGCCGGGCGTAAGGCGCCCTTGATCGTGCTGTCGGGGCATGGCGAGGCGATGTCGTCCGAACAGATTCTGCCGGCTTTGGGAATGGCGCAGTCCCCGAGCGGACTGTTTACGCTTGATCTCGATCTGTCCGGTAATGGCAATACGCCGCGTGATCTGCTGGCCGGATTGACCGGACATGCCGCCCTCAGTATCGGCATGGGGACGTTGCCGGTACGCCATTTCGACTTGATCGCCACGGATCTGGTGCAGGCCGTCATGCCGTGGGCGAAACGGGGCGATGTGACGGATATGAACTGTCTGAAAGCCCGGTTCCGGATCAAGGACGGCGTGGCGGTGTCCGAGCGTCTGCTGATCGATACCGGCAAGATTACCGTGACTGGCGCGGGCGAGGTCAATCTCGGCACCGAGCAACTTGAATTTCTGTTCGACCCGCGGCCCAAAGACCCCAGTTTGATCAGCCTTGCCACCCGTATGCGGGTGAGCGGGACGCTCGCCGACTATCGCGCCGCGCCCGATGCCATGGGGCTGGCCAAAGGGGTGGCAACCGCGGGCGTGGCCTTTGCCTTTATCGAGTTGTCGCCGTTGGCGTTGTTCGCGCCGTTCGTCAGCCCCGGCACCCGGGATGATAATCCCTGTCAAAGCGATACCGTCGGGCGCACCGATCCCGTTCCGTCCGATGCTTTTGCCCCGCTTGACGGCATGCGTGGCTTCCTCGACGGGGCCGGGCGCGCTAATAACCGTGGCGGCCTGGGGAAAGCTCCATAAATCTCGGGGAAGGGACTCAATCCTCGGGGAAAGGACTCGATAATGAAGCGTTTCTATGATCAGGCGACCGCCGAGGCAGGGGCCGACGGGTTTCGCGTGTTACTTGACGGGCGCCCGGTCCGCACTCCGGCCAAGACGCTGCTTTTGGTGCCGACTTTGGCGTTGGCCGAGGCCATCGCTACCGAATGGCAGGCGCAGGGTGAAGAAATTCGTCCGGTCACCATGCCCTTGACCGCACTGGCCAGCACAACGCTTGATCTGACGACAAAGCAGCGCGAGGCGGTGATTGATCAATTGGCCGCTTATGCCGGGACCGATCTGGTTTGCTACCGAGTCGAGCATCCGCCCGAGTTGGTCGCCCGCGAGGTGGCGGTTTGGCAGCCGTTGCTGGATTGGGCCGCCTTGCGGCATGATGCCGCGCTGCTGGTCGCAATCGGCGTGATGCCGCGGCCCCAACCGGAAGGCGCCTGCCGGGCGCTTCGTGCTGCGGTCGCCGCCTTTGATGATTGGGTGCTGACCGCGCTTCAGATGGCCACCACCGGTTGCGGCTCGGTGGTGATCGGGCTGGCTTTAATCGAGGGCCGGGTCGATGCCGAAGGCGCGTTCGAAGCCTCCCAGCTCCACGAAAGCTTCCAAATCGAGCGCTGGGGCGAAGACTTCGAGGCGACAAAACGCCGCGCCGCGCTGCGGCAGGACATTGCCGACGCGATGCGATTTGTGGAGTTGATCAGAACGCAGACGGCGTGATCGCGCGACTCATCAATACCCTCGGCTAACCCTCTTTTGTTTTGTCGAGCTTACGGTCCGGCAGCGTGTTATCGGGCACGGAAAAACGTGTAAGCGAGGATATGATCGATGATCTGGAAGATGCTGTTGAAGTTGCCGTGTTAGCATACATCCGCCGCGCCTCATTAAGTGCATTCTTATCGCCTTCGGCAATCCGGCCAAACAGGGCGAGACTTGCGCTCTCGATTACGGGCATAAGCGCTCTCCTTGTATTAAGAAAGCTTTGGGAGCAATGCCCCCAAAAGCTGGGCTACAGGAATTATGGCCTCCACCACCTCATTAATCAAGGTTTCAGAAGGAGCGGAGGGCAACGAAACTTTATGCCAGTCGCACAGAATGACCAAAACACCGCAGCAATGAAAACTTGTATCCTTCACTGGAATACACAGAACGGTTGAATAGTTTCGGTGTTTGTAATAGTCAATGATCGCGTTTCGCCATTGATCTGGAAGCGTCGGGTCAATGTCCGGCTGACCCGTGCTGATGATAACAGGCTTTTCTGTGGCAAAGGATTGCCCTGCACCTGGAATTGAATAATTGAAATTTTCTTCAAAATCTGGTACTGGAAGAAAGTATCTGCTGTTGCTGTCCCCGGTCTGAGCAATAGCAACCAATAACTTCCCAATATTGACATTGGATTTGTCAAGCTCAGCCTTGCAAAGTATGCGGTTTGGATCAAATAATCCCGCATCCTCGTAATTTACGGATTTCATTAATTTAAAAGAGACATTTGTATCTTTATCTCTCAAAGCAGAGATATAGACATTCATGGCATCATTGCACAGTGCATTAATCGCGTCAGCAAGTAGGTCCCTTTTATCCAGCGCTTTAAGCGTTATGTTTACTAATGTAGTAAATCCTGTTAAGTTTGCTCTCCTATTGGCGCTCTCTTTTGTCGCCTTATCTTTTGTCTCAGATAACAGTTCGTCAAACTTTTTCTCTACAAAGCGGCTGCCGTAATGAAGGTAGTCGGAAAAAGCATCCCAAAAGCTATAACATCCCAACGTGTTATTGTATGAGCTTTTGCTTCGATACCGGTAACCTTGAATAATAGCCATGGATAGAAGGACTATAATCGTAAAAAATGCAAAAGTAAAAACGTAGGTAAACTCCAGGGATTTAGCATTAAAATCTAGTTTTGTTTTGTCAACAGTGGCAATCGAGTTGAAAGCCTTGCTCAAATCAAGCATTAGAATGCTAATAAACACTCCAAGAACCCAAATCATATTTTTTATACGAGGATTACTCTCCATCGGTGCGTCTTTAAGGTCCGAATTCCACCCGCTGAGCACATAAACAATGCTCATCAGCACGCCTAAAGCCAATCCGATCATAACTTCAATATTATTAAAAAACCAGTCCATGACGGCATCTCCTAAAAACGCATAAGTATCAGGTTTATTCGAACAAACGGCTATTTTGTTGACATAGGCACTCGGCACCTGTCAAGGCAAATTAATTAGCAACCTAAGGTCTCCGCTTTTTGCTAATT
>SERZ01001254.1_pt1 | contig 14843 bp, 10 predicted proteins | sample 3171461 | NCBI WGS metagenome assembly SERZ01 (sample SAMN06051861, study PRJNA518727) | freshwater metagenome | biome: subpolar coniferous forest; feature: holomictic lake; material: water; isolation source: holomictic Lake 227, 6 m depth | place: Canada: near Kenora, Ontario | collected... | reverse complement strand
GCCGCTAAACGCAAAATCCGCCTTCAGGAAGCGCTCGCGATAGGCGTTGTTGAATTCGTAGCGATGGCGATGGCGCTCATTGACCACGAACGCGCCATAGAGCTTCGCCGTCTTCGACCCCACATCCAACTGGCACGGCTGCGCCCCGAGCCGCATCGTGCCGCCTTTCCGGGTCACCTTCATCTGGCTGTCCAGCATGGCGATGACCGGATGCGGGGTGTTTGGATCGAACTCGCTGGAATGGGCCTGCGCGAGCTTCAGGACGTTGCGCGCGAACTCGATCGTGGCGATCTGCATGCCGAGGCACAGGCCCAGGTAAGGCACTCGGTTTTCGCGGGCGTAACGCGCCGCCTGGATTTTGCCTTCGATGCCCCGTTCGCCAAATCCACCCGGCACCAGGATGCCACCCAAGCCCTGCAGATACTTCTCCGCGCCGTCCCGTTCGATATCTTCCGCATCTACCCGCTGAATCTCCACCCCGCAATCGTTCGCAATGCCACCGTGGCTGATGGCCTCATAAACGGATTTGTAAGCGTCCTGCAATTCAATGTATTTGCCCACGACACCGATGCGCACGCGGTGTTGGGGGGTGATGAGCTTCCGCACGATTTCCTGCCAGTGCGCCATTTTGGCCGCCGGCGCATCCAACCGCAACAGGTTGCAGACTATGTCGTCCACCCGCTCGCGTTGGAGCATCAACGGCACCTCATAGATCGTGTGGTCAACGTCCTTTTCTTCCACTACCGCTTCGAAGGGCACGTTACAAAACAGGGAAATCTTCTGCCGCAATTCCTTGTCGAGCGGCTTCTCGCAACGGCAGACCAGGATTTGGGGCGCGATGCCGATTTCGCGCAGCTTGGCGACCGATTGCTGCGTCGGTTTACTCTTCAGTTCCCCGGCGGCCTTGATGAAGGGCACGTAGGTGACATGGACGAAGATGGCGTTGGTCGGCCCGACTTCGAGCACGAACTCCCGGATGGCTTCCAGAAACGGCAGCCCTTCAATGTCGCCCGTCGTGCCGCCGATCTCGGTGATAATCACATCGGCACCGCTCTGCTCGGCCAGCACGTGAATGCGCTTCTTGATCTCGTCGGTCACGTGGGGGATGACCTGCACGGTCTTGCCGAGGTATTTCCCCTCGCGCTCGTTATTGAGCACCGTCTGATACACCTGCCCGCTCGTCAGGTTGTTCAGCCGCGTCAACTGCACGTTGGTAAACCGCTCGTAATGCCCCAGGTCGAGGTCCGTCTCCGCGCCGTCGTCGAGCACATAGACTTCGCCATGCTGGTAGGGGCTCATCGTGCCCGGATCGACATTGAGGTACGGGTCGAACTTCTGGAGGGCGACCTTCAAGCCGCGGTTTTCGAGCAGCGTGCCCAGCGAGGCCGCGGTCAGGCCCTTGCCTAACGAGCTCACCACACCGCCAGTGACAAAGATATATTTCATGAAATAGTTGATAGCGATCTGAGTTGATAGTTGATAGCGGCCGCCATCCGCACGGCCAGTTCCACTATCAACTATCAACTCACACTTTTCTATCGCCTTCCCGCCAGCAGCCTTTCGACGCGCGCCACATCCGCCGGCACGTCCACCCCCACGCTGTCGTAATCCACTCTAACGACGGCCAGGGGAATGCCGTTTTCCAGCGCGCGCAATTGTTCGAGCTGCTCCGCCCGTTCGAGCGGCGACACCGGGTATTTCACCAACCGCAACAGCGCTTCCCGCCGATAGCCGTAAATGCCCAGGTGCTTCAAAAAAGGAAACGCCGCCAACTGTTCGCTCACCGAACCACTGGCGGCATCGCGCAAATACGGAATCGTGCGCCGGGAGAAATATAACGCCCGGCCCGCCGCGTTGACAACGACTTTTACGACATTCGGGTTGCCATACTCTTCAGGGTTCCTGATCGGCGTCGCCGCCGTGGACATCTCCGTCACCACCAGCGCGCCGACCACCGCGTCAATCACGGCGGGGTCAATCAACGGCTCGTCCCCCTGGACATTCACGACTGCATCACAGGCGCAACGCGCCGCCACTTCGGCTATCCGGTCCGAGCCGCTGGGATGATCGGGCGCGGTCATTTCGGCCCGGCAGAAGCTCTGCACCACTTCCCAAATCCGCGTATCGTCCGTGGCCACGATCACTTCCGTGAGCGACTTGGCCTGCTGGCAGCGCTCGACGACGTGCCGGATCAGCGGCTTCCCGGCAATCAGGGCCAGCGGCTTCCCGGGAAATCGCGTCGAACCGTAGCGCGCGGGGATAATCCCAATCACTTTCATCGCGTTCTATTTACCAGCGGCAACCGCGAATTGCACGGCCGAAAAACAGCGGTGACGATACTAGGCCAGGATTGCTCCGACCTCATTTTCTGCTAGCCTAAGACCCGGGAAGCCCCTAACTCTTAAGTCATGTTTACGAAATTGCTTCAGCAACGCGGGCTGGCTTTGGACCGGCTGCAAAGTTTTTGCCTCGTCGCTCAGGCCGGCAGCACCACCGCGGCCGCCAAGGGCAACCCCGCAAAGATGAGCCACTTTAGCCGCCAGGTAAAAGAGCTGGAGGGATTCTTCGACATTAAGTTGCTGCGGCGCGAGGGCCGCGGGATTGTGCTGACGGAGGCCGGGGAGCGCTTAGACGTGCTGACGCGGGAGTGCTTTGGCTCGCTGCTGGATTTTAAGAACTGGTGCCAGGGGCTGCCGGTGGGAATTGTGATTGGGGCCGAGGAGGGCATCATTGATTGGGTGCTCCTGCCCCGCCTGGGCGAAGTGCGCAAGAAGCTGCCGAATTTGCGGCTCAAGTTTCTGAACCTGGACACGAGCGAAGTCGTGCGGCAGCTGGAGGAGGGGGTAATTGATTTTGGGGTAGTGCGGAAGGATGCGGTGGCGCGTCCGCTGCATAGCGTGTCGCTAGGGGTAATGGGGTACTCGCTGTTTGTGCCTAAGGGACTGCGGGGCGCAGGGACAGGCGCGAACGCACTGGAGGGGCTGCCGCTGGCGACCTTGGCCGGGGAAGGGAGCTTCCGAAAGGAGCTGTCCGCCATCGCCCGGAAGAGCCGGCTTGGGTTAAAGATTGAGGTTGAGTGCGCATCCTTTCCGATGGTCGCTCGCGCGGTGGGGACCGGGAGCGTGGGGGCGGTCTTGCCCAGCGCAGCCGCGGCGGACCTCGGGCAGCTCGGAGCACAGGAGTTGAGAATCGCGATTCTGAACAGCCTAAGGCATGAGATCTGCCTGGCGTGGAGGCCGAGGGCGCTGAAAATCCGGGAGGCGCTGGACCGGGCGAGCAAGGTTTTTGCGCAGACGTTCCGGATTTGAGCCGGAAGAATCGCGCCGGGTCCCCCTTTCGGCTGGCCTTTTGCCTGGAGTTCAAGCCTAATGATCGCATGGCTGAAGGCCAACGAGCTATGCAACTGGAATTAATTGGACCGCACCCTTTCGCGCAGGATGAGCGGGGTCGCCAGATCACTCGCATCGGCACCTTGTTCCCGGCCTACGGCGTGCTTTGGACCCAACTACCTGGCGTGCATGCGCTGCAGCGGCTGGGCTTCATTGACCGCCTCAACGGCGAGCGCGCCGGGAAAGCCCTGCCGCCCCTCAGTCTCGAGGAAGAAGACCAGCTCTCGGCCGAGTCGGTGGACCTGATCTTCGAGGCCGACCATATCCTGATCCGGCCGGACCCCGACCGCATGGACCTGGCCTGCTGCGCGGATGAGCTGCTCCAGAGCCTCCTGCCCAAACGGCGAATCAAATTCCTCTCCGTCGCGGACCGGCGGGTGCGCGAGGCCATCAAACATCGCGGAGAGTGCTGGCGGATCAGCTCGATCCCCAAAACGCGCGAGGCCAAGCAGCGGCTGGTCCTCGGCTCGAAGGTCGCCATTCACGGACTGCCAATCTACTTCTACAATCGGCTTACCGGGACCAGGTGGCTGACCTGCCAGGAATTCGCAAACCTCGGCAAGCTGGACAACGCCGGCCTCGCCCGGCAATTGCAGGAAATCGCCGACCACGCGATCCCGCGCAACCGGCTGGGGCGGCCGGAGCTGGACTTCTTCGCCGCCGACCTGCGGCGTTTCGGCGCGCGGCAATTCGCCGGCGTCGCCTATGAGCAACTGCCGCCCGAGCAACTGCGGGCCAAATTCGAGGAACTGGGAGCCCACTTCCACTCCGCCGTGCACGAAGGGTTCCGCACGGATGACTGCCACAGCAACGCCTGGTGCCAGCGCATGCTCGCCACGCTCTTTCTGGAAGGCAATGAAACCCAGACCGAGCAGATTCTGAGCGGCCTCAGCCCGGAGTTCTTCATGCAGGTCGAGTGGTTGCCCGGCGGGCGCTTTGAGGAGGGCGAGTTTCTGTTCGACTCTATCTTTGATGAAGCCGCGAATCACCCCGAAGACACGGAACTGCAGCGGCTGTGCGACCCGCGGGCCAAGGGCATCATTTTCAACCTCATCCGCGAGTACGGCGACCTGGAATACGTGAACGTGGGCTGCGTGCCGGAATCCATGTCGCTCGACCGGCCGCAACGGCAGGGCCGGCGGGGCGTTTACCTCACGGAATTCCGCTCGCGCAGCGAGCATGCTTCCATCAAGCGTTTCATGCGCCTCCAGAAATGGGGCGTTTGGGAGCACCTGGATGAAGGCAAGGACCTGCTGCAATCCATCAAGGAAAGCGACGACTACACCGACTACTGGCTGGACCGGCGGCTGGGCTGCCGCCAGTTAGGAATGAACGTCGCCCGCCGGGTCTCCATGCGCCGGCTGAGCGAGATCTATACCGGCACCAACTCTCGATTTCGGGGCGAGGTCATCCGCACCATCTACTTCGAGCGGGAGTATCTGCCCGGCATTGCCACCGACAAGTTGCCGCTGGAAAAGTATGCCCACCCCGGCTACGGGCTAAAGCTGGGGAGTCTCCTGGGCCGGGCGGCGGCCTCCAGCATCATTGTGGGGCGAGCGCTCGACGCCGGCACCCATCCGGCTTTCGATGATGGCGACGAAGTTGTGCGCGACGGCGAGGATGGGCTCCCGGAGGAAACCCTGGTGGTGGACCACAGCGGGGCCTTTGGCGACTACAAGCTGCCCCTGGAAACGTTCGCGGCCCCTTATGCGCGACCGGTCAATACCCGCGACAAAGTCATGCCGAATCCGAAAGAATTCGCCGCCGCCTACCTCGCCGCTTTCCGCGAGCAGTTCTTTCACATCCAGGGCGATTACCGCAAGCGCCGCCGCGCGTTCGACACCCTGTTCAAGCATTGCCCGTACGATCCCGCTGGCAGCTTTGCCTACCGCTGGGAATGCGTCCTGCGCCGCCTGGACCAGACCGATCCCGACGCGCTGGTAGAAGCGATTCGCCGGCAAGTCTGGGTGCTGAACCGCGAGCCCGCGAAGCCTGACGCAGGTGGATGACTCGATTCCTGCCTGCACGCCGGCCGCTCCCTCACCGCAGGCAGGTCCAGTTTCCCTTGCGGTAGAAGCTGAATACCGGCCAGGATTTCACAGCCCCTGGATTCCTGAATCTTCACCGCTGGATTCTCTTTGTTGCTTCGGATGGTGCAATTATTGTGGAATTGTTATTGATGTTGGCCGCTCAAACCGTTATGGTTCCCGTGTAACCGGACCGGCTTGTCGCGTATGAGCCAGTAACTCACTCACAAGCAATTGCCGACTTAAGTTCAAAACGAATGAAAACCATTTTTGGGGTGCTTGCCGGGCTGATTCTCCTCACACACCCCGCCGCCGCGTGGCTCACGGAGATCCCCCCCCTAACCAATATTTGGGAACTGGCTCATCTTCGCATCGTGGATAAGGATACTAACGGCGCTATCGCCAATGCGAACGACCTCTACCGGCAATCCCTGCAGACGGACTTTCCCGAAATCACGAGCCTGAGCAATCTGGTAGGCAAGACCGACTATTATTTCTATCCCACTAACCAGGCCGAAAAGTTTCGCGCGGACGATGCCCGGGTGCTGGCTACGGGTCTTCCCTTTGAGACCATCGAGGAGAACCAACCGATCGGCGGCCAACTCAACTATGTCTATGTGAGCAAGACCCCCTTGCGGGATGCTCAGAATCAGCTCTACGCGCTGCGCATCCAGTTCTACTTCATCCCCCCTCCCAACCAAACCTATATCCGGCCAGCCACCAATGACTGGGAGCGCACCCAGTTGTTCATCATGGACAAGGATACCAACAGCGTCTTTCTCAATGGCAACCGCAATTACATCGCCTCGCTGCAGGCCAGTTTCCCCCAGATTCAGTCGGTGACTAATCTGATCGGGCGGGACGATTTCTATTTCTATGAGCCCAACGAGGCGATGAAGTATCGGGCCGATGATCAGCAAGTCATGACCACCGGGATCGGTTATCAATCCGTAGAGGTCAACCAGCAACTAGGCGGGCCGGTGCGATACGTCTATGTCTCCAAGACCCCGCTGCGGGACGGAGCCGGAACTGTATTTGGCGTGCATGTGGAGTTTTTCGACCTGCCTCAGTTGAGCATCGCTCCGGCGGTGGGCGGGTTGGAGATTTCCTGGCCGAGCGCGCACAGCGTGTATCATTTGCAGCAGGCCGCGGCGGCGCTTGGGCCCTGGTCGCCCCTGGACGACTTGCCGACGATCTCGGGAGGCATGTTCCGCGTGGTGGTGCCGTCCGCCAACCGCATGTTCTATCGCTTGATCAAGGATTAGGGGTTTCGCTCCAGGAAAAGGGTAGCGCGCACGTCTTAGCCTTGCTCCAGGATCAACTGCGCCGCCGCAGGCAGGTCGTCCACCACGGCGGCAGCGCCCAGCTTGTCCGCCGACGTGCGCTCGCATTCCGCCCCGTAGCCGGTGCGCACGAGCAAACTCCTCTTAACGCCGGCGTTCCAGCCGCATTCTACATCCACCAGCTTGTCGCCAACCATATAGCTTTGCGCCAGGTCCACTCCGAACTCATCGCCTGCATCCAGGAGGAACCGGGGGGACGGCTTGCGGCCGCGGCTGGGCCTATCGGGCGCCTCGGGGGCGATGTAAACCTTCTCAAAGCGCACCCCTTCGCGACCGAGTTCCCGCAGGAGATGCCGGTTTACTTGGTCAACATCCGCCAAGGTAAAATAGCCTCGGCCCACACCCGACTGGTTCGACACGATGAAAAGCTTAAAGCCGGCCTGCTGCAATCGCTCCAGCGCGGCAGCCGCCCCCGGAAATATCACTACGTCCTCCACCCGGCAAAGGTAGTGCTTCTCCTCAATAATTGTCCCGTCCCGGTCCAGAAAAACGGCGCGCTTTATCTTCAAGTTAGCCGGAATTGTTAACGCAACGCCGGGGCAATGGAAATGAGAAAATATGTCCTACTCCGCGAGTCGGAGCGCCGGCTTTCAGCCGGCTTAGCGCTGCCTGTCAGCGAGCACGGGGTGGCCGATTCGCTTCCGTCGTGTGTCACGGTACTAGCGGCATGGGACCAGAATGTCCGCGCTCCGAAAACTCTAAGCTGCGCCCGGAGGCCGGTCCCCGGCTGCGGCTTTCGGCTTCCGGCCGGGGAGGGTCGTTACCTGGACGCTGCTCTCGATGATGCCCTGGGCAATGGCGTAACGGGTCAGGCCCGCCGTGTGGTGCAGGTGCAGCTTCACCATCAGGCCGTGCCGGTGTTTCTCAACCGTCTTGATGCTGATGCCCAGCGCCGCCGCGACTTCTTTGTTGGTGGCGCCTTCGGCAACCAGTTGCAGGACTTCCAGTTCGCGCGGACTTAGGTGGGCGAGTTCGTTCCGGGGGGTTGCCCCTCGTTCCGGCGGTTTCTGGCGCCGGGTGTTGAGCCGCTTGGAAATCGAGGGGCTGAAGAATACCCTCCCCGCCTGAACCTCGCGGATGGCGTGAGCCAAATCGGCCAGTGAGCTTTGCTTAAGCAGGTATCCTGCCGCGCCAGCCGCAATCACCTGGTCCACGTAGGCGTCATCGCCGTAGGCGGACAGGATCAGCACCCTGGTGGCGGGGAGCACTTTGAGAATCTGCCGCGTAGCCTGAACCCCGTTAAGGACCGGCAGAGCGACATCCATAATCACGACCGCGGGACGGAGCTTCCGGGTCATTTTAACCGCCTCACGGCCCGTCTCCGCTTCGGCGACGATCCTGAAGTCGCTCTCGGCCGACAATAAAGCCCGGAGACCCTGGCGAACGACGATGTGATCCTCAGCCAGCAGGATGGTAATCGGTTTCATAGCGGCTCGTGGCAGGGCGTTGGCAAGTCTCTCACCCGCGGCCCGCCTCATCGCCCTTGTCGAGCGGAATTTCCACCTGGATGGTCGTGCCTTGGCCGGGTGCGGATTCGAGGTTGAAGGTGCCGCCGACCATCTCCGCGCGCTCTTTCATACCCAGCAGACCCAGGTGCTGATGCCGCTTGGAAGCCGGCTCTCCTGCCACCTGAAAGCCCTGGCCGTTGTCCGCGATCTCCAGGCGGACGCACCCGGGGCCTTTTTGAATTCTCACTTTCGCCCGGCTGGCGTTCGCGTGCCGGGCGACATTGGTGAGCGCGGCCTGCGTGACGCGATAGAGCACCATGCGCTTGGCACTGTTCAAACCTTTAATCCGGCCCAGCGTAAAGGCGGCCAGGTAAGTGCGGACACCCGTTTGCCGCGTGAAATCCTTCATATAGCTATGCAGGGCGGGAATCAAACCGAGATCGTCCAGCACGGTCGGACGCAATTCCCGGGCAAACTGATGCAGGACATTTACGGCGTTCTCCACCAGGCGCTGGGTCCGCGCGATCCGCCGCCTGAGGGCTCCGGGTTCCGGCGCCGGCACCCGAGCCAGAGCCATCAGATCAAAGTTGAGGCAAATCAAGGTTTGGGCGATTTGGTCATGCAGCTCGCGGCTGATGCGCTTACGTTCCTCCTCCTGGGCTCGCAGCACCAGATGGGACAGGTGCCGCAACTGTTCCTGCATGTGTCGCGACTCCTGCAGCAAAGCGGAAATCTCCGCCGTGCGCGCGGCCACCCGCGCCTCCAGCTCCGCGTTGAGCGTGCTGATTTCCTCCTCCACTCGCTTGCGCTCAGTCAGGTCCACCACCACCGCCCGGCACTGGCTCTCCGTGGCCGGGTTGAGGCCTCGGCACCCATCGATTTGGACCGGCAAGCAAGCCTTGCCAGTCTTCAGGAGTGTAACCTCACAGGTCTGCCGGGTGCCGCTCCCGAATGTCCGTTGCAAGAACTCATTGAAGCCTTTCAGGCACTCCGGCGCCACCCAAAGCTGGAAGCGCCGGTGGAGCAATCGCTGCCGCTCCACCCCGAGCAGGGCTGCGCCCGTCAGGTTCACTCCCAGGATATCGCCCTGCGGCGCGAAAGTGAAGTAGCCCACCGGCGCGAAGTCATACAGGTCGAAGAACTTCTCCGCATTCGCTTCGGCTTCCGCACGCGCCCGGCTCAGCTCCGCATTCTGCACCTCCAGTTCCACCTGGTGGATCTGTAGCTCGTGAACCAGGCATTTCGTGGCGGCGTTGGTTTGCGGCCCCGCCGCAGGCGCGCGCACCATTTTCAGCCTGACCTCGGCGTGGCGGCGCAATTCGGCGGCCGCAGCGGAGGCATCCGGCTTTCGCTTCATGGCGGCGCGGCGGCGTGGTTAGTTTCCCCCGACCCGGGCCAGGACCTCCTGGAGTTGTCCGAGGTCGAAAGGTTTCACCAGGGCGCCTTTGAACCCGTGGCGTTCGTGGTCCAGAATCACTGGATCGTTGGCGTATCCGCTCGTGACGATGGCCTTGACTGCGGGATCGATCCGGCGCAGCGCCAGAATCGTCTCCTGGCCTCCCATCCCCCCACGGATCGTCAAGTCCAGGATGACGACATCAAACGTACCGCCCAGACCCTTCTCCCGATAGTAAGCCTCGACGGCCCGCTGCCCATCCTCGACCAACTCCGCCTCGTAGCCCAGCCGCCGGAGCGTCGCCCCGAGAATGGTTCTTAAGCTCTCCTCATCCTGCATTACCAGGAGCCTGATGCGCTTGGGCAGGATCTTCGACGGCGGCGCTTGGACCTCCGGGCCGCGCTTCCGGAGCGCCGGCAGGCAGAAGCGGACGGTAGTCCCTGCCCCCACTTTTGATTCCACGGCGATCGCTCCCCCGTGTTTTTGAATGATCGAATGGCAGACCGTCAACCCGAGCCCCATCCCTTTCTGCTCCCCCCGCTGCTTGGTTGAAAAATAGGGATCAAATATCTTCGGCAGCACCTCCGCCGGAATGCCGCCGCCCCGATCGGTGATGCTAATCCGAACGTAATCCCCCGGCCGCAACGCCGGTTCTTCGTGGGAGTTCAGAACCAGGTTCTCGGCGTGGACGGATACCACCCCTCCCGCGGGCATCGCCTCCCGCGCATTCTGGACCACATTCCGCATAACCTGCCCAATCTGCCCTTCGTCCACCTCGGCGAGCCAGAGATCGTCCGCCAGGGACACTTCCCCCCGCACGGAGGCACCGCTCAAGGCCAGCCGCACGGATTCCTGGATGGCTCCGAACAGCGGGACCAGTTTCCGAACCGGCGTCCCTCCTTTGGCAAAGGTGATAAGCTGCCGAGTCAGACCGCTGGCCAGAAAAGCGCCCCGCTCCGCCTCCTTCAGGCAAGCCGCCACCTCCCCGCCGGCCGGGCTGAGCGACTGGGCCAGGCCCAGATTCATGGTGATGACCGTGAGCAGATTGTTGAAATCATGGGCGAGACCCGCCGCCAGAATCCCCGTGGATTCCAGTTTGCTCAATATCAGCCGATCCACCTCGGCCCGCTTGCGCTCGGTGATGTCCGACACTGTCGCGCGCAACTCCTGCCCCGACGCGGCGACCACCGCCTCGATCCGCACCTCGACCGGGGACTTTCCTTCCTTGAGGAGTGACACCTCGCAGGCTTCCCTGGCCTTGGTGGCGAAGACCTTCTTGAGGAAGGCCTGGAACGTGGACCGGTCGGCCTCGGAAACAAACTGGCCGAAGCGCCGCTGGACCAGCCGGCTTCGTTCTATCCCCAGCAGGCTGGCACAGGTCAGGTTCACCTCGCAAATGGTGCCCTCGCGATCCAGGCTCAGATAGCCCACCGGGGCAAAGTCGTAGAGGTCGGTGTATTTCGCCAGCAGCACTTGCTCTTTGTCCCAAGCTGATTGGAGCTCCTCATTCTGCAGCTCCAGTTCGAGCTGGTGGACCTGCAGCTCATGCAGCAGCCGTTTGGTATCGGGGTCGATTCGGTGCCGGGCCGCATCGGATTCCCCTGGCTCTACGCGGGCTGGCTGGCGCTTCAGTTGAGCTTCGGCGCGGCGGCGCCATTCGGCGGCATCGGCGGAAGGATTCGGATTTGTTGGCATGGGGTGGGTTTGGCTGGATCGTTCCCGACTATCAGTAATCTGTGGTCAGTGGTCCGTAATCCGTCTGCCGCTCTTAGCGGCTGGTTCCTCGGCTCGGGATTCCAGGGCGGCTTGCGCGCTCTGGAGCTCCGCTTCCAGCTTCTTGGCTGCGGTAATGTCCGTGAAGGTGATGACCACGCCATCAATCCGGTTGTCCAGTGTGCGATAGGGCATGATCCGCGCGGCAAACCACCGGCCGTCGTGGGCGGCAACCGGCTTTTCCACGAAGACCAGCGTCCGCAGAACCTCCTGCGCGTCCTGCGCCAGCTCCGGGTAGCGCAGGTCGTTCGCCAGGTCGGTAATCGGCCGGCCCACGTCGCCCGGAATGAGCTTGATGATTTGGGTGGCCTGGGTCGTGAACCGGCGCACGTGCAAGTCGTTATCCAGGAAGACCGTGGCGATGTCCGTGCTGTTCAGCAGGTTCTTCATGTCGCTGTTGGACAGCGAGAGTTCGTCCACCCGGAACTGCAGTTCGGTGTTGACCGTCTGCAGCTCCTCGTTGAGCGATTGCATCTCCTCCTTGGAGGTGCTCAACTCTTCGTTGGTGGATTGGAGCTCTTCGTTGGCCGACTGCAATTCTTCGTTGGTGGATTTAAGCTCCTCCTGGGAGGTCTGCATCTCTTCGCGGACAGTCTGGAGTTCCTCGCGGACATGCTGGAATTCCCGCTCCAGTTCGCGCAGCCGCAGGCTGCGCGTGGAAGTTTGCCGAAACCGGCCCGGGGCTTTGGTTTCCAACGGCGCGGCCACCGCGGCGAAAACGACCAGCACCAGGCCGCGCAGCGGCTCGGGTTCGACGAGGCTCTGAACCGTGAGGTCCACGAACTGCTTGCCGTCATTAGTCCCAACTTCCAGTCCCCGGAACGTTACGGGGGTCGCCTGGCGAAGCGCTTTCTGGAAAGCGCTGGCGAGTTCGTAGCGCAGTCCCTCGCGCGCCATGGCAAAGATGTTCCAGTTGGCCTTGCCGGCGGCCGGCTCGAGGTACTTGCCGGCCCTGCCGCTGAGGTAGAGGATGTCGCCCCGGTCATTGACGAGGACGGTTGGCGAGGCATAATGCTGGAGCACCAATTGATCCGCCAACGATGGGAGACTCGCCGGCGGTTTCGGGACCAGGGGCGCTTCCGGCCGGGCCGGCGGGGCCGCCACAAAGGCCGGAGGAAACTCGACCAGCTCGCGGCCCAAGGCCGTCTCGCTTCGGCGGAAGATCCTGGACCGGGCGCAAAGCGGGGCAAAGAGGTTGCCGAAACTGCCGACCGTTTCCGCGCTCCCGAGAAACAGGATGCCGCCGGGCTTAAGGCTGTAGTGGAAGAGCGGCATGAGCTTTTTCTGGGCTTCCGGCGCCAGGTAAATCAGCAGGTTGCGACAGCACAGAATGTCCAGCTTGGTGAACGGCGGGTCCATGACGAGGTTCTGCGGGGCGAAAGTCACCATCTCCCGGATCTCTTTGCGCACACGGTAGCCATGATCTTCTTTGCTAAAGAACCGGCTCAGTTGCTCCGGCGTCACCGCGGCCGCAACATTGTCCGGGAAGCAGCCCTGCCGGGCTTTGTTGATGGCGTCCCGATCGAGGTCGGTGGCAAAGATCTGCAGCGTGCAATTTCCCCTGGGCTTGACCTGCTCCAGCGCTTCCTTGAACGCGATGGCCAGGGAATAGGCTTCCTCACCGCTGGAGCAACCCGGCACCCAGGCCCGCAGCGCCTGGCCCGCGGACCGGCCGACGAGGAGCGAGGAAATCGCTTGCTCGCGCAGTTGTTCCCAGGCTGCGGGGTCGCGAAAGAAGCTCGTCACGCCGATCAGCAGCTCCTTGAAAAGCAAGTCCAGCTCCGGCGAGTTTTCCTGTAGGTAGCGAACATAAGCGCCGATCTTGTCGATCTGATGGATGCCCATGCGGCGCTCAATCCGCCGGTAGAGGGTGGTGCGCTTGTAGAGGGAAAAGTCATTGCCGGTGTGGGCGCGCAGCAGGATGATCGCCTTTTCCATGGCGCTCTGCGTCTTGGCTTCCAGCGCCAGTTCGGACCGCTCGAGGAGCGGAACACGCTTCAGAAAGTCCATGAGCTTCTGGGGCAACTCGTCCACCGGGGCCACAATATCCGCCAACCCGGCGTCAATCGCGCTGCGCGGCATGCCGTCGAACTTGGCCGTCGCGGGCTCTTGCACCAGCACCAGGCCCGCCTTCTCCTTGATCGCCCGCAGGCCCAAGGTGCCGTCGGAGCCCATGCCGGAGAGGATAACGCCGATGCTCCGCTCTCGCTGGTCCTGCGCCAGAGACCGAAGGAAGAAGTCAATCGGCAGGCGCAATCCACGCGGGGCCGCTGGTGCGAGCAGGTGCAGCACCCCGTGGAGGACGGACATGTCCTTGTTCGGCGGGATCACATACACGCAGTCAGGCTGCACCCGGGTGCGGTCCTTGACCTGCATCACCCGCATCCCGGTGGCACGCTGGAGCAGTTCGGCCATGATCCCCTGGTGCGTCGGATCGAGGTGCTGGACAATGACAAACGCCATGCCGCTGCCCGCCGGGACGCGCCCGAGGAAATGCTCCAGCGCCTCGAGCCCACCGGCCGAGGCGCCGATGCCCACGATCGGGAAGGCGCCGCTCGCCCGCAGGGAAGGTGCGGCTCGGCGAATACCGCTGCCGGTCTTTTTCTGCCTGCGTTCCGTTTTGGATTTCCTTTTCATGATCCGGTTAACCGTGACGCCATGACTCGTTTCAAGCCACTGGGAACATTCGTCCGCCGTCCGGCTTGAGGTTCCCCTAAGAAACTGGACTTATCTCAAACCCATCCTAGTGCCTCGCCGACCGACAGCCAACAAGAAAACCCCAACCAATCCTGTGCGGCAGAGGAGCGCAGCCTTCAGGCTGCAGCAGTGCGCCAGATGAGGCGGGCGCTGGGATTGTGCCGGTGCTGCAGTTCAAAGATGAGGCGGGCGTTGGGAGCGGCCGGGGCGGCCGTCCCATTCCGTGTTGCTGCCGCCTAAAGGCTGCGCTCCTGCGCGAGTGAGCTCACGGTTCGAGGGTAGGGTTTCTCCCCATAGCCGGATTGCCGCGCGTGTCGTAGTATCCGCCGATATGGATGATTCAAGGCCCGTTAGAATTCCCGTCGTGGAACTCGGATACACGGGAACCCCAAGCCCAGTAAGAATTGGACCACCGAAGCGGGAACTGTGTTCCGCCGACTGGGAACTGGCATACCCGCAAGCGGTGGCAGTGCCCGCGGTTTCCGGATTGGCTGCGCGTCATCTAAATTCCTCTTCGGCGAGGGCCCCGTTCCCGGGAGGAGATGAGTTTGCGGACGGCCGAGCGGGTAAGCATGACGAACAATGACTCGCAGCAATCATTCACGTTTGGTGAATTCGTCGCGGCGGTATTTTCCCGCCTGGAGGCAGCGTCGGGGGCAGGAATCGTGCGGCTCGCGGCCAATGCGCGCCTGATCGAGTTTCTGGGACGGGAGCGCTTCGTGATTTCAGCGGAGTAGCACAGCCCGGCAGTGGCCGCCTTCGTTTTGGAT
>SERZ01001249.1_pt1 | contig 14898 bp, 11 predicted proteins | sample 3171461 | NCBI WGS metagenome assembly SERZ01 (sample SAMN06051861, study PRJNA518727) | freshwater metagenome | biome: subpolar coniferous forest; feature: holomictic lake; material: water; isolation source: holomictic Lake 227, 6 m depth | place: Canada: near Kenora, Ontario | collected... | reverse complement strand
CCGGCTGACCAGGGATGCATTGCGGCTTATGGGCGTTTCCATTGATCAGGGCCCGTCATATCAGGGCCCGCCATCGTGGCGGATCCGGGGGGCTCATGGCACGTTGCAGCCTTGCAGCAATCCGATTTTTCTGGGCAATTCCGGAACTTCCATGAGGCTTCTGGCCGCGGTTTCTGCACTGGGAAAAGGAAAATACATTCTTACCGGAACACCTCGCATGCAGGAGCGGCCCATTCGGGATCTTCTGGAAGGACTGCATCAGATCGGTGTCAAAACGATATCGCTTGGCTGTCCGGGATGTCCGCCGATTGAAATTGAAGCCGGCGCAATTTCTGGCGGCCTCGTGTCCTTAAACTGCGGTGTCAGCAGCCAGTATCTTTCGGCTCTTCTTCTCATTTCTCCATTCACGCAGAACGACATGGAGATCACTGTTACCGAAGGCCCGGTTTCAAAACCATACATTGACATGACGATCGACATCATGAATCAGGCCGGGGTTAGCGTTAATAGAAGCGGGTATCAGCGGTTTCAGATTGCAGGGAACCAGGGGTATCGGTCCGGAAGGTTTTGTGTTGAACCGGATATCTCCCAAGCCGGATATTTCTGGGCTGCGGCTGCGGTTACTGGAGCAACGATCACCGTCTCCGGTGTTTCGTATGGTTCCCGGCAGGGAGACCTTCGACTTTTGGATGTCCTTAATACCATGGGATGTACGACCAGTATGGAGCCGAATGGCATTTCCGTTACTGGCGGAGAGCTTACAGCCGTTGAAGTGGATATGGCCGCAATGCCCGACATGGTCCCAACCCTTGCTGTTGTTGCGGCTTTTGCAAAGGGTAAAACCGTCATCTCTAACGTGGGACATTTGAAAGCCAAGGAAAGCGACCGGTTGGGATCGGTTGTAGCAGAGCTTCAGAAATTGGGCATTGCAGCCGGATGCAGCGATACCGATCTATGGATTGACGGCGGGAAGCCTCACGGAGCTATGATCGACCCGCACAATGACCACCGCCTGGCCATGAGCTTTGCCATAGCCGGACTTAAAACGCCAGGAATCCGGATTGAAAATGAAATCTGCGTGGAAAAATCCTTCCCCGAATTCTGGAAGGTATTTGAAAGCCTATATCCATAGCGGTGATAAAATGAACATCCTCCCATTCGCACATAAACCCTTTGTTTCAGTCGCCGTCGGCTGGGTTGTCACCCTGATCAGCGTCGTGACTTTTGCCACGCTGATTCTGCTTGCAACTGGCGCACCGCCCTCCAATGCTTATTATCATATTTTTATGGGCGCATTCGGTTCATGGGTGAAATTCGGTCATGTCCTCAAGGCTTGGATACCTCTGACGCTATGCGCTTGCGGACTGCTCTACACCTTCAGGATCGGCCTGTGGAACATAGGCATTGAAGGCCAGATGATAATGGGCGCAGTATTCGCAACCGGGATACTGCGATTCGGCGTGGGCTGCGAAAATGAAGTTCTTTTTTTATGGTTGTCATTTCCAGCCGGTTTGACAGGCGGGGCCATCTGGGCTGTCATTGCCGGTTTTTTGAAAACAAAATGCGGTGTCAATGAGATTTTTGCCGGTCTGGGTCTTAATTTTGTGGCGCAGGGATTCATTTTGTGGCTGATTTTCGGCCCATGGAAACAGCCTGGTGTCGCCTCCATGAGTGGAACCGAAACGTTTCCCCCGTCACTTTGGCTGTCCCAGGCATTTTCGATCAATGTGCCGCCGGTTGGTATTCTCCTTACGATTCTGGCCTTATGTTTGACCGCTTTTATTCTTCGTTACACCCGGATCGGTCTCAATTTAAAAGCTATCGGCAATAATGCAACAGCTTCAGTGTTGTTCGGGCTTCATCCCGACCGCTATATGCTGCTGGCCATGATTTTTGCCGGCGGCCTGGCTGGCCTGGCAGGAAGTATTCAGGTTGCCGCTGTTTACCATCGTCTGATCCCATCTATATCCAGCGGATGTGGCTATCTGGCCCTTCTGGTTGTGATGCTGGCGGGGTTTCGCACGGGAATGGCAGCCATTGTTTCCTTGTCTTTTGCGTGTCTGAATGTGGGAAGCATTCAACTTCCCATGGTGCTTCAGCTCGATTCATCTCTCAGCGGCGTGATTCAAGGGTCTCTGGTTTTGGCCACCCTTGGCGTTCATGCCTGGCGCAAAAGGCAAGCCGCATCATGAATGAACCAATTTTCGCAAAGCAACCAGGAACCGCCCCCAGCAATGGGTAGATTGCTGAAGGCGGGGTTGTCTGATAAAAAAATCAGGTGACTCTTATCTTGTACACCTCATTGGATTCGGGGTCGATGATATGAACGCCGCAGGCCACACATGGGTCAAAGGAATGAACGGTTCTCAAAACTTCGATCGGTCGCTTGGGATCGGCGATCGGCGTGCCGATCAGAGCTTCTTCGACCGGTCCGCGGAAGCCTTTTTCGCACCTTGGACCAAAGTTCCAGGTTGAAGGCACGACGTACTGATAGTTCTTGATCTTCTTGTTTTCAATCTGAATCCAGTGGCCCAGGGAGCCTCTGGGAACGTCATTCAGGCCGTAACCCATGGCCTTGTCCGGCATCGTCCAGGACTGGTATGTCTTGGTATCGCCGTTTTTCACGTTTTCAATCAACTCGCCAATCCAGCCTTCCATGGCATCACCGATGACCACGGTTTCAAGACCTCTGGCAGCGGTTCTGCCCAGGGTTGAGAAAAGGGCCGTCACTGGAATATCGAGTGCTTTCAGGGCGCCATCGACCTGTGCTTTTATGCCAGCATGACCTTTGGAATATGCCACCAGTACTCTTGCCAGTGGGCCAACTTCGCAGGATGCGCCGTCATACCGGGGAGCCTTGAACCAGGAATATTTGCCGCCAGGTTGATATTCGCCATGCTTGGGTTTGGTTTCGCCTTCAAAAGGATGTCTGGCCTTGCCGTCTTCATACCAGGCATGGGTCACATTTTCAGTAACCTTTTCCTGCTGAGACATGGTGACTCCGGCCAGTTCCCGTTTCATAATGACGCCTCTTGGCATGAAAAGGCTGTCTGGCTCTTTTTCGGTTGTGGGGAATTCACCCCAGGCCATAAAATTGGTAGTGCCGCCAATGCCGCCCCAATCCTTGTAAAAAGAGGCCACAGCCAGCAGATCTGGAATATAGACGTTTTTAATGAATCCCTGGGTTTCTTTCCAGATATACAGGAATTCAGCAATGCGATCCGGAGTAAGATCCTGTACTGAGGTGATTCCGCCGACAACCAGGGACTGCGGGTGCGGGTTTTTGCCACCGAAAATGGCATGAAGCCTTGCAGTTCTGGCCTGAAGCCTGAGGGCCTCGATATAGTGGGCGGATGCCATCAGGTTGGCCTCCGGTGGAAGCTTGTATGCGGGATGTCCCCAGTAGGCGTTGCTGAAAGGTCCGAGCTGTCCGCTGTCCACAAAAGTTTGCAGGCGTTGCTGGATGGCCTTGAAATAAGGTGTACCGCCCACGGATGCATTGCTCAGATTGTCGGACAGCGCAGCGGTTTTGGCCGGGTCCGCCTTCAAGGCGCTGACGATATCCACCCAGTCCAGCGCGTGGAGATGATAGAAATGCACCAGATGGTCGTGCTGGAACTGTGCGCCGTGTAAAAGGTTTCGAATAATGCGTGCATTTGGGGGAATGGTAACTTTGACTGCATTTTCAACTGCCCTCACCGAGGACAAGGCATGTGTGTAGGTTCAGACCCCACAGGATCGCTGAACAAAATGGTGGGCGTCACGGGGATCCCTGCCCTGAAGAATGAGTTCGATACCCCTGAACATCTGACCTGAACTCCAGGCATCTTTGACTTTTCCACCTTCAATCTCGACTTCGATGCGAAGGTGTCCTTCAATCCTGGTAATGGGGTCAATCATTATTTTGTTACCCATATATGTTTCTCCTCTTATCTTCAGATAATATTGTCATCGCGTTTAATTCGCTAATTCATTATTTTGTTACCATAAAACTGCTGCTTAAACCATCAAGTGGGTTCATAAAAAGGACTCATTTTATCCCAGAATGCAGGTTCGCTGCATCCAATGCACGGATGACCTGCCTGAACAGGCCAACTGGTACCGTCGTTGAATTTTGCAGTCGGGCAGTTGTTATAGGTGTCCGGACCTTTGCAACCCACTTTAAACAGGCAATATCCCATTTGTGCCTCTTTGGATCCGAATTCCAGCACAAATTCGTTGTTTTCAAAATGAGATCTTCTCTGGCACTGGTCATGAATGGTTTTTCCATAAGCGAACATTGGCCTGCCCAGACTGTCCAGGGCTGGCAGTTTGCCCAAGAGGAGATAGTTAACGATGGTCCCCACAAAATTAATGGGGTTTGGAGGACAGCCGGGTATATTCAGGGTTTTTATGCCAATGGCCTCACCGACTCCCACATACCCGCCAGGGTTGGGCGCGGCTGCCTGAATCCCGCCGTATGCAGCGCAGGTACCCATGGCAATGACGGCTGCCGCCTTGGGACAGACATCCTTGGCAATTTGCAGAAAGGTTTTTCCACCTACTTTTCCATAAGCGCCGTCAAATTTGGTGGCCACTGCGCCTTCCACCACGCAAATGAATTTGCCTTCATGTTTTTTAATGGCGCTGTGAAGCTGTTCTTCAGCTTGATCGCCGGCTGCGGCCATGATGGTTTCATGGTATTCCAGGGACAGCAGTTCCAGGACGATGTCGTCCACATAAGGGTACTGGGATCTCAACAGCGCCTCGGAACATCCCGTACATTCGCCGAAATGCAGCCAGATAACCGGCGGGCGTTGCTTGGGAGCAGCGAAAACATCTGCTACCCTGGGAACAAACGAAGATGAAAGCCCCATGGTTGCTGTCAGGAAGGTACAGTACTTCATGAAGTCTCTTCGTGAAACCCCTTTTTGTTCTAGCTTGTCGAAAAACGCTTTCTCATTTTCCATTGGCACCTCCAGATGCAGTTGTTAAAAATACACTCACCCAACAAAAAAATACGATTAATTGCTTACCCTGCCATGTCGGTACGAAATACTGACAAGATGGTGACAAATTAACTTCCCTTATAACATACGATTTGGTAGATTGTAAATAATGAATTTTATTCATCAATGCAGGGCGCAGGCAAATCTCAATTCGCGCCTACCCCCCAAAGGTTTTCCCTTGACTGCATTGGATTCTTTCAATAGACTTCATCAACTGCCAATATCTTCATTTTGAACTGAGTTTTGATAGTGCAGCAATAACCCGGCAAATTTTAAGTGAATATGCGAATTGGATTCTTTGATTCGGGCATTGGCGGCTTGAGTGTTCTGTATGAAGCGCTTCGCCAATTGCCTTGTGAGGATTATCTCTACTATGCGGACGATGCCAATGTTCCTTATGGCAATAAGTCCAAGGAAGAGATCCGGTGTTGTGTTTTCGAGGCTGTGGACTTTCTGGCCAGAATGGATATCAAGGCTCTTGTCGTTGCCTGCAACACAGCAACCAGCGTCGCCATTCAGGATATTCGCCCAAAATACGGATTTCCGATCATCGGCATGGAACCGGCGGTGAAACCAGCGGTGGAATCCGTTGACGGCAAACGGGTGCTTGTATTTGCAACCCCTTTGACACTTTGTGAATCCAAATTCATCTGTCTTCTGAGTCAGGTTGACATCCACAATACGGTAGATTTTCTCCCCCTGCAGGAGCTGGTTACCTTTGCGGAAGCCTATCAGTTCGACCAGGCCGTTATCATGTCATATCTCGATGGATGTTTGAAAGATTATGACTTGAACCGATACGGCGCAGTGGTTCTCGGGTGTACTCATTTCCCGTTTTTTAAGAACCATATTCGGGCATTCTTTCCAAAAGGTACAATCATTGTCGATGGGAACAGAGGAACGGTTCAAAACCTGAAAAACATGCTGATATCCATGGGGAAGATTCACGAAGGTCACGGCCATGTGGAGTACTATAGATCAGGCCATAGGGTTATAGATGATCACACGATGGAACGTTATCTGCAACTTCTGAAAAAGATTGAGGGTGGTTGCGACTGAACGGGTGTAAGTCCATTATCATCAGTCCATTGTTGGACGCAATGTTATCCGCAGAATATCGCCAGGGCGCCACAGACGCATACGTGGCCCCCATGTGCCCGCACCACGACTGATTATCAGATTCATGTTCTTTATCTTATGCAATCCCTCAAGGAACGGATAGCGCGATTTGACTATATAATTGAAAGGCCAAATCTGACCCCCATGAGTATGCCCGCTAAGCATTAGATCAACGCCGGCATCCGCAGCTTTTTCAATCTGCAAGGGATTATGTGAAATCATGATGGTTGCACCTTGAGGTCGATTCTTTAGCGACTCCATGATAAAATCATCGTTCCGTCCGGACCGCCGGCTTGAAGTAAGGTCATCAACACCGGCCAAAACAAGACCTGGCTGAATTTCATGCCATGCATTACGAAGTAAATGAAAGTTTGTCTTTTCAATTAAGGACTTTTCCATATTTCGGTGACTATGAAATTCATGATTGCCCAGTACCGCCCAGACACCAAGAGGTGCGGAAAAGCGGTTTAAAATCGGAAGCAATTTTTCAGTAGATTCCCCGTGCCCTTCGGAAATATCTCCAAGAAGGACTATGATGTCTGGTTTTTGTTCCGATACTTGTGCTATACGCGCCTCAAGCCATTCCGCGCCGATCAATGAACCAAGATGCATATCCGAAATAGCGACAATCGTGATTCCGTCAAGTTCATCCCGAAGGCCGGATAAGTATATTTCATGGTTATGTATTACAGGTGGACGAAGACCCTGTATAAGCGCAATTGCTGAAAGCAATAAACCTGTAATGATAGCTAATCCACGCGCTGTGGGCGCATAACGGGGTAAAAAATAACCGAGCCCCGTAACCAAATCTAATGCAAGAAGAGGCGTGGAAGTTAAAAAGAGAATAGCCATCCAGGTCATGCTGATAAATTCCAGAATATTGGAAATAGAGCCCATTCTGTTATTATCAAAAATGCGGGTAAGAAAAAAGCATGTCCAAAGAAGTAAACCAGTTGAAATCAGGAATTTTCCGGGGATATGATTTTTTACGAACGGCACTGAGCCGGTACGCCAAAAAACATAGACCTGCATCACTGTGACAGCAGATAAAAGAATAATTCCGAACACGTATTTTCCTTTTGTATTCAATTTAACCGGATCAGAGGCTCCGTTCCGAAAATCAATCCACAATAGCATGACCGATGAGAAGAATGACAAAAAGCAACGCAATCGGTAGTGGGTTTGTATGGATTTGGTAGGTGTTTTTTCGTAAGTTTTTGGGTTATAGTTTATTCTAAAGTTTCAGCACTGAACTTTGACCGGCTCCGTCTGAGATAGTTTATAGCAATGGGCTCGTCCAATCAATATATCAATACCCGTCCCCTACTTTAGGTGTCGCTGTAAATAGGCTTTGAGCTTCAGTTTTCGGCGGGTGTTCTCTGAACTCATATAGCGGATCTTGCCAAAAATCGGTCTGGCAGGTCCCCACGGCCGATCATAGCGGCCCAGTATCCAGAAAATCCCTGTGTAGGAATTGGGATCACGGCCATCCAGGGCATAGCTGTTGTTCAGGCGGATCATGGTCTGAAGCGCTTCCTGAGGGCAGGAAGACCATTCCAGTATTTTTTTCCCCCAGAGCATCCGAAGATAATTGTGTATCCTGCCTTCACGAACCAGTTGAATTTGAGCGGCATTCCACAGGGGGTCATGGGTTGCGGCATTCTCAAGGGCTTCGGCTGAATACAGATGAGTGCGCGAATCGCTCGTATGCTGGATCAGCTCTTTTTGAGCCCAGCCGGGAAGGGAACTGAACTGATCATAATCGTTTGGCTTCTGGGAACACATATTAAATCCCAGCTCACGCCAGGTAATGATCTGATCGAAAAACGCCTCTGCGGAATCGCTGAGCTGCCACCATCCGGTTCGCTGCCCCCTCGCTGGAACCTTCATCAACTGGTCAACTGTCCAGTTCTCCATCTTCAGGATATCGGACACGACGTTATGGCTGGAAATATGTCCGAAATGCAGATAGGGCGCCAGCCCACTGGTGGTGTCTTCGTCGGGGTGGTTTCTTGTTTCATTGTATGCTCCAAACTTTTCCGACAAAAAAGATTTCAGCACTTGGCGCCCCGCCGTCTGGCCCCCGGAAAAACCGGGAACCGGTTCCGGATTATGGGAAATGGGCAGGGATTTTAATATTTGCGGGTCAGCAGCAAGGGCGTTGGGTGAGGCTGGAGGCCATTTCAACAGAATATCCGCAGGCAACGCCGATAACACGGGTAGCGATATCCGAAATAACGGATCCGGCTCTGGAAAGTCCTGAAGATACTGGATCATGTTTTTTTGAAGGAATCGCCTGAAGCTGTAGGCCGTGGTAAATACCAGGTCAACGGCTCTGATGGGCATCAGGCCGTTTGAATCCACCGATTCCAGTTTGACCCGGCACTGATCGGCTGCAGCTTGCAACATTCGCGGCAGGAAAAAACAAGGAAAAACATCGGTAACCACCACGCAGGCACGGATGCAGAGTGCCGAAACCAGGCCCTTGCCCTGCCCTGCCCGCTCTTCCACAAAAGGATAATAGAGTACCGGTTTTCCTTCAAATCCCTGGCGGTTGTCGTTCATGCCGTTGAGGATAACGGCGTGAAACCGATCGCAAGCCAGCGGATAGTCGCACCGGATCGCCTCAAGGACTACAAGTGGTTTTTGAAGTTTTACGGCCCATTCAACGGCCCGTTGCAGGCTAAAATTCCAGCCTGTTCTGCGAAAAGCGGTCATCCAGTAAAGCACATAATCGCCGTCTGTCTGAACTGGAACATCATTAACAGAAACGACACGAAGATCGGGTGTGGGGCTCATATAAGTCTGTAATGTCTGATGGGTCTATGGGTTTATATCAAGGTAATCGGGAGTCGATTTAACTCCCTGACGCTTCCAGTCAAAGTGCTGATGTACCCTTTATGCAGATGGAGCGCAACCATTTTATCGGAAAAAACCATATCACCAAGCATTTTCGTTGCCTGTGATTCAGGCGCCCAGATCACCACTTTGCATTATCTGATTTGGTATTTGCTTTTGATGAAAATGATATGATATAAAAAGCGTTTAAAAAATTTGAACAAAAAGCTCGGACAGAGAAAGTTTCACGGCTTATGGCTTTTACATAACATGACAAAACAAACAGATACCCACGCAACACACCTGACATTGCCGGACATTCATCTGGCCAGACAGCTTTTTGGGGAACATAACGCTCACCTGAATAAAATTGCTGAATCTCTTGATGTGGCGATTCAAACCCGGGGCAATACAGTGATGATTCGGGGAGAGTCTTACGCGGAAGAGCTTACCAGGAATATTCTTAATCAGCTCTACGACCTGCTGAAAAGCGGTTATTCCATTTATCCCACAGATATTGATTATGCCATTCGGGTTCTCAGTTCCGATGACAGCGCCAAGCTGAAAGATATCTTTCTGGACACGGTCTTTATGACCTCCAAGAAAACCCCCATTTCCCCCAAAAGTCAGTCTCAGAAAGATTACATCGATGCCATGAGAACCCATGACATCGTCTTTGGCATCGGCCCGGCAGGAACCGGAAAGACTTATCTGGCCATGGCTATGGCGGTATCCGAGCTTTCCAAGGGAACGGTCCGACGCATCATTTTAACCCGGCCGGCTGTCGAGGCCGGCGAGGCCCTGGGCTTTTTGCCAGGGGATTTGTCGGAAAAGGTGGACCCCTATCTCAGGCCCCTCTACGATGCCCTTCACGACATGATGCGCTTTGAAAAAGTGGCCAGTCTGATTCAGCAGGGCGCAATAGAAGTGGCGCCTATCGCCTTCATGAGGGGCCGAACATTAAACGATGCCTTCATCATACTGGATGAAGCCCAGAACACCACTTCGGAGCAGATGAAAATGTTTCTGACCCGGATCGGCTTCAACGCCAAGGCCGTCATTACCGGCGATATCACCCAGATTGATCTGCCTTCCCAAAAGCCATCCGGCCTGATCGAAGCCAAAAAGATACTTCAGAACATTCCCGGCATTCAATTTGTATTTTTTTCCAAGGAAGATGTGGTCCGACACCGTCTGGTTCAGGACATCATCAAGGCATACGAAGACCTTGAAATCAGCAGGGCGAAATGATTATGGGAAAAATCAAAGCATCGCTTACTGTCTTTATCAGCGCCAGTCCTTATCTGCGATGGATACTGCTTTTCGTAATAACGATTGTTTTTCTGTCTACGCTTTACCCCAACCTGATCCATAATCCGCTTTCCTACGGTCTGGGAGATGTGGTTGAAAGGGATGTCAAATCCCCCAAGGATTTTCTGATAGAAGATCCCGATGCCACGGAAACCAACCGCCGCAAAGCTGTTGAAGAGGTTCTGGCGATTTATGATCTGGACTCCCCTCTTTCGCCCGCTTTATCCCAGGGCGTGGGACAGGCCTTTGAACTGGTTCGGCGGACCATTGAAAGCGAAAAATCCACGGGAATCGCAAATGGCGCCGCCGGTACAGGATCGCCCGTCTTGTCTCAGCGCAAGCCCAATCTCCGCGACCGTATATGGGAACAAAAACCCAAATTCGAAGAAATAATCGGTTTTTCAGTCAGTGACGGTGCTTACGCCATCCTTGAAAAAGAAGAATTTTCCAAACCCATCGCCGATCTGATTGTCCGGATATTATCCACCATTCTCGAAAACGGGGTTGTATCCAATAAAGACATTCTCCTCAAAGAAATGGACAAGGGGATTATCCTCAGAGACATCGAGAGTCTTTCCGAAACCATAATCATCCGCCTGAAATCGTTTTACGGACTGGACCAGGCCAAGACCATGGTCCGGGTGGTCGGAGCCCCGCTTCTGAACGACTTCAATTATAATCTCAGAAATCTGATTGTTGATTTTGTTCAGCTTATGGTTCAACCCAATATCACTTTTAACCGCAAAGAGACCGAAGAGCGGAAGAAAAAGGCTTCCGACAGCATCAAGCCTGTTTTGTATAAGATCAAGGCCGGAGAAATGCTGCTGCGGGAAGGCGAGCGGGTAACTCCGGGACAGCTTTTGAAAATCGAGGCCTTTCAGGCGCAGGAAAAACATCAGCTCAAGCTGTCCATTGGAGTCGGCGCCGCCATGATGATGGTATGCCTGCTGATCATCATATTTATTCTTCTCCAATACCACACTCGTCCGGTCAACCGGAATCTCAACAACCACCTGCTGTTTCTGTCCTGTATGCTGATTGTGTTTTTTTTGGTTGCACGAGTATCGGTTACACTGTCTGAAACACTGGCTCAGAAAACGTCATCTGGCATTTCCTTGTCCGCCTTGCTGCTTGGCTTTCCGATGGCGTCCGGCGCAATGACGGTCTGTCTGTTCATGGGGCTGAATGTGGCTGCTGCATTCGCCCTGACCCTTTCTGTAGCCACTGCGTTTATTTTTCAGAACCGGTTCGATATTTTTGTTTATTTTCTGCTGAGCAGCCTGACAGCCGCTTACTGCATGCAGCACTGCCGGGAGCGAAAAGTATTTATCAAGGCTGGAATTCGAATCGGCCTGCTCAATGTTGTACTGGCATCAGCCATGACCTTTCTCATCGCGGATTTTTATGTGATTGAGCTGCTGTGGAACCTGGCGTTTGCATTTTTTGGCGGAATCGGGTCCGGAATCGTCGCGGCAGGCCTTGCTCCGCTGGTCGAAATCATTTTTGAATATACAACCGACATTAAACTGCTGGAGCTTTCCAACCTGGATTGTCCCATTCTGCGAAAACTGATGATCGAAGCACCTGGCACCTATCATCATTCGGTGATCGTAGGGTCCATGGTGGAAGCCGCTGCATCGGAAATCGGCGCTAATCCATTGATGGCCAAGGTATGCGGATACTACCATGACATCGGAAAAGTCAAAAAACCCCTGTATTTCATAGAAAATCAAACCGGCGGCAAGAACAAGCACGATAAGCTGGCACCTGCCATGTCCCGAAGAATTCTGATCGCCCATGTAAAAGACGGCGTTGACATTGCCAGGGAGCATAAGCTGGGACAGAAAATTGTGGATACCATTCAACAGTCTCACGGCACCAGTATGATGATTTATTTTTTTGAAAAAGCCAAGCAACTGAAGGGCGACAAAGAAATCAATGCGGATGAATACCGCTATCCAGGACCCAAGCCGCAGACACGCGAAGCTGGCCTGCTGATGCTGGCGGATGTGGTGGAGGCAGCCTCCAGGACCCTTGACAATCCCACCCCGGCCAGGATTCAGGGGCTTGTTCAAAATCTGATCAACAAGGTGTTTTCAGACGGACAGCTCAATAACTGCGAGTTGACCCTCAAAGATCTGAACAGCATCGCCAAAACCTTTAACAAGATATTAAACGGCATTCATCATCACCGGATTGAATATAACGAAACACTGGTATTGGTTGGTGGAAGGGCTAAAAATGGGTATTCTGATAAACAATCAGCAAAACAGGAAAAGGATACCGCGAAAGGTCCTCGAACAGACGGCGCAGGCCATCTTAAGCGACTTGGGTTATCCTGACCATGAGCTGTCTCTTCTGATCGTGGATGACTGCCAGATTGAAATTATCAATGTCGAATACTTGCAGCATGAAGGCTCGACCAATGTGATTTCCTTTGCCATGCATGAAGGCGAGTTCTCCCAGGTTTCGCCTTTTTTGCTGGGAGATGTGGTTATATCGGCGGATACTGCTGAAAAAGAAGCCGCTCTTGCCGGTATCTCGTTTCGACAACGCCTGATTGAGCTTCTGATTCACGGCATACTTCATCTGGTTGGATTTGACCATGAACATGATAAAGTCAAAGCAGAAATCATGGAAGCAAAATCCGGAATATTGTTGGAACTGATTCGGAACACGGTTCCAAAATCAGGGATTAGTCTATTTGGGGAACCTGAAAAATGAAAATTGTAACCGCTTCTGAAATGCAGCAAATAGACCGTGAAACCATCGAAACCTTTGGTCTTCCGGGCAGGGTGCTGATGGAAAACGCCGGCAGGGGCGTTATTGATGTTCTGATCAGGACATTTCCGGCAATCAAATCTTTTGGCTGCAATCAAAGCATCGGTATCGTCGCCGGAAGGGGAAACAACGGCGGAGACGGGTTTGTCATCGCCCGCTATTTATCCGGTATGGGCGTATCCGTAAGCGTTTATCTCTTTTCTGAACGCAGCGCAGTAAAAGGCGATGCAGCCGCCAATCTGGAGCTGCTAAGTATTCTGAAAATTCCGGTCGTTGAAATCACGGACCTGGCTACTATGGCGCAACATCATACCGCCATGAGTCAGCACCATATCTGGGTGGATGCGCTGCTGGGAACAGGACTTAATTCCGAGGTCAAAGGGCTTTTCAGGGCGGTGATTGAATTGTTGAACAGCCTGAATAGGCCAGTCATCGCCGTTGATATTCCATCCGGCCTTAATGCTGATACTGGAATGATCTGCGGCGCCTGCATTCGGGCTCATACCACTGTAACCTTTGGGTTCCCCAAAATCGGCCATATTCTGTTTCCGGGAGCAGAGGTCACGGGCCGTTTGGAAACCATTGATATCGGCATACCGCCGCATATTGTTCAAGGCGTGAAACCCAGACACCACATTCTGACGGGCGAAACCATCGCCCGCTCTTTTCCCCAAAGAGCAATGACCAGTCACAAGGGAACGGCTGGGCATGTACTGGTGGTCGGCGGATCAACCGGAAAAGCCGGAGCCGCCGTCATGAGCGGACTTGCGGCCTTACGATCCGGCGCGGGCTTGGTAACGCTGGCAATCCCTAAAAACCTTAATACCATCATCCAGTCTCAAATTCCGGAAATCATGACCGCTCCGATGGATGGCGAAAAGGAAGGCGTCTGGGATGATTCACTCTTTGACAGCATCCGGGAACAGCTTCAGGGGAAAAAATGCCTGGCTATCGGTCCTGGCATGGGCGCATTTCCCGAAACCCAAAAACTCGTTCTTGAGATTCTGCGATATGTCTCCATTCCGGTGGTTCTGGATGCGGATGGTTTAAACTGCATCTGTGATCAGCTTGATGTATTAAAAAGCCTGAAAGCGCCGGCGATTTTAACCCCGCATCCCGGAGAAATGTCCAGGTTGACAGGAGAGAGCATTTCGGATATTCAGACAGACCGGATCGGATCTGCCAGGCGGTTTTCCCAGACCCATAATGTACATCTGGTTTTAAAAGGTGCCAGAACCATTATTGCGCATCCGGGTGGAAGCGTGTATATCAACCTGACTGCCAATCCTGGGATGGCTGCCGGCGGAATGGGCGATGTGCTGACGGGCATCATCGCAGGATTCATAGCGCAGGGGCTGGAACCCGAAGCAGCAGCTCATGCCGGCGTTTATCTTCATGGGAAAGCTGCGGATGCGCTTTGCAAATCGCAAGGTCCATTCGGATTTCTGGCATCGGAAGTTGCCGGGGCGTTGCCGGGTGTCATCAGGGAGATGAAGACAGAGGACAGGGGACAGAAGGCGGAATGTTAAAATGACCCATTCGTTTCTCATACCTTCCTGTGGTGTAGAAGAAACTCGCCAGATCGGACAGATCATCGGAGAAATGGCCGAGGCTGGCATCATCATAGCGCTTGAAGGTGATCTTGGAAGCGGCAAAACCGCCCTGGTTCAGGGGATCGCCAAGGGGCTGAAAGTTCCGGAGACGGTTTATGTCACCAGCCCCTCCTATACACTGGTTAATGAATATCCCGGCATGATTCCATTGTTTCACCTGGACTTGTACCGGTTGTCGGACCTGGATTTTGAGGATATAGGGCTTTATGATATTCTGGATTCCCGCACAGCCGTGGTCGCCATCGAAT
>SERZ01001241.1_pt1 | contig 14923 bp, 6 predicted proteins | sample 3171461 | NCBI WGS metagenome assembly SERZ01 (sample SAMN06051861, study PRJNA518727) | freshwater metagenome | biome: subpolar coniferous forest; feature: holomictic lake; material: water; isolation source: holomictic Lake 227, 6 m depth | place: Canada: near Kenora, Ontario | collected 2013-06-25... | reverse complement strand
AGTTACAGTACCATTTACACCAAGTGATGTTAGTGTACCAACACTTGTTATATTTGGTTGAGCAGCGGTTGTTACAGTACCTGCTGTAGTTGCACTTGTTGCTGCACCTGACAATGCTCCAACGAAAGTAGTAGCCGTAACAGATGCATTGCCTAAATTAGCACTAATGCTTGTATTAATTACCGCAGATGAATTGCCATTTGCAGATGATGTAGAGAATGTCGGGTATACTGTAGTAGATGTAGATGTATTTTGTAACAATGCTGCCGCGTTAGTAGCACTACCCACAGTACCCGTTACGTTAGCACCAACTAATGAACTCAATCCATTGCCATTACCTGTAAACACCCCTGTGTTAGCTGTAATGTTAACTGCTGTAACTGTGCCGTTTACACCCAATGATGTTAATGTACCAACTGAAGTGATATTGCCCTGAGCAGCGGTTGTTACTGTACCAGCAGTTGTAGCAGTTGCTGCCGCTAAATTAGCAACAGTGGTAGTTGATGTTACAACTAATGGAGCAGTACCTATTGCTACTGTTGAAATTAATTGACCAGTTACGTTAGCATTGCCACCAGTAATATTACCAGTTACAGCAAGTGAACCCAGTGTACCAACCGTTGTCAGCCCGGATGTAACAATCGATGAGTTAAGTACTGTGCCGGTTAAGTTAGCAGCATTTGGAGCCATCACAACATTTGATGCTGCGGTTAATTGACCTTGACCATTAACTGTAAAGGTTGCAACACGATCACCATTACCATATGCTGCTGCTGTTACTGCTGTGTTAGCAACACTAAATACAGTTCCACTTAGATTTAATCCAACACCATTACTATAAACTTGTGAAGTACTGAATATAGAGAATGTTATGTTTGAAGTACCAAATGTAATTGTTCCAGCCGGGGCAGAAACAACAAACGCAACACCTATGTTAACATTACCTTGACTAGTAAAGAAATAGTCGTTGATACTTAATTGTGTTGTACTATTTGCGCCATATTCATCAGTATCTGTTGTTCTTGTGATAGCAGTTGCGTTAGTATAGTTATAAACACCATTCCAAACAGCATTGGCTTCATCTTTAACAAGAATACGAGTGCCTGCACTTGCGATATTTACTGTATCAATTAAACTGAATGTTCCAGTTGTGCTGATATAAGCACCAATGCCATTGGCAGCGCCATTTGGTTGAACATAAGCAGTTGTTCCACCTGTTGATATTGCTAGTGTAGTTGTAGTTGCCGCATTAACCGGTTGATGATAGCTGATACCACTTGATGCTTGTAAGTCAACATATGCTTTAGTAGCAGCATCTTGATTATTAGATGGGTCTTTAACGTTAGTAATATATGTGCTGTTAGCATCAATATTTCCTGTACCATTTGGTTTCAAGTTAATATTTGTATTAGTGCCGCCAGACGTAATTGTAACAGCACCAGTACGACCCAAGATGCTATCTGTGATTACATTACCATTTGCTGTGGCGTTACCAGAAACAACTACATTGCTCAATGTACCAACTGATGTAATGTTAGGTTGTGCGGCTGTTGTTATTACCGCAGTTGAATAGTTAGCTGTTAACAAGTTACCGGCATTAATGTTACCTGCTGATACGTTTCCAGTAACACTTAAACTAGTTAATGTACCAACACTTGTAATGTTACCTTGTGCGGCAGTTGTTACTGTACCAGCAGTAGTTGCACTAGGTACAGTACCGGTTACATTAGCACCGACAATAGAACTTAATCCATTACCATTACCAGTAAATACCCCTGTATTTGCTGTAAATGCCACAGCAGTTACTGTGCCATTAACACCAAGTGATGTTAGTGTGCCGACTGAAGTGATATTTGGTTGTGCTGCTGTTGTTAGTGTACCAGCTACGTAACTAGCAGATACTAAATTGCCACCAGTTATATTTCCGTTAGTAATATTGCCAGTGACTGCTAAACTTGTTAATGTGCCGACTGAAGTAATATTTGGTTGTGCATTAGTGGTTACAGTACCTGCTGTAGTTGCGCTGCCCGCAGTTAATGCATATGTTGCATTTGCTACAGTACCGGTTACATTAGCACCGACAATAGAACTTAATCCATTTCCATTGCCAGTAAATACACCTGTATTTGCTGTAATGTTAACTGCGGTAACTGTACCATTTACACCCAATGATGTTAGTGTACCTGTACTTGTGATATTTGGTTGAGCATTGGTTGTAACTGTACCGGCTGTACCTGAACTTACTGCATATGTCGCATTCGCTACTGTACCGGTTACATTAGCACCAACCAATGAACTTAATCCATTACCATTGCCAGTAAAGACACCTGTGTTAGCTGTTATGTTTGCTGCTGTTACTGTGCCGTTTACACCCAATGATGTTAGTGTACCGACGCTAGTGATATTTGGTTGACTTGCAGTTGTTAGAGTGCCGGTTAAATAATTTGCACTTAACAAGTTACCACCGGAAATGCTATTAGCACCTCCCATAGTAATGTTATTCATTGTACCAACACTGGTTATGTTCGGTTGTGCTGCTGTTGTTAATGTACCGGCTACATAAGAAGCGGATACTAAATTACCACCAGTTATATTTCCGTTAGTAATATTACCAGTGACTGCTAAACTTGTTAATGTGCCGACTGAAGTAATGTTAGGTTGGGCGTTAGTTGTTACTGTACCGGCTGTACCTGAACTTACTGCATATGTTGCATTTGCCACAGTACCTGTCACATTAGCACCAACTAATGAACTTAATCCATTACCATTGCCAGTAAAGACGCCTGTATTTGCTGTTATGTTTGCTGCTGTAATTGTACCACTTACACCTAAACTAGTTAGTGTACCAACTGATGTGACGTTAGGCTGTGCTGCCGTTGTCAATGTGCCAGCAAAGAAGTTAGCAGTAACAAGATTGCCAAGATTGGCATTTCCACCAGTAATATTGCCTGTTCCAGTATTTAATGTACCTGCTATATTAGCACCAGTACTAGTCACAGTTAAAACATTTGCTGTCCCGGCTACACTAATAGTTACATTAGCATTTGGAGCAACTGCTACATTACTATTTCCGTCAGCAATACTTGTTACAGTAATGTCATTGGCAGTAAGAGCACCAGTAATAGTTACATTTGCAAGAATTGTATTGCCAGTAATATTTGCGTTGGTAGCATTTAAATTAGCCAATGTGCCAACTGATGTGATGTTTGGTTGTGCTGCTGTTGTTAATGTACCGGTTAAGTAACTAGCACTTACTAAATTTCCGCCAGTTATGTTTCCATTAGTGATGTTTCCCGTAACTGCTAAACTAGTTAGTGTACCAACACTAGTGATATTTGGTTGTGCGTTAGTTGTAACTGTTCCGGCTGTAGTAGCACTACCAGCACTGGTTGCATATGTCGCATTTGCTACAGTACCAGTTACATTGGCGCCGGCTACTGTGTTGGCAGAATCTGCTACATTGGCATGATTTGCTCCGCTTACGTCTCCTGTTACATTTGCACCAGCTACTGAATTAGCAGTGGTTGCGTATGATACAGCTCCGCTTACATTAGCACCTGCTACTGCGTTAGCTGTTGTTGCGTATGCTACTGCGCCGGTTACGTTTGCGCCGGCTACTGCGTTTGCTGTTGCTGCGTATGAAACTTCACCACTTACATTAGCACCTGCTACTGCGTTAGCTGTCGTTGCGTATGCCACTGCTCCAGTTACATTTGCGCCGGTCAATGAAGTTAATAAATTGCCGTTACCACTAAAGAAATTAGCAGTAGCAAGATTACCTAAACTAGCATTACCTGAAGTAATATTACCAATAATATTAGCGTAACCAGGAATGTTTGCACCTCCACTACTAACTAGCAATTGAGGAGTAGTATTACCGTTGATGAATGTAGATACATTTCCACTTGCAGCAATAGTTACATTACTAGTACCATTCTGTACTAAACCACTATTAACAGTAGTAATATTCCCTGTAGTAAAAATAGCAGTAGCAGCGCCAATATTGCCTACATTAGCATTGCCAGTTGTTGAGATTGTATTTGAACCAGCTGCGATAGTACCAATGATATTACCGGCTGTGATATTACCTGTACCAGTGATTACGCCTGCGCCAAATCCTAAATTACCAACGTTAGCATTGCCTGTTGTTGTAATTGTATTTGAACCGGCCACAACTGGTCCAATGATATTTCCACCAGTTATATTGCCAGTTGTTGTAATTGTGTTTGAGCCAGCCGCAATAGTACCAATTAAATTACCTGTGGTAATATTACCAGTACCAGTTACTGAACCTGAACCAAAATTCAAAGTATTTACATTAGCAGTTGTTACTCCTAACGTATTTGTAGTATTGTTAAAAGTTAGATTTGGAGATAGTCCAAGTGCACCTGCATTATTGTAGAATATTTGAGCATTACCCGTAGCAGTAAATGTTGGAATAGTTGATATATTTCCAGTAGAATCTTTTACTGTTAGTTGATCAGATCCGTTAAGGAATACAGAACCACTACCTACCGAAGGTGTCGTTACTGCTGCGTTTGATTCTTGTTTAAGTATTAATGCCATCTTATATCCTATTTATCCTTTTATTATACCTGTACTAAAATTCCATTAACAACTAAGTCACCGTCAATAGTGATTGGAATAGTAAACAGGCCCTGTCTGTATAATTGAATTGTATATGTTTGTCCGGGGGGGATGTAGTATGGCATTTGTCCACTATCGCTGCCACCGCCTCCTGCTGCCCAAGATAAATTGCCCGCGCCATCAGTAGTCATTACATATCCACTGGTACCACCTGTAATTTTTACATTACCAATATTTCCTAAATGACTTAGCCCATTAACTGTTAAGTCAGGCGTGATAACGTTACCATCACTATTAATGATAACGTTAGCAACACCGTTGATATCCTCAACGGCAAAGCCTGCTTTAGAAACTAATGATACTAATGCCATTTTATACTAACCTAATTTGTGTTGTCCAAACCGTTGAGTTACTGCTTGACGGTGTTACTTGTAAATTAATATTAGTATTTCCACCTGCTGAAGTCATATTTACTGCTAATGAACCAGTAGTACCACCCAATCTTACTCCACCGTAAATTGCGTAATCTACGTCTACACCATCGGTTACTGCTTGAACCATAGCTACACTATATTTAAGTCCAGCAGCTTCATCACCCTTAACAAAGAATTCTACACCAACTACGCTAGTACCAGTAACGGTGAACGTAGCAATAGTTTGATTTGCTGAGGTTGAAAGAGTTGTCGTAGTTTGAGAAGTAATAATAGAGTTGCCAACATTTACGTTAGTAACACTTACTGTATTTGCTGTTGCCAAATTACCTAAATTAGCATTACCTGATGTAAGATTACCTGTGATGTTGGCATAACCAGTAATGTTAGCACCAGTGCCAGTAACAACCATTGTAGAGTTACTGGCTACTGTTGTTGTTATATTACCGTTTGATGTGATAGCAATATTGCTATTTCCATTTTGTAATAAGCCACTATTAATGGTAGTGATGTTACCTGTTGTGATAATTGCTGTTGTTGTACTTGAGTTACCTGATACTAAGTTACCGGTAATATTAGCATTACCTGATATATTAGCATATCCAGTAACGTTAGCACCAGTACCAGTTACTGTTAATGTAGCATTGCCGTTAACATCAACAATAACATTACCATTAGTAGTTGGTATAGTTACGTTACTTGTACCATTCTGAATGATAGTGATGTTTGGTGTTGATGTCCAACTTAAATTACCTGCACCATCTGTGATAAGAACTTGACTTGCTGAACCGCCAGTAATGTGTACATTACCTACATTACCTAACTTAACATTAGCATTGTTAGTAGCAAAATCTACAGTACCACCATTACTAGTGAATGAGTTAGCAAATATTACATTAGCACCACTAATATTTCCCGATGCGCCGGTTGTAGTAATGTTACCACTGAACGTAGCATCTACTGCTGTAATTGCTGCGTTAGAGTTTACGTTACCAGCTAATAGATTACCGGTTAAGTTTAAACTTGTACCAGTTGCTGCACCAATGTTTGGTGTCACAAGCTGTGCGCTATTTGCTACAGCAATATTTCCACCAATAATAGCAGTTGTTGTATTATCAACATTAGCACTAATTACTGTACCGTTAATAGCAATACCATTGCCCGAAGTATATGCACCTGCAGCACTAAATTGAGTGAATACAATATTATCAACACCAATACCAATTTCACCAGTTGGGGATGTTAATATGTATGAAGAACCGGCATAGTTGGTTCCTTGTGATATAAAGAAGTATGAGCCAGAACATAATGCAGTTGAACTCTTTGGTTGATATGAATCACCGTCGCTTGACCGTGTTAGTACCCATGGTACAGATACAGTACCAACTGTAGTTACATCATATATACCATTTTCTAATTGATTAGTTTGTCCTATAACAAGAACTCTTTTACTAACTGTCATCAATACAGAGTCAATTGTTAATGCTGCATTTGCACCACTATTTGTAAGTGTTGCACCGACACCACCGTTGCCCAATGCAGGTATTGATAAACCTGTTCCATTAGTTAATGTAGTAATTTGAGCACCAAAGTATCCATTTTTAATTGTGATTTGATTTGAAGCAGGTACACTGTATACAAAATATAGTTCACCTGCAACAAGACCATTTAATGATGCACCAAATGTAATGTCATCGTTAACAACTAATCCGTGAGATGTACTAAATGTAATTGTTGTTCCACCACTAATTATATTTGCTGATAGTACGGTACCACCGTTATCATATGTTGCGGTTAAATTACCTGAAGCCAAAACATTAGCAGGAGGATGAACAAACAATCCTTGACTGATGTTATCAACATATTCTTTTGTTGCCGCATCTTGTGGATTAGCTGGATTTTTTACGCTAGTGATATAAGTACCACCAACATCAATATTGCCTGCGCCGCCTGCTAACAAGTTAATATTATACGCAGTTGCACCTTGTTGTGCTGATAATGATAATATACCAACGTTAGATACTAAGTTTGATCCTACAAATCCACCGGCAGAGATAATACCATTCGCTTGAATGTATCCAATTACATTTGCACCCAAATCACTGAATGTGAATACATTGCTTGTGTTATTTGAAGATATTGTAACATTGCCATTTGTAGCAAGTCTGATGTTACTAGTGCCGTTAGCAATGGAACCTGTATTTACTACAGTGGTTATATTTGCTATGTTAGCAGTTATATAGTTAACACCACTGATATTTCCACCAGTGCCATTGCCAGTGACGATATTACCACCAACATTTAAGTTATTTGTAGTGGTGATGTTATTAGCATTAGCAATGTTACCTTGCACTACCAAGTCATTAGTAATGTTAGCTGATCCAGCAGCAATACTATTAGTAACGCTGATATTGTTTGCGTTAGCTATGTTACCTTGAACTACCAAGTCATTAGTAATGTTTGCTGATCCAGCAGCAATACTATTAGTAACACTAATATTATTAGCATTAGAGATATTACCTTGAACAACTAAATCATTAGTAATATTTGCTGAGTTAGCAGCGATACTATTAGTAACTGAGATGTTATTTGCGTTAGCGATATTGCCCTGAACAATTACGTCATTTACAAAGTTAGCATAATTAGCAGTTAATAAATTACCTAAATTAGCTACTCCGGCAGAAGGGAAAGTTGTATTACCGGCAGTATCAAATACCCATTGTTTGTCTACACTTGCATTAGCGTTGATGTAAACATTGCCATTAGCAACTGGAATAGTAACATTACTATTCCCATTAGAGATACTAGTTGTGCTTGCTGTAGCAGACCAAGATAAATTACCTGCTCCATCAGTTGTTAGTAAGTAACCATTTGTTCCGCCGCCAATATGAACATTACCAACATTACCTAATTTGACATTAGCATTGTTAGTAGCAAAATCTACAGTACCACCATTGCTTGTAAATGAGTTTGAAAATACTACATTGGCACCTTTAACGTTACCACCAGTTAGGGTGATATCACCACCAGTACCGTTTGTAGCAAAGTTATTAGCTGTTGCCAAGTTGCCAAGATTAGCATTACCGGTTATTAAGTTACCGGTTACATTTGCAGTATTAGTTGTAATGTTATTTGTAACACTAATATTATTGGCATTAGAAATATTACCCTGAACCACTAAGTCATTAGCAAAGTTTGCATAATTAGCAATTACTAGATTACCAAGATTAGCATTAAGTGACTTGATATTTCCACTAAAATTAGCGGTGTTGCCCTCTAAATTAAGTGTGATGCTGATATTATTAACGTTAGAGATATTACCTGATATAGTTACATCATTAGCAAAGTTAGCATAAGTACCAGTCAAGTTACCAGTCAAGTTAGCAGTATTAGTTGTAATGTTATTTGTAACACTAATATTATTTGCGTTAGAGATATTGCCTTGAACTACTAAATTATTGGCAAAGTTAGCATAATTCGCAATTACTAAGTTACCTAAGTTTGCTGTTCCGGTAGAGGGGAATACTGTATTACCGGTTGTATCAAATGCCCATTGTTTATTTGTTCCACCATTGGCGTTAATGTAAATATTGCTATTGGCTACCGGAATAGAAACGTTACTATTCTCATTGTGGATGCTTGACGGGCTACCTGTTGCGCTCCAACTTAAGTTGCCAACCCCGTCAGTACTAAGTACATATCCACTAGTTCCACCACCTATTTTAACATTGCCAACGTTTCCTAAGTTAGCGGTGCCGTTTGAGGTGAAGTTAATAGTCGTTATATCACCGTTTGCTAATATAATATTAGCCGGGGTATCTCCTACTGAGAAGCCACCGATTGAGTTTAATGCTTTGATTGCCATAGAATTTTCCTTATATTTATATTTATCTTTATGCAGAGTACAACGTAATCTGCATGTTGTAATTTGTTAACGCTGTTGAATCCGGCGATACCAATAATTGTAAACTAGGAGGAAGCAATATGTTTCCTGCGTTATACACTACTTCAAACGTACCAACTCCACCATTAATGTGTAAGCCAGCAAATTCATTATACGCAACTATTCCAGCATAATACGTGCTACACAATTTAGAGGTTTGTCTTGTATTCTCTGTGGGTGTTGTGCTTATGATGGTGAAGTCAACACCACTTATCTCTGAAACTGGTATACTCCACAATACTTGATTTGGAGTAGTACTTGTTGTTGTAGCAAAATAGACAATTGAGTTATAGAACTGATATATTCCCGCACCCATTTGAAACGTGTTGGCAACTAAATTGCCTGCTACAGTCATTGTATTTGTAGAATTATTAAATGTTAGATATGGGCTGCCGGCAAATGCGCCGCTGCTATTAAATTGAATTTGAGTGTTTGACCCACCCGGTGTTCCATTGCCGCCGCCCCCAGATTGTGCTACCCAACTTAGATGCCCGGATCCATCAGTTTGTAATACATATCCATTTAATCCACCAGTGATATGTACATTGCTTATTGATCCTAATGAAACATTGCTTGTACTTGAGAAGTTTACAGTTGTATTGCTTGTTATTGATGGGACTGACAATACGTTGGTTGAACTATTAAATGCGAATGTACTTACGCCACCAAAGTTACCGGCATTGTTGAATTGAACTTGAGTGTTGGTACCACCCGGTGAGCCATTCCCACCGCCTGTTTGTGCCGCCCAACTTAGATTTCCTGCTCCGTCTGTTTTTAGAACATAATTGGCCGTGCCACCAGTAATACTAAGATTAGCTACACTACCTAAACTAACTAAACCATTTGCGTTAATATTTGTTACATTTGCTGTAGTGATAGTTGCGTTTGGTACATTTAATGTATTAGTAGAACTGTTATAAGTGAATCCAGATTCTGCGCCAAACAATCCCGCATCATTATATTGAATCTGAGTATTAGAGCCAGCTGGACTGCCATTGCCGCCGCCGTTGCCTCCTACTGCCCAAGCAAGATTGCCCAGACCATCTGTTTGTAAATAATATCCATCTACTCCGCCACCAATATAGATATTAGCAACATCACCCAAATTAGCAGTTGTGGTTACTTGAATCTTTGGTACATTTAATAATTGAGTTGAACTATTAAAGGTGAAATTTGTATTGGCCCCAAACACTCCAGAGGCGTTATATTGAATTTGAGTATTACTTCCTGCTGCCCCTACTGTGTATGGTTGACCATTGGCAAAAAATAAATTGTTAGTGTATACCGCATTAGCCGCAACGTTGCCGGGAGTAAAAACATTGGTAACTACATTACCATTACTATCTATAACGGCGACGGGTGGTATACCTATTGAGTACCCACCTAAACTATTAAACGCTTCTGATGCCATAAAGTATCCTGTTATTTTTCTTTTTATAGTATATTTATCTGTTTTTCTTAAATAAAACCACAGAAAAAAGCACCCAAAAAATCTTTTTTCTAAATACAATATGCTTACACAACAACCAAATAGACCCTTCTGTCAATCATGTAATATCGCATTAGCAAAGCCAAATGGGGTGAGTAAACATGGATTTAATAAGTGGCACAAGTACTGTGTTCAATGTAGCAAAGCTGCTTATAATAGTAAATTTGGCTACTTATTACACAAAAAATCTAAGTGTGAGAAATGTAAATTCATACCAACTGATAGCTGTCAACTTGATTTAGTATACAAAGATGGTGATAAAAAGAACAAAAACGACAAGAATTTGTTAACATTATGCGCTAATTGTAGTAGATTACATCAAAAGAAATTGAAGGAAAAACGTAAAAGTATACTGGATGTTACATCAGATGCTGATGTACGCATATAGGTTTTTATTCAATAATCATAAATACATAGTTAAGGCACAAAAAATGAAAATAGAGGATTTATTAGCTGCGTTGGGTCAATCTGGAACCATCAATATTCAAACACTGAATCTTGTTGTCTCAGGTGACGATGACGGCGGATCATCATCAGCTCCAAAAGACGTTGTTAATCCGGGTATTGAATATCAACGTAACGGTAGAGCCAAGTGGAGTCCGCCATTACAGCAGCAACTATCAGTGATGAAGGGAGCAGTTGGAACAACAACTGAGGATCCTACAATACAACCTGATCCGGAACAACGTGATGAAATCGTTTCTGCTAGAAATGATACCGGAGCAGATAGTAATAGTGCTGTAGAAAAAGTATTAGCTAAAGTAGATTCACAAGATCAGCATGAAACCGAGACTGAAGTAGGTACTGCTGCTGAACAAAATCCTCCAGATGACTTAGATAGATTAAAAGAATTAGTAGGTTCTTTGGTAGCACAAAATCAAAACGCAATGAAGCCAAAGAAAACATATCCGACTGAGGATAACCCTCCAAAAATGTTTATTAGAAACTTTCCTTCATAAAAGAATATGACAACAACTACGCACATTCAAAAATTCTTTACCAGTAGGGACAATCGTGTAGAGGACCCAAATCAATTTGTTGGCCAAGAAGGTCGCTTATGGTATGATCCAGACACAAATACGATTCGTATTTGGACTGGTGACCCGGGCGGCATGGCTGTTGGCAGTGGTGGGGGCGGCAATGGATCACCCGGTGGATTATCCGGAACTGTTCAATTTAACGACAACGGACAGTTTGGTGGTGATGCTGGACTAATCTATAACAAACTTACAGATACATTAACTGCCGGACGCTTTGTAGGGAATGCTTCCGGACTATTCAATATTCCTGGACCAAACGTATCTAACACTGTTCCTCAAGCAAATCACTCTATCTATTCCGACATAATTTTAATTGGAAATCAACCGTTAATCACTCAAGTTGGCACATTAGTAAATCTTACTACCAGCGGCAATATCTATGCTAATTCCGGTACAATTTATGCTAATGCGTTTGCTGGAGATGGTAGTCAATTAACCAATGTACAAGCTGCTGCGGGTAGCTATATAGCAAACGGATCAAGTAATGCTGCTGTTTTGGCTAGTGGAAACATCACTTTCCAAGTAGCAAACGTATCAAATGTAATGCAGGTTACATCTACTGGATTAGTAGTTAATGCTAATAGTAACAGCAATTTGGGAAATGTTGCTACTGCAAATACAATGTCATTGACCGGTGGTCAGTTGTCATTGAATATTGGTACGATTACAACTTCCGCAAATCAAGCCGGGATATTCAATACCGGTATAAATGATATTAATTTTGGACTTGTTGCTAACATAACAATGGGTTCTACAACAGGTAACGTTACTGTACGAAACAATTTAAACGCAAATACAGTAACCGCTACAGGATATGTGTGTAATAAAGCTGCGGTTCCGGTTGACTTGAACACCGTAATTGATAGCTTTTTGAAAACTCAGTATCGTTCGGTAAAATATACGATGCGAGTTGGTGCTGATGAGGGTTTTCAAACCTCGGAGATACTATTAGTACATAATGGCATAAATAGTATTACTACGATTTACGGTAGTTTATCGACTTCAGGCGATGATTTAGCAATGTTTGATTCAATAATTGTTGGAAATACTGTGCAATTATTAGCTACTTCATTGTCAACGAACACTACCGTAAATTATGTCGGAACGTATGTAACAGATTAAATAGGAAAATATAATGACTACAAGAAATTTTGTAATTAAACAAGGTCTACAAGTTGGCAACTTTAGTGTTGAGGCTTCAACCAGTAATATCTCTGCCGGCAATGCTGCGCTTGGTAACTTAGTAACAGCCAATTATGCTAACTTTGCTGGCAATGTTTGGGCAGAGAACGTTACCGCAAATACTAATCTTATTGCTAATACTGCCAATTTTAGTGGCAATATTAAGTCACTTAATGCTAATTTAGGCAATGTTGTAGTAGCAAATTATGTCAATGTAGCCAGTAATCTTATAGCAAATTATGTTAACGTAAACTTAAATTTATACGGTAATACAGCGAATTTCTCTGGAAATGTAAATGTTGCTGGTATACTAACTGACAATTATTACTATGCTAACGGTAGTCCATTAGACTTCCAACAACCAGCTGGTTCTAATTCACAGATTCAATATAATCAAAATGGTGACTTTGGTGCTACAGCTAATTTCACATTCAATAGTTCTACTAATACTTTAACTGTTACTGGTGCAACAGTAACATCAAACTTATACGCAAATTCAGGCACGGTTCAAAGTAATGTTGTTGTCGCTAATTCAGCAAACGTTACTGGAAATGTTTTAGGAAATAATTTTACTTCAAACAACACCATAATTGCTAATGGCAGTATTACATCTAATGCTAACATCTATACTGATACATTAGTAGGATTAACCGGTGACTTAACATTATACGCAAATGCTACAGGCAACAATGATATTATATTACACCCAACAGGCAATGGATTAAATGTAGCCGGCGGTGTTGTTGACGTAACAACGCACAGAATTACAAATGTTGTAGACCCGGTCGGTGATCAAGACGCTGCTACTAAGATTTATGTTGATACTGTTGCTCAAGGGCTAAATGCTAAGGCTTCTGTATTGGTAGCAACTTATGCTCCGTTAGGATCTTATACATATAATAATGGTACGGCTGGTCTTGGTGCTACTATTACTGCTACTGCGTTTGGAGCACTAGTTATAGATGGGGTGACAATTTCAACACTAGGTACTCGTGTCTTAGTTAAGAATGAAGTTGGTGGAAATGCTCCTTATAACGGTATATACACATTAACTACTGCAGGTGGTGTTAGTACATATTATGTATTGACTCGTTCTGCGGATATGAACGTATCTGCTGAGTTTAATAGTGCTTTTACGTTCGTTGAACAAGGTACTGATCAATCTAATACAGGTTGGGTACAAACAGCAGATAACGTTGTAATTGGTACAACTGCTATTGTCTGGGTTCAGTTCTCAGGTGCTGGTCAATATACGGCTGGCACTGGATTAACATTAACTGGATCACAATTCAGCATTAGTAATACTACTGTTGCTTCTGGTACTTATGGCAATAGCGATTCTGTTGCTCAATTTCAAGTTAATAGTCAAGGTCAATTAATTTCAGCAAGTAATGTTATTATACAAGCAAATGCTGCTAACTTATCCGGTACAACATTAAATTCAAATATTGTTAATTCAAACTTAACAAGTGTTGGTACACTAGCTAATTTAGATGTTACTGGTAACATAACTACTGCTAATAGTATCTTTGCAAACGCAGGTACAATACAATCTAATTTGTTTGTTGCTAACTTTGCTAATATATCTTCAAATATAATTACAAGTAATTTAACTGTAAATTTAAATATTACTGGTAATACTGCTAACTTCAGTGGAAATGGTATATTTCAACAGTGGTTAACTGTTTCAAATACTGCTAACGTTGGCAACTTAAGAACAGATAATCTATTACATGCAAATGGAACAGCGTGGGACTTTGCTAACCCTGCAGGTGCTAACACACAGATTCAATATAACAACGGAGCAGGTGATTTTGGTGCTAGTGCTAATTTCACATTTAATGAAGCGACAAACGTATTAACCGTAACTGGTAATATTACTGCGTCAAATGCTAATTTGGGCAACGCAGTTGTTGCTAACTATTTTGTTGGCAGTGGTAATACGTTAAGTAATATTGCAGGTGCAAATGTTTCTGGAACTGTACCTAATGCTAGTCATGCTACTTCAGCAGATTCTGCTACTACAGCAGGTACTGTTACAGCTAACGCACAAGGTAATATTACAAGCGTCGGTACACTAACAGCATTAGATGTAACTGGTAATATTTCTGGAGGTAATGCTAATTTAGGTAACTTAGTAATAGCAAATTTCTATCAAGGTACACTAACTACTGCAAGTCAACCAAACATTACTAGTGTCGGTAATCTAACGTCACTAAATGTTACCGGTAATGCTAATATTGGTAATATT
>SERZ01001239.1_pt1 | contig 14933 bp, 4 predicted proteins | sample 3171461 | NCBI WGS metagenome assembly SERZ01 (sample SAMN06051861, study PRJNA518727) | freshwater metagenome | biome: subpolar coniferous forest; feature: holomictic lake; material: water; isolation source: holomictic Lake 227, 6 m depth | place: Canada: near Kenora, Ontario | collected 2013-06-25... | reverse complement strand
ACCGGAGTGGATGTGCAGCGCCTTGTTTAGGTCACGCATGGTCCAGTCAAAGGCAATGACTTGCCCCTCGTACTGGGCTGGCATTTTGGGATTATATCGCGAGACGTAAAAGGGCGCCCAGGGGCAGCCACGGTCGGAAATATTATCGATCTCCACCTGCTCCCAGCACCACCCCCACGCGCCGTGAATACCGGCCTTCTCCAACTCTGCAACAGGATGGTTGCCTCCGACAGCGGCAACGCTGGTGCTGGCCCAAGGCAGTGCCACTTTCAAAGGCGACAGGTTGTTCCAATCGAAACAGCCGATGTCGTCGCCATAGTCCTCGTGCCACTGGGTCAGAAGATCTTTCATTTTCAGTGCGGCTTCATTGTCCACCATCCATGTTACAGGAACCCCGTTCTTGTGCGCAACCGCCGCCAGGCGGGCAGCGCCGGACGTGGGCAAACCGACCACGTCCCACTCCTTGTAGTTTGTTTTCACCAGAACGCTTGAAAACACGATCACCAGGCGCGGATCCGTCGGTTTGGGCGGATACAGTGTCACCGGCAGCGTTTCCAGCGGCTCCTTAAAACAGGAGTTGAAGTCTGGCAGCAGCGGGTCCGGCGCGGTGGAGATGACCAAGCCGGCATAAGCGGCTTTGGTGTTAAAGCCTTTCGGATCCCGGCTGGTCAGGGTAACGAGATGTCGGCCTGCCGCCAGCGTTGCCGTACCTATCTTTCGCCAGCCGGTTGCCGCATCACCGTTCCCGCAACCGCACACCTGCCCGTCAATGGCCAGCTCGATGTCCGGGCGGTTTCCTCCCAACTGGGAGAGCCAAACGGTATGCTTGCCTTGCTGGAGGGTAACCTCAAGGCTATCCACTGCTCCAACCGTTTCCACCCAGCGCAACTGGTCGCCCCATTTCTTCACATTATGCCAGTGACCAGCGAAATCACGTTGCGCGACCCAGGTCGAAGTACTATCCATCTTGACCTCATCAAGCCAGACCTTGCCGGACATGCCCGGTTCAAGGCACAGACAGAGTTCGACCGAGTCTGCCGCCCCGTCCGGCATGAACGAGACCCGATAATCCTGCCAATCCCGACTCCCGCCAGTTTGCACCAGCTTTTCGCCGGGTTTTCCCTGGGCTGAAGTGGGATACCACGAACTCCAGCCGGTATGCGTGTTACGCTGAAACAGCTTAATGGACACCCCGTCGGACTTGGAAACCGCTTCCGTCTTGAGCTTGAACGCCACGGTATACGCGGTGTTGATATCGGCGGGGATTATCGCCACGGCGAGTTGTTGTGTTTCCGTTCCTGCAATCATTTCTGTGCGGACGGAAGGAGTCGGTCTCCCGCTTGGTTCTGCAATTAAGCCAGGCACGTAAAGCATCCATAAAGAGGCAATCACTATGTGTTTCATGGCTGTCTGTTCCTGATGAAAACCTCAGCCGAGATAGCCGGGCAATGGATTGCGTTTGCCGCTCCTTTCGCAGGGGTGAAGCGATTGTCGAGGATCTCTGATTTGGTGAGCGAACCGGCAATCGAGAGGGCGTGAGTGCGATAACTCTCGACCACATTGTCATTGATGTGCAGGTCCGTTACCGGCGAGGTAGCATCATTCCGCAGAAAGTAGTCAAACTCACCGGTAGCCCGGTTGGCGGACACCGTGATGCCGCTCGCATGATCGAGCAGGATAATCGACAACGAAGGGATGGGAGGCACAACGCGTATGAGGTTGTTGGCGATGACAAGTTCCCTGCTTCCCGCGATCGTGAACAACGCCCCTGACGATTGCGGTTCGACCACCGTGTTCCCGGTGATGGTCACGTTGTCACTGTTCGCCAATCGGACAAATCGCGCGCTGGTCGCACGACCAGACTCGTCATGCCGAAAGTTCTTGTGCCTTGAAGATCCTACGCGGTAAGAGATATTCCCGCTGATGGAACCATTGGCGGCGAAACCACGCTCCGGGCCGTCATAATTGATATCCCCGCAGGCCGAATCCTTGAAGACATTGCCTTGGATGGTCCAATTTTGGGGTGCGCCTGCGCCCTTGTAGCCGAACCAGCCCATGTTGATGCCCAGCATGCACCGTTCGAAGGTGTTGCCGGTGATGGTCGTGGTGTTCTCTTTCGACTGCTCGACAGAGCCGGGGTGGCCCATACCGATACCCAGGTCGCAGTTGGAGATCCAATTGCCGCTGATCACACCCTGCGCACCGTTGTTGAAGGCGATACCACCATCCTCACCATTGATGATGATGTTGTCAGAGACGAGATGCCAACCGCTGTTATAGTTGAACGTGTCGCTCGATGCGCCATCGCAATAATTGTTGCGGGTGATGGTCCGTCCACCCGAGAGCGAGATGGCGAGACTGCGCGCGAACCGGTTGCTGCTACTGGCGCGAGAGAGATTTTGAAACCGGTTGTTTTCGATGACGAGAGGCGTTGTGTTGACACCGTTCTCCATCCGAAGCACATGGAGATCCGCTCCGCCAGCGTCGAACACGAGGTTGACGATACGGACATTCGCTTTGCCAATGATGTTGATCATGACGCCTATCTTGATGTTCGCCTCTGTATTCGTCCAGACAGCGCCGCCCCATTTGAGGACCGAAGCGCCGCCGACTCCTTCTAACGTGCAGTTGGCGCTGAGCGAGACCGGCGCAGTGATGACAAACGTGCCGCGTGGCACCACAACGGCTCCGCCGCCAAACTGGGCTGCGGCATCGAGCGCCTTCTTGATGGCGGCGGTATCGTCGTTTGCTCCGTTGCCTTTCGCGCCGAACGCGGATACAGAAATTCTGTCCTGAATCTCAACGCCGCCTTGTACTCGCGTGGATACCGCAAGGAGGAGCATTATGACGAGGGAGGGTAAACTTTGTTTCATAAGCAAGCTGTCATTCTTTAGTAGGTATTTAAATTCTATGCTAACCCGTTCGTGGCCTGCTTGTCAAAGCAAACCTAATAGCCGGCCGGAACCCCGTTGGACCAGTTGCCGCTCGTAGCCAAACGGTTATCCGCGCCGCCACCTGTCCAGTACACGTCCGCAGCAGACACGCACATCGAGAAGCCGAATAAACCCACCAGGAAAAGTCTGGCGAGTTGCGAAACATCCTATAATCCCATCTTCACTGTTTCAATGGCGTGATGACCCACGGGCAGGGTGACAGCGCTGGACAAGCTCAACAGTGCACACAACAACATCGTCACCGCTATTGTCAATTATGGATTTTTCATGGATATTCTGAACTTCATCACATTCTCTTTTTTAAGGCTCTTGCACCAAAAACATACGAACAACATTAGTAAATTCTCGAACTCCAATAATTCATCTTCTCTTTAATTCTGGAACACCTCCCCTTATCCGTCCGCACTTGTCAATTATCCTGCTGAAGCGGGGCAGAAACACCAGGGCGACTGGTATCTCCCGCGTCATAAATGCCGATCCGGTTCTCGCAAGCTGAATGTGCAGAGAGAATATGGTGGCAGACAGCAGCGAACAAGCGGCCCATCAATAGAGATCTGATGGGGCCGCGGGCTGATCCGTTCCTGGGCTTCAAAACTGTTTTCAGCCCGCGGATCGTTGCAACTCATGCAGATCGCCTTGACTGCGCCAGCAGAATGCCCAAGCCCCTCGAACCGGAATACGGCCTGAAACGGCTGTGCCGAAACATTGACAGCGCGGGCATAAATCCGGCCATCAGCTGTTCGCGAGGCCGAGGCAAAGACCTGATCGTGTTCTTCCTCTCGGGTGACTGCATCCATGGGCAGGTCGAACAATACCGTTCCGTCCACCAGGCAACGGAGGCGGTCACGGCCATAATCAATCGTCACCTCGTACCAACGCATGGGTTCCATTGTGAACGGAACCCTAGGCGTAACCTCTTTGCGTTCTCCGTTGATGCGTTGTTCGATCAAAGCCGCCCGGTTGCCGAAGCCGCCCAGATTCAAAAACAAGGTGTTTGCCGCATCTTGGTACGCGAAGTAGATGACAGCGCCCTCGTTGCCCCCGGTTTTCCTGATATTCAACGTGTAAGAATAATTATTCCAGTCCTTGTCGCCGATATGCGCACAGGTCATTGGCTGCTCACCACCCTGATACAGCACGCCATCGGGCTTGACCTGCCATTGGCCGACCGGTTTCTTCCAGGGCGTCCAGTCCGCGCCAGCGGCAACCACGGCCAAGGGTTGTTCACCGCAGGAAACTCGCACATCCTTGGCTTCAAGCTGCGTCAACCATGTACCAATCCCCACCCCACCGACTGGGGCAATCCGCCGCCGGGCTTTAGGCGCAGAAACTGTACAGGGCAGACAATGGTCACCCCGGCTTTCATTGAACATCTTCACCGCATGATACGAGGGCGTCCCGTAGCTACGGGTGTTGTCAAAAACAAACATGCTGACCGGCCAGTTACGGTGCTTGACGTTTATGAACAGCGGAGCATAGGCGCTCAAGGGCACAAGGTCCGAATTACGTTCCATTCCAAGCATAAAGACAGCCTCTCCGAGAGCCCCGATCAAATTGCCCTGACTCCCGTCATAGGCAGAGAATTCGCTGACAAATATCTTGGATGTGCGCGGCATGCGATCGTAATAGCCGGCATTCCTAATGTACCATTCTGGTTGCATGCAATTGGGATGCTGGTCGAACAGGTCGACTGCAACATGGGCGTTTTGGATGTTCTCGCAGGCAATCAAGGTCAACTCCGGATATCTCTTTTTAATCGCCTGGTAAAAAAGCGGGTATCGCTGCGCGTAGGCCTCCCCACCGCATTCGTTGCCTATGGCCATATACTTAATGGCAAAGGGAGCCGGATGTCCATTGGCAGCCCGTACTTTCCCCCAGGTCGAATCAACCGGCCCATTGGCATATTCAATTGCGTCCAAAGCGTCCTGGACCCAGCGCCCCATCTTCTCCATGGGTTCCACCTCATATTTGAACGCCATGCAACTAATGCCAACGTTGACCACCGGCACCGGTTCCATTTTCAACTTTTCGCAAAGCAGCAGGTATTCGTAATAGCCCAGTCCATCGGTGGACCGGTATCCCCACATCCCTATCCGTCCGGGACGCCGTTCCACCGGGCCAATCGTCTCCTTCCAATTCCACCCGGTATTCAAACTCAGGTTATGTACGAAGCCACCACCGGGAAATCGCATGAACGCGGGCTTCAATGCTTTGAGTTTTTCAGCCAAGTCCACGCGTAGCGGCAGGCAATGCCATTGTTCCGCCGGCAACAATGACACATACCGCAACAGAACGGTTGCCGGTGCTGCAAAAGTAAAACGAAGCGTGGCGGAGGGCTCGCCTGCAGCAGCCGTCAGCGTCGTCTCCTGCCGAACCCAACCGTCGCCTTTCATGGCCAGGCACGCTTCACCGATGGAGTTGTTTCCCCGGTCAACAAGCTCAACCCGCATTGTCTTGGGCGCCCCCTTGTCAATTCGGGAGATGATCAGCAGTCGATAACGCTTACCCTGTTCCACCGGAATGCCGTAATACCCTGAATTGCTCAGTCCATCGCCGGCATTCGTGATTACTATGCGGCCAGCAAAGCCCTCTTCATTGCATTCATCCAGGGCCGGAACAACACTGACCTGCGCCTGCCTGCAAGCGAACCAACCGTCCAACGGATCACCAACTTCCCGTGCTGGATGCCGCAAACCAGCCGGAGTGATCAGCTCCTTTCCTTCAAGCCTGAACCCCTCGGGCAGCAACCCGGCACGGAAGTTTCCGTTGCGGATGAGTTCGGCATACAATCCACCATCACCAGCCCGGCTGACCTCCTCGAAAAATGTGCCGTACAGCAGTGGGCTGATAGGAATGCCGGGCTTGTCAGCCTGGATCACGATCTGGACCGGTTCTTTAGAAACGTGCTGTGCAGAAGCGGTGACATCCGCCGGCCGGGTTTCATCCCCAAACCCAACCAATGGCGCCTCGCCTAAAAGAACGCTCAACAGCGATGCCATGCGAAACGCATCGATTAAAGCTTTAGTGTTTCTCATATGTCAGTGCTCTCTTTATTTATACAAGAACGCCTTGTCGGCGGAGCGGTTGACGAAACCGGGCATGTCGGCCTCGGGTAGTTGTTCGTGATACTGCTTGCCGGCGATAATCGCCTTAAGTATTTCCTGATATACGGGGTCGCTCGTCGTCTTGAACAGCTCCACCTTGCGTCCGGCTTTCACCGCGTTATCCATCGTGTGCCACTCGCCTGGCGTCGTTCCCCAGAGGCCGATGAGACTACTCTCACGTTCCGTCCAGCGCTTCGTCAGATGTTTTCCGAAATCCTTTTCCGTAAGGCCCCTGCCACCTGCATCCTTGGCAAGGTGCGCGGTGAGCGCCGGGCTCCACTCCGGCCGGGTCAGGTCAAGCCAGCTCCATTTTCCGAACCAGGAATTCTTGGTGAAGTCGTCGAGCGATCCATGGCAGGCCACGCAATGCTTGTTGTACACCGGCTGGAATCCCTCCGTGTACCAGGGGGCAAGCCCCTTCCCGGAATTGGCGCCCCAGCGATCCCGGTCGCCGCGGCTTCCCGGGCGGGCGCTGTAATACGTGGTGTAGTACGGGGCCATGGCGTCGATCCATTCGTAGACACGCCTTTTCTCGGCGGGAGAGACATCGGATTTGCAGTGCTTCTTCTCTAGGTAATCCGGCAAGCGGCTGACGGATGACCCGGTCGTCAGCGGTTTTTGCGGACCGAAAGTCCCGGGGAACATGTTGTTGGCCTGGACCAGCGGCTTGTCCAGAGACAAGCCCAAGTTTCTGTCGGCCGAATAAAGGAGCGACTGGCTGCGCACGACCAGGTTGTCGTAGGCCATGTTGAAGAAGCGGGTGTAATGGCCGGTGAGCGAGACACCGCCAGTCGGATTGGCACCGCTGTGACAGGACACGCAATGCTTGTCGAGAACGGGCTGGACGACCCGAACAAAGTCGATCATACCGGCATTCCCCCATTCGGGCAATTCGAGGGGCGTCGGCGGACGCCGCATCGCGAGCAGGTTCCGGCTGGGCGTGTCGGGAACGGTCTCCCGTTTTTCGTGGCAACCGATGCAGCTCTGGACTTCCCCGGGCATGGATTGCGTGGCGGAAGTCATCCGTCGCAGTTCGCGCCCCTCCTCATCGCAGACCTGGAAGTAGATTTCCTTCATGGCGGGAGCCTCGAAATAGGCCGAACCATCGGCTTCAATCGGGGCATAGCCCCAGCAGCGCTTGGCATAATAGGTCGTGCCGCCCGCCATCAACGGCCCCTGATCATAAACCCGCCACCAGGTGGTGTTGACGGTTTTCGGAACCTGCTCCATGATCCGGATCGCTTTCGCACGACCCTGGGCAATCGCACCATCGAGGCCCTGGTAGACATCAGTGACGACGTAAAGACCGGTCGCGACCTTTTCCTCGCGCATTTGTCCGGGCGGGGCGGCCGGAACGGTCATGGTGCTGGATTTCCCGGTCGCCCGCTGAGGCAGGAGTTTGGGCGGTTGCCGGGCAACGACAGGCTGCGGGTAGAAGCAACTGGTTTTGGGGTCGTCATAGACCAGCCGCTTGTTGTCCATTTCATCCAGAAGGAAGATCCGGAACCGTTGGGCACCCTCTCCCCCGTACGAGACCAGGAACTGGTTCTCGCTCACAGGACATGGATCCCGATAAGCCCAGTACCAGTTGAGATCATAGATCGTCGGAAATTCGTCGGTGATCCAGCGAAAACCGACATCCCTCGGGGCTTCCACGCCATAACGGTTGTTGAGGATGCCGATGGCGCCGTACGGGCTGCCATGATGGGGCGCCAGCGTGCAGACCACGGCGTTCCGCCCGGGAATTTCACGGGCCTGCCAGAAGGTGGCTGGATCAATAATCGTATTGCCGAAATAGAGGGCGAATCGGCTTCCGTCAGGATACTGAGTCCAGAGCGACTGACGGTAGCCCAGATCAGAGTCCACATATTCCCAGCGGGTGAAGATCAGTCGTCCATCGCGCAGGCTGCTTAGTCCGAAATCGGTCAGGGTGTTGCTGCTCAAGTCGCGAGCATTGGAACCGTCACGGTTCATCACATGGACATGCATCGATGGCCCGGATTGGCAGACCGTATGAGAGCCGGGCGTCCGGCTGGAGAGGAAGGCCAGGCGTCCGTCCGGCAACGGGACCGGGCAAACGTTGAAATGCGGCCCGCTGGTTATTTGTTTCAAGTTTGCACCATCAATGCCCATCTCGTAAATCTGCCAGCATTGTTCCCGGTTGCGACGCATGGAGAAATAGACCGTGCGGGCGTCATCTGACAGGGTGAGGTCGAAAATACAGGCTTTGGGATCTTCGAAAATGACCTTGGCCGGCACGTCCGGTGTGGCCGGGTTCCAGATCCGGATGCTGCATCCCCAGTCCCCCTTCGGGTTCGCGTTCCAGACGTAGTTGGGCACGGCATTGGCGACCAACGGCGAACCGGTGTAGAAGATGATGGGCGGCAGTTTGCGCACTTCGCCTGTCAGGCACTCGTCCACCGCCTTGACCGCGCCACGGAGCTGGTCCATCAGCCGGTTGAACGCCCCCTCGGCTTTGCCGGGATAACGGAAGCCATCAGCGGCGCGCACGGCGTCGTCAGCCTGTTTCTTCACGTCGGCCAGCCGGTCAAGGTACTGCCGGGCGGCTGCACCGGGCGTCCAATAACGATTTTCGTTCCGAACGAATTCCGACGGCAGCGGGACGGCATGGAACCGGCGGAGCCGCTCAGCCAGCACCTCCACCTCCCGTGACGCAAAATAGAGTTCCTGCAGGGGCTTCAGGGAATCTTCGTCGGTGACCTTTCCTGCCAATTCCGCGGCCCGTTCCGACCATCCCTCGCCGCCTCGGGTTGCCGCCGCGTACCGCCAGGCATAGTCGGCAGGTGAATTGCCGGCGCCTACATGGACGTTGAATCCGAGCAGGGCCACATCTGTCCCGCCCCGGGACGCGGGGCTCGGCTGGCCGAGCACGGTGATCTCCAGGCGATGCCGACCGGGTTTCAGCCCCTTGACGAGATCGATCCCTTTCAGGCTTGTATCGATGACGGTCTCACCGGCGGCATTCGCAGGAATTCCGCTTTCCGCCGGAACGGCCGCGCCATCCACCGTGACCTTCGCCAGGCCATACTTTAATTCAGCCTCGGGCGTGAAGGCGATCTGCTTCTCCAGGCTCCCAAACCGGTGCCAGAATTCGATCGAGGAACCGATGAAATCAATGGACATGGTGTCGCCAGCCTTGTCGAAGGAGCGGCCGACAAGGGCCGGCCCCGCCCCGGAAATCGTGTACTGCCAGTCGCCCTTCAAGGCAATGCGCGGCTCGTCATAGCGGTAAAACCGGGCGGCGGGCTGCGCCCCGAAAAGGGCGTCCTCTCTGGCCCAGCCGATGGCCCGCGCCTCGTCCGGGAAATCACGGAGAACCCGCGCCCAGACCGGATGCGTCTGCGACAGCATGAAATGCGGCCAGAACGAGCAGTAAAACGTCGCGATCCCGGTCTCATTGCTGATCTTGATCAGCAGGCGGTTGTCCCCCGCGTTGAGATCCAGCTCCACGCACTCCTGGTCGGGCGCGCAGAGGTGACGCGTCTCCTTTGACAGGATTTCCCGACCGTTCAACCAGACCGTGGCGGCATCGTCGAAGCCCAGCCAGAGCCTTGCCTTGCGGGCTGATGGCGCCGTGATCCGCCGCGTCACGTAATAGGCCGCGAAAAGGCGGTTCCCCGCCTGATGGATCGCGCCGTCCTTCCACTCCGGCGCCGCTTTCCACGCCCAGCCGTTAGTGGTGGCAGGCTCGCCCGATTCCGGTTCGAAGGCCTTGACAAAAACAGCGTGCAGCTCCCGGTTGCCCGGAAGTTCAAACGGCCCGGCCCACGACCACGCCGAGAGGCCCAGCTCCGTTTTGCCGCCAACCCCGCCTTGCAGCGTCTCGGCCGAGGCCGTCAATGTCTGAGGCCAGGTCGCCTTCTTCACATACCAGTCATGATCGGCAGCGGAGACCGCAGCGGCGCTGACCGCGACGGCCAGCGCAAAGAACACGGCCCGATTGAATGAAAGCGATCTTCTCTTCATCACTGAACCTCCCATTCCAAAATCCCGCCGGACCAGGCGGCTTGCAGTTGCGCCTCGATCCGCAGGGCGGACATCTTGACGGGCGTGAAGGTCACGCGGTTGAACTGATCCATCTTCGTCCCGTACTCGGACGCGCCGGCGACGGGCTTCCACGCATCGCCGTCCTTGTAGAGCACTTGCCAGGATTGCGGAACCCGGCAATGATGCTTAATCCGCCGCTCATCCCACCAGTAGACGGCGACGGAGGAGAGCGTCTGTTCCTGGCCGAAGTCGTACTGGACCCACTCCTTCGTGCCCCGGTGATCCCACCAGGTGAACCGCGGGATCTTGGTGTCGTCCGACGCAGCCGGCTTGACCCGGTCGTTCAGGGCGTGCGCCGAATCGCCCGGGCAGGCGTACGAGGCGGAAGGCCGGGCACGCTCGGCGATCGAGGGTTCCAGGGCCGGCTGCGCCAGCTCGTTCTTTTCCGGCAGCCAGACAAGCAGCTCGGTCAGCTCGCGGTTGGCATTGGCGAAAAAGGGAATCGCCGTCGCAGCCAGGGGTTTTTGCACCACGGTGTCATCCAAGGTCCGGTGCAACCCGACCGCCTGACCGCGCAGAACCGTCACGCCGCCGAACAGATCGGAACGATTCACCGGGGTGAACGCGCCGCCGGAAACACCGACGAGGTTGAGGGCTTTCCCGCCGTTGTCGCAGCCTTCAAATGCGTAGACGATCGGGCCGCGCATAAAGGCTACCCGGTCCGCAGCAGCTGCCACCCGGGGATGGGCCGTCACGCGCCGGACGGGCATCTCCAGCGCCAGCTCGACCTCGTCGCCCGACGCCCACGTGCGGCTCAGGCGCGCATAGCCGCGTTCCATCGCCAGGGATGCCACCGGCTGCCCGTTGACCTTCAACCGAGCCGCGCCGGAAGCGGGCCGCCCCGCCAGCCGGTACAGGTCATTGGATGACGACGCGCCCTGGCACCAAGCCGGGATACGGACATACAGGTCGAACGTCGCAGGCTTATCGAGTTCGACGGCGAGCTTCACCGCGCCATCCCAGGGATAGCCTGTGGATTGCCGCACCTTGACGTTGTTGCCGCCCAACCGGACTTCCATCCGGCTACCGATAAACAGGTTGACATAGAGACCACTCGAGTCCGTGGCATAGATGTAACCCGGCAGCGCGCCCATGAGCTTCAGGAACATCGGCGGACAACAGGGGCAGCCGTGCCACTCCCAGCGGGCGCGATCCTTCTTGCCCTCCAGCGGGTTATTGTAGGAATAACGATCCCCCTTCAGCGAAGTACCTGACAAAGACCCGTTGTAGAGCGACCGTTCCAGCTCGTCCACAAAACGGGCATCGCCCGCAAGCAGGTTCAGGTTGCGGCTGTAGAAGGCCAGCCCCACGGTTGCGCAAGTCTCAAGATAGCCGGAGTTGGGCAGGTCATAGTCGGCGGCAAACGCTTCGTCCGAGGGACGGGACCCCACGCCGCCAGTCAGATACATGCGCCGTCCGGTCATGTTCTCCCAGAGGCGCAGCGCTGCCGCGCGATACTCCTCGCGGCCGTTGGCCAGGGCCAGCGCCGCCAGTCCGGTCCCCATCAGCGTGGCACGGACCGCATGACCTTCGATCGTCTCCTGCTCGAATACGGGTTTGTGATCCTGGCAGTACTCCTTGGAACTCCTGCGTCCCGCGTAATTCCCGCGCCCCTCGATGAACCACTCGGAGAGCTTCAGATACCGTTGCTCATCAACTGCGAAGCCCATCTCCCGCTTCAATTCCGGCTGGTCACGGAAAAGCTCATACAACCTGACGAGGCATTCCTCGGGGAGCGAATGGCCGGGGATGATGTTCTGTTTCGGCGGCGGCCCCATGACATCGCACATGTGGTTGGCGATCCGGGCCGCGGCCTTCAACAACACTGTCTTGCCCGTGGCGCGATAGTAGTGAACGCCCGCTTCGACCAGCGCGCCTGCGTTGTAGACATCATGCTGGTAAGCGTCATTGCCGCCGTTCAGCCCCCACCGGTGTGTCGGCTCCTTCTGCTGCGTGTAGGTATTCAGGTAACCGTCAGGATCCTTCGCCTGGGCGGCGACAATGCGATCAATATATCCGTCCACACGCTGTTCCAGGGCCGGATCGCGGCGGGCGACCAGAAAGTCGGCGCACGCGCGGATCATCTCGTACACCAGGCCGTCCTCCCAGGGCGGACCTTTGTGCGGCTCCGTCAAGTTGCCGTCCCGGATGTGCTCGAAATTCAGCCATGCGCCATCCTTCTCGAACTTGGCCAGGCAATCAGGAATTGTCATCTCGCTCCATGTCTTGATCTTCGGCGCCCAGAAGGCATCGTCAATCACCACCTTCTGAATCGGAACCGGCGTCAGCCGAACGCCGTCCGACTCCAGTGCGCCAGCGACACCGGCCAACACTGCGAGACTGATTAACACCTGCCTCATCATTTAACCCTCCATTCCAAAACTCCGCCGGACCTGTCAGTCTGAAGTTGAACCTCTACCCGCAGTGCCGTCGTCGTCACGGGTGTGAAGCTGACACGGTTAAACCGGTCAGCCTTCGTGCCGTACTCGGATGCTCCCTCGACCGCTTTCCAATCCGCGCCATCCTTGTAAAGCAAACGCCAGGACTGGGGCGCGCGGCAATCCTTTTGGTCCCGTCCCCACCAGTAGATCTCCACGCTGGAAACCTTTTGCGGCTGGTCGAAGTCGTATTGGATCCACTCCTTCGTCCCGAGGTGGTTCCACCAGGTGAAACGGGGCACGGATCCATCGTCGGAATCCGCAGGATCGATCCGATCGTTTACCGCCGTCACAGGGTCGCTGGGGCAGACATTTGATGCCGATGGCCGGGCGCGGCTGGCGATCGTGACCGGCGGCTGCGCGAGCGCGGGGGTCTCAGGCATCCAAACGGCCATTTCAGTCGGCCCGCGATTGGCGTTGCAGGCATAAGGAATCGCCATAAATTCCACGGGACGCTGCTCCACCTTGTCATTCTCCAAACCATGTAACCCCGCAATCCTCCCGCGGATCACCGTTGCGCCACCCAACACATCGTCGCGATGTTCCGCAAAGAAACGTGCTTCCGGCGGAATGAAGAGGTTCCGAATCGTGTCGCCGTTGTCGACACTTTCGACGCAATAGACGATCGGCCCGCGCATCAGTGCGACACGATCGACATCCGCCGTCACTTGCGGATGCGCTTTCACGCGGCGCACTGGCATCTCCATCGCCAGCTCAACAACATCGCCGGATTTCCATTCGCGTCGCAAGCGGGCATAACCTCGAACCATCTCCAGACGTTCGACGACCTGACCGTTTATTTTTAGTTGTGCTGCACCGTCAACAGGCCGACCGACAATCCGGTAGAGATCGTTGGTTGTTGAGATGCCCTGACACCACGCCGGGATACGGACATACAGATCGAATGACGCCGGCTTCTCCGGCTCGACAGCAATCTTAACCGCACCCTGCCACGGGTAGCGCGTCGTTTGCTGCAACCCCACTTTACCGCTCGTCAACTGGATTTCGGCACGACTGCCAACGAAGAGGTTGACGTAGATACCTGCCGCGTCTTGCGCGTAGATGTATCCGGGCATCGCACCCATTAGTTTAAGGAACATCGGCGGACAGCAGGGGCAGTCATGCCATGAATATCGAGCACGGTTTTTGGCCGCCTCCAGAGGGTTCGTGTAAAAATAGGAATCGCCCTTCACCGCAACGCCGGCGAGGACGTTGTTGTAAAGCGAACGCTCCAACACATCTACGCAGGCCGCATCGCCGGTGAGCAAGTTCAGGTTGCGACTGAAAAAGCCACAGGCTACGGCTCCGCAGGTTTCGGCATACGTCTTATTCGGCAGGTCGAAGTCGGTGGTGAATGCCTCGTCTTCCCTCCTGACGCCGATTCCGCCGGTCACATACATGCGCCGCCCGGCCATGTTGTGCCACAACCGCTCGGCGGTGCTGCGATAGTCGGCGCGCTCATTGATGGACGCTAACGCGGACACACCCATGCCCACAAGCGCGGCGCGGACCGCATGGCCATCCATGGTTTGTTGCTGCAGCACCGGCTCGTGGTCCTGCGCATACGCACCGAAACTCTTGCGGCCTTCGTAGTGCCCACGCGCCTCGATGAAGAATTCCGCGAGTTTCAGATAACGTTGTTCGTCAACTGAAAAGCCCATATCGTTTTTCAGAAGCGGCTGTTGGCGAAAAAGCTCGAACAGCCGAGCCAGCGCTTCTTCGGGAAGCGCGCATCCAGGAACCACATTCTTCTTCGGCGGCGGCCCCATGACATCGCACATGTGGTTGGCGATCCGGGCCGCAGCTTTCAGGAGCGGTGTTTTACCAGTGGCGCGGCAGTAGTGGACACCGGCCTCAATCAGCGCGCCGGCGTTGTAGACGTCGTGCTGGTGAATGTCATTGCCGCCGTTGAGTCCCCAGCGTTGCGTCGGCTGGCACGTCTGCGTGTACGTATTCACATAACCATCCGGATCTTTCGCTTGCGCGGCGACGATACGTTCAATGTAACCGTCGAGACGCTGCTCCAGGGCCGGATCGCGTTTCGCCGCGAGAAAATCGGCACATGCCCGGATCATCTCGTAAACCATGCCGTCCTCCCAGGGCGGCCCCTTGTGCGGTTCCCCCAGCTTGCCGTCCCGGATATTTTCGAAATTCAGCCATGCGCCATCCTTTTCGAACTTGGCCAGACAATCGGGAATCGTCACCTCGCGCCACGTCTTAATCTTGGGCGACCAAAATCCGTCATCCACCTTCACCTGTGCTAAAGGCACAGGCGTCAGTTGCTGGACTTTTGCCTCCAGCGAGTGGCCGGCGGGTTGTAACGAGGAAGCGTTTTGCGCTGCGTGGAGCTGCGCACATAAAGTAATGAA
>SERZ01001238.1_pt1 | contig 14934 bp, 10 predicted proteins | sample 3171461 | NCBI WGS metagenome assembly SERZ01 (sample SAMN06051861, study PRJNA518727) | freshwater metagenome | biome: subpolar coniferous forest; feature: holomictic lake; material: water; isolation source: holomictic Lake 227, 6 m depth | place: Canada: near Kenora, Ontario | collected... | reverse complement strand
AATTAAAATAGGCTGCAGATTTATTTGCAGCCTATTTTTTATTGCGATAATAGCCAATTTTTCAGCGCTGAAAAATTAGGGCTGATCAACTCTGCTTTCTTTTCTTTACTGAATAAGGGTTTTACTGCGTCGGGGATCTCTATGGTTTTTTTAATTACCTCTTCTACAGTTTCGGGGAACTTTACTGGATGTGCTGTTTCTAAAATCATCCCTTTTTTGTTCGGATACAATTTCAGATATTCTGCTAATGCATAATAGGCTACGGCACCATGTGGGTCAAGCAAATAATGATCATTTTTATACACTTCTGAAATGGTTTGTTTCGTGATCTCATCGCTGACCGTGTATCCAGAAATTTTTTCGCGGATAGTTTGAATATTATTTTGAAATAATTCTAATACTCTTATAAAATTACTCGGACTCCCCACATCCATTGCATTAGAAATAGTAGGAACCGATTTCTTTGATTGGTAATTCCCTGTTCTCAAATATTCAGGTACCGAATCATTTACATTACAGGCTGCAATAAAATGATCAACAGGTAAGCCAGTTTCATGCGCCAATAAACCCGCACAGATATTTCCGAAATTGCCACTGGGTACTGAAATTACAGGTGCCCCTTCATTCTCTTTGATCCATTGTTGATAAGCAAAGAAATAATATAATTGCTGCGGCAACCATCGCGCTACATTGATACTATTTGCTGAAGTAAGTGTTAGATGATTATTTAGATCAGCATCCATGAATGCATCTTTGACCATTGACTGACAATCATCAAAACTCCCCTTCACTTCTAGGGCTTTGATATTTTGTCCGCATGTAGTTAACTGCAACTCTTGTACAGGACTTACTTTCCCAGAAGGATAAAGGATCACTACTTCTACTCCTTCCACACCTAAAAATCCATTTGCCACTGCACCACCTGTATCTCCTGATGTGGCTACTAGTACGGTTACCTTATTTTTTTGTTGCGACGAAAAATAACCCAAACACCTGCTCATAAAACGGGCACCAACATCTTTGAATGCAAGGGTGGGTCCGTGAAATAATTCTAAAGAATAAATAGATTGATTTACTGGAACAAGTGGAAATGGAAAGTTGATGGTTTCAGTAACTATTTTTTGAAGATCAGATTTTGTGATAGTGCTGCCAACATAGGGCAACATAATTTCCAATGCTAATTCTTCTTTAGAATAAGCGCCAATATTTTTGATCAGATCCGCAGCAACAGCTGGAATGAATTCAGGAAAATACAAACCCTTATCAGGTGCTTGTCCCCCGATAGTTGCTTCGCGGAAATCAACCTTTGCCGCATTTTTATTGAGACTATAATAGTTCATGATCAGAATAAATTTTATACAAATTGAACACCGCTATGATTCATGGTGGTTACATAAGTATGGTGATCCAATCCTAAATTTTCGTAAACTGATTTCATTTCTTTTTCAACTGATCTGGCAGTTGCTTCATCCTTGCTGAGCATGAATATAGAGGGACCGCTTCCAGAAATTCCACCGCCTAATGCTCCAGCGTCTTTACTTTTTTGCTTTACCAGATCAAAGCCCGGAATGAGAATACTTCTCACTGGTTCGATAATTACATCTTCTAATGAACGGCCAATTAATTCGTAATCAGATTTTAATAAGCCTGCAACTAAGCCTGCGATATTACCCCATTGTTTGATGGCGTCTTTCAATAAAACTTTATGCTTTAAGATACTTCTTGCGTCGGAAGTCTTTACTTCTATTTGTGGATGTACAATGGTTACATATAAAACCGGCGCAGTTAATGCAATAATATCTAAGGGGAAAATGGAACGGATTAAGGTAACGCCTCCGTAAATACAGGGTGCAATATTATCAGCATGCTTTACACCCGATGCCAATTTCTCTCCATTCATGGCAAAGCGAACCAAGGTTTCTTTATCGAATCGATCATTGAGTAATCGGTTGGCTGCCACAACAGCCCCAGCAGCACTTGCTGCACTGGAACCCACACCGCTTCCTGGTTTAATATTTTTTTTGATGGTTAATTCAAAACCGAATCCGGGTTCTATTTCTTCCATCATCGCAATGAGTGCTGCACCTGCTACATTTTTTTCTGGTTCTGTTGGCAGATTGTATTCGTCGTCATTAATGATAGTAATCCCAGGTTGATCAGAAAAACGGATCTGCATTTCATCGTAAGGTTCATTCACAGCAAAACCCAATACATCAAATCCACAAACCATATTGGCCACTGTGGCAGGCGAGTGAATTTTCACCACAAGATCTAGGTCCAATCCTTTATATATATCGCTCATAATCTAAGTTCTTTAAATAATCCAACTTATACTCTTGCCACACGAATAATATCTGCAAATACACCTGAAGCAGTTACTTCTGCCCCGGCCCCGGCGCCTTTAATTACCAAGGGTTGTTCCGGATAACGTTCGGTAAAGAACAAGACCAGATTATCCTTGCCATATAAATGATAGAAATCAGAATTAGCTGGAATATGTTGTAAGCCAACAGAAGCTTTTCCATTTTCATAGCTAGCCACAAATTTTAATTTGCAATTCTTAGCAGCAGCAGCTTCGTAGATGGCTTTGAAATGTGATTCCTGTCTTTCCATTTCGGCATAAAAATCAACCACTGATCCTTCAAAGCAAGCTGCGGGTAAGAAGAACTCATTGCTGATATCTTCCATTTCTAATTTCTGCCCCGCTTCACGTGCCAGGATCATGATCTTGCGCATTACATCGGTACCTCCTAAATCTAAACGTGGATCTGGTTCGGTATAGCCTTCATCCTGTGCCTGACGCACTACTTGTGCAAAAGGTTTCGTGCCATTATAATTGTTGAATACAAAATTGAGCGTACCAGATAATACCGCTTGTATTTTTGTAACCTGATCCCCGCTTCTCAAAAGATCATTCAACGTTCCGATCACTGGCAGCCCAGCTCCCACATTGGTTTCGTAGAGAAACAAGGCATTGAATTCTCGGGCAAGTGCTTTTAAATTTTGATAGGATGCATAAGAAGAGGAACAAGCAATTTTATTACATGCTACAACAGAAATACTCTTTTCTAATAATTTAGTGTAAACCGATGCAACATCTGCATTTGCAGTAACATCAACAAACACACTGTTTCTTAAATTCAACTTTCTGATTACTTCTACAAAATCGTGGATGCTACCTGTTGCTGCTTCAGCCAGCTGTTCTTTCCAAATATTTAAATCAATTCCTTCTTCGTTGATTAAATTATTCTTGCTATTGGCTAAACCTACTATTCTAATTTGTAAGCGAAGATTATCTTGTAGGTATTGGTATTGTTTTTGAATTTGTGCTAAGAGTTTACTTCCTACATTTCCTGTGCCTGCAATAAATAAATTGAGCTGCTTATAGGTAGTTTCAAAAAATTCTTCATGCAATACGTTGATGGCTTTCTGCACATCTGAGGCAGATAATACTGCTGAGATATTTTTTTCTGAAGAGCCCTGTGCTATGGCTCTTACGTTGATACCATTTCTACCAAGTACGCCAAACATTTTACCGCTGATGCCGGGGTGACTCTTCATTTGCTCACCCACCAATGCTACAATCGATAATCCCTTCTCTACTTTCAATGGCTCTACTTTTCCGCTTTGAATTTCAAAACTAAATGCATGGTCGATCACTCTTTTTGCTTTCGCGGTTTCTGCCTCATTGATCCCTACACAGATAGAATGTTCAGAAGAACTCTGTGTAATTAAAATTACGTTCACTGTTTCGTTGGCCAATGCTTCGAACAAACGTTTAGAGAATCCAGGAATACCCACCATACCGCTACCTTCTAAACTAAGGAGGCTGATTTTATTAATAGAAGAAATTCCGCGGATAATATTATCTGTATGTGCCGAACTGTTTTCAATGAGTGTGCCATATTCATCAGAGGCAAAAGTGTTCTTGATCCAAACAGGAATGTTTTGTTTCATTACAGGCTGAATAGTTGGCGGATAAATAATTTTCGCACCAAAATGTGAGAGCTCCATTGCTTCCTGATAAGAGATCCGATGGATTGGTCTTGCATTGTTCACGAGTCTTGGATCGGCAGTCATCATCCCACTCACATCGGTCCATATTTCTAACACAGAAGCTTCCATTGCGGCTGCATAAATAGCACCAGTATAATCTGAACCACCCCTACCCAATGTGGTAGTGTGGCTATGTTTATCGCTAGAAATAAATCCGGGGGCAACATAAATTTTGGCAGCATTGCTATTGAAAAACCCAGTTACATTTTCGGTTGTAATAGCATTATCAACCACGGCATTGCCATGATTTGAATTTGTGCGAATTAATAAACGAGAGTCCACCCAGAGGGTTGAATCTTCACATGATTTTAATTTTGCAGCAATCATTAGTGAAGAGAGTAATTCTCCATAGCTTACCATTTTATCTTTGGTACGCTCAGATAATTCGCCCAATAAGAATACCCCATCGCTGATGGCTTCTAGTTCGTTGAATTTTTGTTTAACCTGACTAAGTGTTGCGCTCTGTTGTTGAATTGGCAATAAGTCTCTAACAGTATCTAAATGTTTCTGCTCTAGATCTTTCAAAATGTTTTTGTAAGATTCATCACCAGATTCAGCTAGGGTTCCTGTATTAATTAAACTATCAGTAACACCACCCATTGCAGAAACCACTAATAGTGCTATTTCTTTTTTAGCAGCTTCTAGAACTATTGCCACTACTTTGTTCATATTAGCAGCATTTGCTACAGAACTACCACCGAATTTTAAAACTTGCATAGGTTTATTTCTTATTCCCGAAGGAAGATTTTGAAAACGATCAACTCTTTTTGATAACAGCTGTTAGTTCAGCCCATGGATAATATGGAAATTACAACCCCTTACAGGGTCGTAGTAGTTGTTGTAAATGTAGTAGCAGCAAGCAGCGTAGAAGCTGTTGATGAAGTAGTGGTAATATGTTTTTGTGCTGCGTACATTTTCAATCTCGAGTTACTAAGATAATTATTATTCTTGATTCTAAACTAGATATCCGAAAATATTATCGTTTTTGTTAAGTTCTGTGAAATTGATATTGTAGTGCTTCATATTTGCTACTAATACATCATAATCCTTACGCGATTTTAATTCAACACCTACTAGTGCTGGTCCGGTTTCCTTATTATGTTTTTGCATATACTCGAATCGGGTAATATCGTCATCTGGCCCAAGTACATGATTCACAAATTCTTTTAGAGCACCGGGCCGCTGTGCAAATCGAATTAAAAAATAGTGTTTCAACCCTTCATATTGCAGTGATCTTTCTTTGATCTCCTGCATCCTATCGATATCATTATTTCCTCCGCTTACAATACAAACAACTTTTTTTCCTTTAATGGTTGCTGCATAATCATCCAATGCAGCGATGGACAAAGCGCCAGCGGGTTCTACCACAATGGCGTCTTCGTTATATAATTTTAAAATGGTTGAACAGATAAGACCTTCATTTACTAAGTGCATATCATCTAATACTTCTTTACAAATTTTGAATGGAATATCTCCCACACGTTTAACAGAAGCACCATCCACAAAGCGCTCAATTTCGTCGAGAATTACAGGATGCCCTGCTTTCAATGCTTCTTTCATAGATGGCGCACCTTCTGGCTCTAATCCAATAATTTTTGTTTTTGGAGAGTAGGTTTTAAAATATGCACCAACTCCTGCGCTTAGTCCGCCCCCACCAATCGGCACAAACAAAAAATCAATATTTGATTCGTCTTCCAGAATTTCAACCCCAACAGTTGCCTGTCCTTCAATGATCCTCAAATCATCAAAAGGGGGGATAAAAGTCATTTCGTTTTCTTCTGTATATTTTTTTGCCGCAACGGCACAATCATCAAATGTATCTCCTACCAATTTTATTTCAATAAAGTCTTCGCCAAACATTTTAGTCTGACTCACTTTCTGATTTGGAGTGATGATGGGCATAAACACAACGCCATTAGTCTTTAATTTTTTGCAGCTATAGGCAAAACCTTGAGCGTGGTTTCCGGCACTGGCGCAGACTACGCCTTTAGAAAGAACAGCTTTCGACAAGGCACTCATCATATTATAAGCGCCTCTTAATTTATAGGAACGAACAACTTGAAGGTCCTCTCTTTTTAGAAATACTTCGCATTGGTATTTTCTAGAAAGGTTATGGTTATATGCCAATGGTGTTCTATTGATCACATCCTTCAATCTATTTGTTGCAGCAGCAAAGTCAAGCCCAAACCCAGTAGCATTTACTTGCGCATCCTTTTCAGGATTGATATTGGTTTGTAATGGAATCATAGGTTTGGGCCCAACTTTAAGATCTGCAAAATAATATTAAGCTACAGTACTGATTGTTTTCATATCAGTCATTGCTCTACGTAATTCAGCACCCACAATTTCAACAGGGTGGAAACGAATCACTTCGTTTACTGCAATGATCACTTTATTATCAACACCAGCATCGATGCCTGCGTTGAAATTTTTGCCAATCAGATCGGTATCAATCTTCTTCATGAAATCGGCCAATAATGGCTTACATGCATGATCAAATAAATAACAACCGTATTCAGCTGTATCAGAAATTACACGGTTCATTTCGAATAATTTCTTGCGAGCAATTGTATTAGCAATTAATGGAGTCTCATGTAATGATTCATAGTAAGCAGATTCTTCTTTGATACCAGATTCCACCATAGTTTCAAATGCCAATTCAACACCAGCGCGAACAAATGCAACCAACAACAAACCATTGTCAAAAAATTCTTGCTCCGCAATTTTCACATCGCCAGCAGGTGTTTTTTCAAATGCAGTTTCACCGGTTGCTGCTCTCCAGGTCAATAAGTTTTTATCGTTATTTGCCCAGTCTTCCATCATGGTTTTAGAGAATTCTCCGCTCATGATATCGTCTTGGTGCTTTTGGAATAAGCTACGCATGATGTCTTTCAATTCTTCCGACAATTCGTAAGCTTTAACTTTTGCTGGATTTGATAAGCGATCCATCATGGCAGTAATACCACCTTGCTTTAATGCTTCGGTTACTACTTCCCATCCGTATTGAACTAATTTAGAAGCATATCCTTTATCAATTCCCTTCTCGATCATTTTATCGAAAGAAAGAATTGATCCTGTCTGTAACAAACCACAAAGAATAGTTTGCTCACCCATTAGATCTGATTTTACTTCTGCCACAAAAGAAGATTGTAAAACACCAGCTCTATGTCCACCAGTACCTGCACAATAGGCTTTGGCATATTCCCAGCCCTTTCCTTCTGGATCGTTTTCAGGGTGAACTGCAATTAAAGTAGGTACCCCAAAGCCACGCTGATATTCGGCACGAACTTCAGAGCCCGGACATTTCGGAGCCACCATGATCACAGTGATATCCTTACGAATTTGCATTCCTTCTTCTACGATATTGAAACCGTGCGAGTAAGAAAGGGTAGCATTTTGTTTCATCAATGGCATGATTGCATTGATTACTGAAGTATGTTGTTTATCGGGGGTAAGATTAATTACCAGGTCTGCTGTAGGAATCAATTCTTCATAAGTACCTACTTTAAAATTATTTTCAGTAGCAGATTTCCATGACTGACGTTTAGCTTCAATCGCTTCTTTACGTAAAGTGTAAGAAACATCTAAACCAGAGTCGCGTAAGTTTAAACCTTGGTTCAAACCTTGTGCGCCACAACCAACGATTACTATTTTCTTTCCTTTTAATTTATCAACACCATCAGCAAATTCAGATTTATCCATGAATTCACAAACGCCTAATTGATTCAGTTTTTCTCTCAGTGATAGTGTGTTAAAATAATTGCCCATTTGTTTTGTTTTGTTTTCCTAAATCTTTTGAGATTTTGGTTTTGTTGATGAATATTTTATTTCTAACCTTCTTTTAAATTTTACATAGTAAAAATGCTGTCCTGTTTATCCAGGAATTCATTTTCTACTTGTTCTTCACCTGGCATAGCTTCTTCGAATTCTCTTAATTTTTCATGGAAGCCATGAGATGCTTTAATGATTGCTACTCTAGCACTTCTTACAAATTCAATTAAACCAAAAGGAGCTAAAACTGCTACCAATTTATCTGTTTCTTCTCTATGTCCACTGGTTTCAAATACGGTATAGTCTTTTCGAATCACCACTGCTCTTGCGCCGTATTCGCGAAGTAATCGTTCTACTTGTACCTTTTCTGCAATTTCATCAGTTGATACTTTATACAATGCTAATTCCTGCCACACTATTTCATCATTGGTATTGTAATAAGCTTTTAATACTTCAACTTGTTTTTCAATTTGGCGAGCCAGTTTTCTTACTACTTCTTCAAACTCATTGATGACGATAGTAAAACGATGTATGCCTTCTTCTTCTGAAGGAGATGTATTTAAACTTTCGATATTAATTTTTCTACGAGAAAACATCGTAGCGATACGAACCAATAAACCAATATGGTTTTCGGTGTATACGGTGATGGTAAATTCTTGTTTATTCATAACCAATCCCTAAGGAATTTTTTAATGATAAAATCTTTTACTTTAATCTGATTTCGCTAACACTGCAACCTTGTGGTACCATTGGGAACACATTGTTTTCTTTACCCACCATGACTTCTAGTAAATAAGATCCTTTGTGATTCAACATGGTTGATAAAGCGTTATGAAGATCTTCTCTTTTACTTACGCTTTGTCCTTCAATTCTATAAGCTTTTGCGAGCGTTACATAATCAGGACTAGCGATATCTACAAACGAATAGCGTTTATCCATAAACAATTGCTGCCACTGACGAACCATCCCAAGGAATTGATTATTCAAAATGAGAATTTTTACATCTACTTCATTTTGCATGATTGTGCCTAATTCTTGCAAAGTCATTTGAAAACCTCCGTCTCCTATAATTGTAATTACCTGACGATCGGGTGCACCAAATTTTGCTCCTATAGCAGCAGGTAAACCAAATCCCATGGTTCCTAAACCACCCGAAGTAATATTGCTTTTTGATTTATTAAACTTCGCATATCTGCAAGCAACCATTTGGTGTTGACCAACATCCGTTACAATAATTGCATTGCCTTCTGTTAATTCATTCAAATTGCGAATCACTTCACCCATGGTTAAAATTTCACTGGTTGGATTTAATTCGTCGTGAATAACTTCTTTCACTTCTTCGGCCATGTATTCTTTGAACTTGTTAACCCATGCAGTATGTTTTTTTTCTTCGACCAATTTCGTTAGTAGTGGAAGAGTTTCTTTACAATCGCCCCAAACACCTACAGAGGCTTTCACATTCTTATCAATCTCAGAAGGATCAATATCTAAATGAATTACTTTGGCTTGTTTAGCGTATTTATCTAAACGACCAGTAACGCGATCATCGAAACGCATACCGATTGCAATTAACACATCACAATCGTTGGTCAATACATTGGGTCCGTAGTTGCCATGCATTCCCAACATACCCACATTTAGAGGATGATCTGATTCTAATGCACTTAATCCCATTATTGTCCATGCAGCAGGAAGTCCGGCTTTCTCAATAAAAGCTTTGAATTCTTTTTCTGCTTTTCCTAAGATCACACCCTGTCCGAATATTACAAATGGCTTTTCAGCTTTATTAATAAGCTCAGCTGCTTCAGTAATAAATTCTTTACGAACAATTGGTTTTGGGCGATAAGATCTGATATGTGTGCAAGGCGTATAACCATCGTATTCGAAATTTTGTAATTGTGCATTCTTAGTGATGTCGATCAACACCGGACCAGGGCGACCAGTCTTTGCGATATAGAATGCTTTAGCTAATACCGCAGGAATTTCTGTTGCATCAGTTACTTGATAGTTCCATTTGGTAACTGGTGTAGTGATATTGATCACATCAATTTCCTGAAAAGCATCGGTACCTAATAAGTGTGCAAATACTTGTCCGGTTATACAAACAAGCGGTGTGCTATCAATCATTGCATCTGCTAAGCCAGTAACTAAGTTAGTAGCACCCGGACCACTTGTGCCGAACACAACACCCACTCTTCCAGAAGCGCGTGCATAACCCTGACCAGCATGAATGCCGCCCTGCTCGTGGCGAACAAGGATATGTTTTAGTTTATCGTGATAATCATACAATGCATCATAGATAGGCATGATTGCACCGCCTGGATAACCGAAAATGGTATCTACTCCTTCTGCAACAAATGCTTCGAGTACAGCTTGTGATCCGCTGATAGTTTGCGTTTTTTTTGCTACCGTTTCTTTTTTTACTTCTAAAGTTTCCATCAGTAAATATTGAATGTTGAACTTAATTATTTTAAGCTTCGTCGGTTACACAACCTTCTGAAGCATCTTTTACACATTGTGCGTATTTGAATAACAAACCTTTGGTTGCTTTTAAAGCAGGTTGTTTCCAATTTGCTCGTCGCTGAGCAATGATCTCATCACTGACTCGAAGGTGGATGGTATTATTAACAGCATCTAGTTCAATCACATCATCATCTTCAACTAGTCCGATCAATCCACCAACGAATGCTTCAGGTGTAATATGCCCAACCACAAATCCGTGTGTACCACCGCTGAATCTTCCATCAGTGATTAAGGCAACTGATTTACCTAAGCCTGCACCAATAATAGCAGATGTTGGCTTCAACATTTCAGGCATACCGGGAGCGCCCTTGGGTCCAACGTGTTTGATAACCACCACATCACCATGTTTTATTTTTCCGCTGTTGATGCCTTTGATCAATTCTTGTTCGCCGTCGAAAACGCGAGCTGGTCCCACGAATTTTTCACCTTCCTTGCCACTGATCTTTGCTACAGAACCTTTTTCAGCAAGATTGCCGTACAAGATTTGCAAATGACCAGTAGCTTTTAGAGGTAACTCTAGGGGGAATATAATTTTCTGCTGATCAAAATCTAGATCAGGCACATTTTCTAAATTTTCCGCGAGTGTTTTTCCTGTAACAGTTAAGCAATCGCCATGTAAGAATCCTTTCTTCAATAAATATTTCATCACTGCAGGAACACCACCATATTGGTGTAGATCTTGCATCAGGTATTTACCACTTGGTTTAAAATCTGCGAGTACTGGAGTCTTATCACTAATAGTTTGAAAATCGTCCTGTGTTAAACTTACGTCAACACTTTTTGCCATGGCAATCATGTGTAAAACGGCGTTAGTTGATCCACCTAATATCATAATCACAGTAATCGCATTTTCAAATGCTTTACGTGTCATGATATCTCTTGGTTTGATATCTTTTTCTAGTAACAATTTAATGGCAGCACCTGCATCTTCACATTCTTTATGTTTTTCATCGCTTAATGCTGGATTTGAAGAAGAGAAAGGAAGGCTCATACCTAAAGCTTCAATAGCAGCGGCCATAGTGTTTGCTGTGTACATACCGCCACAGGCACCGGCACCTGGACAAGCGTGTTGTACAATACCTTTAAAATCTGCTTCGCTCAAATTTCCTGCGATCTTCTGACCAAGAGCTTCAAAAGCTGAGACAATATTTAAGTCCTGACCTTTATAATGACCCGGAGCGATGGTTCCACCATATACCATAATGGCAGGGCGATTTAAGCGGCCCATAGCAATCAGTGATCCTGGCATATTTTTATCGCAACCAGGGATGGCAATTAATCCATCATAATATTGAGCACCGCAAACGGCTTCAATAGAATCTGCGATCACATCTCTGCTCACTAAAGAATAACGCATTCCATCGGTACCATTACTCATACCATCACTCACACCAATGGTATTGAAAATGAGCCCTACTAAATTATTTTCCCAAACACCCTTTTTTACTATTTGAGCCAACCCATTCAAGTGCATATTACAAGTGTTGCCATCATAGCCCATGCTCACAACACCCACTTGTGCTTTTTGTAGATCTTCGTCGGTTAAACCAATTCCATAGAACATAGCCTGCGCGGCAGGTTGTGTTGCGTCTAGGGTAATTGTTTTGCTGTACTTATTTAATTCCATGATATTCTGATTTCCAATTCTTAATAGGTCAAATTATTTATTAGCTACAATTAATGCTTTGTAAGCGTCCTGTACCTTTTTGGCAAAGGTATCGTTCCAATCCTTCTTAAATGCAATACCATCAAGACTTTCCCATCCAATTACTTCTGAAGCAGTACCACAGAAAAATGCGGCATCAGTTCCGTATACTTCTTCTTTAGTAAAGAATTTCTCTTCAACAGAAATGCCTAAGTCACTACAGATCTCTAAAACTGTTGCGCGTGTGATACCTGGTAATATATTTCCTAGAGCAGGCGTAAATAATTTACCGTCTTTTTCAAAAAACATATTGGCACCTGGGCCTTCAGCAACATAACCATTCATATCAGTCAGCAAAGCCTCATCGTATCCTAAATCTTTTACTTCATAACTGGCTAAGATGCTGTTTACATAATGCCCTGAAGCTTTCGCAGTAATTTTAAAACCTTTTGGATTAGGACGTTGAAAAGTAGAAGTGCCGATGCGCAATAATTTATCGCCCAAGAATGCAGCCATCTCCCAAGTTTGAATGGTCAAGTGAGATTCAGTATTGTGGTTGAACGACATATTTGCTGCTCCATAAATCAAGGGACGGATATACGCGTTCTGTAAATTATTTTGTTTTAATACTTCATAAGTTGCATCAATCAATTCCTCAGATCGATAATTATAAGGAAGTCTTAATGAATCGGCAGAATGTTTTAAGCGATCGTAATGTTCTTTTGCTTTAAAGATTTGTGTATTGCCATTAGTGGTTTTATAAGAGCGAATACCTTCAAAAACCGCGAATCCATAATGGAGTGATTGACTGTATAGATCAATTTTCGATTCAGCTGCTTTTACAAATTTGCCATCGAGAAAAATAACCGTGTTTTCGTTATAATAATTTGCCATAATCTTTTGTCGAAAAATAATCAAGGTTTGGATGTACTTAAAAAGCGCGGCGCAGATGCGCCACGCGTAAAAACTAAAACTATACTTATGAGAAAACCCTAATTAGTGACTAGCGCTGGGCTATAAGCCTTAGCTAGTGAATGCAAATCGCTCTCTTCCACTTCTTTTTTGCGATCGGCAACCTGTAAAAACTTTTCGTACAAAAAGTCGATATCATTACGATTATACTGGTAACCAATTTTCTGGAAACGATGTGCTAGTGCGCTTCTCCCACTTCGTGCAGTTAACACGATCTTGCTTTCTCCCGCACCTACTAGTTCAGGGTTAATGATCTCATATGTTTGTGCATCTTTCAAAAATCCATCCTGATGTATTCCTGATGAATGAGAAAATGCATTAGCTCCTACGATTGCTTTATTAGGCTGAACAGGCATACGCATAATATCCGAAACCTCACGGCTCAAAGGATTTAATTGTTTTGCATCAACACTAGTATAAAAACCAAGGTCCTTATGTGATTGAAGAATCATGACCACTTCTTCTAAAGCAGTATTTCCTGCGCGCTCCCCTAAACCATTAATGGTACACTCGATTTGTCGAGCTCCGCTAATAACGCCAGCTATACTGTTAGCGGTGGCAAGTCCCAAATCGTTATGGCAATGGCAGGAAAGGATTGCTTTGTCAACATTGGGAACATTGTTGACTAAATAGGCAATTTTCTCTCCGTATTGGTATGGTAAGCAATAGCCCGTGGTATCTGGAATATTTACAACAGTAGCGCCAGCCTTGATAACGGCTTCTACTACGCGTGCTAAATATTCATTGTCGGTTCTGCCTGCATCTTCTGCATAGAACTCAACATCATCTGTATAATTTCTGGCCCATTTCACGCATTGAATGGCTCTTTCTAGAATATCTTCTCTATTTGAATTGAATTTACTTTTAATATGAAAGTCAGATGTGCCAATTCCAGTATGAATTCGAGAACGCTTTGCAAATTTCAATGCCTGACCAGCCACTTCAATATCTTTTTGAACAGCGCGACTTAACCCGCAAACAGTTGCATTTTTGATTACTTTGGCAATCTGAGAAACAGACTCGAAGTCGCCCGGACTAGAAACAGGGAAACCGGCTTCAATAATATCCACACCCAATGCCTCGAGTTTTAGGGCAAGTTCCAGTTTTTCAGTTGCATTTAGTTTACAACCAGGTACTTGCTCTCCGTCGCGAAGTGTAGTATCGAATATATAGATCTTTTCACTCATGTATTAGCTTTTTTTAAACACTTATTGAGATAAAAAAAGCAGGCGCCTAAAATTGTTTTGAATTGTTTTTCAAAACGAGGGCAACCTGCCATATTCGAATGTATTGGATAACGAGTGACTAATTTGATCAAAATTGATGGGTTTTTACAGTGGTCAAATTGTCTTATATTTGATAAAAGCCTTACTGTTATTGGATTTTAGCTTAAATAAATTACGATGCCTAACCGTTCTACTGATGCTTTGTTTTTGTTGATTCAGTCCCTCGAAAGCTCTGAAAAGCGAAATTTTAAGCTATTTGTCAAGCGGAACTCGGGTTCAAGCGAACTCAAAATCATCCAGCTCTTCGATGCTTTGGAGAAAATGGATGAATACGATGAGGATCTGCTGCTCAAAAAGAACCCATCTATCCAAAAGCAGCAACTATCTAACCTAAAAGCACATTTATACCGAGAATTGCTCACTAGCCTGCGACTTTTAAAGCAGGAAAACAATATCGATATACAGATTCACGAGCAGTTAGACTTTGCCCGGATACTCTATAATAAGGGACTTTACCACCAGAGTCTTCGAATTTTGGAGAAGATCAAGGAGCTTGCAAAGTCAAATAATCAGGTAACTTACTTATTACAGGTATTGTTTTTGGAGAAAAAGATCGAGGGGTTGCATATTACCCGAAGTATGCAGGATAGGGCCGATAGTTTAGCGGCTGAAGTAGATGATACCAATAACCGACTGGCAATGATAGGGGTGCTCTCAAATTTGTCGCTTCAACTCTACAGC
>SERZ01001237.1_pt1 | contig 14940 bp, 20 predicted proteins | sample 3171461 | NCBI WGS metagenome assembly SERZ01 (sample SAMN06051861, study PRJNA518727) | freshwater metagenome | biome: subpolar coniferous forest; feature: holomictic lake; material: water; isolation source: holomictic Lake 227, 6 m depth | place: Canada: near Kenora, Ontario | collected... | reverse complement strand
GGCGATCTCCAATCCGCTGCTTGATGATGTTTCGATGAAGGGCGCCCGCGGCGTTCTCATCAACATCACGGGCGGTTACGATATGACCTTGTTCGAGGTTGACGAGGCCGCCAATCGTATTCGTGACGAGGTTGACCCCGACGCCAATATCATTTTCGGCTCGACTTTCGATCCGCAGATGGAAGGGATCATGCGGGTTTCCGTGGTGGCAACCGGTATTGATGCCGCTTCCATGGCAATTTCGCGTCATCAGCCGGCGGCCGCGGCGGTGGCCGCTCCGGCTCCGGCCCAGCCGGTCGCCCAACCGGCCCCGTCGTTCGGTCTCGGTTCCAAGCGGCCGGGTGCGGCCGCTCCGGCGTCACCGTCCCGTCCCGACTATCACAGCACGCTGGTGGCGTCGCCTTCCGTGCCGGCTAATGCGCAGGCGGCGGTTGCCGGTGCCGCATCTTTCAGCGTGCAGTCGGGCAGTGGTCAGTCGGGTTCCAACACCGCAACGGCGCGGGCGTATGATCTCGACGAAGACGAGGCGGTGAATGAGGCGGAAGTGGCGCCGTCACCGGCGAACCCTCAAGCCGCTGCGGCTGCGGTTCGGGCGGCGCTCGGTGCCGAAGCCGCTCCCGGGCGGTCCGGTGGGCCTTTGCGTGGCGAGCGTCGCGACGGTTCGTTTATCGCGCCGCGCCCGGTTGATCCGGGTCCGCGTCAACCGGCGGCGGTGGAGGCTGAGGATCGGCCCCAGAAGCGCAGTCGGTCATTGTTTGAGCGCGTGACCGGGTTGGGCTGGCGTGGTCGTGAGGATGAAGACGCCGACTTGACTCAAACCATTCCGGCCTCGACGTCTGCACGCACCGTGGCACCTGCACCGGCCGCGGGGCGGGCGCAACCTGCAAGCCAGGCCGCTCCGGCCAGGGCGCCGACAGCGACCCGGAATGAGGGGGCTCGACCCGGTTCGGCTCGAGCGGATGAAGATGTTCTGGATATCCCGGCCTTCCTGCGTCGGCAGGCCAATTAATCTTCCGACGAGGACAAGCGATCCTCTCTTTACCGTTAGCTAACACTTAAACGGCCTTCCGTTCCCGTAGGGGAGCGGAGGGCCGATTTCTTTTCCGAACTACAAAATTTCTGTGGCCGCTACTGTTGCCGCACTGCAACGAAATAATTGGAAACAAAGATTGATTTGGCGATGGGGTGCCGACTTGATAAGTGGATCGTGTCGCAAATCGATTCGGTCTTCAACTCGTGAGCCTGTCCCTGACTGTCATCCGGTTAATGTTTGCTTAACCGGGCTGCGAGTGACGGAGGGTTCGGCACAAGACGGGAAACCACTGTGAGCCACGATCTCGCCAACGGCACGGGACTTCGTCAGCGGACGCTGAAGCGGTCCATTCACTGCACCGGTGTCGGCCTTCATTCCGGAGCCAGGGTTTCGCTACGCATTTTGCCCGCCGATGTCGACGCGGGCATCAATTTCGTGCGTACCGACCCGCGTGGTGGCCAAGCGGTGATTCCGGCGCGGTGGGATCATGTGGTGGATACTCGATTATGCACGGTTATCGGCAATGGTCGGGGCGTGAATGTCGGCACGATCGAGCATTTGATGGCGGCGTTTGCCGGCTCCGGTGTTGATAATGCCGTGATTGAGATCGACGGGCCCGAAGTCCCGATCATGGACGGCAGCGCCGAGCCGTTTGTTTTCCTGATCGACTGTGCGGGCATTGAAGAACAGGCCGCACCGCGCCGCGTTTTGCGCCTGCGCCGTCAGATTACGGTCGGTGATGCCTCCCGACGCGCTAGCTTGACCCCGGGCAACGGCTCGAGCCTGAGTTTCGAGATTGCTTTCGACAGCAAGGTCATGACCCGGCGGACCGCCAGCCTCGATTTGGCCGGCGAAGGCTTTAAGCGCGAGGCCGCGCGGGCGCGCACATTCGGTTTCCTGCACGAGGTTGAAGAGTTGCGCAGGCTCGGTTTGGCCCGCGGTGGCTCGCTTGACAATGCTGTTGTGATCAGCGGCGACACTATCCTCAATGAAGAGGGGCTGCGCTACGAAGACGAGTTCGTTCGTCACAAGATTCTCGACAGCGTCGGCGATCTTTATCTTGCCGGCTATCCGATCATCGGTCATTTCCATGGGTGGCGCTCGGGCCATCATCTCAACAATAAGCTTCTTCGTGCCATGTTTGCCGATGCGTCAACTTATCAGCTTGATGATATTTGCGAGGATGATCTGGAATTTGCGGTTCGGGATGAAGTGCCGGAACTGGCCGCCATCGCGTGATCGGGCGTTGATGGAAGGGGTTGGTGATGGGGGCATCCGGGGCCGCAATACGGCCCGCAACATTTGACAAGTTGCATGGCGGCGGCAAAGGGCCATATGATCCCGGTATGGAAACCCGCGTTGCCAAGCTTGAAGGCGCCCATGGTGGCGTCCAACAATCACAATCCGTCCTCGTCATGTCGGTGATGGGGCTGGCGGCGCTGTTTTTTGCGCTTGCGGGCATCATGGTGACGCTCCAAATATTTACATTTACTCATTTGGGCGGGCGGATCGATAATATTGAGACCCGCGTAGATCGCGTCGAGACTCGGTTGGGTCAGGTCGAGACTCGCATCGGTCAGGTCGAGACTCGCATCGGTCAGGTCGAGACTCGCATAGGGCAAGTCGAGTCCCGTTTGGAACGTGTCGAGGCGAAGGTCGATGCCTTGCCCGGGCTGATTTCCAGGGAATTCCAGGTGTTGCGGGCGGAGATGGCCACCCGGCAAGCGCCGCCACCGGCTACCCCCAATCCGGCACCTTCCAAACCATGACTTCGTCTGAAAGATCGTTACCCCGTGGTGTGTGGGCGCTGGGGTGGGTCAGCCTGTGCATGGATGCCTCTTCCGAGATGATCCATGCCGTATTGCCGGCGTTCCTGGTGGTCGGACTCGGGGTGAGCACGGTTACGGTCGGCTTGATCGAGGGCATTGCCGAGGCAACCGCCGCGATCTTCAAAATCTTTTCGGGCACGCTGAGTGACCGACTCGGCCATCGCAAGGCACTGACCATAGCCGGTTACGGGCTGTCCGCCTCGACCAAGCCATTGTTCGCGTTGGCTTACGGGGTTGCTCCGGTCTTGTTGGCACGCTTTCTCGATCGGGTCGGCAAGGGCATTCGGGGCGCGCCGCGCGATGCGCTGATTGCCGATATCACGCCGACGGCGCAGCGCGGGGCGGCGTACGGGTTGCGACAGGCGCTCGATACCGTCGGGGCCTTGCTCGGGCCGCTTTTTGCCATTGCGGTCATGCTGATAACCGGCAACGATTTTCGCTGGGTGTTTTGGCTGGCGGTGTTACCGGCGGTTCTGGCAGTGGCGGTTCTGGCTGCCGGTGTGCGTGAAACGGTGACGGTGGCGCCGCGCCCCGACCTTCCGTTGGTTGCGTTGGGGCCGCAGACCTGGAAGGTGCTCGGTCCGCGCTTCGGCGTGACGGTGGCGTTGGCGACGGTGTTAACACTGGCCGGATTTAGCGAGGCTTTTCTGTTGTTACGCGCGGCCGATACCGGCTTTGGCCTGACCTGGGCCCCGATTGTCATGGTGGTGATGAATGCCACTTATGCGGTGTCGGCTTATCCGGCGGGTCGGCTCTCGGATATTTGGGGGCGGCGCGGACTGCTGGTGGCGGGCGCGCTGGTGCTGGCTGCGGCCGATCTGGTCATCGGCTTTGCCGACGGGGCGGTTGGCGTTTTGATCGGGAGTGCACTGTGGGGCGTGCATGCCGGGCTGACGAAGGGCTTGTTATCGGCCCTGGTGGCCGATGCCGCTCCGCCCGAGCGGCGTGGCACGGCTTTCGGTTTGTTCAATCTGGTGACCGGAGCCGCCTTGCTGGTGGCGAGCGTGCTGGCCGGCGTGCTCTGGAGCGCATTCGGGGCGCAAGCCACGTTTTTGGCCGGAGCTGGTTTCGCTTTGGCGGCGGCGCTCGGTTTTAAGGTCAGTAACGGTACAAAATAGCACGAGCTTACATATCTTAAGTAAATAGAAGGGGGTTGGAGGTACTATTCACCCCTTGGGTCGAATTGGGCGGAGGAGGATGCGGGATGACCGATATCCTGACCAACCGGAACTCGGGGGGACGAGTTGTCGGTGTGCGCGGCTCGGTCGTCGATGTCGCCTTTGCCGGTGGTGTGCTTCCCGCCCTGAATGACGCGCTCGAAGTCTCGATGGCAGATGGCAGTTTGTTGACTGTCGAAGTTCAACAGCATCTTGATCGGGATACCGTGCGCTCGGTGGCGCTGGCGCCAACCTCCGGCTTGATGCGGGGCGAAGCGGTGCGGGCAACCGGCTCGGCGATCACGGTGCCGGTCGGTGATGCGGTGCTGGGGCGGCTGATCGATGTGCTCGGGCATCCCCACGACGGCAAGGCGCCGTTCGCCGCCGATGTCGAGCGTTGGCCGATCCATCGCCCGGCGCCTTTACTCAAGAATCAGAGCACGGCGCGCGAACCGTTCATGACCGGAATTAAGGTCATCGACCTGCTGGCACCGCTGGTACGCGGCGGCAAGGCCGGCATGTTCGGTGGCGCCGGGGTCGGCAAGACCGTACTGATCATGGAGTTGATCCGCACCACGGTCGAGCGCTATCAGGGCGTCTCGGTGTTTGCCGGCGTCGGCGAGCGTTCGCGCGAAGGTCATGAATTATTGCAGGAATTGACCGGCTCGGGCGTGATTAAGCGCACGGCGCTGGTGTTCGGCCAGATGAACGAGCCGCCGGGCGCGCGTTGGCGGGTTGGTCACGCTGCGCTGACCGTTGCCGAGTATTTCCGCGATGCCAAGCAGCAAGATGTTCTGTTGCTGATGGACAATGTTTTCCGCTTTGTCCAGGCGGGAGCGGAGGTCTCGGGTCTGCTCGGGCGCTTGCCGTCGCGGGTCGGGTATCAGCCGACCTTGGCGACCGAAATCGCGGCATTGCAAGAGCGGATTGCTTCTGTGGGCGGGGCGGCGATTACCGCAATACAGGCGGTTTATGTTCCGGCCGACGACTATACCGATCCGGCGGTGGCCGAGACCTTCAGCCATTTGGATTCTTCAATCGTGTTGTCGCGCGACATGGCGGCGGAGGGGCTCTATCCGGCGATCGATCCGCTGGCTTCGACCTCAATCCTGCTCGATCCGAATGTGGTCGGGGCCGATCATTTCGAGTTAGCGCAGCGGGTGCGCAAGACCATCGCGCATTACCGCGATCTTCAGGAGATCATCGCCTTGCTCGGTATCGAGGAGTTGAGCGCTGCCGACAAGGCCGTGGTTTATCGGGCACGCCGGCTGCTGCGCTTCCTGACCCAACCCTTCCTGGTCACCGAGGCTTTCACCGGCATGGCCGGGCGTACCGTCGACCTCAAGGATACCTTGGCCGGGTGCCGGGCTATTCTCGACGGCCGCGGCGACGCCATCTCGGAGCAATCCTTCTACATGGTCGGTCCGTTCGAGGAGGCGGTAGAAAAACACAACGCCCTGGCGAAGGCGGGGTAAGTGGGTTAGCTTTATAGGTGATTGAAGGTCGAGGGGGGTAAGCGATGATCGGGAAAAAGAAAACCGGGCCGGGAGTGAAGCACTACATGGTTTCCGCCGTGGGCTCATCGGTCGGAGTTTCAACCGTCAAGGGCGTCGGGCGTTCGGTGATGTTCGAGACCATACCTTTGCCGAGCGGTGAAGAAATGGTGGTGATGGATCGTGGCTGTTATGAGCGGGCCTTGAATGCGGTGCGCCTCACCAAGGCTGATGGTTGAGGGTGGGCAAAAGTCATGGATTTTTTAAAGGGTGATGCCGGACCGGTTTTTATGGCCTTGTACCTGCTTCCCGGATTGTTGGGCACAGTTACTTATGATTATCTTGTTGAAGGCGAAAAAAGAGACAATTTTGAGAGGGTATTGCAGGCGCTTGTTCTGACCCTGATAAGTACGCTCCTTGTTCACGGGGTTTTCGGTCTACCGCTCATTCCGGGCATTGATGTAGGAAAAGACACAACAGTTACCAAGATCATTTCGACAGTGTTAGATCGTAACTTGATTATATTATCTGCTGTAGCTGTTGTAATTACATTCGTATGGGCAGTTCTTCATAATCACGGCGTCACCTATAATGTTCTTAATTTTTTAAGAGTTACCTATAAAACGAGTAAAGTCGATGTCTGGCAGGATACCTTTAATGTTCATAGGGGGTATTGGATTAAAATTAAGTTTATAGATGGTAGGTGTTTGATTGGATGGCCAAAGTATTATTCTCCTACAGGCAAGCCAAGAGAATTATTTATGGCGGACGCGATTTGGTGGGAGCCAACTGAGGACGGGAGTTATGTCACGGTTGAGGTTGATGGCCCAGGGGTCTATATCTCGGATTTTACCAAGGTCGTGGCAATCGAACTGATTAACTAGGAGTTGTCCATGGGTAAGGAAGTAAGTCGGCCCCTGGTTGAAGGGGTGGGAGAAAGGCCGACGACGCAAAAGCCGCTTCCGCCTGGGGTCGTCAGGGCGCCGGATGGCAGTTACGTCAAAAGATCGATGGGCGGCCAGCCGCCAACTTCAAGTAAACCCGCTCCCCCGCCCCCTAAGAAATAACGGCGGAGGCTGCGCCGGCAAAGTAATCGGAAGGGTGGTGCGCCATGAAGACGATGCATCTGCTCGTGACGACCCCGGCTGCGGTAGTGATCGACCGCGATGACGTGGTTTCGGTGCGGGCCGATGACTATTCTGGTTCGTTCGGTTTGTTGCCCGGCCATTGCGAGTTCATGACCGCACTGCCGATTTCGGTGCTGAGTTTTCGCGATGCGGAAGGCAAAACGCAGCATGTCGCAGTGCGCGGCGGCGTGCTCAATATGCGCGGCGGGGCCTTGTGCGAGGTCGGTACGCGCGAGGCGGTGGTGGATGATGATCTGGCCCGGCTGCACACGGCGGTGCTGCGCCAAATGGTTGAGACAGCCGACCGCGAGGCCGAAGCGCGCACGCAAAGCTTGAAACATCAGCTTCGGGTGATGAGTCAGATCAATCGTTACCTGCGTGGCGAGCGGCCGAGTGTGACACCTCACGGGCACTTCGTCGGTGGTGGAGGGCTGTCTCATGGGTGATCGACCGAAATCTTTCGGCGCACTCGACCGCGCCGTGCTGCGCAGGACGGCGCAACAGGAACAGGCCAAACGCGACGCTTCGCGCTCGATCATCCGCAACCTCAATATGATGGGGGCATTGGGCTGGATGTCGGTAATCCCGCCGCTGGCGACGGGTTTTCTCGGCCGCTGGTTGGATCGCATGTTTGATACCGGTTACAAATTGACGGCTGTGTTGGTGTTGATCGGTATCGGGCTCGGTTGTTGGCTGGTTTATCAGCGTTTGCTGGAAGAAGGCGTGCTGGCGCGCGGCAACGGCCCGCGCACCGGCAAACGGGGAGCCAAGCCATGACCGAACTTGCCGCTTTGCCTTGGTTGGCGATCGCGCTGGCCTTGCCTTACGGTTTGGTGGTCGGGATCGGCTATTTCCTGCTGCTGCGCCGCAATACCCGGCTGTTGATCGGCTCCGGTCCGGTTTTCGTGCCGATCCTGATGATGTTCGGACGACTGGCTGGAGCGGTGGTGCTGCTGGGGCTGCTGGTGCCGGCGGGCTGGGCGCCGACCTTGGCGGGACTGGCCGGGTTCACGGTGGCGCGACCGCTGGTGGTTGCCCGGCTTGACCGGCACGCGGCAGCGGGCGGGGAGGGATGATGCGATGGAAAAGGCTTCGCTCAATGCGCCGATCGTGTTTCACCTGGGGCCGGTTCCGGTCGGTCTGGAGGTGGTGACCACCTGGGCGATCATGGCGGTGCTGGTGACGGTCGCGTATTACGGCACGCGCCGGCTGTCGGTGGATGAACCGGGACCGGCTCAGGTGGTGCTGGAAAGCGTGGTCGGCTTCATCGAGAGCACTATTCGTGATGTCATGGGCACCGAGCCGGGGCCGTTCGTGCCCTTGATCGGGACTTTGTTCATCTTCATCGCCGCCTGCAACCTGTCGCCGCTGTTGCCGGGGGTCAAGCCGCCGACCGCGAGCTTCGAGACCACCAGCGCGCTCGGCCTGATCGTGTTTTTCTCGGTGCATACGTTGGGCATAAGGCGGCGGGGTCTGGTGCATTACGTCAAGACCTTCCTGGAGCCCTATGCGGTGTTCTTGCCGCTCAATGTGTTGGCCGAATTCACCCGGACCTTTTCCCTGATGGTTCGACTGGCCGGTAATATCATGAGCCATGAACTGACGATCGGCATCGTGATCAGTCTGGTCGGCCTGCTGGTGCCGATTCCCTTCATGGCGCTCAGCATTCTGATCGGGCTGGTTCAGGCCTATATCTTCACCATCCTCGCCACCGTGTTCATCGGCGGCGCCATCGGTACCATCGAGAAGGGATGAGCCATGAATGTAGAAATGATCAGCGTCCTGTCAGCGGCGCTTGCCGTCGGCCTGGGAGCCATCGGGTCGGGTCTCGGCGAAGGTTGGGCGGTGGCGGGCGCCATGGATGCCCTCGCGCGTCAGCCCGAATCGGCGGGGACGATCTCTCGGACCTTGTTCGTCGGTCTCGCGATGATCGAGACCATGGCGATTTACTGTCTTGTCATTGCGCTTTTGCTGCTCTTTGCCAATCCTTACGTTCATAGCTGAGCGCCGTGCGTGTGAGCCGGGGCGTGCGAGGGAGGAGCGGTCATGCATATCGACCTATGGGCGATCGTCCTCCAGGCGACTAACTTTATTATTCTGGCATGGCTGCTGCGCCGGTTTCTGTACCGGCCGGTGACCGCAGTGGTGGCGCAGCGCCGTGCGTTGGTGCGCAAGGATTTCGAGGAGGCCAAACAGGCTCGCCACGTCGCCGAGGTTCATCGCAAGGGTTATGAGCATCGGATTGCGGAAATTACCGCCGAGCGCGAGCGCGTGATTGCCGAGGCGCGGGCTCATATCGAACTTGAACGCCACGATGTCATCGAATTAGCCCGAGGCGAGGCCCGGGGGTTGCTCGAAGCACAGCGACAGGCCATACAGGATGAAAAGCGCAAGACGGTGGCCGAGATCGGGGAGCGCGCGGTCGATCTGGCGCTGGAGTTGTCGCAAAAACTGTTGGCGGAAGTCAGCGGGGCTGCGGTGACGGCCGCTTTGCTGGAGCGGGTCTGCGCTCGTTTGGCGACGTTACCTCCCGGTCAATTGGCCGAGCGTGGTCCGGTGATTCAGGTCGCGACCATGCCGGGGCTCGACGAGGCGGCGCAGGCGGTCTGGAAACAGACTTTGTCGGCTCATGTCGGGGCGGAAACCGAGTTCTTCTTCGTCACCGACGAATCTTTGATTGCCGGGGTCGAGTTGCGTTTTCCGAGCATGGTGATCGCTTACTCCTGGCGTGATAGTCTGATTGAAGCGCGGGCCGCAATGAAGAAGGCGGGATAGGGTGAGAAAAGGACAATCGAAATGTTGAGTTTTGAATTGAAGCCGGAACTGGAACACAGTCTGCGAACCCTTGCCGCCGAGCGCGGGACGTCCGAGGCGGAAATCGTGCGCGATCTGGTCGAACACTATATCGAAGACCAGGAGGATATCCGGTTGGCGGAAGCTGCTCGCAAAATTCCCGGCCGTCGCTGGACTCTGGAAGAATTGGAGCGAGGCCGTGACCTGGAGAGTTGAGTGGTTGCCGGCTGCTCAAAAGCAATTGCGTCGGCTTGATGTTAAAATTCAGCGGGACTTGTTAAAATTTTGTCGCGAGCGCTTAGCATCCGATGACAACCCGCGCCGGTTCGGTAAGTTGCTTATCGGTGATTTCACCGGGCTTTGGCGTTATCGAGTGGGAGACTATCGGCTGCTCTGTGAGTTTGAAGATGATTGTTTAGTTGTTCTGGTGGTTGAAGCGGGGCATCGACGCGAAGTCTACCAAGGGCACTGACTCGGAAAGGGTAGAGCCATGGCGACGCTGGAGGTAAGGAGCAGGGGCGGCCTGACTGCCGAAGTGGAAGCCCGGCTCGACGAGTTGCGGCGGCAGGCGGCGGTGGTGAAACCCGGGCCGGTGATGGCCGAGCTGGGGCGGGTCGAGCGCATCGGTGACGGGGTCGCGGTGCTGTCCGGGCTGGTCGGTTGCCGGCTTGATGAAATTCTGGATTTTCCTGGTGGGTTGCGTGGCATGGCGGTGGCGCTGGAGCGCGACGAGGTCGGCACCGTGCTGCTCGATTCCGACCGGACATTATCGGCTGGCGACGAGGTGCGCGGCACCGGCGAGGTGGTGCGGGTGCCGGTCGGAGAGAGTCTGCTCGGGCGGGTGGTCGATCCGCTGGGACGGCCGCTGGACGACGGCCCGCCGCTCGCGCCGGTGCGCAGTGATCCGATCGAGCGCCCGGCGCCTCGAATCATCGATCGCGAACTGGTGACGCAGGCCTTGCAAACCGGCGTACTTGCGATCGACGCCTTGATCCCGCTCGGGCGCGGTCAGCGTGAATTGATCGTCGGGGATCGCTCGACCGGCAAGACCGCAATCGGGGTTGATGCCATTCTCAATCAGAAGCGCTCCGACGTGTTCTGTGTCTATTGTGCGGTCGGACAGAAGGCGTCGGCGGTGGCGCGGGTGATCGACAGTGTGCGCCGGCTCGGCCCGATCGAGCGTACGATTTTCGTCATCGCAAATGCCGATGACCCGCCTGGGCTACAATGGATCGCCCCGTATGCCGCCTGTACCATGGCGGAATATTTCCGGGATAGTGGGCGGCATGCACTGCTGGTGATCGACGACTTGACCAAGCATGCCGCGATCCATCGTCAGATCTCGTTGTTGTTGCGCAATCCCCCAGGGCGCGAGGCCTATCCCGGCGATGTCTTTTTTATTCATTCGCGTCTGCTGGAACGGGCGGCCAAGCTTAACGATAAGCTCGGCGGCGGCTCACTGACTGCTTTGCCGATTGCCGAAACCCGGGCCGGCAACATGAGCGCCTATATCCCGACCAACCTGATTTCAATTACCGACGGCCAGATCATCCTTGAACCCAAGCTGTTCAACGAGGGCCATAAGCCGGCGGTTAATGTCGGCAAGTCGGTGAGCCGGGTCGGCGGCAAGACTCAGTTCAGGGCGCTGAAGGAGGTCACGGGTTCGCTGAAACTTGAATATGCCCAGTTCCTGGAATTAGAGGTTTTTACTAAGTTCGGGCAGATGGTCGATGCTCGTGCGCAGGCCACGATTGAGCATGGCCAGCGGATTCGGGCGGTGCTTGGACAGGTCCATTCGGCGCCGCTTAGTCTGGCGGCTGAGGTCGGGTTGTTGTTGGCGTTGAAAGAGCGGGTGTTGGCGCCGTTAAGCTTGGAACAGTTCGGCGAGTTCAAGCAAGGCTTTCCGGAAGCGTTGATGGCCGAGGCGCGCGGCGTGGCCGAGGCGATAGAGACCTCCGGTCAATTGTCTGTCGACTCGCGAGCCGAGTTGCTGTCCTGGCTCAAGACCCGTGCGGCTCGGATCTCTTCCGCCGGTACTTCAGGCGTATGACAAGCGGATGACAGGTGACCCATGGTCGAGCGCTTGGCGGAAATACAGGCCCGAATCGCCAATCTCGGCGATTTGCAGGACATCATGGCCGCAATGCGGGCCTTGGCCGGCATGCGCTTGGCCCGGGCGCAGAGCGCGCTTCCCGGCATACGTCAGTATACCGAAGTCATCAATTTCGCCCTGGCCCGCGGCTTGGCCCTGACCGGTGAAGCGGGTCGGCATGTCGGTGGCGCACAGTCGTCTGGCGGGCGTATGGCGGTGGTTGCCTTCACCTCCGAGCATGGTTTTGCCGGCGCCTATAATGAGCATGTCCTCGATGCGGCGTGGCAGTTGGCGGCGGACGGGCACCGCTTGCTGGTGGTTGGCTCGCGCGGGCGGATCAAGGCGGACGAGCGCGGTTACACCGTTGCCTATTGGCAGCCGATGGCGACTCACATCGATGGCGTGCTGGATATCGTGCTGCGCTGTGCGGAGGAAATTTACAAACGGCTGGCACAGGATGTTGAACGTGTGACCCTGGTCTTCGGCCGCCTTAGCGGCGGGGTTTCATGGAAGGTCGGGGTCGAACCGGTGCTGCCCTTTGATGCCGGCGCATTTACCCGGGCCGATGCGGTGGCTCCGATGGTCTATCTTGATCCCACCGACTTGTTTGACAAAGTCGTTGAGGAATTTTTGTTCACTCGGCTGATGCATGCCGCCCTGGAATCTTTTGCCAGCGAGAACGCCGCCCGCCTGACCGCAATGGAAGCGGCGCATGACAATATCGAATCCAAGCTGGAAAACCTGAACCGGCAGGCATGCCAACAGCGTCAGGAGGAGATCACCACCGAGTTACTTGACGTCGTGATCGGAGCAACCGCTGCGCGCCGCAATTGATCCCGGCTTGTCCGAGGAACGGGAAGCTGATATATCCCGCAGACGGGACGAGCGGAAAATGTAATATCGATGGCCAATCATGAAATTGTTCTTGAAGATTGGATATTCGTTGCCTTCAACGAAGGTCGGCATTTGCTTGGCCGTTCGCCGAACGATAATTGCTATAGACTAACCAGTCAAATTGTCAGTCTAGATGGTTCTTATCCCCCGAAGTGGGTCGAAACAAAAACAGGAACACATTACATTCTCGGGTGCCGGGCGTTTTATTTTAATTTGAAGGCAGAGGCTGCTTTGTTCAGGACTTTTCGTGAATGGGGCGTGCCGATAGAAAAATTTATTGAGATTGTCAGAGCGACCAATAGCGCGATTGCTAAAATGAATGCGGAAGAGACCATACAAGTTGTGACTTTATCTGCAACCGAGTGGACGATTAATTAAGGATATGCCGGTGATCAAATTTCTTGTTTTTATCGGTTTGGTCACGCTTGCGGTAACGGTATTCCGTTGGTTCGGCCGGCTTGAACAAATGCGGGCGGAGCGGGTGCGGACGAAGACCGAATCACTTCCGGGCACTGAGGACATGGTCAGGTGTCGGGTTTGCGGTATATACGGGCCGGCGGGCGCGGGGTGCGCGCGTGGGGATTGTCCGGGAAAACGAGGGGTGTGATGGTGGCGTCGCGGCAATGGCGGGTGGCGGTGGTGGTTCCGGCCGCGGTGGTGGAGGCTTACGCCGACGCGATCGGCGATAGCGCTTTGGCGGTTTCCACGTTTGAGGCCGACGATGATGGCGTGCACTGGCTGGTTGAGGCGACTTTTGCCGGCGAGCCCGAACGGGCGCGCTTGATTTCCAGAGTAGCGGTGTTGGCCGAAGCGGCCGGCATTGCCGAGCCGGAGCTAACGGTTGAAGAACTGCCCGCGATCGACTGGGTTTCACGCAGTTATGAAGGCTTCCCGCCGTTACGCGCCGGCCGCTATTTCGTTTACGGCTCGCATGTCGAAGAAAAGCCGCCGGCCGGCAGTGTCGCGTTGCACATCGATGCGGCAACCGCATTCGGCACGGGAGAGCATGGCTCGACCCGGGGCTGCCTGTTGGCGATCGATCGCTTAGCCCGGCGGATTCAGGGGCGGCGGCGCGGGAGGAAATGGCTCGGACAGGTGCTTGATTTGGGGTGCGGCTCCGGCATTCTGGCGCTGGCCGCGGCCAAAACCTGGCATGTGCCGGTGCTGGCGGTTGATCTTGATCCGGAGTCGGTCCGGGTCGCCGCCGCTAACGCCCGGCTCAACGGGGCGGGGCCGCTGGTTCGCACCGGTCTCGGCGACGGCTATCGGGTCGGCGCGGCGCGGCGTCATCGGCCATGCCGTTTGATCCTCGCCAATATTCTGGCGCGCCCGTTGGCGCGGTTGGCGCCGGGGTTGCGTCGTCATTTGCTGCCCGGCGGGGTTGCCGTGCTGGCGGGGCTGTTGGCGCGCCAAGAGCGGTTGGTGCTGGCTGCGCACCGGGCGCAAGGGCTGGTTCTGCGCGAGCGGTTCAGCCTGGGCGAGTGGCGGACTTTGGTGATTACCCGGCGTACGGTTTCCCGCACGAAAGGATAATCACCATGGCGAGGTTTGTCGCGGGGGTCGGTTGTGCTAGTATCCGGTGCCGTAATTGCGGTGCAGGTCTGCGGAGCGGGTGCGGACTGCCTTAAAGGAGACAGCATGACTGCGCGCCATCCGGTCGCTATCGGTGACCATTTTATTCGGACCGGTCAACCGCTTAAGATTTATGTTGTCACTCGAATCGACGAGCGGCCGCATCACCCGCCTCACGCCCGGCTTCGGGCGGTGACCCAAAGCGGCGACGACATTACGATTGCTGTCGGTACCTTGGCCGACCGTCACTTTTTCCTGCCGGTTTCTCCTCCATGATGGCTGCCCGTGAACTGCGGCTGTGGCGGGTGCTCGCTGCCGTCGGCCTGAGTCTGATTATCTTCCCCGGGATTGATCTGTTCGTGTCGCGGCAGTTTTTTTTGCCGGAATTTACCGATCCCGCGCTCAAATTCATGCTTTCGGGCACGTCCGTTGCGGAAGCGGAGCATTGGATTATTCGCTATGGCTCGCTGGCGCTGGCGGCCGTGCTGGTGGGGACTTTTCTTTACTCTGCGATCAGACGGTGCCGCCTGGGCGGGGTGGAGAGTCGGCGCTTGCTGTTTTTGGTGCTGGCGCTGGTCATCGGGCCGGGCTTGGTCACCAATCTGCTGTTAAAAGAAACCTGGAGCCGGGCGCGGCCAAGTCAGATTCAGGAATTCGGCGGGCCGCTGAAGTTTTCGCCGGCGCTGGTGATGAGTAATCAGTGCGAGCATAATTGCTCGTTTGTCTCGGGTGATGCGTCGATCGGCTTTTTTCTACATAGCTTTGCCTATGTGGCGCGTCGGCGCCAGCGGGAAATCTTCTTTGGCGGGCTGGCCACCGGTTTGTTGATCGGGCTGTGCCGCATTGCCGAGGGGGCGCATTTTCTCAGCGATATTCTCTATGCCGGCGCTTTCATGGTAGCGGCAAGTGCCGCGGTTCACGCCTTGATGTATGGCCGCAGTGCCACCTTG
>SERZ01001236.1_pt1 | contig 14942 bp, 19 predicted proteins | sample 3171461 | NCBI WGS metagenome assembly SERZ01 (sample SAMN06051861, study PRJNA518727) | freshwater metagenome | biome: subpolar coniferous forest; feature: holomictic lake; material: water; isolation source: holomictic Lake 227, 6 m depth | place: Canada: near Kenora, Ontario | collected... | reverse complement strand
TCACACAGCAAGACTTCCCGCACAAAAATACTTTATTTTTCGTTCTTAATACTTCAAAATCGTTCACATTATTGCACTAGCAAAGTGACCATAAAGTGACCACAAAATGAAATTCACCGACAATCTGATTAAAGGCTTAACCGCGAAAACGTCTGCCTACCGCGTATTTGAAAAAGGCGGCGACAAAGGCTTCGGCATCAAAATAACGCCAGCGGGTTCTAAATCCTTTTTCATCCAATACGCCACCGACGGCAAACAACGCTTTTTCAATCTTGGACGTTATCCGTCCGTTTCATTATCGACCGCACGCGACAAATGCCGCGTCGTGCGTAATGACATCGACAATGGCATCGACCCGCAAAGCGAAGAAGATCGCAGTCATGGCAATGTTCAAGAATTATTCCGCCATTACGTCGAAACAATGAAAGCCGACGGCAAACGCACTTGGCACGAAGTCGAACGCGATTTAAACACCAACTGCCAGAGCATTTTGCATTTACCCGCCAAAGACGTTTTGCCGTTGCACATCAAAAAAATTCTGTTTGTCTTAATCGAACGCGGCGCGAAAGTGCAAGCGAATCGCATCCGTTCATTTTTACACCGTGCGTTTGAAGTCGGGATTTATTACGACAACGACCCGCAAAATATGGGTTCTGAAATTTTATTCGGCATCACAGCAAACCCCGTTGCCGCCGTGCCTAAAAATGCCAGTGCGGAGGTTGTTGGCGAGCGCAATTTGTCTTTTGATGAAATCAAAACGCTGTGGCAATACGACGGCATCGCCATTTCACGGGTGCAACTTTTAGCCATCAAATTGATTTTGGCATTTGGCGGGCAACGTTCAGGTGAAATTACCGAAGCGCATTTGAGTGAATTTGATTTTGACGCAAAAGAGTGGCGCATACCGCCTGAACGAATCAAAAATAAACGCTGGCACATTTTACCGATTACGCCGTTGGCGGAGGCGTTGCTCCAAGAAACGATTGCGTTGAATGCGTCCGAGTTGTTTTTATTTCCGAATCGAATTAACCCAGAAAAACCCCAATCAAAAACCGCGTTAAGTCACAGCATTGCGCGATTTGTCGAGGCGACAGGTTTTGAATTGTTCACTGCAAGAGATTTACGCCGCACGGCAAAAACGCGCATGGGTGAAATTGGGATTGATAAAACGGTGCGTGATCGTGTGCAAAATCACGCTTTGACCGATGTTTCGGCGAAACATTATGACCGTTGGGATTATATGCCCGAAAAACGTGAGGCTTTGGTGAAGTGGGCGGCGTGTTTGGAAGGATTGAATGGGCTTTGAGTTCACGCGCATTCAGATAAAAATTAGACACAATTAGCATTCAAAGCAATGCGGAGGCGAGATTATAGAAATTTTTTCGCTACAAAAGACACAAAAAAACCACGGGTTAAGCAGGTTATTTGCTCAAAATGTGGCTTTTTTCGGCTTGTATGAAAGGTGCAGCTCTAAATTTTATTTAATTTAACGGTGCAACGTACCTTAACATCAAGAAATAATCCCAATGCTTTGAAGGCGATATTGCATTGCCTGTTTTGAAACGCAAAATACCCGTGCGATTTGATCTGTAAATTGTTCAGTTGTCATTTTTCTACCTCCATTCTCTGTGATATAGCTATCAAGGATGATGCCACTTTCATTTAGAACAAGTTGTTTAGGCATTAGCAATTGTGCTGCAAAACTATTTGCTTCCGATTCGTATTTATCCCAATAAGAAGCCATACGATTCATTGTCTTTCTATCATCTGAAAATACTTGCTTATCCGATGATGAATGCAGACAGTAATGTCCCAATTCATGCGCTAACGTAAACCGCCGTCTTACGAGATAGGTATTCTGAAAAGGATTTATTTTGATAACAGCGTGACCACCTTCTTTATCAAACGAAATCTCGCCTATTACATCCGTCTCCTCTAATTCTGGCGCATCCCTAACCTCTATGCCCAACATATCAGCAATAGCATCCAAATCAATGGGAGCTGTCACTTCTCCACCTTGATCAATAAACGCTTTTAATAGAGCGGCATAGTTTTTAAATTTACGTTGTGTTTTCATTGTCATCACCATTTTTCTTACGGGTATTGCCATTGCTTATTTTGTTTTTAAGCTCATTTATAACTTTAGAACCTGCGTTTGCTTGCACTATACACTCCTCTGAATCTGCGACCGCTTGCTCCATCAGGTTATCGACCTTTTCGGTTAAAATTTCAGCTAGCTTTTCAGCCACCGCAGGATTATCAATTATAGAATTTAGCAATTGAATACTTGTTTTATCGTCGTTACTGATTCTTTCTCGCAAACCATCGAAAATAAGTTTTTCATGAGCGTCTTTTGATTTAGCGAACATTTGAGCAAATGCGTAACTTCCAACACCCATTACAACAGTAAATCCCACAAAAATAATTGTAGTGAATACGATATAGGTATTCGCAATAGATAGTGCATCCGACCCTTGAACGGCGAATGTTGACTTAATCCAACTTGCTACTAATGGAGCAATCATCCCGCCTAAGAATCCAACAAATAGAAAAACTACCGTATAGAAAAATTTCATAATTTCCTTTTTTAAACTTCTAAACAAAAATTCGCCCTTTGGCGAGTCTACACTCATGCAGCCCATCACCCATACAAAAACCTCTGAAACCCATTAAACACGTCGCTAATTTCAGAAACCTAGCCCATCTCGGCAATCAAAGAGTAACAATCCTTTGCCGCAACACATTCACCAAAACAGGACTGTAAGCCTGTAATTGCCCATCATCATCTGGTTTTTGAAGCCATTCGTTGATAAACATTTCAATCGTTTCACCATCCCACAAAAGAACGCTTTCCGTCGTATCGGGTGGCATGACTAAGGTTTTAATTTGTTGTTTGCGCTTTGCTATCAAAGATTGATTATTTAAATTCAAAACGTCAATCGCTTGTTTTGCTCTGTCCGTCAAACCTTCAACGTCACCAGAAAAATAAAACTTCAATTCCGTTTCACATTCGACCATCAACGGTGTTAATGGCAAAGGTTGAGAACCATGCGCGGCATCGCACTGTTTGGGCGTGATGCAAGATGCAACGATATTGCTGAAATCCAGTGTGCGATTTTTTGCTATATTTCGAGCTTCAACGTGTTCGTTCATGCTGTCACTTTCGCCGATTTTTTTACAGCAATATGCACACAATCCGAATTGTTCTTGGCGCGTTGCATCATTTATCGCGCCACGTTCAGCGTGTGACAAATCATCATACCGACCGCGTGGATTTTTACGTTTCCAACTCGTTAGTTCGGCAGGTTCGATACCTTTAGTTATTTTTCGCACGTTGAAATTCCAAACGTTTAATCAATAACTGCATTTTGTTGAGTTCTAAATTATCGACCGCGACTTTTTGCTGTAATTCAGCACAACGTAATTTTGCATTTTCTAAATCACCCGCTTGCAATGAATTAAGCACTACATCAAAATCGTCTTGTACTTCAACATTCCGAATGTCGGCGTGCATTTCCGATAACAGCACATCATTAACATCCATGCCGTACAGGTTATTTGATCTGGTAATTTCGCCATCATCTAACGCATAAACCAGCAAATTCGGCGTTTCACTAATCACAATCGGCGAATGCGTTGTTAGAATAAATTGGCAATTTGGAAAGGTTTTATTGAGGTTGCCAATCACAGAACGTTGCCATGTTGGGTGCAAGTGCATATCGATTTCATCAATCAACACAATGCCTTCACCTTCAAGCGGATTTTCTAATGCGGGATTCATCATGGCTAAACGCCGCGCAATATCGCCCACCAACGACATTAACGATTTTTCACCTTGTGAAAGTTGGGAAACATCTAACTTTTTACCGTTTTTATTCACCACCATTCTCAAACGCGGTTTGCGTTCAACGTGCAAATTATCAAAATCAGGCATGAAAATTTGAATGGCTTGGCGAACAGCTTCTAATTGTTTATCGGTAGGCATTCCAAGAGCGAGTTTTTTTTGAAAAAAGTCTGGCTTTGAAAATTGTGCTGTCAGTTCATCTGCTATGGATGCTTTAAATTCATTTTCAGCATCTTCTCTATCACGAAACCACTCAAAAAATCGTCTAAAATCCACGCCTTGTTGCAGCGCGTTGTCGTAACCATCAATTTGTTCAAAATTGTGGCGCGTTCTGATTTTTAACGGAATATCTACCACGACGCGATTCACGGGGTAGTAAACAATCAATGGCAGTGGCGCGTTTTCGCCGTTATCGGTTAATTGTTGTCTGAAAATTTCAGCCAGCTTGGTCACTTCCACTAAAACGCTTTCAAAACCTTTGTTTTTAGCATGACCTTTGCGTGTTTTGGCGATTATCCAACGATAAGCCGATGCTTCATTTTGCAATTCTAATTCAACCATTGCGCTCGATGAACCGTTTAAAATATCGTTGTCATCAATGCCATGCCCTGTGCCTTTTTCACGGTTGATTCGGGCGATTAACCAACTCAAATTTAAAACCACCGCATCTAAAATCGCCGTTTTTCCCGCACCGTTGTTACCAATGAAAACAGTTGTGTTGTTAGAGCCAAACGGAATTTCTAAATCAGCAAATCGGCGGTAATTTTTTAGGATTAGTCTGTTAATTCTCATTTTTCAATCACCAAATCACTGTAGCTCAGGATAAACTTTTTGCGCCCAACTCATCGCGCCATCTCTGGCTTGTTTCAAAGCAGGCACATCTTCAGCCGCATTCATTTTTTTCATGAATTGATGCGTTTTTGCCATATCTTTTGAAAAACGATAAGTGTTCGCATAACAAGCAACCGCTTTGCGTTCATCACCACTCAACGCAAACACATCACCCAAATTTGACCACGCCGCCGCTCTGTCTGGGAACATCATTAAAGCAGTAATCAAGGTTTGTTGAGCAGACTCTAAATTTTTCTGTTTTAAATACGCAAAGCCTAAGTTATTCACAATTTCAATATCGGAAGCATCTAAACGGTTGGCTTCAACAAACTTTACCACCGCGCCACTGAAATCTTGAGTGTTTAATAACGCCAGAGCTTGATCGTTGATTTTACGGGCGGCTTTTTTATTGCCTTTTTTAGGCTTGGGAGAAGATTCGATTTTGAGTTTTGCTTCTTGGATTTCAGATTCATGACCTACACCGCCATTATCCACTGCGTAATCAATCATCTGCATTACGGACGATTTTGCTGCCGACGTATCTTGAACAGCGGCGACTTTTTCATTTTTGACAGCTGGGATTTGTGCGCCCTGTTTTTCTTCATATTTTTTGCCATTGAAAACATAAAGGCTATTTTTTGCAGGTGATCCTTGATTACTTTCAAAATCATAGTTGTTCCCAGAGGCTTTCAACAGCAGATCAGGATATTCTTTTTTACTAGGAATTACTGATATTTCCCCAGTGTATTCGTATAAAACACCACCGTAATTAGCCCAGGAACCAGTAAAAATATCTCCAACATTCTGCCAACCGTCCTTGTTATAAACATATATGTTTTGAGATGTACTTCCAGCACGATTTCCAGAACAATCTTCAATATCAACCAAAAATGCAATTTTGTTTGATGATAATTTAAACGGTGATATTTTTTCGTGAATAACAGCACAACTACTTCCACTGTCACTTTGACCAATTTTTAATTGCTTAGACAAAATTTCCCACACACCATTTACTTCTTGATATGTTGTTGCACCGATAGTTTTTTCGCCATTTTCAAATGATTCATCAACTGATGCTTGTGTGAATATGACGTGTAATTCTTTGCCGCCATCTTTAAATGAATGTTCAAACAAAATTTTAGTGTGATTGGATTTTGCCAATTCTTTTAAAAATCGAGTACGAAATACGTTTAAATCATTGCTACTAAAAAATTCGTATTTGCCATCAATAAAACGATAAATTTCTTGCGTTTTACCTCCTGCAACATTAACAGCGAGAATTAAATCTGGATATTCATATTCAGTGTTTGTGTGAGCCTCTGAAATTTCGTTATCAAAAATACTCAAAAATGAATGCTCTTTTTCAATTTGCCATTTATCGCCTTTTTTCACAAATACAGTCGAACTCAATAAAACGTCCGTTGGATAACTGACTGAAGTTGAAGTCAGAACGATGTGCTTTGTATTACCATCTTGCGTGAAATCTTTTGATTCCAGTATTTTTACCGTTCCTGTTTTACCCGAAAATTTGTCGTAATCTTCTAAGCTGCTCGGTGGGTCGATATTTTCCCAAGATGCTGTTTTTGTATTTGCATCGTAGTTGCCATATAAAATTTCAAGTGCCTTACCATCATCAAAAGCCCCCGTAATCATTCGATTTTCTTCTGCTTTATCGCACGCCATTTTGACCAATGCCGTAACGTCTGCATTATCTTTATCTGCTGGCAGCGTTATCGTTTCAGCCGCAAACTTTTCTTGGCTTGTACCGTCTTGGCGATATTTCACGCCTTCCAACGTAAAAAAACGGTTATCACAATTCGTTTCGGCATTTTGAATCACATAACTGTCGGTCAAATCTCTGACCATGTTAAAACTTACCCAGCCGCTACGATTTCGTTTTACGGTGTTGGTATCGAGGTAAAATTTCGCCGCTTTTTTATCCGTGCCAACCGCTGTAAATCCTGCGAACTTATCTTCTTGTTTATCGCAAGCCGTTAGCATTAACGCCAACGGCATCGCTACCGCAAAAAATTTGAGTTTCATTTTTCTACCTGTCTGGTGTTTCGTTCGATGGCGAGCAGTACGAGAATCAAGCTAAACAACGCTATCAATGTCACCGCACCAAAAACAAAGGCGGCAAAATACGTTTGTTGTAATCGACGTTCAGCTTTGGCGGCACGTTCTTCATCCAATTTTTTAAACTTCAATTGCTTGTACTTGTTAATTGCGTCAACAAAAGGCAGTTTTAATTTATCGGATTCGGTGACAGTTGCCGCCATTTCGTCGATAAAATTCTGTTGAGCATCGAGCGGCAAAACCTCTAACCAATCGTTAAGCACTTTGATATTTTCAGGTTCGTTAAAATGCTTTTGTAAAACAAACGGCAATTTAACGGACGGCAGAAGATTTAAGTTTGTTGATGATGACGTGGAATAAGTTGATGTTGTATTTTCAACAACGGGCGGTTTTATTGCGTCGGTCACTTCAAAAGCAGTGACTTGGGTATTGATGCCTTTAGAAAAATCGACAAACAACATTCCGACAATACCAACACTGATTAAAATACTGAAAATAATCAGCATGGCAAACACGCGGGTTAAACCGAATAAAAACTTTTTTTCAAATTTGTCGATGACTTGCATATTATTTCGCCACTGTTGCATAAAGAGCGGCTAATTGAGAGATTTTCATAAAATCTGCTTCACCACCACTCGACATTTCAGATAAATAAATGCACAAATCGGGCGCAGTTACGTTTGGTTTTTTGAGTGCGTTGGCGATGGATTCGCACATTTTGGATTGTTCGGAAGTTGAAGCACTGCGCCACGCGCTGAGTTTGTCATCGAGTGACAACGCGAAAACGTTTGATGAGAAAATTGCTAAAAAGCAGATTGAGATTAGCTTTTTCATTTTGTCGCCTTCACGCAATTAAGATAAGCCTTGTCACGAAAATCTTCGATGCTTTTGGTTTTATAGTCGCTACCGCTAAATCTTGGTTTTTCGTAGGCGGAAATAACAACAGATTCCAATGCTTGATATTGTTTTGAGTTTGCTTTGTAAGAATTGCGAAGAGTTTTAATAAGCTCCGAGACAGCGGTGCCACTTTGTCTCGCAGACATTATTGTCTTTGCTAGGTCAGAATATTCTTCGCATGTCCAATGCTCATTTTCAACCGTTGAGTTTTGTGGCGATTGAACTAGCTCTCCATTTTTATAGGTTTCTTCATATTTTTTTCTACCATCTTCATTCCACACCGTTTTTACACCATCTTCTTTACCGTATTTAAAATGACTTTCTCCCTTTTTTTCTCCATTTTCATACCACCCAATATGTAAACCGTGGGGTTTTCCATTTTTATAACGGCTCTCAGCGAGTTTATTTCCACTCTCATACCACATAGTTTCAATACCATCTTTATTTCCATCTTTATAATTTTTTTCTATTTTTTTATGTCCGTTTTCAGTCCACCACGTTTCAACACCATGTTTTTTGCCATCCATATAATTTATTTCGGATTCCTTCTGACCATTTTTGTAAGATATTTGATAGCCTTTGCCAATAGAACCAGCTGAATAGTTAAAATCCTCAAATGATTTCTGTCCATTTGTCCAAGAAGTAAAACCCTGCATTTTGCCATTTTTATAAATGTACTGAGACTTTTCGGTATTTGAACACATTGAATTGATCTTTCCAGTGTACGGCACACTAGAGCCAGGTAAAAAAACAATCCAATTTTTATACTCAACCTCTATATTATCTTTACAAATACGGCTGCTACCTTGTTCACTTGCTCTTATTCCGTCTATAAATACGGTGTATTCCTTTTGGTTATTTGAATCATACGTTTCATATTTTCCTGAAAATGGTTTTGTGTCATTGGGTAAGTAAAATATGCCGTCTCTTTCTCTAATTACGTTAGTGACAATTTCTTTTTGATCTGTATTTTTCGGTGTTTGTTCATCTGCTTTTGGTTTTAGGATATTATTTCTGGCAGCCTCGGGTAATTTTGCACATTCGGTACCACCAGTAGCTTTTGCTTTGCACGAGTATGTCCATCCACAATCGAAATCACCGCGACAACTAAATGTATTCAAATTTCCTGTTGAACACCCACTAAGAATTATCAAAAACGTTAAAAATAGAAATTTGAAAAGGTTGTGCATTTTTATGGTCTCTTTTTGGTTTGATCAGATATTTTCATTCAAGAAAAAACCCGCCATTTTCACAGCGGGTTTCTTTCAACTCAAGCCGCACGCCGATTCATGGTGCGCTCTTGATATTCTTTAATGATTAACTCGTTTTCCTGTTCAGTATTTTCAAAAGTTCGGAGGGTTTCGTTTTTTTGACTTGACGACATTTGTCTAAATATCTTCAAAATCAATTCTTCTTCACGACTCAATTCGGTGTCTGGATGTCCCATTTCACCGTTGCCCATCGCCACTTTTTCACTCTCAATCTGTGAAATCATCTGCTGCGACACGCCGCTCAGTTTCTGCAATTCCGCTTTTTTGATACTGGATTCCGGCAACAACGCGGCTAATTCCGGCATGATTTCCGTTGGGTGAACTTTAAACACTTTCGCCAACCGCAAAACCGCATCAGTATTCAACGGCACCCGCGCCAACAAATACGCGCCAAACGCGGACTGATTACTCCATTCACATAACTGCGCTACTTTTTCCTGCGTCAATCCCAGTGCTTTCTTTTTCGCATTCCAAATTGTTTGCAAGCGTTCCGCCGCATTCACTTCAGACGGGGTTAATTCTCTACGTTTAGCCATTTTGTTTCTCTCAAATTGTAATTAAATGAGGTCGTGAACATTACTACTATTTTATCACGCCGTCTAACAGCATAGCTATTGCTTTTTATTAGTTGCAATGTTATTATTTGTTTCTGTAAACACTAGGGAAATCAACATGATGATAGAGAAAAGCACCGCTATTTTTTTGCGTAAATTTATCCACGATAATCACATCACACAAACCGCATTTGCCGCCAAAATCGGCGTTTCTCAGGGTTTAATTGGGCAATGGTTACGGGGTGAACGTCCGATTTCAGTCGCAAAGTCTCTCGACATTGAGCGCACGTTTAGAATAGACGCAGGGCTATTAAATAATGACGTGCAATTGGTCAGAAATTGCAAACGAATGAGAGTGGTCAAATGAGCTTTCAGGCGATGACGTGGGCGGTCGAACAGGAACTGCCTGCGATGCAAAAAATTGTCCTGTTGATGTTAGCGAATCGAACCAATCACGATACGGGCTTATGTTTCCCGTCGCATGACACGTTGGCGAAAGAGTGTGGGATGGATAAGCGTTCAGTGATTCGGCAAATTGAAAAGTTGGAAGTTGTCGAGCTATTAAGCGTGAGCCGTTCGACCAATAAACCTAACCGTTACACATTGAATTTGCATAGTGTCAGAAAGTCACCCAGTGACACTGTGTCACTGCTAGGGGTGTCAGAGAGTCCATTGGCTAGTGACACAAAGTCACCCGAACCAGTAATTAACCTTAAAAGAACCATTACTACTACTGACGCAGAAAAATTTTTAAATTTTGACGGATTAACGGCAGAGCAACAGGAATGTTATCAATGGGCAAAACAACACGACTACTGGAATTTTGCAGTTGAGAGCATCAACAAGTTCCGCCAGATTTACAGCAAACCAAAACGGGACGGTCTTAAATCACAATTCGACGCGCACAAAAAAGCCCTGCAAGACGGACTAGGTCAAACAGGGCTACACATTCAATCACAAAGAACACAGAAGAACTCTGGAGGCAATTATGCAACATCTACCAGCAAAAGCAACAAACACAGCGACTTTACCAAACCGGATTATTACGCAGGTATGTCTGACGATGGGAGTTTCTAACTCATGAACATTCACGATCCGATTTTAGAACGTCCGAACCATTGCGAAACCCACGGCGAATTTATCGCCAAATGTTTTATGAATAACCATTGGACAAATTGCCCGACGTGCGCCACTGAAAAACATGAACAAATGGCGCGGGACGCGGTAATCGCAGAAACAAGGGCGAAAACCGCCCGCTTAAACGCGAAAATCAATAATGCTGGCATACCGCAACGCTTTATTAGCAAAACTCTGTCAAGTTACGTCATCGACACAAACAACGACAAGCAACGTGCTATTTTTGCATTTTGCACCGACTACGCGCTGGACTTTGAAACGGTTAGAGGCACGGGCAAAAGTTTCATGTTGTTGGGTTCAGTCGGAACCGGTAAGACGCATTTATCCATCGGCATTGCGCTCGAAATTATCAAGCGTGGACACAGTGCGATATTTACCAGTGCGTCAAAAATGTTTCGCAACGTGAAAGAAACGTATCGCAACAACGGCAAGTCAGAAGGCGAAGTGTTAACGATTTACACCGAATGCGATTTGCTCATCATTGACGAAGTCGGCGTGCAACGTGGCACGGACTACGAGAAAGACATCATGTTTGACGTGATTAACGAGCGTTACGAAAACCTAAAGCCGACCATCATTCTGTCGAATTTGAGCGTAGACGAAACGAAAACACATTTAGGCGAACGAGTGTTTGATCGGTTGCGTGAGAACGGTGGCAAAGCCTTTTTGTTGAACTGGAATAGCTACCGAAGTATTGCTGAAGTATTGAACAACACGGAAGGACTTGAATCATGCAACTAATGAAAATCAGTGAAATCGCCAAATACATTGGCAAGCATCGAAACCAAGTGCGTTGGTTGCTAAAGAAAAACAAGATTGCGCCCATTGAAAAACGCACCAACATTTACGGCGGCATCACGAATTTTTACAACATTGAGAGCTTGAATCATGCAAACACTTGAACAAATCGACCTGCACATTGAAAACCTGCTGAATTCCAACACGAGCAGCGAATGGCTGAAATGGGCGTTACGCAGTGGGTTACAACGCGACCCAATCGGCATAGCGACTGATGCAGAGCAATTATTTGTGATATTGGCGCACCGACTGGAGGCGATTTTGTTGGAGAGCGGAACACCAGAACCCGTAATCGTTTAAACCGTTTTTCATGCGGTCGTGACGCATGGAATGGCGCGGCATCAAAACCGCGCTTTTTTGGCGAATTCTGCACAGAAAACACGCACCGTTACACAGCGAAATCGAAAACCAGCGGGGAAATCACCATGAAATTTATCCGAATTAACAGAGATAACCGCAACAAAAACAGCCAGCCAGAACTGAAAACCAAAACAAACTACGCGGGACGCACCATTGAAAACCAGATTATCAGCAAGAAAACGAATTTGCTTATCACCGGATCACATCACAGCGGTAAAACCCGTGCCATTACCCGATTGTTTGAACACGCGGAAGAAATTTGGTCGAACCAAATCAAACCGTATGCCTTCACCCGTGGCATCGTGGCAACCAATAAGCCAATGCTAACTTACGGCGAAGCGGTTGAAAACTGGGAATATCCACCCGCCGTGTTCATTTGTGGCAACGCACCATTGTCGAAATGGGTTGACCATGACGGCATCGAAAAATGGTGGAATGCTGAAAATCCCGAATCGCCATACTTGAAAATCCCCGCGTGGAAGAGGTGCGAAATCATTGCGAAATATCTACGCGCCACTCGCGCCGTGTTGTTTGTGGATGACGCGCACAAATTAACCGGTCGAAAGCTCATCATTGCCAAACAGTGCATCGACCGAGCGTTTCGTGTCGTCATTGCCGCCAGTGACGAAAACCGAATCAGCCCGTCCATTCGCAAACAGTTTTTAGAAACCAAACCGCAAATGATTCGGCTCACGTCCGACGTGGCTTATGACGCGACACACGTTTTGGCGTGGGTGTTTGTGTTGATTGCCATGTTAGCCGGTGCGCCAGAAGTTGCCGCCGCGATTGGCTTATTTGAAGTGATGAAAGGAGGTCGCCGTGCATCCAAACAAGATTAAGATTTTCTCCCCCTTTATGAAGGGGGCGGGGGGATTTGCTCTAATGCTATCGGTAGCGGTTCACGCAGAAGAAATTGTGCCACCGTACCAAATACCCACGTTCACAGGTGAATCGACCGACTGGCACAAACTAAAACCGGCGATCAATCCAGCGAAAACCATCGATGCCGATTTGATTGTTGAAACCATAAATCACTGTTATCCCGTGCCGCCGATGAACATTGAAATCAGTTTGAAAGCGGGGACGACTTACAAACCACCGACCACCGGCGCAATGGTTCAATCGCTCGATGCCAGTCAGTATTACGCCGGAATTATCGCCACGATGCCGTTGTATTCGGGCGTTGAAATCGACAAAGAACAAAAACTCGCCATTGACCGAAAACTAAAAACTGCCGAAGTTGTGGCGGTATTGCTGACAAATTTATCGGTGAAACGTCGTTCGGAGCGAATGTTAGGCTTGTATTTGTCGCTCGAAAAACGGTCACAAAAGCGCGTGGCAGATGGCATTGTGGCAGTCGATGAGCAAATTGCATTGCTTGAAAAGGTCGCCACCACGCAGGGCGAATTAGATGCGGCAAACGCGGCGATTGAAGGCTCACGCTTATCGTTAATTCACCAATGCAAAACCGATGATGTCGAACGTTTGAACAATTTTATTTTGAACGAAATTTATTAACTTTACGAGGCAACACCATGAAACTATTCGCATTACTTTTATTCATTTTCACCGCTAACATTCAAGCAAATGAAACTATCACCGGAACTGTCACGCGGGTTTCAGACGGTGACACACTAACGGTCAAAACGAAAACTAAAAACGTCACCGTTCGATTGGCACGAATCGACGCACCCGAAATTTCACACTTCGGCAGTCAAGCGCAACCCTATGGCAAAGAAGCGGGCGCGTATTTACGCGAAATTGTGAACGGTGAAACAGTGAACGTAGATGTTGAAGCCATCGACCGCTATGGGCGTAGTGTCGGCACGGTTTGGATGGGTAACGAAAACATCAATATGCTGATGGTTCAAGACGGTTACGCCTGGGTTTATCGTGAATTCTCAAAAGGCGGCGACGATTTGATGTTGCTCGAAAAAGATGCACGCCGTAGACGCATTGGCTTGTGGACACTCGATAATCCGATTTATCCCGCCGATTTTAGAAAATCGCAAAAATGAAATGGCAGAATCACATCATCATCGGCGGTGCCTTTGGTGCCGTCATCAATCCTGTAATCATTCCAGTGGCAATTCTAGGGTCAACGTCACCCGATTGGATAGAGTACATTCTCAAAATCTTCGGCGTGAAAGTGAAGCATCGCGGTGTCACGCACGTCGTTTTGTATTGGGTAGCGGCGATATTGTGCTTTTGGTTGATTGCTGATTACAAACACTTCGGACTTGGCTTTGCAATCGGTGGATTTAGTCACGTTATTGCGGATTCATTCACCATTGCAGGTGTGCCATTTTCACCAACTAGCGACGCACGCTTTCATTTATTCGGTGGGAAACTACGCACGGGAAACGCGGGGGAATATGTCGTTGCGGGTATCATTGCGATTCTATGCGCGACGTGGGGTTATTACTCACCGACAAGTTTCAAAAATGCGCCAACGGCTGAACAATCAGGATTCTTACCGTTCTTTTATGACTGGAAAAAGGAATATGACAACGGCATTGTTGATGGTTCTGAATGGCATGAAAACCGTTTGAAATTTTTATGATTTAACTGCGTTACCTTCGCAACTTCTCGCCTCGATTTATTCGGGGCTTTTTTTTATCAATTTGTAAATTTGTGACGGTCTTCGTGTCGCTTGAAGTGGGAACTTAAAGAAAAAATGAGTTCGCTCACGCTCAACCCGCGCGGTCACGGCTTTATTGGATAATTTGAACTCGCGCCCCGCTACGCTTTGCCGCTCGAACAATGGTCACGACTGATTTTAAAAACAACAACACCACCATCAACCCGCCTGCTCGTATTGCCCGCCAAGCGAATAAACGAACGGTAGCGTTACCAAACAGAAAAGGAAAGGCGGCTAACGCCGCCCGTTCTTCGCTCAATGGTTTCGTGCCGGTTGTTAATCGCCAGCGGCAACACTCGCAGGCGGTTAATGCCTCTCGTCACATTGGCAAACCTCGAGTGGAACATTTTTTCTAAATGTTAAACCCGCAGAAGATTCAAGCAAAAGAGCGTTGAATAGGTGAGTGAATGTTTGCTTTTGTGTTTTCGTCGGGCTTTCGGGTGTGCGCCTTCGCTTGGTCTGTGTGCCGTTTCGTTGTTGGGTTTCCGCGTTTTTTTGCGCTTTCAATTTAGTAGCGTTGCTGTTATAATATG
>SERZ01001234.1_pt1 | contig 14949 bp, 11 predicted proteins | sample 3171461 | NCBI WGS metagenome assembly SERZ01 (sample SAMN06051861, study PRJNA518727) | freshwater metagenome | biome: subpolar coniferous forest; feature: holomictic lake; material: water; isolation source: holomictic Lake 227, 6 m depth | place: Canada: near Kenora, Ontario | collected... | reverse complement strand
GCTCGATCCGAATTGATGGGTCTCTGACCGTGCAGACTTCGACTAACTGAATAAATGATGCGTGCTCCGCATCCTGGATGATGGAATGTCGAAGGCGGCCCATCAAGTAGTTAAGGCGATTCTTGAATCCGGTCATCTTTAAGGTTAGGAATGGTATCATTGATTCTCCTGACCCATTCATCTGAAAAATACCCTATGATAAAGCTGCCATGTTTGTCAAACGAATTAACGCATTTCCAATGGGTGACAATAGGCGCAGTAACTCATACGCTTTGGATGCGTCATATCGGAAGGAGGCCACTACTATTCAATCGTCCGTATTTACTGTCCGGCTGTGAAGATAATAATCAAACGGGTACCTGGCGATCGTCAATTCAAAACGCTATATCCCCTGCCTCTCATACAGTTCTTGATAATTTCCATTTGTGATTGTGCAGCGGCAGAACCACCAGCGACAGCACCATGCAAACCTCCGATTGCAGCACCGAAGCCTGCAAGTTCTCCGGGATCAACGTTGAACGCTATCCCGACTATCAATCCAGCCAAAGCGCCTAATCCAGCTCCGGCGCCCGCACCGGCTGCTACGGTTGCGCCGGTGGATACCTGTTCTGCATATTTCTGACATTCATGTAAATCAAGGTCATATTGCCATTTAACTACTCCTCTCATATCAACAATAGGTCGATATGCAGCACACCCATAAAAAAAACACATTGAAAAGATAATCGCTAAAGCAATATACTTCTTCATTTGCACCCCCCGTTAAATTATATCATCTTTATCCTCCAATTTTGAAAAATCAATGTCCAATGCATCTGGCCCACATACCCAATCTGTTCGCAATGGTCGCAATCACTTCTATTCAGGTCTGCTGTTTGATTCATAAGAAAACCTAATGCAACGCCCCCCACCAAACCTGGCGCCGAATCGCAGCATAATGGCGGTAAGGTGGAGCGCCTTGTTATGTGATTTTTATTACAATTACGCCTTTAACGTGAGACTTTAACCATTTTGTCTCTCAGAGATAGTGGAACGTCTTGTAAAAGGACAATTCCTGTCTTATTAGGATATATTAGCGCACCTTGCTTTGATGCTTCTAAAGTCACATTGATTTCATTTGTATCAAGAGTCCACATAGCTCCTGTTGCAGGATCAACAATGAACCAACCAATTAAACCGCCAAAAATGAAATTGCCGCCTATATACCAACCACTTGCTGTTGTATCTACAGTAACAGAATGCTCCGCATAACCTTCTTTTGAGATTATTACAGTGTATTTTTTACCACTGAAATAACCTTTCTTCTTCTCTAAAGATAAAATCGTTGGTGTTTTACCTTCAAAAATTTTGGCGTTGGTTTCATCAGTAATAACAACAATTGCTTGATCAGGAGTACTGAGAACATTCAAAGTTTCAGGACTGCTTTTACCCACAAGCGTCGCACAACTAAAGAGTACAGTCGAAGCGAGTAAAATTATCATTACTTTCAACATCTTGTTTTTCATATTTGTCTCCTATTTTTTCTAATAGTTGAAAGAAAATGGTAATTTACTCCTGTATCTATACCTCCGAATAAAGAAGCAATCACATATAAAGACCACCACCTTTTACTCATTGCTCTGTCCAATTTGACCTCCTTTTCTGCCCACAATTTGACACATAACATGAACATCTGCGGTATCACTCCCTCTCCCGACATCCCCCCCGCTGGTGCCCCATTCGCGACCTCATTCGACGAATAATAAACCATACCGTCGAACGAAGAAAGGGCAGCAACGTTGCTGATTTATCGCTTCTTCAATTCAGAGAATGCTGTTTTCATGGGTTTTTCAAAAAAAATGGAGAGGATTACCTTCAATGCAACTGAGGACGGTGCAGGCTGTTTTATTGAGATCAATCAACTTTTTGAGATGTTACATTTTTATCTTTTAAATGTATTTTTTCGGGGCTAAAATTGCTGGTTTAAGATCATTCTAAATATCGGTTTTCACTATTTCTCTTTACATTTCATTTGGTTGGTTTGATTCTTCTTCTTCTTGCCCATTTACGCTCATTTCGGCACCCTCCCCTTTACAATCTGCTTGTACCAGTCAGGTTTGTCCTTCTCTGTGACGTGAAGGACGTAGTGATTAACGATGTTCCGTATCTTATTCTGGCAAAATAGGCATACGTACGTCTTACCGTCAAACGGATCGTTTGAATCTTGTTTCGGATCACACATGAAACATCCATGCGCCGATTCCGTGTAAATATCGTCAATTTCATCCGCAAATCTGAAATTGTCGTCATTGTCGAGAATATCCATCTCGACTTTAATCAATCCCTTGTTTATTCTGACTTCGCACAGAAGGTATGTTGTGATGAAGTCCCAAATCTCCCGCTGATCTTCCGGCGAAAGATTCCTGAAAGTCCTCATGCCTTTTTCGAACCATTCTGCTGGTAACTTTGCTTTCATTGTTCTGGAAAAATCTATGATGTTCACGTCTTTGTTTGTCATTTGGTTCTGTTCCTTTTTGATATTTTTATATTGTTGGTTCTAATGTCGCAATCCCTTCTATTCAGGTCTGCTGTTTGATTCTGCAGCTCAATCTTCCAGAACTGTACGCCGCCACAGACACGTCGCAATCCCTTCTATTCAGGTCTGCTGTTTGATTCAAAGATAGCTACGTCTCTCAAGATTGTAATCTCAGAAGTCGCAATCCCTTCTATTCAGGTCTGCTGTTTGATTCTATTGGAGGTATTGCAAATGAAAACACAGCACGAGCGGAATGGTCGCAATCCCTTCTATTCAGGTCTGCTGTTTGATTCGCCATAGTTGCTAATTGCGATGGAATGGTGGCCTTTTGGTCGCAATCCCTTCTATTCAGGTCTGCTGTTTGATTCATTCGAGCACGTAAACATTATTGATATTAGTGATATTATGTCGCAATCCCTTCTATTCAGGTCTGCTGTTTGATTCCGTGTCACCGCCACCAGTACCGCTACCACGTTGTGAGTCGCAATCCCTTCTATTCAGGTCTGCTGTTTGATTCGAAAAATCACTGATTACCGTGAAAAGATTATTTAAGGTCGCAATCCCTTCTATTCAGGTCTGCTGTTTGATTCCAATCAACACTAATTTTCAATCTTTATGGATGGATGAGTCGCAATCCCTTCTATTCAGGTCTGCTGTTTGATTCACTGGATATCGCAATATAGATACAGGTAAGATTGTTTGAGTCGCAATCCCTTCTATTCAGGTCTGCTGTTTGATTCAAAGTATATATTCCGCTGTTACCAGCAAGTTTGAACAGTCGCAATCCCTTCTATTCAGGTCTGCTGTTTGATTCCAATAGCGTTGATCACTGAAAAAATCACCGATGCAGAGTCGCAATCCCTTCTATTCAGGTCTGCTGTTTGATTCCCAGGTATCCAGTGGATTTTTAGCAAGGCAAATCATATGTCGCAATCCCTTCTATTCAGGTCTGCTGTTTGATTCAATGATAATGTCTGATATCGAAATCTATTAAAACGTCGCAATCCCTTCTATTCAGGTCTGCTGTTTGATTCCGACTTCCTATCACAACAATCCGAGTGGGATTGAGTCGCAATCCCTTCTATTCAGGTCTGCTGTTTGATTCACCCACCGACGATATCAAGGCAAAGATTGACGACCTTGAGTCGCAATCCCTTCTATTCAGGTCTGCTGTTTGATTCTATTATGGAAAAAGACTGGGCACAAAACCTAATCGAAGAAAGTCGCAATCCCTTCTATTCAGGTCTGCTGTTTGATTCGTCGGATTTAGCTGATGAAGATGATGACATACGCATCTGGTTGTCGCAATCCCTTCTATTCAGGTCTGCTGTTTGATTCCCCTTACATTATAAATACTTGATATTGTTAACTTATTTTTGCTGAAAACGGTGATGTCACACCTTGCCAATCTTGACTTTGGAAATCGAAAATACATTAAGAATATTCCTTATTAAATCGGTATGTTACAAAACGAGCATCATATTTCGGCTTATCTAATAATAACAATGGGTTGTGCTGTTACGGGAAATATATCAAAAGATACCCGCATTACAGCCTTTTTCTCCCTTCTATCTTGGCCTTGTGGCCTTTCCGTTCAAACGCCAGAACAGAAATACGGGTTGGGCCAATGGAAATATCCTACACAAACCAGAAATCTTCATCGGTGTAAATGCTGCCTGTTCCAGATACATGAATACGGTCAACGCATTTTCCACACAGGAAATAATATCTCACACTATCTTCGGTTTGATCAATATTTTTTTCGATCTGAGCTTTCATTTTTAAAAATAACCGTTCATCTATATGGCATTCAAAAACACTTTTTTGAACCCTTCGGCCATAACTGGTTAATGTCTTCGCCACACGGTTTCTCTTTCGGTCGTCCACAATGTCGTATGATACCAGGATGAACATTCCGGGTCACCTTACAGTAAACGATTCATACGGGGATTCGCCTTTGAGATGTCTAACCAGCAAACGCACCTGCTCCAGAAAAACATCCCGATAGCTCAACTGTTTCCCGGTTGGGGTGTATAACACTTTTTGTTGAAAACGGCCCTCAAGCTGACCAATAAATTTTTTCATCCCTTCATGGGTAAAAAGAATGGGATAATCCTTGTGGCTTTCCTCCTCTTCTGCAAAGCCGAATGCTGCAGGCTCCCGTTCAGAAGGCCGATAAAAATCAGTGGGCCGGATAATACGCTTGTTGATTACCATCAATACCAGAGAATCCACAATGACCGGTCGAAATTCCTCCATTAAATCAAGAACCAGCGATGGTCTGCCATAATCAACTCCATGCAGACAACCCAGATACGGGTCCAGTCCGGCGACATTCACCTGAGTTTCAATGGCATTTGCCAATAGCGTATATCCCAAACTCAGCAGAACGTTTACCGGGTCTTTGGGAGGTCGGCGGTTTCTGCCGTCAAAAACCATATCATCAGTCCGGATCAACTTACCGAATACGCCGAAATATGCCGCTGCAGCCTGTCCTTCCATGCCCATCAGCGTATCCACAGCGTTAGCGGTTTCAGACATTCGGGCCATCATTCTCATGCGATTCAAGGCACTGGTAATATCATCGCGCATCAATTCCCGGTTGGCCCGACGTAGTAGAACCCGGCAGTTGGCAATCTTGCCCTGAACATAACGCCTGGATAGTGCAAGTCTGAATTCCATATCCCCAAACCGATCGAATTGAACCCTTCGCAGTTCAATATTCTTGCCGAATTGTGAAACTAGCCTGCCACGGTATTTTCCATAAAACGACATGAACACAGTGTCGATTCCCTGCTGCAACAAAAAGGCGATAGCGCCGGGAGTGATGGAAACGTTGCCCATCACCACCACTTGATCCACCTGGAAAGCATGTAGCCAGTGAATAATCTGACCAGCTTTTTGAATCACCAATCGTTGACCGCGCTTGGTCAAGGTGGCGCCCTGATCAGCGATATACAGAATGTGCGACATCCGTCAATTCCCGGTATGATCGATTTGCGGGAGTTCAGTCCGGGCAGGCGCATCTCCCAGCTCCAGCGTGAACGACATTCGTCCGTTCCCGGATTCAACCCGCTTTAATGTTCCCATTGCCGTATTCATGCTTTCGACACCGGCATTTTCGAATATCGCCTGAAGCTCCTTTTCACAGTTGGACAACATAATGGTTATTTCCCTTGATTGTTGCCGAAGCCGCAAATACTCCTGAAGCAGACGCTGAAATTGAATCGCGTCAATGCTCAATGATGGCGCAGTTGTCAGCCGGTTGGCAGGCATGGAACGGACATGAATCAATGGGTTGGGATAGGTATTGACTAAAGGATCAAATCGACAGTTGCAGTTTACACCTGATGTAATCTGAGGTACACGCAGCCGAATTTTGGGGCAACTGACCGGGTTTCCCCGTAGCCTGGATTTCATAAACATGGATTGATCCGGATTCAGACATCTCTGAAACAGCGTATTGACTGCTTCGGGGCCATGCTGCAAATGCCCGATGCTGTGGATAATAACCTGCGCCGCATCATTGGATACTGTTCCATCCCGATAAATCCCATCAGCAATGGCGTGAATCACAGGACATTTCATCAACAGAACCTGCATCTCGATATCTGCGTCAATGGAATAAACTGGCTGTGGAGACAGCGCTTGAACATGGCGGATATCCGGGTTGATCTGTTCCTCCCAAGGTGGTGGCGAATCCTCTATGGGCATTGACTCCGGCACAGACAATGATTTGGCCGGTGATGACCATTTCTGAATCAGTCCATATATGATGCGCCGGGAAGGTTTTTGAACAGAGTCCAGAAATTCCAGTTGACCGCGTATCTGTTCACCATCCGGCCCGATAAAACGGCCGCGGCGACCGGTTTTGCGATGAAAACCCAGCGGTAGTTTGATCAGATTGCCCAGACTGCCTGTTGGCACACGGCTTTGCTTGGGAAACAGCTCAACCGAGGTGTCCATTCCAGGGTGTCCGAGATGGCTCAGCATCAATTCCCCGAACTTTCGAGCCACACCTGCAGGAACTGGTGTTTCCAGAAATATCCAGCAATGCCTGCCTTTGAACCCTGAATCCTCCAGATACATGGGAACATCAGCGGATGCGGCCAAATCCAGCAACCGACAGGCGTGGCGGTGTACCTGTTCCATTGCCTTTTTCCAGAGACTTTCCCGGGTGATAGTTTTATTGACGATCACTTTGGGCATGTCCAGATCAAAGGCAATAAAATTAACGGTATTATCCAGCCGCACCGGATACATTCCGGCAGTAAGATTGCCCAGTATATGGTTTTCCGCCACTTTGATGGTAAACGGCTCGTGAACAGGAGTGTATCCGGTCTCTCCCGTCGGACTGGCCCACTGCCGCGCATAAACGCCTTCTCTTCCGGAAAACAGCGTGGTAAAAGCAATCAGATGATGCTGGGAGGGAATTAATTGGTCGCCGGCTTCTGCAGGAGTTTCTGGTGGTTCAGTTTGGCATACAAAATCAAGCCCGCGAATCAACCCGCGAAATGAATCGTCCTTGGTACGTTCAAGTGCGCTTTGATAAAGCTTTAACGCCTTTTCATAAGCACCCATTTCTTCGATGATGCTTCCCAATGCCTTGTAATTCGCAGAAACGTCCGGCTGACGCTTGATCAGAGAAACCCAGCAGTGTACAGCTTTTTCCGACTGACCCTGATCCTGATACACTGCGGCCAGCCTGCGATAAGGTTCTGGATTTTCCGGTGCATCCCGGATGGCCAAATGGAGTTCCATCGCAACATCCTCTGGTGAATTCAGACTTTCCAGCAAATTAGCCCACTCCAGATGAAGAGACGCATCCACAATCGCCTTGGCATCCCGTTGACGGGCCACGGATAAAGCTTGATCGAAATTTCCTTCTTTGACCAAGGCATTTACCTTCTGCAAAAGTAAATCGGACGGGGTGGTCATAGTATTCAAGCCTCCTTTGACATCTTGCAAACAGGGGAATTCTGCTACCAGTTAAGATCGGTTGGAAATTCAATCAGTGGTTCGGACAGGAAGCAGTCTGTTACCAATTTTGTGAATGATTCCGCCGTTTCAAGCTCAATAGCCTGAAACCCGTGGGCCAAAATGGAATTGTTTCGTGCAAATAACAGTTTTTCGAACTTTTCATGGTTTTCCTGAAACAGAATACCCTGGCTGTGACCGACTTCGTGCAGTACCCGAAATGTGGCATACAGGGGGATCTGGAGAAAGTCCGGCTTTCCCGGATGAGAATATTGCTGCGCATAATCATCTTGAAGGCCAGCCGGAATGACTTTAAGGGGAACCTGTCCGGTTTCGCATTTGAACTTTTCCTGAAATGCGATCTGACCCGCCATTTCCAGCGCACGATACAACCTGGCCGTAGCATCATCATGTTTTCCCTGACGAATCCGTCGGCTGGCATTGGATACCAGATCCAGCAGCATCAGAGAATGCGCCATTTTAAAGTTTCGGGTTACAGATTGCATCTTACTGAGGACGGCATGATTTTCACGGGTCTTTTCAATAAAAGGTAACAGGGTTTCTGTGGCTCCCATCCTGCAGCAAGGGTCTAAAAGCTTAAGCCCCTGAGATAGTTTCTGTACTGCATCGCCATGTCGGAATGCATCCCATGCCTGATATGCCTGAAGAACCAGGGTCAGTCCGGAGCAAATCTCCCGATCGGTGGAACTCAGGCTTAATGCAATAGTCTGCATCACGGCAACCGCCGCATCATATTGATAAGTGGATACAAACAGGGCCACCCGTTTTTTTTCCTCAACGGCGAAAATCCGCCAGGGGCTGACACCCTGATGGACAATCTCTTCGCCAGTGACAACTACGCCCAGGCCGTTTTTAGTCCGTGATCTTCCTCCGATATAGGAAAAAGCACTACCGTTACCAATAGTGGCCAAAGCCAGCGCGGCTGTCATGGTTTTGGTTCCGCCAGTGTAATCCACCAGAACCTGATCTGGTGGAATTCCCCATTCCGTCATTCGGGCTGCGCAGGCCCTGGCTCTGGCATAACAGAGTACAAGATCATCGGTGTCGTCTGTAATAATCTTATAATCCGTAAAAGACACATCCGCCTGTCTGGTCTTCTCCTTGATGGCGCCGATCAGGTCCACACTTTGATGCGAAACAAAAAAACAGACATAAGCCGGCCGGTGGGTCAAAAGTGTGGTGATGATGGGTTCGGGAGTGCCGCCGACTGAGATGATCATGCCTTTCATTGTGGTTTGTTTCCTTGTTATTTGATGTTGACGATAAGATATCTGTTTCCCGTTGCCTCAACTTCAACATCAGCATTGACAGATTTTTTTTGTTCAAACAGTTTTTTATGTAATGCTTCCGGAACGAGCTCTTTTCCTTTGACAATGGCTTTTTTCCCTTCAAACACCGCTGTCAGTGTATTGTTGCCCGGCGACCACGTCAGCGAGGCAGTTGGCCAATGTTGCCCGATTGCAATGACTGTGGGAGCTTGGACACAAACCTTATCGGGAACGTCAGCAGAAAAAATAGCGCCGGTTGTAGTGACTTCATCCGGCCAGGTGATGGGTTCATCTCTGTATTTTTCGTACTCGGATTCTGGCATTTCTATCATCTCCGCCCACCCGAAAGGAGTGAGGTTGATGGATGGTTGGCCACTTTTGTTCTCTGAAGCCAGCCAGAATGTGGTGGCATGATCCAGCCTTTTTTTCAAATTCATGATCCAAATGCTACGATGGCCCTTGATTGTGACGCTCTCCGCCCCCGAATGCCTTCCCAGCCGAAGCGGGATTGCATCCGAATCACCCGAATTGTGTAAGGAGCATCCTGCATTCGACAGCTCCAAATTTTCGCGCGTTTTCTCGGAACCATAAAACATCCTTGCGCCATCCTTGATCTCTTTCATCTTAATGGGTTTTTTGATTCCTGAACCAATGGCGTCTTCAACCGAGATTGTGCCCCAGAACAGCGATCCCGGCATGATGGTTTCCATAATCTGATAGATGCTGGATTCATCACTCGGCTTCTTTTTTTTATCAACAGCATAGATCACTTTTCGGCGAATAATGCCCGCCGGCATAAAATCGGATACCTTGACCAGCCGGAATGGGTCTTCATTAATCTCCCGATAGTTTAACAGCTTGTTTTCAAGCTTTACCGAAGCGTTCCTGTCATTTTGTTCTCTTTGATCAAGTTTGACGGGTGTGTTCTGCTGCCTGAGATTCAGCAGCGCTGTTCTCAGTGAACCTTTGACCGATGATCCAGGCAGAAAGGGTGTTTCAGCGCCGGACAGAAACGCCGTCCGATCAATGGCGAATTTGTTCAGTTCCTTTTGGTTCCTTTTGAGCTCAACTGGCGTAATCGACAATATTTTTTTGTAATGATCCAGAAATCCGCTGCACAGATCCACCCGGCTGCCTTTGGCCGGTTTGTTTCTGAAAAATTTATATAGCTCCAAAATGGATGCGATATCACCTCTTTCACAGATGGTTTTGAGTTTCTCTTTTTCAATCGGCGGCAGGCTTGCGATAAATTGAAACGGATCGAACACCACCAACTGCTTCTGCGCCTCATCCACCACAAAACTCATGGGTTCATAGACTTCACCACATCCGATATGAACGGGCGAAAGGATTTTAATCAAACAATGGAATATCTCTTTCATGTGTAGCCTCCAGTCGGAAGGGGATCAATGGCGCATAACCCTGGCATACAGCGCCGGGCTGAACTTTCGATGTCCCGGTCACTGCTCTTCCCATGTATGGCAGGGTTATCCCCTTAGGGTCAGATGGTTGAAAAACAGCGCCGTCATCTGCCATGATAACCGGGTTTTTAAACGGATTCCGGGATGCTGCCAGGTAATCTCCATGCCGACCAAACCGGACAAAAGGGTTAAACCAGGCTTTACTAAATGAGCCGGCATCCGGGACACACGGACCCAGCAAATAACACGCATTGGCGCCAGAGACTTCCGGAAGGCTGATTTCATCACACTCGGCCAGCTCGAAACGGCCCAGTCCGGTCGAGGCATCCCTGCCAAAGCCCCATGCCCCGATCCGTTTCATGGCAAGACTGATACGGTCAAGGTCGGTTGCCTCTTCATCGGCAAGGACAAACACCGCCAGCTCAGTTTCCGGCAGATAGTGGCTACTGGTTTTCATATATGGCGCAAACATGCCGGTTCCTGTTGTCTGGGTCAGACGGTTGATGCTGTTATGTGGCTGAGAAAACTTGACTTCAAAATCGATATTTTCCTGTCTCAGCATTTGTCGGCGGCTTTCTTCCGTCAGTAACTTCAGACATTTTGCTTTAAGATGCTTATCCGTCCACAATTGGACAGTGTTGATATCCAGATCAAGACTGTTTTGCAATACAAGCCACCTGGCTTTTTTGAGCGTCTTGTGTTTGTCGATTCTTTCCGCCTTGTCTTGACACGGCTTTGGAAAGAACCAGTTGAAGGGCAGTTCTGGCCGTTTAAGTGCGTACAAGGTTGTCTGACCATCAACTATTCTGGGAATGGCCGATGAAAACACCGCAAACGGGCGACTGGCATACAATTCCAGCCAATGTGCGAAACCGCCATTTAGGAGAGTGTCATCATAAGCCGCCTGCCAGCAGAAATGCCCAAATAAGGTGTCGCCTTTCATCGGCGTGCCAAATCCGGTGACCGGTTTGATAATTATTTCATAAAGCTTCACGGCTGCCTCCTGTTCTATGCAGGAAAGGGTTTGGTTTCATCATATTTCTTTCGAAGTGTTTCATCGGCAAATAAAAAATGAATCCGGCCATATCCCCGGCTGCCGCTTCCTCCCAAGGCATCCAGTTCCAGCAGCTTCATGCCTTCCATCAAGAGATTCAACAGATTTTCATCTCCGGCATCCAACTGTTTCAAGGTGATGGTAAACTGAAACTCCGCCCCTGCCGGAACCCGTTCGGTAAATCGGGGATGTTCGCCTACGCCTTTGATGCGATCAATACGAACCTCTGACTTTACTTCGGTAAGCGGCCAGTTGGCCTTACGCGCTCTGACTGCCCAGTCCGAATCCAGCGGACAGTCTGAAAATGATGCACGGGTGGGACCTATGCCTGAATTCTCTTCGGAATCCGCCCCGCTGACGCCAAAAAGCCGGAGAATTTGTTTGCATTCCTTTTTCTGCGGCCCATCCGAAAGATGGTTCATGTCTTTGGTGGACAGCGGCGCGCCTTTGGTGTTCAGCATCAGGCCAGACCGAAGTTCCAGAAGAGAGCGAATCTTACCCTTCAGGGATGATCCCGGAATATATGGTTCCTGGGTGTGGGGATGCTTGATTATCGGGTTATCAACACCGCCAATGTGCATTTCCGTATCACCAGCGCCAATCTGGAGACCGCTTTTCAAAATAATCCGGCCTGTGATTTCGGTAATCTTTTCAAGTTTCATTTTTTCAGTACCCTCCTTTCATTTTTTCGGTTCGTACTGTGTGTAAAAACCTATAACAGCTTCAAAAAAAGATGAGAAAACCCTTAAATCATTGATCGTTTGCGTCTGCGAAACAGACTCCTTGATAAAAGTCAAAAAACTGTCAGATATTAATCCCCTTCCACGCGCATACGCGGCTTTGGCAGTCAGCATGTGTACCATGGGCAAAACAGTCGTCCATTCTGAATTCCTTTCCCTGGCGACATTTTCCAGCAGAACGGTTCCAAATTCTGGTCTCCTTTCCATAGAGGCATTTTCCAGACGAATCACTTCATCATAGAATTTTCGCAATTGGGTTCGCTTATTCAGTTTCTGGCGGCTTTCTTCATTTTCCTTTGCCAGTTTTTGAGCCAGTTCATCCGCTGTTTTTGAAAATAGCAGCGGATCGATTTCTCCTTTTTCCCGATTTTTCCAAAAAACGACGTTCATGTCGCCCTCCTTATCGTTTGTTATATAAAAGTTCCCACAGCGGGATTTTAAATGCAGCTCCCAAATCAATGAGCCATTCTCCCATCATGGCATGTATAACTTTTGCCATTTCTGATGAGGATGCAGCATTCTTTTGGCCTGATGATAAATTCCGCCCTACATTTCTGCCGATGGTATAGGCCAGCATAGCCCGCCATCGGGTGCAATCCATGTCCTCTATATGAATGATCTGATTTTCGACAACCCGTTTTTCCATGCCCGCATCTTTCAAAAGCTGATTCATCCGATACAGCATTGCAGAATTGATCCAGCCCTCCTGAAGCCACTGCTCCAGTTGTTGCCTGATTTTGAACAGTTCATCCATTTTGGACCATTTGACAGTTTCACCAAACAGCGTCAAACGGTTTTTCCCCTCCGGGTACTTGGCTGCGCTCAGGCTTTCCTCCGCCTGCTCCACCATATAGGCAACCGGTGTATTGGGTTTATGAACCGTAATGCCGGCAGAGAAATGAACTTCCGGGTTGTGACAGACATATTGGGCAAAGCTTTTGTTCAGAACCTTTGACAGTTCAATGATGCGGTTCCAGGGGCCGATCAAAAACAGATCATCTCCGCCGGCGAACACGGTATAAACATTTTCAAATTCGAAACTCGATCTCAAAAGATCCGGCAGATAAACGGCAAAAAATGCATTGAGCTGACGGCTAAGCGTACTCAGACGGCTTATGGTAATGCGCTCCGAACTTAGACCGCAAGACATGAGCTTACCCAGATTATCCACATCGGCCTTCAACACCCCAAGAGCGGCAATACCCTGAAATCCTTCTTTATCCAATTTGGAATTCAGCGCCATGCAGGCAATATGTTCAAAGGTTCGGGGGACCCCCGCCTGAATCTGGTTAATCAGTTCCTCATAATGCCGGTCTGTTTTTTTTCCGTGTAAATACCGATCTTCCTTTGAATCATCCGCCGTATAGACTGGCACATATCCATTTAGAAACCGCGTGGTGATATCGCTGGTGGGTTCATTTTCGCGGCGAAGGGAAATATCAAAAAATTTATAAACCTGGCCTTTCGCCGCCTGGTCCGACAGTCCGCCATCTAAAAAAGCCACCTGATAGGTGTCAAAGATGGGCCGAAGCAGTTTTTTTTCAGCACCCTTGATCTTGATATCAATGGATGTGATCGCCACTCGGCTTTTTCGAACCAGGTTCATACCCAGAAATATATGATCCCGGCAAATGTCGCAAGCAAACTCCTTGTCATCCAGCATATCAGAGGATTCTGGCGCTGATGGCCTGCGTCCGCAGAAAGGGCAGATGGGTGAGGGAAGATCGTTTCGAAATGTATCCAGATAGCCTTCTACTGTACCGCCGAATCGATTCAGGTCGATTTTCTGATGTTTTTTCTCCGCCATGATGTCTGCAAGCCGTGTCCGCAAATCACTGTAGTTTCCACTTTCAAAATCCGTGGGGTAAGCTTCTATACAACCTATTCCCATGGTGGTTTCACCGTATGATGTCTTCATCAACCAATCGTTGACGTATCTTTCTACATAACAAACAGCATCCCGAGAAGATTCCGTGTTGGGCGCAATGATCTCAAATTTTCCGGCGGCATTAAACACAACACAGACAGACGGAATACCGATTCGCCTGCAAAGCATATCTGCTGCAAGCTCGGAAAAAAGGGATACGGCAAACGATCTGCCCCTAAGGATTTTGGCCCGATGGCTACCAGTCTCGCCACTTCCGGTGAAAATAAAATTCTGGATGCCGTAAAAATCGCCGCTAATAACCAGAATTTTTTTAACATCATCTTTCCGAATCTTGGCCACGGTCATAGTGTTTGTCTCGTGATGATAGCCATAAAGCGCGGCGGCGATCGCCGAGGTGGTTTTCAGATGGTCATACAGTGAGATGTCTGGAACCACCTTGCCGGCTCGTGCTGATGGCACTGCTCCGCAGCAGAGCATGACCAGACTTTCAAAGTGCTCAAACCAAAGCTCAATGCTTTCATTTTTATGTTTCAGGCGACCTATCCCTTCAATAAACTGAGTGAACAGGGAGTCATACTCGGATTCGGCGGAATCGCCTGCCGGATAATCGGCTTTTTTTATGGGGAATAAACTTTCCGGCCCCTGAACCTTCAGAGGATAACAATATTCATGGGACTCACTTCCTTTGCTCGTGTCTGTTACTTCTTTTGAAAGCCGTTCAAAAATCGAAACTAATCGGGTTTTCTGATAATCCCGGGGACGGACTCCGGCATTGTGATTGTCATAATTGACCCGGTCCATGCCGCTGCTGATTCGGTCGGCATCGGTGATGATCCATTGCATGGGGGTTTCTGGCTTGTGGTGTCCAGCAGCCAGGCTGATCATGGAATCTCCATCCCCCCACCCCGGCTGATTGAATTCCTTTGGCAGCAAATCGCTAAACTTTTCAATAAAGGCGCATGTGTAAACAGCATGGGTGTGGGAATAGCGCCCGTTCCATACGGGTAGATACACATTGCTGTGGTTGTCCAGATAATCCTGTGAGACCTGCAAAATGTTCTTATT
>SERZ01001233.1_pt1 | contig 14958 bp, 12 predicted proteins | sample 3171461 | NCBI WGS metagenome assembly SERZ01 (sample SAMN06051861, study PRJNA518727) | freshwater metagenome | biome: subpolar coniferous forest; feature: holomictic lake; material: water; isolation source: holomictic Lake 227, 6 m depth | place: Canada: near Kenora, Ontario | collected... | reverse complement strand
CCAAAGAGCGTCCCGATGCGATTTTGCCCACCATGGGTGGCCAAACTGCGTTGAATTGCGCCCTTGATTTGTGGCACAACGGCGTGTTGGAGAAATACAAGGTCGAGCTCATTGGCGCCAGCCCCGAGGCCATCGACAAGGCCGAAGACCGCCTCAAGTTCAAAGACGCCATGACCAAAATTGGTCTGGGTTCCGCCCGCTCCGGCATTGCGCACACCATGGAAGAAGCCTGGACCGTGCAAAAGACGCTGGGTTTCCCCACCGTTATTCGCCCCAGTTTCACGCTCGGCGGCACTGGTGGCGGCATTGCCTACAACTCGGAAGAGTTTGAGGTGATCTGCAAGCGCGGTCTGGAAGCCTCGCCCACCAACGAGTTGCTGATTGAAGAGTCGCTCCTGGGGTGGAAAGAGTACGAGATGGAAGTGGTGCGCGACACCGCCGACAACTGCATCATCGTTTGTTCGATTGAAAACTTGGACCCGATGGGCGTTCACACCGGCGACTCCATCACCGTGGCCCCGGCGCAAACCCTGACCGACAAGGAATACCAGATTCTGCGCGATGCGTCGCTGGCCGTGCTGCGCGAAATTGGCGTGGACACCGGTGGCTCCAACGTCCAGTTTTCCATCAACCCCGAAGACGGGCGTATGGTGGTGATCGAGATGAATCCGCGTGTTTCGCGCTCCTCGGCACTGGCCTCCAAGGCCACGGGATTCCCGATTGCCAAGGTCGCTGCCAAACTGGCTGTGGGTTACACGCTGGACGAACTCCGCAACGACATCACGGGTGGCTTGACGCCCGCCAGTTTCGAGCCCAGCATCGATTACGTGGTCACCAAAATTCCTCGTTTTGCCTTCGAAAAATTTCCTACTGCCGACAGTCGTCTGACGACTCAAATGAAATCGGTCGGTGAGGTGATGGCGATTGGTCGCACTTTCCAGGAGTCGTTCCAGAAAGCCTTGCGCGGCCTCGAAGTTGGTGTCGACGGCATGAACGAAAAAACACAAGACCGAGAGTTGCTGGAAAAAGAGCTGGGCGAGCCCGGTCCTGAACGCATCTGGTATGTGGGCGACGCCTTTGCGGCGGGTTGGAGTGTGGACGAAGTGTTTGCGCTGACCAAGATCGACCGTTGGTTTTTGGTTCAAATCGAGCAGATCGTCAAGATCGAACTCGAACTTGAAACCACCACGCTCGATGCGATTGATGCGACCACCTTGCGTGCGCTTAAACAAAAAGGTTTCTCCGATCGCCGTCTGGCCAAGCAACTCAAGACCACCGACACCGCCATTCGCCAGAAACGGATTGCGTTGGGCGTTCGCCCGGTCTACAAACGGGTGGACACCTGTGCGGCCGAGTTTGCGACCAACACCGCCTATTTGTATTCGACCTACGAGTCAGAAGGCTCTGAGTGCGAAGCGGCACCCACCGACAAGAAAAAAATCATGGTGCTGGGCGGTGGTCCCAACCGCATCGGGCAGGGCATCGAGTTTGATTACTGCTGCGTTCACGCCGCCTTGGCGATGCGCGAGGATGGCTACGAGACCATCATGGTCAACTGCAATCCTGAAACCGTTTCGACCGATTACGACACCTCCGACCGACTCTATTTTGAGCCGCTCACGCTCGAAGACGTGCTCGAAATCGTGGACAAGGAAAAGCCTTACGGTGTGATTGTTCAGTATGGCGGGCAAACGCCTTTGAAGCTGGCCCTTGATCTGGAAGCCAACGGCGTGCCCATCATCGGCACCTCGCCTGACATGATTGACGCCGCCGAAGACCGCGAGCGCTTCCAAAAGCTGTTGCATGAGCTGGGCTTGCGCCAGCCGCCCAATGCCACCGCCCGCACCGAGCCCGAAGCGCTCGAAAAAGCCGCCGCTTTGGGTTACCCGCTAGTGGTTCGCCCCAGCTACGTGCTGGGCGGTCGTGCAATGGAAATCGTGCACGAGCAACGTGACCTGGAGCGTTATATGCGCGAAGCCGTCAAGGTTAGCCATGACTCGCCGGTGCTGCTAGACCGCTTTTTGAACGATGCCATCGAGTGCGATGTCGATTGCATTCGTGACGCGGGCCTCAACGGTGCGCCCGGTGCTACCTTTATTGGTGGCGTGATGGAGCACATTGAACAAGCTGGCGTGCACAGCGGCGACTCCGCTTGTTCGCTGCCGCCCTACAGCCTGTGTGCCGAAACCGTCACCGAGATCAAACGCCAGACCGCGGCCATGGCGCAAGCCCTGAACGTGGTGGGCCTGATGAATGTGCAGTTTGCGATTCAGAATCTGGATGGCAAAGACGTTATTTTTGTGCTCGAAGTTAACCCGCGTGCCTCACGGACCGTGCCTTTTGTGTCCAAAGCGACCGGTATCCAGCTGGCCAAGGTCGCAGCACGTTGCATGGTAGGGCAGTCGCTGGCCTCGCAAGGTATTGGCCGCGAAATCACGCCACCGTATTTCAGCGTGAAAGAAGCGGTTTTCCCGTTCGTCAAGTTCCCCGGTGTGGACACCATTCTCGGCCCCGAGATGAAATCCACCGGCGAAGTGATGGGCGTTGGCAAGACCTTTGGCGAAGCCTTTGTGAAGTCACAAATGGGCGCGGGCACCAAGTTGCCAAAGCCGTTCACGGCCACCGGTGAGTCCACCGGCAAGGTGTTTATCTCGGTCAAAAACAACGACAAACCACGTGCGATTGAAGTGGCGCGTGCGTTGACGGCAATGGGTTTCAACGTGTCGGCCACCAAAGGAACCGCGGCTGCCATGAACGCTTCAGGCGTACCTTGCGCTGTGGTGAACAAGGTCACTGAAGGCCGTCCGCACATTGTTGACATGCTCAAGAACAACGAGATTTCGCTGGTCATCAATACGGTGGAAGAGCGGCGCAACGCGATTGCTGATTCGCGGCAAATCCGCACCTCAGCCTTGCTGGCGCGGGTCACCACGTTCACGACCATTGCCGGTGCCGAGGCGGCGGTTCAGGGTATGCCGCACATCGACCATCTGGACGTTATTTCTATTCAGGAAATGCATGCTCAGTTGGCCGCTGGTTGATTCTGCGCTGACATTCACGGCATAATCCGTCTATTAGATACCGTCAGGCGGCAACGCTCGGCGGTATCTTTTTTCATCAACAGTTGGGGACAGGGCTTGATTTGCTTGCGCAGTATCTGCGGTCTGTTTCACACGATATTCACTATTTCATCGGAGCAGTAAGTGGCTACCATTCCCATCACCAAGCGCGGCGCTGCAAAGCTCAAAGCCGAGTTGCACAAGCTCAAAACAGTTGATCGCCCCTGGGTCATCAACGCCATTGCTGAGGCCCGCGCACAGGGTGACTTGAGCGAAAACGCCGAGTACGAAGTCGCCAAAGACCGCCAGGGCTTCATTGAAGGCCGTATTCAGGAAGTCGAAGGCAAGCTGTCGGTGTGCCAGATCATTGATCCTGCCGAACTGGATGCTGATGGCCGGGTGGTTTTTGGTGCCACGGTCAAGCTCGAAGACGAAGCATCAGGTGATTTGATGACCTATCAGATCGTCGGAGAAGACGAGGCTGACATCAAACTGGGCTTGGTCAATATTGGCAGCCCAATTGCACGCGCCCTGATCGGTCGTCTTGAAGGTGACTCGGTCGAGGTCAGAGCACCGGGTGGTGTCAAAACTTATGAAGTCGTGCAGGTTAGCTACGTCTAATTTCAATACCCGCTTCTCGATTGCACTGGCCGCGCTGTGGTGGGTCAGTTTGACAACGATCGGGTTTTGGGTGGTGCCGATGTTGTTTGTGCATTTGCCAACCCCGTCGATGGCGGGGGGGATGGCTGCCAAACTGTTTTCGGCTCAAACCTGGGTGTCTTGTGTGTGTGGTCTCTTGCTGCTCATGCTTTCTAGACCGAATCAGGCTGAAGCCCCCGTCCAGCATGCGCAAGCAGCTATTATTTTTATAGTGACGGGGATGTTGCTGGCACTGCTGGCAGAATTTGCCGTGGCGCCCAGAATCGTGGCACGCGAAAATTTAAGGCTGTGGCACAGTGTTGGCAGCGGGATGTATGTGCTGCAGTGGGTATGTTCTGCAACAACATTTTGGAAATTATCGGGACCGAGCCAGCGCTTGACCAGTCCCGCAAACCATCAGGTTTGACTCTGTTTTTTGATGCTGATTTGCTTGGGCTTGGAGCGCTTGACAGAGCCACCCGCAGTGAGGCGTTGGTTGCCCAGCACGCGCAGGGTTTTGACTTCAGGACGTTGGCCGCCACGCTTGCTGTATTTCAGCACTTTGATGTCGCGCGGACCGGCCATGCGGTCTTCGTCAACGGTTTTTTCGCGCTCGGGCATGGGACGCCAGAGCACCAGCAGTTTGCCAATGTGTTGAATCGGCGCGGCGTTGAGTTCGTCGGCCAGCGTCTGAAACATGGCTTCACGCGCAGCGCGATCATCGGAAAAAACACGAACTTTGATGAGTCCGTGGGCGTTCAAGGCAGCATCAGCTTCCTTTTTAACGTTGGCGGTGAGACCATCGCCACCCACCATGACGACGGGGTCAAGATGATGGGCTTCGGAGCGATGTTCTTTGCGTTGGGCAGGGGTCAATTGAATTTGAGGCATGCCGGTATTATCGGTCACGAAGGAAAAAATGAAAATCCAAACCCAAACCAAAACCAAAGGCAGCAAGGTCAACCGGGCCTGGATCAACGATCACGTCAATGACCCGTATGTCAAACAGGCAAAACTGGAGGGCTACCGTGCCCGTGCTGCGTTCAAACTCAAAGAGATTGATGAGACGCTCAACTTGATCAAGCCGGGGCATCTGGTGGTTGATTTGGGGTCAACCCCCGGCGCCTGGAGTCAGTATGTGCGGCGCAAACTGTCTCCCAAAACGGCGACCAGTGGCGGGGCGGCGGTGGGTGCGCTGAATGGCGTCATCATCGCGCTGGATATCTTGCCCATGGAGCCGGTCGAAGGCGTTTTGTTTTTGCAAGGCGATTTTCGTGAGCCGGAAGTCTTGCAGCGCTTGACGAACGAGATGGACAGCCGCTTGGCCGATGTAGTGGTGTCCGACATGGCGCCCAACTTGTCAGGTATTTCATCCGCTGACGACGCCCGTATTGAAAATTTGGTCGAGTTGGCAATTGAATTTGCCCAAAACCACATGAAGCCGCAGGGTGCGCTGGTAGTCAAGGTTTTTCATGGTGGGGTTTATGAGCCGCTGGTCAAACGCTTCAAGGAGACCTTTATAGTGGTCAAGCGAATCAAGCCCAAGGCCTCGCGCGACAAATCTTCTGAAACGTTTTTAGTCGGTATGGGCCTGAAATCAGTCTGAAACCCCTGTTTTGTCTGTGGCTGAAAATATTAAATCAACGCCCGGCCTCTCTTGAAACGCCTAAAATAACGCCCAGTTATGTTCAGTCTTCTTATTTGCTTCCCTATTGGAGCCTCGCTTGAATAATCAGTGGTTCTCGAAAATTGCCGTTTGGCTCGTTATTGCACTTGTGCTGTTTACTGTTTTCAAACAGTTTGACACTCGGGGTCCAAGTAGCGCTGGGTATGTAGGTTATTCCGATTTTCTTGAAGATGTTCGTGGCAAACGCATCAAGAGCGTCGTCATTCAAGAAGGTCAGGGCGGTACTGAAATAATTGCAGTGACCAACGATGACCGTAAAGTCAGAACCACAGCCACTTACCTAGACCGTGGTTTGGTGGGCGACCTGATCGCCAATGGCGTCAAATTTGACGTTAAAGCCCGCGAAGAAGGATCCTTGCTCATGACCTTGCTGGTCAGTTGGGGTCCCATGCTGCTGCTCATTGGTGTGTGGGTTTACTTCATGCGCCAGATGCAGGGCGGTGGCAAAGGCGGTGCTTTCAGTTTTGGTAAAAGCAAGGCCCGTTTGCTGGATGAAAATACCAACCAAGTGACCTTTGCTGATGTGGCAGGCTGCGATGAAGCCAAAGAAGAAGTTAAAGAAGTCGTCGATTTCCTGAAAGACCCTGCCAAGTTTCAAAAGCTTGGAGGCCGCATACCCCGTGGTCTATTACTGGTGGGTCCGCCCGGAACCGGCAAGACTTTGTTGGCCAAGGGTATTGCTGGCGAGGCCAAAGTGCCTTTCTTCTCGATTTCGGGTTCTGATTTTGTTGAAATGTTTGTGGGTGTCGGTGCTTCCCGGGTCCGCGACATGTTTGACAACGCCAAGAAAAACGCGCCTTGCATCATCTTCATCGATGAAATTGATGCCGTGGGCCGTCAGCGGGGCGCTGGTTTGGGTGGTGGCAACGATGAGCGTGAGCAAACCCTGAATCAGATGCTCGTTGAGATGGACGGCTTCGAGACCAATGTGGGCGTCATTGTTGTAGCGGCCACCAACCGACCCGATATTCTTGACGCAGCGCTGTTGCGTCCAGGACGATTTGACCGTCAGGTCTACGTGACGCTGCCCGATATTCGGGGTCGTGAGCAAATTCTCAACGTTCACATGCGCAAAGTGCCCTTGGGCCAGGATGTCAACGCAGGCGTGATTGCCCGTGGTACACCAGGTATGTCGGGTGCTGACCTGGCTAATCTGTGCAACGAAGCGGCCCTGATGGCTGCACGCCGCAATGCCCGTACAGTTGAAATGCAGGATTTCGAGAAGGCCAAGGACAAAATCCTGATGGGCCCAGAGCGTAAGAGCATGGTAATGCCTGAAGGTGAACGCAAAAATACGGCGTATCACGAATCAGGTCACGCTTTGATCGGGAAAATGTTGCCCAAGTGTGACCCGGTTCATAAGGTCACCATCATTCCTCGTGGTCGAGCACTGGGCGTCACGATGAGTCTGCCGGCGCAAGATCGTTACAGCTACGACAGCGAATACATGCTGAGTCAAATTAGCATGCTCTTCGGTGGCCGTATTGCTGAAGAAGTCTTCATGAACCAAATGACCACCGGTGCCAGCAACGACTTTGAGCGTGCGACTCATATTGCGCGCGACATGGTGACGCGTTACGGCATGACCGATGCCTTGGGTCCCATGGTATATGCTGACAACGAGGGCGAGGTGTTTCTGGGCCGCTCGGTGACCAAGACGACCAATATGAGCGAGCAAACCATGCAAAAGGTGGATGCCGAAGTTCGTCGCATCATTGATCAGCAGTACACGATGGCGCGCAAACTGATTGAAGACAACCAAGACAAAATGCACGCCATGGCCAAGGCCTTGCTGGAGTGGGAAACCATTGACAGCGACCAGTTGGACGACATCATGGCTGGCAAGGAGCCCCGTCCTCCCAAAGACTGGACACCGCGTATTCCGACTATCGGTGGTGACAGTAGCAGTGGTGGTGCACCCACCATCAAGCCTGACGCAGCACCTACGGCAGCCTAATCGGTAAACGTTCATTCATTAAATGATTCAAAGGGGCTGGCAACAGCCCTTTTGCTATTGAAAGCAACAAGGTGCTTCATGGAATGGCAAACATCCCGCTTCTTGCTCGACTTGACGACGCCCAAAGTCATGGGTATCGTGAATGTGACACCTGACTCATTCTCGGATGGTGGTCAACATGATTCGGTAATTGCCGCGCTTCAGCACTGCGAATTGTTGTTGCAGGAGGGCGCTGATATTCTTGATATCGGTGGTGAATCGACCCGACCTGGTGCCCTTCCCTTATCACTAGAAGAAGAATTGGCGCGTGTTATACCGGTGGTTCGCGAGGCAATTAAGCTGGATGTGCCTATTTCTGTCGATACCTACAAGCCGCAAGTCATGCAAGCCGTGCTGGACCTTGGTGCCGACATCATTAACGACATTTGGGCCTTGCGCTGGTCTGAGCCAGAGATTGGAACTTCTCGGTTGACGGGAGTAAGCGTTGTGTCCCGGCATCCCAATTGTGGTGTTTGCCTGATGCACATGCACCGTGAACCTTTGACCATGCAGGTCGCCCCAATGGATGGGGATGTTGTTCTTCAAGTGCTATTATTTTTAAAGCAGGTAGCCCAGGATCTAAATGCGCTAGGGGTGCAAAAGAATCGACTAGTTATCGACCCCGGCATTGGATTTGGCAAAATGGCGGCACAGAATTTTTCATTGTTATCACGACAAATTGAATTGTTGTCTGCGGGTTATCCCGTTCTGGCCGGATGGTCACGAAAATCTTCCCTGGCAGCAGTGGTGGGCAACGCGCTATCTACTGCAGCAACGATCGGCAGTCATGAGCGTATGGTGCCCAGTGTGGTGGCTGCCGTGTTGTCAGTTGAGCGCGGAGCGTCGATCGTTCGTGTGCATGATGTACGTGAAACTGTGCAGGCACTCAAAATTTTAAATGCTATTAAATAAATAGCTGTAAACCAATTAAATACAAGGGATAGAGAACAAAATGACTAGAAAATATTTCGGAACTGACGGCATTCGGGGCACCGTTGGACAAGCACCCATCACGCCTGACTTTGTCTTGCGCTTAGCTCACGCTGTCGGTCGCGTCCTTAAAAAGACAGAGGCTCGCCCCACCGTTTTGATCGGCAAAGACACCCGCATTTCGGGTTACATGCTGGAGAGTGCGCTGGAGAGTGGTTTTAACTCAGCTGGGGTCGATGTGGTGCTGTTGGGCCCTTTGCCAACTCCGGGGGTGGCCTACCTTACGCGCGCACAACGGGCCTCGTTGGGCGTCGTGATCAGCGCCAGTCACAACCCTTTTGCCGATAACGGCATCAAGTTTTTCAGCGCTCAAGGCACCAAGCTGTCGGATGCCTGGGAGTTGGAAGTGGAGGCAGCGCTGAAGGATGCACCCGTGTGGGCTGATTCAGCCGATCTTGGCAAAACACGCCGCCTTGACGATGCTGCGGGCCGCTACATTGAGTTTTGTAAAAGCACTTTTGCCAACGATCTCACGCTCAAGGGCCTGAAGATAGTTGTGGATGGTGCTCACGGTGCGGCTTACCAGGTGGCTCCCAAAGTGTTTCACGAACTGGGCGCGGAAGTGATCTCCATTGGGTGTGCGCCTGATGGTTTGAATATCAACCACGAGGTAGGTGCAACCCACCCTCAGGCGCTGGTTGCAGCCGTTAAGGCGAGTGGTGCGCACTATGGCATTGCATTGGACGGTGATGCTGATCGATTGCAACTGGTGGATGCAGCAGGACGCTTGTTCAATGGCGATGAAATCTTGTATTTGATGGTTAAGGAACGTCTTTCCCGGGGGGGCAAAGTCGCCAGCAAACGTGCAGGAGAGGCCGTACCTGGTGTGGTCGGAACACTCATGACCAACATGGCGGTGGAACTGGCCTTGAAGGACAAAGGCGTTGAACTGGTGCGCGCCAAAGTGGGCGATCGTTATGTTTTGGAAGAGTTGGAGAAACGCGGCTGGTTGCTGGGTGGCGAAGGCTCTGGCCATCTGCTGGCCTTGGACAAACACACCACGGGCGATGGTCTGATTTCTGCCCTGCAAGTGCTGCAAGCCTGTATGCGCACCGGGCAGACGCTGGCCGAGTTGCTGTCAGATTTAACACTCTTTCCGCAAATACTGATCAATGTGCGGCTGAAACCCGGACAGGACTGGAAAGCCAGTCCACGTTTGGCCGAAGTGACGCAAGCCGTTGAAGCTGAATTAAAAGATGCCGGTCGCGTTCTGATTCGTGCCAGTGGCACGGAACCCCTGGTTCGCGTGATGGTTGAAGCGCGTGATGCCGTTCAGGCCCAAACCTGTGCACAGCGCATCGCGGACACTTTGACTGCATGAAAAGAACTGTTTTGAACATTCCCGTCGATATGAAACTGAGCGTGTGCCGCGCTGACTATGCCAATCCCATTCATGCGCGTGCTTTGGTAGATCTGCTGGATGCCTATGCGCAAGACCCGATGGGTGGCGGCGAACCTTTGAGCACTTTCGCCAAGGAAAATCTGGTGTCGTCATTGGCGGACCGTCCGCAAGCCTTCAGTGTGTTGGCTTTTGGTGAGGCTGTTGATAGGGATGCACCTGGTAGCAAGGCGATGCAGGTTCCCGTTGGTCTGGTGAACTGCATCGAAGGTTTCTCTACGTTTGCCTGCCAGCCTTTGGTAAATATTCACGATGTGGCGGTGCACTCTGAGTATCGTGGGCAACGCATTGCTGAAAAAATGATGCTGCTGGTTGAAGAAATTGCAAGGGAGCGCGGAGCCTGCAAGCTCACGCTTGAAGTGCTTCAGGGCAATGCCGGGGCCATCAAGCTATACCACCGGGTAGGGTTTGCCAACTACCAACTTGACCCAGCGATGGGTCAGGCGCAGTTTCTACAAAAATGGCTTCGCTGAGCTAAATTTCTTCAGGCACCATTTTGATGGCGCCGCATGGACATTCAGCGACGCAAATCCCACAGCCCTTGCAGTAGTCAAGGTTAAAGTCAAAGCCTTTACCGGGACCATGTTTGATGACTGCGTTGTCTGGACACACACCGTAGCAGTTGTCGCATTCAAAGCAGTTGCCACACGACAGGCAACGCCGCGCCTCAAACAAGGCGTTGGTTTCATCGAGTCCGCCCTGAACTTCGTCAAAGGTGGATTGGCGGCGAATGATATCGAGCACGGGCCGCACCGTTTTGGGAGCGTCGCTGTAATACCAAGTGTTGAGTTTGTCAAAGGTGGCTATTTCGTGCTTCACCGTGGCGACAGGTTCCAAACCTTGAAGCCATGCATCAATGTTTCGTGCGGCTTTCTTGCCATGGCCAATGGCTACCGTCACATTTCTTTCAGCAGGAACCATATCGCCACCTGCAAAAATGCCAGCGTGGCCCGTCATCATTCGGTTGTCGACCTGAACCACGCCATCATCGACTGTCAGTCCAGGGACGCCCTCGATCAGAGACAGGTCTACGTCCTGGCCCAGCGCCAGCACCACAGAGTCCGCTTCCAGTGTTTCAAATTCACCGGTGGGCTGCGGAAAACCTTTTTCATCAAGCGCCATTTTTTCAACGGTAATGGAAGACTCGCCCGCCTGTTTGATGGTGGACAGCCACTTGATCATGACGCCTTCCTGCAGGGCTTCTTCAACTTCAAAGTCGTGGGCCGGCATTTTTTCGCGGGTACGCCGGTAAACAATGATCGCCTCAGTGGCCCCCAGCCGTTTGGCGGTACGCGCCACGTCAATTGCCGTGTTACCACCACCATAGACCACGACCCGGCGACCCAGCATGGGTTGGTCTTCGCCTTCCATGGACCGCAGAACCGAGACCGCATCCAGTACCTTGGCCGAGTCGCCGGCCGGAATGTAGGCGCGCTTGGCGATGTGTGCCCCGACCGCTAGAAAAACAGCGTCAAACCCCCCTGATTGCTTGGACTCCAGCACGTTGGCGACCTTGGTGTTGTACTCAATGGTGACACCCAGATCAACAATGCGCCGCACTTCGGCGTCCAGCACCTGGCGCGGTAAACGGTATTTAGGGATACCAAAGCGCATCATGCCGCCGGGGAGGGGCCCAGCCTCCTGCACGGTGACCTGATGCCCGAGACAAGCCAGGTGATAAGCCGCTGACAGGCCCGAAGCGCCGGCGCCCACCACCAGCACCTTTTTACCCGTGCTTGCTTGGGGTGGTGCAAATTTCCAGCCTTGCGAAATCGCTTCATCACCCAGAAAGTGCTCTACTGAATTGATGCCCACCGGGGCATCAACTTTGCCCCGGTTACAGGCGCCCTCGCAGCTGTGATAACAGACACGCCCCATGATGGCTGGAAACGGGTTATCTTCGACCAGCTTGCGCCAGGCCTGCTCGTAGTCGCCAGACTCAGCATGAAAAAGCCAGGCCTGGATGTTTTCACCTGCTGGGCATTGGTGGTTGCAAGGCGGCAGACGGTCCACATAAACCGGGCGCGCATTGCGCCATGAGCCCGTGTGGTTGGCCAGGGAGCTGCCGACATCCAGGGTGATGGCAAACGGTTTTTGCATGCTTATTTCTCCTCGTCGATCAGGCCGTAGCGACGAATATTGCGGTCAGCCATGGCCTGCAATCGGGCGATGGTGACGGTATCCGGGTCTTTTCCAAACAAATGGGCAAAGCGTTTTTGGGGTTTTAAATAGTCTTCGATGGGTACGCGCCGTCGAATTTTCGAGGAGCCTGTAACTTCACCGCGTTCGGCCTCAAACACCGGGAAAATACCGCTTTCTGTGGCCAGTCGTGCCAGCCGGATGGTGTCATGCGAGGCTGCCCCCCAACCCAGCGGGCATGGCACAAAGATGTGGATATAGCGGGCGCCGCGAATCGACATTGCTTTGGTGACCTTGTATTCAAGGTCCCGCAGATCGGCCACCGTAGCAGTCGCTACGTAAGGAATTTCATGCGCCATGGCGAGTTGCGGCATGTTTTTGCCCTGACCAAACACGTTGCCCGGATGTGGTCCCACCGGCATGGTGGTGGCAGTACGCGCAGTCGGTGGTGTGGCTGATGAGCGCTGCACACCCGTGTTCATATAGGCCTCGTTGTCATAGCAAATGTAGAGCACATCGTCGTTACGTTCAAACATGCCCGACAGGCATCCAAAACCGATATCGGTGGTGCCGCCATCGCCACCTTGCGCTACTACCCGCACATCGCTGCGACCCTTCACACGCATGGCAGCGGCGATGCCGGTGGCCACGGCGGCGGTGTTGCCAAAGAGCGAGTGAATCCAGGGCATCTGCCAGGATGTTTCGGGGTAGGGCGTGGAAAAGACTTCAAGGCAGCCCGTGGCGTTGGCTGCAATCAGTTGCCCATGGGTCGCCTTCATGGCTGCGTCAATGGCATAGCGTGCGCCGAGCGCTTCGCCGCAGCCCTGGCAGGCGCGGTGGCCCGAGTTCAGCGAGTTGTTGCGTTCGGTATTGGCCTGCACGCTACGCTGGTCGGGCTTGAGCAGGCGGTTGCCCACCGTGAAGGTGCCGGTCTGGTAAAACTTAACAACGGTTTGTTCCATAAACTTTCCTAAACAGTCGTGGGTTCAGGCAATGCCCGAAGACACTGAGCCGATGTCGCGCAGAATGCCTTCAGCAATCGGACCCGAGCGACGAAGATGTTTTTCACGATCCAGTACGCGGTTGACCACCTCCCAGTTCAGGTCAAGAAAGGTGAGTTGTTCAAGCTTGTCAGCTACCGTATCAATCAACAACTTGTGCAATGACGCTTTGGTGATGGGTCGCCCCCCCAAACCGGCGACAACCGTGAGTACGGATTGCTGGCGGTTCTGCACGGCACTGCGTACATCCCGCGAGACGATGCCACCGATGCCAACGGCAAAACATTTCTCGATCACCACAATGCGTTTGGCGTTTTCAGTCGCATCCCGAATGGCTTCAATCGGAAAGGGTCGAAACGACGTAATGCCCAGTACGCCAATTTTTACACCCTCATTGCGCAAATCATCCACCGTGTCCTTGATGGTGCCAAGCACCGAGCCAAGCGCGATGACGATGGTGTCGGCATCGTCCAGCCGGTAGGGTTTGACGAGCCCGCCCGAATCACGGCCAAAAACTTTTTTGAATTCTTCGGCAATGTGCGGCATCAGCTCCAGGGCCTGCATCTGCTTGGCGTGCGCAAGATACCTCACTTCCGTAAACGCCTCGGGCCCCACCATGGCGCCGATGGTGACGGGGTCATTGGGGTCTAGCACCTGACGCGGCTCGTACGGCGGCAAGAATTTGTCAACCTGAGCCTGGTCTGGCATATCTACCCGCTCATAAGCGTGCGTCAGAATAAATCCGTCCATGCACACCATCACCGGCAAGGACAACTCTTCGGCAATCTTGAAAGCCTGAATGTGCAGATCCAGCGCCTCTTGGTTTGTCTCGGCAAAAATTTGCAGCCAACCGGCATCCCGCATCGACATGCTGTCGGTGTGGTCGTTCCAAATGTTGATGGGCGCGCCAATCGCACGATTGGCCACGGTCATGACGATGGGCAGACCCAGACCGGAGGCGTTGTAAACGGCCTCGGCCATGAACAAAAGCCCTTGGCTGGCGGTCGCGGTGTAGGCCCGTGCCCCGGCGGCTGAAGCGCCAATGGCCACGCTCAGAGCAGCAAACTCGGACTCAACATTGATGAATTCGCAGTGGGTCAGTGCACCGGATTTGACCATCGCACCAAGCCCTTCCACGATGTGGGTCTGAGGCGAAATAGGGTAGGCACAAATCACTTCCGGGCGGCTTAAGGCCACCGCTTTGGCGACTGCATGAGATCCTTCGCACTGTTCAAGCATGGTGTGCCTGCGCTTTCTTTTCCTGATTCATGACGATCTCATAGGCCTCACGGGCCGCATCCTTGTTGCCTTGAGCGACCGTGCCACGAAACTTTTGGTCGATAGCGGCCAATACACCTTCCAAGGAGATCAGCCCGCCCAGTGCCGCAAAAGCCCCCAGCAGCGGGACATTAGGTACTGGACGTCCGACATGCCTCATTGCCAATTCCGTGGCGGGCACGGTCAGCAAATGATCGGCACGATAGCCTTTGACGAAGTCGCCCAGACCGAGTTCATCAAACGTGCGGTTGGTGTTAATCAGGATATAGCCCGTTTCCTTCAAGCCACTGAGCACGTTCACCTGATGCAATAGTGTTGGGTCTTGAACGATCAGTGCATCGGGCTCCAGGATGGGCTCGCGCAGGCGAATCTCTTTGTCGTCGATGCGGCAATAAGCCACGACCGGGGCACCGGTGCGCTCAGAGCCAAAGCTGGGGAAGGCCTGGGCGTGGCGGCCTCCGAGAAACGCGGCAATGGACAGCATTTCAGCGCCGGTGACCACGCCTTGACCACCCCGTCCATGAATACGAACCTGGAACATTTTTTGCCTCTCGTTTTGCGGTCATGCAACAGGGCAGGCGTGCGAAGTGCAAATCCCGAAACGGCCGATAGTGCCGGAACAACTATAAATCAGGTTTGATTTAAATCAACTTTATAAAATGATGAAAATGCTTAACCGGGATAGGGTTTGACCTCTTGTTCGATGGCCCCAAAGAGACTATTTCCATCAGTGGTAAACATCTCAATCCTGACTTTGTCACCAAATTTGA
>SERZ01001231.1_pt1 | contig 14969 bp, 7 predicted proteins | sample 3171461 | NCBI WGS metagenome assembly SERZ01 (sample SAMN06051861, study PRJNA518727) | freshwater metagenome | biome: subpolar coniferous forest; feature: holomictic lake; material: water; isolation source: holomictic Lake 227, 6 m depth | place: Canada: near Kenora, Ontario | collected 2013-06-25... | reverse complement strand
ATCGCCAGTGAATTTCTCGTAGGTTAAGCCGCCGATGCCACGGGCAGCCCGTTGTTCTTGGTGTTTGATGAAAGACCCGTAATTACCACCGACATCTGCTGGTTGTGAAAATGTCACGTTATAACCTGGAGGAAGTGACGGGAATGTACCGGGTTCCATTTGCACCTGGATTGCGCCTGTATCGTCTGTTCCTGATTCGTTTCCGAAAAATGGTGCTGCATTTAAGTCCTCTGCTGGCTGTGTAATAAAACCGCCAAACATGGCCGCTGTTTTTTTACGAACCAGTTCAGCATCGTTGAATTGATTAATTTCGTGCATGGTTAAAATCAAAGAGGCAAGCCACGGGCGGCCTCGTTGTTGACCGGGACGAAGCGGCTGGTATGCGTGAAGTATCTCTGATGCTGGTATGCGAACCCTGTCGAACTGATCTTTTAACGTCATGAATACTTCGCCCGGATGTTCTTTGAATATCCAGTAGGCGACACGTTTACCTGATTTATCAAACTCTATGCCCATGCGGATTTCGTTGCCATTTGGTGAGATTGTGTTATACGTTTCATCAAGGTGATCAGCCTCAAGTATTTGCAATTGAAGCGGTACCAAAAGACCACCAGACCGTTTTGGGCAAAACCGGATAAGAACTTCTCCAGATTCGATGATTGACCTGGATATGAGTGATTGTAATCCGTAAAAATCGAGGAGACCGCCTGCGTCAGCTTCCTGTGTCCAGTCCGACCAGAGTTGCTGTATTCTCTTTTTGAGTTTGGAATCAGATAACTGCCAGCGGGGGGAGATGCCTGTGCCAACGATGTTGGAAACAAGACAATCAATTGCACCACATATCTGAGGATCATTGCGAGATAACTCACGGGAACGAGACCGCAAGAGAGACAAGGATGAATAAATTGTTGCGTTAGGGCCTGCGGATGACGTGCCCCAATTTGATAAACGCCTACCATTACCTGCGCCTTCGAAAGGTGGGGAAGATCGCATATCAATTTTGCGGCCCTTACTGTCAAGTATTCTCAGGAAAGACATTATACCCCTTTGCTTGTTGATATGCGGCAGTAACGAGGCTTACGATTTAATAAATTCAGAGAAGTGGTTAAGCGTGATTTATATGCCTGAAGTTCAATGAGGCTTGATTGACCATATTCTACCATGCGTTCACCATTGGAAACGCGCACGACACGCTCACCGAGCATCAGTTTGCTTATGGCGAGTTCAACGGAAGACAGTGATATGGTCAATTCTGATATTGTTTGCATGATACAATATACAGTATATTGATATATGGTATAACACAATGGGTGGTGGTACAGTGTTCCGTTAATCTGGGAATCCATCAACCGCCACACAAAACTGTAGTCGCGCTGGCAATGACTTCGGGCAGTGGCGCACGGGTTTGTATGGGTCGAAAAGAGCCGCTCCCCGCCCAGGGACACCTATCCGGAATGTGTTAATTCGTTTGACAGGCATGGCAGTTTAATCATAGGGTAACTTCTGGATGAATGGGGCAGGGAATCCAGGATACCATCCGTATCCTTAAATATGGCCGGTCTCGAGGGTAATGAAGTAAGAATAATTCAAAAAAACGAGAAGATGCAGGTTTGATAATTTCTATCAAACCTATTATTCTGTAAAAGAAACTCGTAATTATTCTTTATGTCTTTTTAAAACAGATGATGTACAGAAACTATTTAACTACTTGTTATATCAATAAAAACGTAACTAAAATTGATAGAGAGTCAATCCATATGTCTCAGCCTTACCATATTGATGAACAATGTGACACTGCTCGTCAATTCATTGATTTCCTAATCAGAACTCCTTGCTTTTCAACGCATAGCATTTTTGATGCGGTTGCTCCCGGCATTAATCGTTTCATCTTCAGAGGCCAATCGGATCACGAATGGCCTCTGCTGCCGAAGCTTTTCAGAATAGGCGACCCGCTCTTGGAATTTTCTCCGCAATCAACTTGCGGACCCATTAAAGACGAAACATCAGCAAAAACACATCTGGGTTACTGCCTGCATTCAGAGTTGAGGGCAGTATTTCTATTTTTGGAAAATGCTGACAGGGTTGGTATTCTTACACCAATCGACTTTACCAATCTGAGACAGCACCAAGCACTTATACAGGCAGCACTCAATGACCAAGACGACGATTACTCTGCGGTTTTTCCTGCCCCTATTCTTCTAAACGGTATTGCCCTCGCTCAACATCACGGAGTTCCAACAAGGTTACTTGACTGGACAGAATCTCCTTTAGTAGCTGCATATTTTGCTGCAGTCAGTGCCTCAAATTTGGCTTCTGAAGCAAAAATCCAAAGCAAGAGGTTATCCGTTATATTTCTTAATGCCTGTATTTTAAATAATGAGGATATTAACTTAGCTATCGTCAATGCTCCGCGACATGGGAATAGTTTTCTTCGATCTCAAAGAGGATTATTCACATACTCACCCACAGCAAACGACTATTTCTTAAAGACCCGTACATGGCCATCTTTGGAAGATTTGGTTTTGACTGACGCAAGACTCAGAGGTGGATTGGGTCGTGTAACCTTGCCGCTGAATCAGGCTATTGAAGTGCTTAAACTTCTTTACGATTTTGGCATCACCAGACTTTCAATGATGCCAAGCTTGGACAACGCAGCAATCGAATTTCAATATGTTAGGACATTATTCCCGTTGTAGTCAACTGCACGATATAACCATCGGGGACCAGTCCTAAAACTGTCGTTCAGCATAAGCCTCGTTAGCCAATTAGGAATGAATCACGGGACAACAAAAGATGATGATAAATAGGTTTAGTGAAATTAAAGCGATTAGGGGAAACGTTACTGCTTTTGGAATCATCGACTATCTTGACAGGATAGAAAAGAGGATGACTGATAAGGTGATTTCCAATAAAGAATATACCACATTGATCGTCGTTTCGGCCAATTGGGTTTATTTCGTAGGGGCGAATCTTGTATTCGCCCTTTCCGATAGGGCGAATACAAGATTCGCCCCTACTATTGCATGACGGTGGCGATACACGGATAAATGCCTGGCCGAAACGATGATCAATGCATAGAAAAAATTTGATTCAGATAATGGAGTATTCTTTGTTGGAAATCACCTAAAGGTAACTTCTTCTGAAATTCAATAAAGACGAAATCGACCAGCGAATGCAGGCTGACAGCGTGGCTGAACACAGTAATAAGGATTCAGGGAAATGATAACGGACTACCATGCCAAGTATTATGCGCATGAATTGAGCCGGGTTGGCGGCAGTGGTGTTGACCGCCTCGACCGTGCTCTGTTCGATGCCTGCGTGGATTTAAATCCTTACCAGATTGAGGCTGCACTTTTTGCTCTTCGTTCTCCAATCTCCAAAGGTGTTCTCCTTGCCGATGAAGTCGGACTTGGAAAAACCATCGAAGCCGGTCTTGTACTTTGCCAGTATTGGGCGGAGAGACGGCGGCACATTCTTGTTATTGTTCCTGCATCGCTTCGCAAGCAGTGGGCGATAGAGTTATATGAAAAATTCAATCTTCCTTCCATCATTCTTGATGCAAAAACGTTCAAGGATCAGCAAAAAATTGGGAAACCCGATCCTTTCCGGAACAATCAAATCATAATCTGTTCCATGCACTATGCCTCCAGCAAGGCCGAGGAAATTAAAGAAATCGCCTGGGATATTGTGGTTATTGATGAGGCGCACAAACTGCGCAATGCATACCGCCAGAGCAACAGAATAGGCCAGCATATCCGATGGGCGACTGAGGATCGAAAAAAACTTCTTCTCACGGCTACGCCACTTCAAAACTCTCTGTTGGAACTGTACGGTCTGTCAACTCTTATCGATGAACGTCTTTTTGGTGACCTGGCATCGTTCAGAACCCAGTACATCAATTCCGGTGGCGATACCTCAAGTCTCAGAGAGAGATTAAGCAACTTCTGCTGGCGCTCATTGCGTAGTCAGGTGGTTGAATTTGTAAGTTATACAGAGCGCAAACTCATTACCCGTCCTTTCAAGCCTACAGATCAAGAACACAAACTTTACGAGGCGGTATCCGGCTACCTGAAACGCGACGAAACGTATGCGCTGCCATCCGGTCAGAAACATCTGCTTATCCTTCTTGTTCGAAAAGTTCTCGCTTCTTCACCTCATGCTGTGGCCGGTACCTTGCAAATAATGCGGGAGCGACTGCTAAAAATCAGGGTTGAGGCCAAGAAGAATACGAATGCGCTGGAATTGCTCATCTCTGATGAAGAAATTGACGACGATCTCTTGGACGAGCTACTTGAAAATGAAGAGGACAATCTGATCAATGAAGAGACGGTGGCAACCGAACCCGGACCGCAAACCACACCCAAACCTGTTGATCTGAAGAAACTTGAGGCCGAGATCAACGAGCTGGAAGATTACATCCGCTGGGCCAGAAGCATCGGTATCGACACCAAGACCAAAGCCCTCTTGAAAGCGTTGGAAATTGGCTTCAACAGAATGGAGGATATGGGGGCTGCCAGGAAGGTTGTTATCTTTACCGAATCGCGGCGCACTCAAGCTTGGTTAAAGAATTTTCTTGAGGGTAATGGATATGCCGGCCAGGTACTGACTTTCAATGGTACCAACAAGGATGATGCCACAGGTCAGATATATCAGGAATGGGTGGTCGCCAACAAGGACACTGGCCGGACCACTGGTTCGCGGCAGATCGATATCCGTGCTGCTATTATTGACCGCTTCCGGTTACATGCCAGTGTATTGATTGCTACCGAGGCCGGGGCCGAGGGTCTTAACCTCCAGTTCTGTTCGGCAATCGTGAATTTTGACCTGCCATGGAATCCACAGCGCATTGAGCAGCGTATTGGACGCTGCCACCGTTATGGCCAGAAGCACGACGTAGTGGTTATCAACTTCTTGAATGAGCGCAATGAGGCCGACCGTCGAGTTCAAGAGTTACTCGAACAGAAATTCAATCTGTTTACGGGCGTTTTCGGAGCCAGCGACGATGTCCTGGGTTCCATCGAAGCTGGTGTGGACTTCGAACACCGGATTCTTGAAATCTATCAGGAGTGCCGAAGCGAAGAAGAAATTCAGGCCGCCTTTGAAAAGCTTCAGTCTGATTTGGATGAACAGATTCAAACAAAGATGCGCGACACCCGCAAATTGCTCATGGAGCACTTTGACGAAGATGTTCATGACCGCCTGAAGGTCAATGTTGCAGGAACCCAGGAAAAACTTGACCGGATAGGCAGAATGTTCTGGGGTGTGACAAAACACGCACTTGATGGGAACGCCAAGTTCGATGACAACGGTTTCACTTTCAGGTTGGAAAAAAGCCCGACATCTGGGGTATCGATCGGCCGTTATCATCTTATCTCCAAGACACAAGAGAACACCCCAGGTGAATATCTTTACCGGCTAAGCCACCCCTTGGGAGAGCATGTTCTCAGTCAAACCAGGGATCTCGTCTGTACACCCGCAGAAGTTACATTCGTTATCACTGGGCATTCCACCCGTATTGCCGTGGTGGAACGGCTCAAAGGAAAATTCGGTTGGATGAGTTTGCAGCGATTGCGAATTGATTCCTTCGAATCCGAAGATTTCCTGCTCTTCTCCGCCATGGATAACCAGGGCAAAAACATTGATCAGGAAACCTGCGAGAAGTTGTTCAACTGTTTTGGCAATTCTGGCGAGGCAGTTACCGTGCCGGAGGATGTTGAGCGCCGGCTCAGGGCCGATGGGGAGCGCCATATCCGGGCCACAATAGCCCGCAATCTTGAAGAGAACAACCGCCATTTCTCCGAAGTCCGTGATCAGCTCGATAAATGGGCTGAAGACATGGAGATGGCGGCCCAGAAGGAATTGGATGACACCAAACGTCAAATACGCGACCTACAGCGTCGTAGTCGTCAATCTCCCACAGTGGAGGAACAGCACAGCTTCCAGGAAGATATCGCCAAGCTGGAACGAAAGAAGCGCACCTTGCGAGAGCGGATATTTGACATCGAAGACGAGATCGCAGAGAAGCGCGACCGTCTGGTGGAGGCACTGGAAAAGCGTATGCAACAGAAAACAACTGCTTCACCGGTTTTCACGATACGATGGAGAGTGATTTAATAATCAGGAGATAACCATGCCATCTGCCGAACAACTTCGCAGCCGCCTTTTGAAAAAAATCAAGGAGCTGTTTCAACTTGACCAACCGGATCTGGATTTCGGCTTTTACCGTATCATGCACGCCAAGGCGCAGCATGTGCAGGATTTCATCGACAAAGACCTGTTGAAGATTGTAGCGGATGCTTTCGGTCAGGTGGATGACATCCGCAAGGGTGAATTACAAGTCGCTTACGACAAAGCCATTCAGACCGCCGGGGATTACGGCGCTGCCGTTCCTGAGGAGACCGAACCGGTTAAGAAGGCCAGGGCCGCCCTTGATTCGATCAAGGATGCCGCAAGCCATGAGGGCGAAATATACGACCATCTTTATCGTTTCTTTGAACGCTACTACGATGACGGCGATTTCATTTCCAGGCGCTACTATACACGGGAAACGGTAGGCAAGGCTGCTCCTTTCGCCATTCCCTACAACGGCGAAGAAGTAAAGTTGCACTGGGCCAACGCGGATCAGTATTACATCAAAACAACAGAGTATTTCTCAAACTTCACCTTCGATTTGTTGCAGGCCAAAGAAGTTAAAGCAGCCGACAGCGGGTTGCTCGCAATTGTGGAACAAAAAGACAAGACATGTAAAGTACATTTCAAGATTACAGAAGCTGCTGAGGGTGAGCACGGAAATGTGAAAGCCTCTGAGGCCAATAAACGCTTTTTTATCATCAATACCGAGAAGCCGGTTGAAGTGACGAAAGATGGCGAGCTGGTGGTCAATTTCGAATATCGACCCGATCCGGAAAAATCAGGGCAGGAAAACACATGGCGTGATAAGCGGAATGCCGAGTCTGTTGAAAAAATCCTAAGTCAGATTGAAGAACTGGTTCGGGCAGATGGTGAGCATGGTAATGCGCTATCCGAATATTTGCGCCTGCTGAAAAGCCCAGCCCCCACTGAAAGCGACAAGAAACGACCTGTGCTGGCTAAATACATCAACCAGTACACCGCCCGCAACACCATGGACTATTTCATCCACAAGGACTTGGGCGGTTTCCTGCGCCGTGAGTTGGATTTTTATATCAAGAACGAAGTGATGCGTCTCGATGACATTGAGAACGCAGAAGCCCCGGCCGTTGAGACATATCTTTCCAAGATCAAGGTACTGCGAAAGATATCAGGCAAACTTATCGATTTTCTCGCTCAGCTCGAAGATTTTCAAAAAAAGCTTTGGCTCAAGAAAAAGTTTGTGGTTGAGACCAACTACTGTATCACCCTGGACCGTGTGCCGGAAGAACTCTACCCGGAAATCGCCGCAAACGAAGCCCAGCATGACGAATGGGTCAGGCTGTTTGCCATTGATGAAATAGATGCGGATATCACTGATCCCGGTTATACCAAGCCGCTAACAGTGGAATTTCTGAAGGCCAATAACAAGTTGATGCTGGATACTCGTTTTTTTGATGAGGTGTTTAAGGGCCGACTGATTGCATCCATCGAAAATTTTGATGAGCAATGCGACGGATTGCTTATTCATTCGGAGAATTTACAAGCAATAAACACCATCTCTCCCCGTTATGGAAACAGTGTTGATATTGTTTTCGCAGATCCGCCATACAACACCGGTGTTGATGGGTTTCCATATAAAGACTCTTATCAACATGCCAGTTGGCTATCTATGATGGAAAACCGCCTTGTGTGTTTAAAATCACCGATGTCGTGTTACGGACTCATTTTTCTAACCATCGATTTTGTAGAAGTGTCCAGGCTAAGGATTCTTTGTGATGAGATATTCGGGGCTGAAAATTTCTTAGCCGACATTGCATGGGAAAAACGTTATACCAGAAGCAATAATGCGAAACGGTTTTACAGCCTCAAAGACACAGTTCTTTGTTATCGAGCATCACCAGATATCGACTTCATTCGTGAAGATCGAAGTGAAAAGTCTAAAGGGAATTACACTAATCCTGATAATGATCATCGAGGACTTTGGATCAGTTCGTCTTATGTTAACCCTGCAATGAAAGAACAGAGGCCAAATCTTGTATACACGATCCACAACCCTATTACCGGTAAAACTGTAAATCATCCAACACATGCATGGAAATACGAACCTGAAGTCCACCGCAAGCACATTGCAGATAATCGCCTATATTGGGGTTCCGATGGTAGCAACGAATTTCCTCGTCTCAAAACATTCCTATCAGAAGCTAGTGAAGGGATGGTCCCGATTGATGTATGGCATCATAAAGACACTGGGACTACCGATGATGGGGGGAAAGCTCTAAAAGCTTTATTTGGAGTGGTTGTATTTGACAATCCGAAACCTCCATCATTAGTGCAGCGAGCTATAACACTTTCTCCAACTGAACCAGATGCACTTATGGCGATGGATCATTTCGCTGGTTCCGGCACTACCGGACATGCCGTCATCAACCTCAATCGTGAAGACTCCGGTACGCGTAAATATATTCTGGTTGAAATGGGCGACTATTTCGACACTGTACTCAAGCCCCGAATTGTCAAGGTGGTCTATTCCTCCGACTGGAAAGATGGCAAGCCCACATCTCGCCATACCGGCATCTCTCACTGCTTCAAATACCTGCGCCTTGAATCCTACGAAGATACATTAAACAACCTTCAGTTCGACGAAAGCCCAACGCGCAATAAAGTACTGGCGGCAAATGCTTCTCTGAAAGAGGATTACATGCTCCGTTATCTTCTCGATGTGGAGACGAGGGGCAGTCAGTCACTTCTGAATATTGATGCGTTTGCCGACCCTACTGCCTATACCCTTCAGGTCAAAAAGCCTGGCTCGGATGAGTATTTCACCAGGAACGTGGATATCATCGAAACCTTTCACTATCTGATCGGTTTGCGCGTCGGACACATCGCTGTGTCCCAGACTTTCAATGCCGCCTTCAAGCGCATTCTTGACCCGGAACTCCCGGAAGATCAACGCACCAAGCTGCTGGTTGATGGCAAGATCAGGCAGGACGCTGAAGGCCCTTGGTGGTTCCGCAAGATCGAAGGCTGGGTTCCCAAAGATATTGCTAATCCCAACAATGGTCAGCGCGAGAAGGTGCTTATCGTTTGGCGCAAGCTCACCGGCGACCTTGAGAAGGACAATCTGATGCTGGACGAGTGGTTTCAGAAAAACCGCATCAGCACCCGCGATTTCGAGTTCGACACCATCTATGTCAACGGCAGCAACAATCTGCCTAACCTTCTGCAGGAAGGTGACACATGGAAAGTCCGCCTGATTGAAGAAGAGTTTATGAAACGTATGTGGGATGTGGAAAGCGCGTAAGGAGAATCAACATGAAGATAGAAAGCATTCGACTTAAAAATTTCAAGGCATTCCAGGATGTGGAATTAAGCAATCTTCCTAATTTTTGTGTGTTTGTCGGCGCTAACGGGACCGGTAAAAGTACAATATTCAGCGTTTTCGGCTTTTTGCGTGATGCCATGACAAGCAATGTCAGTACCGCCTTGGCAAAATTAGGCGGAAATCGTGGATTCAAAGAAGTCAGAAGCCGGAATTCCGATGGCCCCATTGAAATTGAACTTAAGTTCAGAGACCAACCCGATACGCCTTTGACGACCTACTTCCTGCAAATCAATGAAAAACAGGGACGGGCTTATGTAAAGCGGGAAGTTCTTAAATACCGGCGTGGAAGCAGTGGCCAACCCTGGCATTTTCTGGATTTTTCAAGCGGCAAGGGCACTGCGGTTACCAATGAACTTGAGAAAGTCAACGAAGTAAAAGATTTAAACCGTGAAGAACAGATTTTAAAGTCAGCGGACATCCTTGCCATCAAAGGACTGGCGCAATTCGAGCGTTTTCCGGCCGTCGTTGCGTTAGGTGATCTTATTGAAAACTGGCATATTTCTGACTTCCATATCAGCAGAGCCAGACCAGAACAAGATGCGGGGTATGCCGAGCATCTGTCTCGTGAAGGAGAGAATCTGTCGCTGGTAATCCAGTATCTTCACGGCCGCCATCGTGATAAATTCGAGCAGATTCTCAACCTGTTGAAGATGCGCGTTCCCGGCATCAATCATCTGGAATCGAAAACCACGGAAGAAGGTAGAGTGTTGTTGAAATTCCAGGATGGGGCTTTCGAGGACCCGTTTCTCGCCCGTTATGTTTCGGACGGCACAATAAAGATGCTGGCATATTTGACGCTTCTTTATGACCCTTCACCACATCCTCTTCTTTGCGTGGAAGAACCGGAAAATCAGCTTTATCCAAAACTGCTCTGGGAGCTTGCCGAGGAGTTTCGTTCTTACGCCAATCGTGGCGGGCAAGTGTTCGTCTCCACACACTCCCCTGATTTCCTGAACGCAACACGTGTAGAAGAAGTTTTCTGGCTTGTTAAAAAGGGAGGATACACACAGATTCGCAGGGCTTCCGATGATCCGCAGATTGTAGCCTATATGCGGGAAGGGGATCAGATGGGATATTTGTGGGGACAAGGATTTTTCGAGGGAGCTGATCCATGATGAAAACGATTGTATTCTTTCTCGAAGAGCCTTCAGCCAAGGAGATGCTGGAAGGGCTTCTCCCACGCATCCTGCCCCCTGATGCCACGCCTCGCTATATTGTTTTCCAGGGCAAACAGGATTTGGAAAAAAATCTGGTCAAGCGACTGCGGGGCTGGCTGCTGCCAGAATCTGTGTTTGTTGTCATGCGGGATCAGGATGCTGGTGATTGTTTTACGGTCAAAAAAAGACTGGTTGATCTTTGCTTGCAAGCCGGAAAGGAAGATACCCTGGTTCGCGTAGCCTGTCGAGAGTTGGAAAGTTTTTATCTTGGCGATTTACAAGCAGTCGAAAAGGGGCTTGGACTGAGGGGAATTGCCTCGGAACAAAGAAAAAGCAAATTCAGAAATCCAGACGAGCTTGGTAACCCGTCCGAGGAGCTGTCTAAACTGACCCATGGAATCTATCAGAAGAAACCTGGATCACGCGCAATTGCGCCCTGTCTCGATCTTTCCGCAAATAAATCACATAGCTTTAACGTCCTGTTGGCGGGAATCAAAAGGCTGATTGTCGATAAGGATCATAATGGCAAAGCGTAAACCCAGAGGCCCAAAACAACACAGTTTTCGCAATAAGCTGGTTTTAAATCAATGGCTGTTATCCCTGTTCGGTATTGATCCCCTGGCCAGGCATACAGTGAACGGGAAAAGTGTCCGCTCTTTCCACAAATTGGCGGACCCGATCCGTAATTCACGGCTGGAAGGGTTGGATAAGGACAACTTGCATTATTTTTATCACTATCTTGGAGATAGCCGTTTGTTCAGTTATGCCGATCCCACCGCCGACATTTTCGGCTTTCGCATCAACCGGGATATGCTGCTGACCTACGAGCAAAATATAGTCCGCCACACCCAGTCCATCAACGAAAAACGCCACCGGACGGTGGTATGGAAATACTATCAGTGGCTAACTCTGCTTTTTGTGGAAATCTATCTGGACCGGTTTTTCAGCAATCGTGAGGGCTTGTTGTCGGAACTCAACGCCTTTGTGGAAGGCTTCAACCGGCATTGGACGGAATACGCTGATGTGCCCCTTTACAACGAAGACGATCTGAACAAGCTCTGCCTGCAAAACGCCACAGGAAGCGGAAAGACGCTTATTATGCACGTCAACCTGCTGCAATACAGGCATTATGCCGGCAAACATGGCAAGGACAAATATCTCTCCCGCGTTATTCTGTTGACGCCAAATGAGCGACTCTCTGAACAGCACATTGCCGAGTTCAGGGAAAGTGATATTTCGGCAAGTAGCTATCTCCAGTCTCGGGGTGACCTGTTTGGAATTGCCCAAGGCTTAAATCGGGTTGATGTGCTGGAAATCACCAAACTGGCCGACCAGGAAGGGCCGAACACCATCGCCACCCGCAGCCTGGGTGATCAGAACCTGCTTCTGGTGGACGAAGGCCACAGAGGCATGAGCGGCAAGGAGGAAGGTGTCTGGTTTACGCGGCGCGGCGATTTGTGCGCCAAGGGCTTCACCTTTGAATACTCGGCTACGTTTGAACAGGCGGTGCAGGCCTCAGGCAATTCTGAATTTGAAAACAGCTACGCCAAGACGATTGTCTTTGACTATTCTTATCGCTGGTTTTACGAGGATGGATTCGGCAAGGATTATCAGATTGATAACCTGCCTCATCCAAATAAAGAAACAATTAGGCGACTGATTGAAAAAGGTAAAATTAAGCAGGCTTCTAAGCTTGATCATGATCGTGATATTGCTGAAGCCATGCAGCCATATTTTCTGACTGCATGCCTGCTCAAGTTCTATCAGCAGTTAAGAATTTATGAGGAAAAGTCAGAGGACTTCGGTTTGTTTAATCTGGAGAAGCCGCTTTGGGTGTTTGTCGGCAGCACCGTTTCCTCCTCTAAAATGAGCAAGGACGAGCAGATCGTGGCCACCGATGTGGCGCAGATCATCCAGTTCATCGCTGACTTTCTGGATAACCGGCAGGCGGCAGTCCGTCGAATATATGAAATCTTGACTGATAAAGGTCAGGATACAGGTCTTTTGGACAAAGACGGCAACGACATCTTTGCCGGAGCCTTTACTTATATATCCCGAGTCATGAACGCCGGGGAAAACGTGGAAGACATTTATCGGGATATTCTCTCCCGGTTGTTCAACAATGCCGCTGGCGGAAGTCTCTCTTTGGATCGTATCAGGGGTGAATCCGGTGAAGTGGCGCTGCGGGTTGGGGCTTCAGAGATTCCTTTCGGACTGATCAATGTTGGCGATGCGAAAAGCCTTTGCGATCATATAGCAGGAGTAGCAGCGCAGAACGGCACCCGGTTAACCGTGGAAGACAGTGACTTTACCGATGCCATGTTTGCGCAAGTGAAGGATTCCACATCGCCTGTGAATCTTCTGATTGGTTCAAAAAAGTTCGTGGAAGGCTGGGATTGTTGGCGGGTCAGCACCATGGGCCTGATGCACGTTGGCCGCTCAGAAGGTTCTCAGATCATCCAATTGTTTGGTCGTGGCGTGCGATTGAAGGGTTATGAGTGGAGCCTCAAACGCAGCGGCCATTCTCATGCGCCAGTCCATCCGACCTTTATCGAGGAACTTGAAACGCTGAACGTGTTCGGTATTGAAGCGGACTTCATGGAGAAATTCCGTGAATTTCTAAAGGATGAAGGACTTCCGGGCAATGAACGGCGCAAGATCATTACCATACCGCTGAACGTGACCTATGACTTCGGCAAAAAGCTGAAGATACTGCGTCCCAAAAGGAAAGCATCCGATGGCAAGGAATATGATTTCAAGAAAGACGCGCCGGTACCGACAGTCGGAGATATGCCGGACTATATGACCCATAATACGGTTGTGGCCGATTGGTATCCGCGTATCCAGGCGATGCAATCACGAGGGGGCACTCTGGCTACCCAGAAAGACAGGGTATCGCTTCGTGAACAGCATTTGTCACTACTGGATTACGACGCGCTTTTCTTTGATCTGGAGCAGTTCAAACGCGAGCGAAGTTGGTACAACTTCAATATTTCCAAGGAAGGAATCAAGAAGCTTCTATCTCGAAATGACTGGTACACCCTCTATTTGCCCGAGGCCAGACTGAATCCAGCAGGTTTTGACGGCGTAATGCTTCTCCAGCAGATAGTCGCCGAACTGCTGAAACGCTACTGCGATCACTTTTACAATTACCGCAAGCGGGAGTTTATTGAGCCCCGCCTGGAACTTCGTGAGTTGACGCCAGACGATGATAATTTGCCGCAGGAGGAGTTCTATCAACTAATTGTCGATGGTGATGAAGAACAGGTCATTCAAGGTATTCAGCAAATCAAGAAAGACCTGGAAGAAGGAAAAGATGCTCTGCTAAAAGTGGGCGATTTGAATGCCTGCAATTTCGACAAACATCTGTTCCAACCGCTGTTACATGTTCGGCGCGGCGAGAAAATAACTATCTTGCCGGTGGCGCTCAATGAAAGCGAATACCAGTTCGTCACCGACCTGAAAAGCTGGTGCGACGAACACAAAGCCATTTTGCAGAAGGACGGCATGGAGCTGTTCCTGCTTAGAAACTTGAGCCGTGGCAAGGGTGTTGGTTTCTTTGAGGCGGGTAACTTTCACCCGGATTTCATTCTCTGGATGCTGGCTGGTGAAAAACAGTACGTCACTTTCATAGAGCCACACGGCCTTTTGCACGAAGGACCGGCGAGTGAGAAGCTGTTGTTCCATGAGCGTATCAAAGAAGTCGAAAAGCGGCTGAATGACCCAAACGTCATTCTGAACAGCTTCATCCTTTCCTGGACTCGGTATCCGCAGTTAAAATGGGGTAACTCCCAGGCGGAGCTTGAAAACAAGAACGTTCTTTTCATGACGGACGATCGTGACCGATACATCGACAAGCTTTTCACCAAATTGAAGGGGATCGTGATAAAAGAAAACTCGGCCACGATGATTTGGGAATGGGTTCAGGGAAGATGATCCGGGTTTATGCAGGTGGTGTCAGTTTTTGTTGGGCAATCAATCTTCCAACGTTCCCCTGATACCGTAACCAGTCAATCAGCCATTCGGTGGATGATAGCGCCCGATACACGTTTAATTATTATCTTCACAGCCGGACAGCCGATAGGGCACGATTGAATAGCAATGGCCTTCTTCCGATATGGCACATCCAAAGCGTATGAGTTACTGTGCCCTTGGTCACATTCGGGATGCGGTAATTTGTTTGACAGGCATGGCTGCTTTATCATAGGGTACTCTTTGATAAATGGATCAGGAGAATCAATGATACCATTTGTATCCTTAAAGATGGCCGGGCTCAAGGATATATGCAAGAAAGCATGAGTTTTCAAATCTGGTATTTG
>SERZ01001228.1_pt1 | contig 15029 bp, 12 predicted proteins | sample 3171461 | NCBI WGS metagenome assembly SERZ01 (sample SAMN06051861, study PRJNA518727) | freshwater metagenome | biome: subpolar coniferous forest; feature: holomictic lake; material: water; isolation source: holomictic Lake 227, 6 m depth | place: Canada: near Kenora, Ontario | collected... | reverse complement strand
CCTTCCGTTTAATTCACAAAATGGATGCAGTGCGATTAACTCACATTTGAAATGCGCTAATTGCCGCGCAAACGCAACTTTAGAACCGTCAAACTTTTTCAAATAATTGATTTTTGCCAACTCGGCAAAGATTTTATGTGAACTGGCGGCAACGTAAGCGCCCTGACAAAAACGGCTGGAGCCTTTGGACATGTTGAACTGTCGATAGTCTCCAGCCCATTCGTATAAACCTTGAAAGGTTCTGCGGTGTAACGCTTTAAAATAAGCTTCGTCAAACAGCGTGTCATCAGTCAATTCGTGGTAAAAAAAATGATAAGCCTCTTCAGGTAATTCACGTTCTAATTCGTGCAATTCTTCCGTGTTGGTTATACCGGGTTTATTGTGCGGTATATCGGTACCCTCAAGGTTTGCGAGCTACTTTCCAGGAGATACTTGGATGCCATATTGTTGCCGTAATTGTTGGATTTTTTGAATAACTTCGGCTGTGGCGGGCTTATAACTTTCTATCGCTTGGGTTGTTTGAATAACCTTTTTAAGTGCCGTCAGATTAATCGGGTTTTTATTCATTGCTCAACAGCCTCATTGTTAATGTATTTTTTGAAAGCCTTAATTAAGGCAGCCATTTAAATTGGCTTTTCATGATTACATCATAACAAATTAGAGTTCTGTTGCAAAAATTTGTCAGTTTAACTCGATACTCAAGTCTTCTTATTATGATTTTATGAAGCGGAACGGGGCTTACAACCCCGTCCCTCACGTTTAAAAACCATTAAAACCTGCAAACGTTTCGATCAGGGTTGCAAACCGTGACCGACGTCGAAGAATTTTTTGCATATATCGAAAAGTTGATAGGCGAACGCTATGCAGCGCACCCGCAAATCGGCGCCATGAAAATATTTTTAGATTAAATATACATTTTCAGATAAATAATTTCTTTGTCGGCAGATACCATCCCTTCAAGGGAAGTTATCTGTATGAACATATAACGACGTGAATTGGAAATTTAATTTCTCAAAGTCTATAGTAGCCCAGCTCGGGCAGCGCTTACAACGCCACCCGAAAAGTATAAAGACCTCCCAACAAACCTAAACCCCCACCGCAACACTAATCACATCACTCCATTGGCCGACTTGCTGATCGTGTAAACGATAGATAGCCTTATATTTCCATACCGCGCCCATTGCGGGAAGTGGAGATAGATCCGTTGAATTAGACTCCATATTAACAGCAAGAAAAACAAAATTATTGCCATCCGTCCGTCCAAATTTCCAGCCCACTGGCACCGCCTTTAGCCCATTCAATCACCGGATGTCCGGCCTCACTATAAATGCTTAAAATCGGCTTCCAGGTACTGGTATCAACAACCTTCCCTGCACCTATCAGCCATAAATCCTGGCCTATGCTCGGGGTATAATTTTATGATTTTTAATATCTTTAGCCAATGCTGCAAGCCTTGGAATAACGCCGGACTGAACAGCCGGTGGAATTGGCTCCGGCAGTGTAGGTAGTGCCGGCCAACCTATACTAAGATTACCACCATCACGCTGCAGATTCTTAAAGGTTGTCCAAGACTGAGAATAAGCCTGCGCCACACCTATACTTTGCAGCGTATAGCGAAAACAGACCGCATCTGCTTTTAATGCCTCCAACGTTTGGGGGCTAATCTCCAAAAGATCGGCATAACGAGGCAAATTAGTAGCAATATGCTCTAACATATCAGCTTAGTCGTCATCAGAATTGGGCATGAAAGGTAAAGTAGCCATAATATGTAAACTCCTACTGGTTGATTAAAAAATCACAGACAAACATTGAATAAAATCAATAATCTATGATGATTGACCCGCACTTAACAAAAACTGGTCACCGATAAACAATGATTGTCCATCGGTATAAAACGATTGTCCATCGGTATAAAACGATTATTCACGGATAAACAAAAGCTGATCAATTCACATCAAGGATTAAATAACACGGGGCAAAACAGGCTTGATAGTGAGCAATCAGGGTAACTCTCAGGCGTAAAGAAAAAAGTGCTTTATGGTTAAAAACCACTCGTCTTGTTATGGCTTAAAAGCCTCAACCTGGAAGCCAAAAACATTCTGCTTCTTATATACCCTATTAATAAAAATATCAAGAAAAATTACTATTTTCCAGACCATTGCTTCTGCTTATCAAACATCAACCTGGTGCCTCCCACTTTAAGGCAAGACAAAAAGCAACACCCAACCGTTCGCCCTGAGATGCTCGAAGAGTGAATGGGAGTAAGAAAACCCTTACCGCACGCCTCTACTTTCTTGACATTTTTTCGTGTTTTTTGTGGACCAAAAGCGGTTGACCTTGCTCTGCAGCCAAAAACATTAAAATGACTAATTTCACTCTTTCAGCCTGCATCTATTGATAAAAAAATCATCATAAAGCATAATTGTTCTTTACTGACTACACACTTTGTCATTAATAAACTACACTTTGCTTAGCGACACCAAATTAATCACAGCTCTTGTCATATTATTGACCCAATAAAAAGGTATCATTGGCAACGTAAAATAATAGAACCACCCAATCGTGGCTAACTAAGCACCAATAGATACGGCCCACTACATGGACATAACCTAGGACAAACAAAACCAAAGCCCTGCCAGAAAAATAATTTATCTGTTTAGTTGTAACTATCTGAGGATTGATTTATCTGTCTTTGCAATTTCCCCTAAGTAAAACTGGGGGTTTTCTTATGATTAATTAGTTAACTGGAAAATCATGTTTATCTTATCAAAAAAATACGGGCGACTGTGTAATCGACTATTCAATAGTGCCCATGTACTCGCTAGCGCAATAGAACATAAACATAAATTTGTGAATGTTGCTTTCTATGATTATGCTAATTACTTTCAAGCTACTAGCCAAGATATTTTTTGCCGCTATCCCACACAAATTACGTTTATTAAGAATCACAGGTACATTGGTAGTTTTGTATATTACCCGGTATATATCCTGTCTTCTTTATTGAAGTATTTAAAGAATATTGGATTTAACTTCAAAGCCCTAAAAATTGTCAGCACCTCTGCACAACAAGATAACCCAGATTTAGATTCCATTTTCCCAAATGGCACATCCAATTCTAATCAAGTAATATTTTTTCAAGGTTGGCCACTTCTTGGATTTAATGCCTTGGAAAAGCATGGAGACGAAGTCCGCAAGTACTTTACACCACTAACAAAATACCAAAATAATATTGAAGCCCTGATTATCAACTTAAGGAAAGACTGTGATCTGTTAATTGGAATCGTTATTAGGCATGGCGATTACAGGGAGTATAATAATGGGAAATTCTTTTATACACTGGATAAATATTCAGAATTCATGGAGCAATTACAACGACTTCTCCCCAATAAAAAGCTAAAATTTTTAATTTGCTCTGATGAAAAACAAAATTTAGCGGCTTTCGAAAAATTCGATTTTTATTTTCGAAGTGGGCATATGATAGAGAATCTTTATTCACTCGCTGAATGTGATTATATTGTTTCACCTCCTAGTTCATATGGTATGTGGGCTTCCTTCTATGGAAAAACACCGCTTTATATCGTTCATGATCCAGAAAAAAATATATCCCTTGATTGTTTTAAAATTTGCAAAGGTTAACCATTCCACTTCGAGTGGGATTTTCCTCATTCCGCAGTTGATGACAGCGGCAACCAGTGCTCAAGGTTTTAATATTATAATCTAATGCCACTGTATTAATTACCCTACTGCAATATTCTTGATACAAAAAAAAAACGGTACTATGGACAAAAATTAACAGCAGAATGCCTCTTAACAATCCTTTCCCAATCCTCAAGCAATAACAACCAACTAATAGATATGATCTCAGAGAAAGACAGCCAAAGCCTTGCCAGTAAAAGCATTTCTGCGCTTAAATGGAACTATATCGGGCGCTTGGTTTCGTTGTCTTTACAGTTTGCTATCGGCATACTGCTTGCCAGATTACTCGGGCCGGAACCCTTCGGCTTGGTTGCCATTGCCTTGTTTGTACAGGGGCTTGGCAACCTGTTTGCAGAAGGTGGATTAGGGTCGGCTTTAATACAAAGCAAAATAATATCAAAACATGACATCCGTAGCGTATTTTCTACCCAAATAGCAATTGGCATCATCATGTCCAGTGCCGTTGTGGGTGCTGCGCCATTATTAGCCGCTTTTTTCCATGAACCCAATGCGGCACCGGTTATCATGATTATGGCGCTGTCATTTACCATTCAGGCCATTGGCCAAACAGCTTCGTCACTGATTAAAAGAAATCTGGAATTTAAAAAAATTCAAATTATCAGCCTCGTTTCTTACAGCATAGGCTATCTGGGTTTAGGTCTACCTCTGGCCACTCTCGGTTATGGTGTCTGGAGCTTGGTCGCCGCGCAGTTAAGCCAAGTCAGTATCAACGCACTAGCCACTTATTTCAGCCACCGACATTCTGTTTTTCCGCTGGTCAATCCTAAAAACTGCCGTTTTCTGCGTTTTGGTGCAGCAATGACACTTAATAACCTGACCAGTTGGGGCATCAGCAATCTCGATACCGCCATCATTGGTCGCAGCTTTGAGACATCAACCCTCGGCGTTTACAACCGGGTATTTAATCTGGTCAACATGCCGATGTTTGCTGTCACATCCAGCATGCAATCAGTATTATTCAGCGCCTATGCCAAATCTCAAGATAATAAAGTGATCTTGCAGCGCACCTTTATTGCTTCCACCAGCATCATGGCCTTACTGTTTTTTCCTGTCTATGGTGCAATGGCCGCTATCCCGGATTTAATTATTCCCACTCTCTACGGCGATAAATGGCAAGCGGCAATACCACTAATGATGCCACTGTGTTTTGCCATGGCAGTAAATGCCACGCTGGCTATGTCCGGGCCCTTATTAAGTGCTATTGGTCAACCACATATCGAACTTAAAGCACAGCTATTAACCTTGATGATCAGTATACCCAGCTTAATTTTGGCTGCACAAGAATCTGTTTTAACCGTTGCCTGGGTTCTCTTGGGCACCTATATCATTCGGTTATTGCTTTTGGTAACAGCAACGTTAAGAGCTATCGGCGACAAGCCTTATCGGCTGATAATTATTATTATCATGCCTTTAATCATAGCCGCCTTGCTGTATGGTCTTTGCTGTTATCTTGGTCAATTGCCTTGCCTTCAAAGTTATTCAAAAGCCCTTAGGCTTGGCGTCATTATGCTCAGCTGTGCTATAACTTATCCCCTGTTACTGCTGCTGTTTAGAAGGCTCATTATCCGTGGCGGCCTAAAAGAGTTTTTACTCTCCCTACAAAACAAACTGCCTGCAAAAATTTTCAAACTTACCGGACTGCCTTCATGAGCCAAAACCGCAAACTAATTGTCGTTACTCTGATGCCACCGCAAGGAGAAACCGGCGTTCAAACCCACCTCCACTCCATTCTTAACGAAGCTGCCAAGCGCGGTATAGAAACCCGGTTGATCACACCCTATAGCGCCAATGTCCTCATTGCCAGAAAAGCACCGGGACTGGTAGGCAAACTGCTTAAAAGGCTGAACAAAGAATGGTTGATTCTCTGGACTCGCTGGTTACATTACTTTTTACTCAGATACCAGCTTAAACAAAACCTACAGCATGATGAAAGCGAAGTTGTTATTTACGCACAAGATCCGTTAAGCAGCAGAGCCGCATTTGCAACAAAAAAAGCTCATCATCGCCTGGTAACCGTGGTGCACTTTAATATTTCCGAAGCTAACGAAGTACTAAAAAAAGGTTTAACCGTTGAAGGCGGCCTACTATACCGGCACTTTCAAGATAACGAAACTCAAATACTGCCCAACGTCGATAAAATAATTTTCGTATCCAGTTTTATGCAAAAAGTAGTCAACGACCGGTTGCCGTCATTAAAGTCAGTGCCACAGACTGTTATTGCCAATTTTATACAAGACCACGGTAAAACTCAAAAGCAGCCAAAACTACAAGGCGATCTCATCACCATCGGCACCTTGGAAACCCGCAAAAACCAGGCTTTCATTCTAAGAGTGTTGGCCAAAGCACATGCCCGTGGCCACCATTACCGACTGACCATTATTGGCAACGGACCGGATCGTGCCATGCTGGAAAACCTGACTACTGAACTTAAGCTCAACGACAGCGTCACTTTTTTGGGCTTTCAAGCCAATGCAGCAGAATACATGACTGGGCATCGCGTCTATGTTCAATCATCGCTTATGGAAAGTTTTGGCATCACCCTGATAGAAGCCATGTCTCACGCACTACCGGTTTTAGCGCCGGCGGTAGGCGGCATACCCGAAGTTTTTTCCGATGGACAGCAAGGTTATTTTTGGCCGCTGGACAATGTGGATGCAGCTGCGGATAAACTTTGCGATATTTTGGAGAATGAAACACTATATAGGCAATTTTCTGCTCAGGCTCGTGTGAGGTTTGAAACACATTTCTCGGAACGTGAATTAGCCGATGCCTGGTTGGCAGCAATTATCAAAGCTTAATCTATCCTGTTTTAACTTGAAAGCCAAGGTAAGGCCAGATACTTACTTGGCAATCAACCAAGAATTGCTGTCTCAGTTTGATTATGTAACAAACGGCGTAAAAACTGCGCCACTAACAAAGGGTAAATTTTGATGAAAATACTACATATATTTGGTGAATTAAAACCTTCCGGCGGCGAAGCGATGATGTTAAGTGCAGCGCCAACATGGTTGCCTGTTGCCGAGATGCATATATTAAGTACAGGTTATGAATCTGTTGGCGTTTATGCCGAGAAATTATCAACCGCTGGTTATGTTATCCATCACATACCTTTTAGAAAGAGTGTTTCATATTTTATAAAAGTCGCACAGCTTATCCGTAAAGAAAAGTTTGATGTTGTACATTTGCATACACAAGGTGCCAGCCCTTGGTTTGCCTTAACATCAAGATTGGCCCTTGGGTCTTCCACAATTCTTATAAGAACTGTACATCATATTTTCAAATTTACCGGCTGGCTTCGTATCAGGGTAAAAATAGAGCGATACCTGGTGCGCTCCTTACTTAAGGTTACCTTGATATCGAATAGCCCATCCGGCAAGAAAAATGAACTTGAAAGGTATAACTCTGACAATATACTGATACCTAATTGGTATGACAGTACTTTCTATAGTCCGTCAACGGATGCACAAAGAACCAAGGCCAGAAACGAGCTGGGCTACGCAGATGATACCTGTATTTTTATGTCGCTGGGCGGCAATTGGTACTACAAAAATTATGGGTTGATCGTTGAGGCCCTTGCATTAATACCTGCCGATATCAACTTATTGTATGTGCAGCTAGGGGTACAAGGCGAAGGGATGCCGCTTGAGACTGCCGCACGTCGCCTTGGCGTAACAGAGCGGTTGCGTTGCATGGGTGTTGTGGATGACCCAAAATTGTATTTGCAGGCCGCAGATGTTTATTTGATGCCGAGCTCTGAAGAAGGTTTTGGCGTTGCCGCAGTGGAAGCCATGGCCTGTGGCCTTCCGGCAATACTCAGTGATGTGGAAGCGCTCTGTGATTTTAAAAAAGATATTTCCGGCATTAACTACATCAACCCGACCCCGCAAGAAATTGCTGATGCGATGATAAAATTGGCACAACTGTCAATTTCAGAACGTCGGAACCTAGGAGCCAGAATTGCCGCCGCCACTCAAGAAAACTATGGTTTAGGGAACGGTGCAGCAGGCTATATGCAGCTATACCAACAACTAGCATCAACATTACAATCACCTAACAGAACCGGCACAACCAAAGAAAAACATGAAAATTAACACTATCGGCCTTATGGGGCCTATTGAAACTGCGGCATTTCAGGATCTACTTCCTCCACCGGGTGACCAACCTTATCCCAAAGGCTTGGGCGGTGTCCCTGTCAATTTATTAGCACGGGAACTACACCAACGCGGTTACAACGTAATCCTGTTTTCCCTGGATGTAAGTGTAGATACCGAGGTAACTATAAAAGGTGAGCGACTGACCATTCATTTCGGACCGTTCCGCACCAAGCGTGCCAGAGACTTTTTTAGCCAGGAAATTAAATGGTTAACGCAAACCGTATTAAAAAACCCGCCTGATTTTCTGCATGCCCACTGGACGTATGAATATGCACTAGCCGCACAAGCGACCGGACTACCGCATTTAGTAACCGCTCATGATGCACCGTTTAACATCTTAAAACTTAATTTCATCCCCTATCGTATAGCCCGTACCTTGATGGCTTGCAAAGCGATCTGGAAGGCACGTTACCTCTCTGTTGTTTCACCCTATGTGGCAGATCATTTAAAAAAATGGATGTGCTATCGTCGTCCCACCAGAGTCATTACCAATGGGTTACCAGAGTCCACTTTCAATCGTATCAGACCAATAAAACCAAGCGATGCCCCCCTCACCTTTGCTACGATTTTAGTCGGCTGGTCGGGCCGAAAAAACGGTGAAGCAGCTATTCAGGCTTTTGCCTTGTTACATAAAACAAGACCTGACTGCCGATTACTTATGTTTGGTGGTGGTCACGGCGTTGATGAGCCTGCTGAACAGTGGACAAAAAACCAAGGATTACAGGAAGGAATAGAATTTGTAGGTCAATTACCTTACGAACAACTCATGCAGCGGCTATGCAATGAGGTAGACATTGTTGTACACCCTGCGCTGGAAGAATCTCAAGGAATGGCCATGATCGAACCCATGGCCATGGGTATTCCGGTGATTGGGGGTCAAAGCAGTGGCGCAGTGTCATGGACGCTGGATAATGGCAAGGCAGGTATTCTGGTGGATATTACTCAACCCGAACAAATAGCCTCCGCCATGTTGCAATTAGCTAATGATAGCGATGAACGCCAGCGCATCGGCCAAGCTGGTTTGGCCCACGCTAAGGAACGCTTCCATATTCGAGTTATCACCGATGCCTATTTACAAGCTTATCAAGACATATTGGCAGAAAATTGGCTATGAAAGTTTTGTATGTTCTCCGCCAATTGAATCTATTGGATAGAAATCGTGATAATTAGCCTCCAGCAAAACTTAACACTCTATTTAGATTTTTATAAAAACTGATACCGATAAATTATGGAATTTCTGGTTTTACCTACTTTAATTTTCTTCGTAGTTGCACTGTACAACTTTGCAGAAAAACCGCACTTGGCAGTCGCTGGCATTTTAATAATTAGCCTTATTAATGCCTGGTTTATTGAGCCACCATCGGTAAATATAGGACTAAACATTTACCTGTACGATGTGATATTTATACCGCTTTTATTGTGCGCCTTCTACCGACTCATCGCTAAACAGGAGTGGCCTTATGCATCACCACTATGGATAGGATATGGTCTGATTCTTTTCTACGGCTTGTATTTTAGTATTAAGCAATACGGGTCAGCTGCCGGGGTAGATTTTCGCAATTTCTTTTATTACTGGACTGGCACGCTATATTTTATGAGCTTTGCTTATTCCAAAGCAATGCTTGATAGAATCTTAAAGTATTGGCTATTAATCAGCACGGTACTACTCCTGATTGTTTATTTTCGCTTTGTTGCCGATTTTCTTCATTTACCGATTTCGGCAACCTGGATTGCCGCAGACTCTACCAATGTGAGATTTCGTGTTATACATTCTGAGCCGACTTTCCTACTGGGCGTGACCGTGATCATACTTTTCTACCGTTATGTCATGCCCGACTGGAAACAACCATCCCGGATTTTAACGGTGCTGTTTCTGGTTGCGGTTATTGTGCTTCAACATCGCTCAGTCTGGGCAGCAACCCTGCTCGCTATCGCCAGCATGTTTTTTCTACCAGGCATCAAAAAGCATAAACTGATTGGCAAACTTACGGTACTCGGGGTTATTGGCATGATTTTGCTAATGCCTCTATTATTCTCGGGCTTGGCAGACAATTTCATCACGACGATTACTGATTCCGCAGAACGGGCAACCAACTTATCGACAGGCACCTTCGGAGCACGCCAGAAAGGCTGGAAGATGGTTATGGAGTACTGGAGCAAATTGGATTTTATGCATCAAATTTTGGGCGATCCTTTTGGTGGCGGCTATGCAGGCCACCCAAGAGCGCCGCACAACTGGTTTTTTCAGGCGCTATTGCGGGTCGGAATGCTGGGTAGTTTTTTTATCTGGCTATTTTATGTGGGATTATTGTTTCGGCTGTATTTCACGATACTGAAAAATACTGAAGATAGGCTTTATCCCACCTTGTTTCTTATGCTTTTTGTCAGTCAACTCACCTACTACATTCCCTACGCCCCGCAACCTGAACATGGCATTTTACTTGGCATTGCCGCCAGTTTGACAAAACGGAAAATGACTATTCAAGATACAGTTGAGTTAAAGAACACACAATCTTTTCTAAACACGCCTGACAGTAAAAAATTTAAACTAATAAAAACCCAAAGCAACACTTTAATTCTATGAAAATCTGGATTTGCATACCCGTCTTTAACCGCATCGAATTTACCTTAAAATGCCTGTCGACCCTAAAAGCGCAGACATTTGAGCATTTCACCGTGGTGATTTGCGATCATGGTTCCACTGATGGCACCACGACTCGCATTAACCTAGAGTTTCCGGACTTTGTAGTACTCAATGCCGACAGCAGTCTTTGGTGGACAGGAGCGATGAATCGTTGCGTCGACTATGTGTTACAACATGCTGCTACTGAAGATAGTTTGTTGACGCTGAACAATGACACCGAGTTACCGCCAGACTATCTGGCTGCATTTTCTGCTCTTAGCCTTCAATACCCTCAGGCGGTATTAACTTCGGTGACGCACGACATTGCTACCGGCAAGCAAGTATCGGTAGGGAATCGGCAAAACTGGCTAACGGCGCAAGCCAAAGCCGTGACCTTTGAACGCGATCACCTACCCGGTAATGACAAGATAATTGCCGTGACTCACGCTTCGGGTCGGGGTACCTTGTATCCTGTTACTATTTTTCGACAACTGGGTTGTTATGACGAACAGCATCTGCCGCATTATTATGCCGATTATGACTTTAGCCATAAAGCTCATCGGGCAGGTTACCCTATTTATGTATGTAGCGATTGCAAGGTGTTTTCCTATGTCGAAGCCAATGGCATGACCATGGTACGCAATCAGTTGTCATTAAACAGCTTCATCAGTTATATAACCAGTATTCGGTCGCCAGCCAATCTCGGAGCACGCTGGTGGTATGGCTGGAATAATTGCCCTAAAGTATTACTGGCGAGTTACATGATTCTGGATTTATTAAGAATCACTGGTAGCTATTTTAAACATTTTTTAGTCACTAAACCGTAGTTATTTGTATGAATCATTTTTACTTACAACAAATTAAGGAATAATCATGTTGAAAATCGGATACTTAATAGCAGCTCATACTGATGCTGAAAATTTGAAAAGGCTAATTAATGCGCTTGGCGATAATTGTGATTTTTATATTCATATAGATGCAAAATCAGATATACAAGAATTTAAGCAAATTGTATCCTCTGAAAAAGCTTTCTTCATAGAGGATAGAACAATTGTTTCTTGGGCAGGAATATCACAGGTTGATGCTACACTAAAATTAATTAAGGCAGCGCTAGATACTGGCAATAAATATAGCCACCTGATTCTGTTGTCAGGCTCTGATTACCCTATAAAAAAACCAGAATACATTAATAGTTTTTTTAATCAGCAACCTGAGAAGGAGTTTATTCGGTTTATCGATATGCGGGAAAGTCCACAGCATTATATGAAGCAAATTAAACATAAATGGTTTAAAGAGCCTCTTTATCATACTTCGTTTAAATCTTTACAACTTTTCGACAAAGTAATTCGTAGAACAGCAAATTTTCTGCAATTGAATAATAACTGGGACGAAAATGCTATTATTCCTTATTATGGATCGAATTGGTGGGCTTTAACTCCGAGTTGTTGTGAATTTATCTTGGAATATATTAATAAAAATAAAGATTATCACCTTATAAATAAATATACATTTGCACCTGATGAGCATTTTTTTCATACCTTGATAGGCAATTCGGTTTACAAAGAAAAATCTGATGGCCTTCAAGCCTTTGAAGGTAGAGGCACATATAGACTGGCTAATTTTCACCTTATTCATCCGTCTTTATCCAAATGGTATGATTTAACCGATTGGGATGAAATTGTATCTTCTGATAAATTGTTTGTCCGTAAGGTTAATTCTCTAAAAAGCAAAGACTTACTGGATAAGATTGATAAGGAACTTTTGGCGTAAAGATATAGATACTGCATTGTATGTAACGTCAATTTCTAACGATGATTAGTTAATAACTGATAATTTTTTAGTGGAGCAAGATGAAAATAGTTATCTTCCAACCCATGCTAAAACAATACCGCGTGCCTTTGTTTGAGCGTATGGGGCAACTACTTGCAGAACAAGGTCATGTATTACGGGTGGTGTGTGGCAGCCCACCGCCGCATGAGCAAAGCAAAGGTGATAATGTGATTTTGAGTAATGATTATTGCCTGGTTGAAAAAAGCCGTTGGTTTTTTAATGGTAAATTACATCTTTTGCCACACGCGCTATCGCATATTTTATGGGCTGATTTTGTTATTACCGAACAAGCCAATAAACATGTTCATAATTATTTTCTGATTATATTTAGAATGTTTTGTTTTAAGCACTTTGCTTATTGGGGACATGGTCAAAACAGACAGGGCAATTCCCAAAGCTTACAAGAAAAAATAAAGAAAAAACTCTCCAAACAATGTGATTGGTGGTTTGCTTATACCCAAGGTGTCGCAAATTATATGGCAGAGTTGGGCTATCCCGCCTCAAAAATCACCGTATTAAACAACAGTATTGATACCTCGGAATTTAAACAATCGCTTGCCGAGCAAACGCCTGATAAAGTGGCTCAATTTAAACGGCAACTGACGATTGATGACGACGCCAGAATCGGGCTGTTTTGTGGCAGTTTATATGTAGATAAGAAGCTTGATTTTTTATTAACCGCTGCGCGGATAATTCATCAAAAAAACCCGAATTTTGTATTACTGGTAGTAGGTAATGGAAAAGACCGGACTTTGGTAGAAGAGTTTGCCAGCCAGCATACATTTATCAAATACATGGGGCCTTTGTTTGGAGAGCAAAAAGCGTTGGCATTTAAATCGGCGGAATTGTTTTTATGCCCTGGCTTAGTGGGCTTGGCAATTTTGGATGCTTTTACCGCATCTCTGCCTTTATTAACCAGCGATGTTCCTAATCACAGTCCGGAAATTGAATATCTGCAACACGGTTTTAATGGCATAATGACTAAACCACTTGAAAATGACTATGCTCAAGCCGTTGTTGATATTTTTAATACGCCCGAAGAGCTGACACAATTGCGAAATAATGCGCTGGCAAGCAGTAACCGGTTTTCGATAGAAAACATGGCGCAACATTTTGTCGATGGCATTCAAAATTATTTTAAAACCCAGACTGGGTGATTAAGTTAATACCACCGTACATATTACATAGGATGGGCTGACGAAGGAAGCCCATTATTTAGAGAGTGATGCGCCTTGTTCCTCGATATATTCTGTTAAACGACCTGTTTAAACCCAGACGATTTTATAGATACCATCCCTTGAAGGGATGGTATCTGTCCCGGCTTAAACGGGTAGTCCAAAAAAGATACGCAATAGCTATCCTGCTTGGCTCTATTTTTTAAAAGTGACCTTATGAAAATTTTGTTTGTCCATAACCGTTATCAACAAGCCGGTGGCGAAGATAATGTGGTTGCCACCGAAGCCAAGCTACTGGCAGACCACGGCCATGAAGTTGAATTGTGGAGTGTCGACAACAAAGACCTGCCTGCCGGTTTAACCGGCAAGCTAAAAACCGCACTGACCACCTGTTACTCTGCTGCCAGCAAGGCAATTGCCAAGGGCAAACTGCAAATCTTTAAACCCGATGTGGTGCATGTGCATAATTTTTTCCCGCAGATCAGTCCGTCTATTTACGATGCCTGTCTGGATGCCTGTGTGCCGGTAGTGCAAACATTGCACAATTACCGGTTGATTTGTCCGGGGGCGATGCTGATGCGAGACGGAAAAATTTGTGAGCAATGCATTACCGGTTCGCCTTATCAGGCGGCCTGGTATGGTTGTTATCGGGGCTCAAAGCTCGGTAGTTTGGTGGTGGCGCACCTGGTGGCACAGCATCGCCAGCAAGGCACCTGGCAACATAAGGTTACCCGTTTTATTGCGCTCACCAATTTTGCCAAGAACAAGTTTGTTGAGGCCGGGTTTCCGGCTGATAAAATCGTGGTTAAAGCCAATTTTGTACACGATCCTTTGCCGGAATCGGCTGATGTTAAGCCCGCAATACCGGCTTTTGCCTTGTTTGTTGGCCGACTGAGTGAAGAAAAAGGCCTTAAAACCTTGTTAAAGGCTTGGGCAATAATGACTGACAAAACCGTGTTAAAGGTCGCCGGTGCCGGTCCGCTCAGTGAGTTATTGCCCGGCAAAAACAACATCACCGCCTTGGGCTTGCAAAACGCAAAGCAGATTGGTGAGTTAATGCAACAAGCGGCTTTTTTGGTATTGCCTTCCGAATGGTATGAGGGTTTTCCGTTGGTGTTGGTTGAGGCTTTTGCTCATGGTTTACCGGTGCTTGCATCCAGACTGGGCAGTATGGCTGACATTATCAAGGATGGCGAAACCGGTTTGCTATTTACACCCGGCGATGCTGACGATTTGGCCAGCAAGGCAAAATGGCTGCTAGAAAATCCGCGGCAAGCGCAACAACTCGGTGAAAATGCCAGACGCACTTTTCTTGAAAAATACACCGCCGAACAAAATTATGCCGAGTTAATGGCGATTTATAAAGATGCCAAGACTGTAAACTAAAGTGATCACGCCATACGGCACACTGAGTGACTCGCTTAGGCAGCACGCAGAAAATATCCCCCCAGGATGCCTAGTTCCCACGCTCCAGCGTGGGAACGATAGGGTGGGGGTTATTTATTGCGAGTTACCTTATTTCGAAGCGTG
>SERZ01001221.1_pt1 | contig 15079 bp, 7 predicted proteins | sample 3171461 | NCBI WGS metagenome assembly SERZ01 (sample SAMN06051861, study PRJNA518727) | freshwater metagenome | biome: subpolar coniferous forest; feature: holomictic lake; material: water; isolation source: holomictic Lake 227, 6 m depth | place: Canada: near Kenora, Ontario | collected 2013-06-25... | reverse complement strand
TACTTTCCGGTGCCCCTAGCGGGGGCGTAGCTCAATTGGTTAGAGCGCTGCCCTGTCACGGCAGAGGTTACGGGTTCGAGCCCCGCCGCTCCCGCCATTCTTATGTCTTTAGTTTTCAGATGCTTGCGTAAGTTGTTCAACCGCCCAATGGCGATTACGAACAGCTTGCGGACAGGTTTTCACAGCCGTTCGCAGCGAGAACGGACTGCTAGTGAAGCGAAGAGAAAAAATCCGATCAAATCTGGAAGCGGCGAGGCAGTTCGCACGAACCCTCCCCTTCCTCCCCTTCCTCCCCTTCCTCCCCTACGTGGTAACGGGTGCATTCGCCGGTCTAAGGCCATCAGAGCTTGAGTGGTTGGATTGGTCAAACGTTTCATTTGAAATGGGGAACAAGTCCTAAAATGGTTTTCGAGCATTACCGGGAGATTGTTACACCCGGACAGGAGACCCTGCGGGAAGGTGGGAAGACCTACCGGCTGCGCAAGGCCGGCGCGCCGGAGGAACTTCAGAAATCAATTTATGATAAACTCGACGTGAAATGGGATCGGCTTCCGGACACGAAGCTGGAAGTCGAAACCGAGGCGATTTTGTAGTGCCAAAAAATCGGAAGGCCCTGTTTACAGGGGTTTGGTGTAGGTCGTGCGAAACATGGGCTAGCGGTCCGCACCCGCAGCCCTTCCTGGTTCGGCGAGGGGGATGAGCAGATTTATATCGCTGGTGAGACCAATGCCTCCATTTGGGGCGTCGGCACAGAGGATTATTTCCTCTGCGCCTGGGGATTGAAGCAAAGCAGCACGCCCTGCTTTGGCGTGCCCTATTTCGACCAGTGGGGAATCGTGGGTGGCCACACCAGCGCCTACCGGTGGCATCTGAACGACCCAATCGTCTTCAACCAGGGCATCTAGAAGAACAGTGACTGGCGCAAGCAACCCAAACTGTACGATTGAGGAGCCCGGCGCCATCAGCCGAGCGCGCGTTAGAGCGTTAGAATTAGCGCGGGATTTAGTCTCGACAAGTCCTCCGGGCCGGAGCCAAGCTGTCTCCGTCGCGAGGGAAGAATGCATGAAAGTCATCACGCACAAGCAAATGAAGTTGGCGATTGAACGCGTTGCCGGGTTACTAAAAGACGACGGGGCCACCCAGAGCATGACCGTGCAAGAGTGGCTCGACGTCGCCCAGTTCCGCCCCGCCCAGTTCCCCTGTTCCCTGCCAGCCCTGGAGATTCTTGGGCTGCTCGGTTTTGGAGATGAGCAGGTGCAGGCCGAAGCCGTGGGCTAGAATCCCGTTGTGTCCAATTTTGAAGAACCTCAAGGTAAGCGGATTCAGCACGGGGCTTGTCATCCGGCAAGCACAAGGGGTAACCGTGACCCACTGCGACTTCTCCGACAACTATCAAAACCCCAAACACGGCTGGGGCGAACTGCCGCCACGCGGCGGCATCCTGCTCAAGCGAGTCCGCCTCAGCGTCTTTGCCCATAACCGCGCCAACCGGGTTTGGGACGCCATCCACTTGATCGAGTCGGACGACAACCTGATGGAAGATAACGATTTCTCCCATTGCTCCAATACCTGCGCCAAGCTCTGGCGGGCTTCGCGGAACAAATTCCTCCACAATAACCTCTCTTACGGCATTCGCATCGACCGCGCGGCGGGGGAGGTCCATGCCCGGGATTCCACGTGCGTTCTCATCGAGACCGGCTCGAACGACAACTATTGGTATCGGAACGACATCACGCAGGGCGGCGACGGCGTATTCATCCGGCCGCTGAACCGCTGGGTTTCGCGCGGCAACGTGTTCGTCGAGAATGACACCTCGCACGCCAACAACAACTGCGTGGAATCGTGGAGCCCCGGCAACACCTTCATCCGCAACAAGGCCAATCACGGCAGCTACGGGTTTTGGCTCGGAGGCAGCGACCAGACGGTGCTCATCGGCAATGAAGCCGCGTTCAACGGGCGGCCGGCCGGCAACCACAATGCGCCCGAAGCCGGCTTTGCGCATGGCGGCATCGTGGTTGTGGGCGGTTCGGGCAGCCACACGCTCATCGAAGGCAACCACCTGCACGACAATAACGGCGCGGGCCTGGCTTTTCGTGGCGACGTGGCGTCAGAAGGACGCGCCTGGCGCATTGAGCACTGGGTGGTGCAGCAGAATCGGCTCGCCAATAATCAGTTCGGCATCTGGGGCCGCTGGGGCGACAATATAGTGCTGGCCGGGAACGTGTTCACGAACAACGCCCAGGGCAACTCCATCCGGGACACGACGCACCTCCTTGAATTGCCGGTCGTTCCAGACAACCAAACCGCCCCATCCGCGGAACTCGTCGGCCCGGAAGTGGTGGCTGTGGGACAGGCCGTCCGCTGCTACGCTACCACCAGCCGCGATCCGCAAGGTCGATCCCTTCAGTTTGCATGGTGGCTGGATGGCGAGGCGGGCCACGAGTCCGTTCTGGAGCGGACTTTCGCCCAGCCCGGCTTCCACCGGCTGGGCCTCACCGTCCAAAACGGTGGCCTGGCAGCCTTGGCGTGGCGGGATTTGCTCGTGGTGGGGCCGGTCGCCAGGGAACTGGGCACCGAAGGGCAAGCCAGCCAATGGGGATACGATCTGGAGGGGAATGCAGACGGCAAAGGACGGATTATCTTCGCCGACGATCCCAACGCCATCGTCGGCGGCCGCTGCCTGCGGTTCACTCCCGACCCCTACCCCGGCGCCTATGCGGCCGCTATTTTTCCGGCGGCGCGTAACGCCGCATGGAATCTCACCGGCCGAAAGACGATCCAGTTCTGGATTCGCGCTGAGAATCCGAACGTGCCGTGCTTCCAGAATGCGGGACCCGTGGTCCGCTTGCTGGGCCAGAACGGGCAGGTCGAATTCAAGCCGGCGAAAGATGGGAATCTGCTCAATGACCCTCCGTTTAGCGAGGCCCGCTGGCGCTGGATGCCCGTGAGCATCCCGATCGCGGGCGACGCCTCCTGGCAGCGAACCGCCGCCGGGCAGGTCCAACTCGACCGCATCGATGCCATCAGCATCGGCCTGGATTCCTGGGGCGGCGATCCTTTTACCATTTGGCTGGACGGCTTGAGCGTGGAGTGAGGACCTGGATGCCGCTCTGGGCCCTGGTCGGCGGTCCGGGAGAAAGCGCTCGCTTCCTCAAGGCCGGCGGACGAAGATTCCCCCTGAATTAGGAAACACGGAACTATGAGCAGATTGTCATTACTCAGCCTCGCCCTTCTCGCCATCAGTGCCGCCCCCCTGGCCGGGGGCGTGCCCGCGGATTCAACGCGCTCGCGCGAATCATTTAATCAGGACTGGCGCTTCGCCCGGTTTGGCGCCATGCCGGACGGCGCAAGGCGCATGGAGCCCGGCGGTACCCGCTGGTCCATCCAGTCCAGCGCCTCGAGCGAAGAGACTGACAAAGGGAACACCGCCGCCTTGGCGATGGACGGCGACCCGGCCACCCGCTGGTGCGCCACCAGCGGGAGCCAGGCCCAATGGCTTATGCTCGACCTTGGGATGGCGCGGGACCTTGGCTCGATCGCGATTCGTTGGGAAGCGGCCGCTGCCTACCGCTTCGCCGTCGAAGGGAGCCAGGACGGCCAGCAATGGCAGATGCTGGCCGATAAGACGCAGAATAGCGACACGGCCCAACCCATGACGGTCGCCTTGAGCGGCCAGGTCAGGTTCGTGCGCGTGCGCACCACCGGGCTCCCGCCGGAGAAGTGGGCGAGCATTAGTGAAATCGCCCTCACGGACGCGCAGGGCAAGCCGATTGAAAACCAGCCGCAGAAGGCGCCCGGTTCGCCGGAGGTCGCGGCATTCGACGACGGCTCGTGGCGGAAGCTCGACGTGCCGCACGACTGGGGCATCGAAGGCCCCTTCCGCCTGGAGCTGGCCGGCGAGACTGGCAAGCTGCCTTGGCGCGGCATCGGTTGGTATCGCAAGCACTTCACCCTGCCCGCTGCCGACGCGGGCAAGCGCGTCTTTGTGGATTTCGACGGCGCTATGGCTTATGCCAAGGTCTGGCTCAACGGCGAATATCTCGGCACCTGGCCTTATGGCTACAGCTCTTTCCGCATGGAACTGACTCCGCACCTGAAATTCGGGGCGGAGAATGTCCTGGCCGTGCGGTTGGACACGGAGAAATGGGACTCGCGCTGGTATCCTGGAGCGGGTATTTACCGCAACGTCTGGCTGGTGAAGACCGAGCCGGTGCATGTCGCACACTGGGGAACCTACCTTACCACCCCCGAGATCACCGATTCCTCGGCGACGGTTCAACTCACCGTCAACGTGGACAACCAGGGAACCGCGGCCGCCAAGGCCGGTCTTCGCACCGACCTCTATGAACTGGGCGTCAACGACCTGGTCGGTGACAAAGTCGCCGCCACCGCCGAGTCTGTCCTGGACATTGCTGCCGGAGCCACCGCTGCCACCACCCAGCGGACGACCGTCCCCAACCCCAAACGCTGGAACCTTGCCACCCCCCACCGCTATCTTGCCCGTACGGTCATCACCATGTCCGGCAAGGTCGTTGACCAATACGACACACCGTTCGGCATCCGCACGATCGAGTTCACACCGCGCAACGGATTCCGGCTCAACGGCAAGCGGGTCGAGGTGCAGGGCACGTGCAACCACCATGACCTGGGCGCTCTTGGCGCCGCCATGAATACCCGCGCACTGGAGCGGCAATTGGAGATCCTAAAGAACATGGGCGGCAACGCCCTGCGCACCTCGCACAATCCGCCGGGGCCCGAACTGTTGGATTTGGCCGACAAGATGGGCTTCCTGGTATGGGATGAAGTTTTCGACTGCTGGGCCCAGGGGAAGAAGGCCAGCGACTACAACAAGCTGTTCAAAGAATGGCATGTCAAGGACCTGCAGGCCCTGGTTCATCGTGACCGCAACCATCCGTCCGTTTTCATCTGGTCGATCGGCAACGAGGTGATGGAGCAGCGCGATGTCGCCCTGACCAGGCACCTGGCGGACGTCGTCCGCGCCGAGGATCCGACGCGGCCCGTCTCCAATGGCTACAACGACCCCGATGGCGGGCGGTCTTCCGGCGCGGCCGTGGCGTTGGACATCATGGGGGTCAACTATTTCTTTGGCCAGCAGCCGCAGTGGGATGCCGACCCGCGCTACAAGGATAAGCCTACCCTTGGCAGCGAAACCTCCTCGTGTGTCAGCTCGCGCGGCGAGTATTTCTTCGGCAGCAATCGCGCCCATTGGCAGATCTCCTCCTACGACCACGACCGACCGGATTGGGGCTGCGATCCGGACACCCAATTCCGCACCCACGCCCGCTTCCCGCACCTGCTGGGGGAATTTGTGTGGACCGGCTTTGATTACCTGGGCGAGCCGACGCCCTACGGCAGCGGGGACGACACGCAACTGCTCAACTTCCGCAACGACCCGGCCAAACGCGCCGAGTTGGAAAAGCAACTGGCGGAACTGGCCCGGAAAGCCCCGCCTTCCCGCAGCAGCTATTTCGGCATCATCGACCTGGCCGGTTTCCCCAAGGACCGCTACTACAACTACCAGGCCCACTGGCGGCCCGAGTTGCCGATGGCGCACATCTTCCCGCATTGGAACTGGCCCGAACGCGCCGGGCAGGTCACCCCGGTCCACGTTTACACCTCCGGCGACGAAGCGGAGCTCTTCCTCAATGGCAAATCACTTGGCCGCAAGACCAAACAGCGGGGCATGGATTTCCGCCTGGTCTGGGACGATGTAAAATACGAGCCTGGCGAACTCAAGGTGGTCGCCTACCAGGATGGCCAGCAGTGGGCCACTGACGTCGTGAAGACGACCGGCAAAGCCGAAAAACTTACCCTTACCCCTGACCGCCCCGCCATCAAGGCGGACGGACAGGATCTCTCCTTCATCACCGTGCGGATCGCAGATAGGGATGGAACGACTGTCCCGCGAACGCACAATCTCGTGCAGTTCCAGGTGGATGGCCCCGGCGAGATTGTCGCCGTGGACAACGGCGACGCCACCAGCTTCGAGCCTTTCCAGGCCAGCCAGCATAAAGCTTTCAACGGACTCTGCCTCGTGATCGTCCGCGCCAAGCGCGGCACGAGCGGATCGTTCGCAGTCAAAGCCGCCAGTGACGGCCTGGCCGGCGCGCAAACGACGATAGAAAGTCAGTAAGGCGGTGCCGCTCTACCTGCGACGTTTCTCAAGGTCGCCGGCACGGGGACTTAGTTGTCAATCCTGCTGCGTCGGGGGTAACGCCTCGAGCACCACGATCTCGAACGGTTTGAGCGAGATCCGCAGCGGCTTTCCGGCCTCGGCTTGGAGTGCCGGTTTGGAGGCATCCTCGGCCCAGGGACTTTTGAGCAGGTATTTGGGCCGAGCACCGAGGGGCAATTCAAATGCTGCCGCGACATCGAGCGCGAACTCGTGCGGTTGGACATCCGGATTACGCAACATCACAACGCCCTTGCGCGCGCTCCACGAGGCGTAGCCATAGACTTGCGGCTTGGACGGATCGCCGCCGATCCAGTGCGTATCCACGAACACGTCGGCATTGGCGCGAGACCACTTCGCGGCTTCAGCCAGCACGCGCCAGTCTTCCGGGGTGAGTTTGCCCGGTTGGATGTAGAGCTCCTGCAACCCGGTGCCGCTGCCAAAGAAGGCCCGCACATCGTCCTTGAAACCGGCCGAGTTGAACGTCGGATCACCCGCCGTGCCCTGGCGCGAGTAGGACACACCCTGGGTCATCAGCGAGTTCAGCGGATACAGCGGTCCTTTGCCCACGATGTTCCGGTAAACCTCCTGGTCGCGATACGTTAGCCATTGCTGCTGACGAGGCCCCTTGCCCGCGAGGCCCATGTCGCCGCCCTGCCGCCAGACGGAGTCGGCATAGCGCAGCCAGAACGGCGACGGCCATGAACCGGTGGTGAGGTTGATGTAGAGGTTCGGGTCCTCCTGCCGCAGTTCGAGCATCAGCCGGCGCATGGCTTCGGTGTCGAGCACGTATTCCGCGCCGCCGTTCGCGGCCATCCCGGCGGCAATGCCGTCGAACTTGAAATGGTTCACGCCATAATTGCGGATCATGCCAACGCAGGCCTCCCGAAAGGCAGCATAGTATTTGGGACCGGCTAGCGAAAAGCCGGTGGCGTTGAGCTCGTAACCCTGTTCCCGACCGAACTTGATCCGCTGATCCTTCGGTTCGCCGTAACCGCCGAAGGGTGAAAGCCAGACGCCCAGGTGGGTGCCGTATTCCCGACCAAGCGCCGCCAGGGGTTTAAAGCCGCTGGGGAAACCGCTGTGAAACTGCCAGAGCGTCTGCGGATTATCCCAGCCGTCGTCGAACACCATGCCGTCCATGACCACGCCGTGTGCCTTGATCAGGTGGTCGCCGCACAGGCGGATGGCTTCGAGACAGTTCGTTTCATTCAGAGCGAACGGAGCCCACGCGGTGTCATACCAGGAGTTATAGTGCAAATACGGGCGATACGGATGGGCGCGCTCGCGCTCCACGTAATACAGGAAAGCGCGGCGCATTTGACCCGCCGGGGCAACCCCGAACACAAAGCTCTGCGTCAGGGTATCCCCGCGCTTCAGCAGGGCATTGCGCGGAATCCGACAAAGGACAGGGCCACCCCGACCGGCCAAGAGAACTTGTCCGAATGATTCCAAGCGCTGGTTGGCAGGAAGCTTGAAGTCGGGGTCCGTGCCAATCTCGGCCGCGAGTTCGTAGCGTGCGCCGGCCTTCAACGCTGGCAACACCAGGGTGTACTCGTTATCCACATGTTCCACTCCCGTCCGGCCATGATGCTCGTCGCGGCTCACTTCGCGCCCGTCCACTGAGAGAGTGGCCCGCCAGATGTCGAGGCGATGGGGGCCGCTGGTGTAATGGAAAACGAACACGTTCTTCCCGGCCTGAAGCCGGGCCCCGTTGAGGGGCCAGGACTTCCGCCGCGTTTGGCCGGCGGCCAGATCCTGCGGCGACCAGGTGCCGAGCTCCAGCCGCGGCGTCCTGACCTCATTCAGGGCATGAGGATCTTCCGAGCCGAAGAAGAAGTTTCCGGCCACGACTGGCGAACCATCCACCCGCCCCGCCGGCTGTGCGTCAGGGATGGCTTGGTTCAGCCACGCGATTTCCTGAATCACGCAGTCCGCGCGCGCGGCGCTCACGACAAGCTCCTGCCGGATGTAGTTGCCTCCGTCGTGCAGCAACGCCCGCCAGACGACGCGCAAGCGCCCGTCAGCCGAACGCAACGGCACCTCGGCCTGCCGGCCGGGAATGCGGGCGGCCAGCCGTGCCGCTTTGGGGTCCGGGCGGAGCTCGCTGAGCCGCACCGGGCCGTCCCGCTGCAGGGCGGATGCCGCGTAGCGTTCGCCGTTCGTCAGGACAATCTCAAACGCCTCGCTGGCGAGGGAGACCGGCCGTTGACTCGCCGCGTCGCGGAAAGATTCCGGCTTCAGCCCCACGTCTCCCACCCGCCAACTGGCGGAGAGGGCGGTGTTGCTGACAATAATCTGCGAGCCTTCGTAGAGAATCCCCGCAGGACCGGGGACGGCGGCCGGGTAAGCCGCCGGGGCTAACTGGGCCAAGAGCGCAGCGGACGACCATGCCAGCACCAGCGCCGCAGCGCAAAAGCAACTCGGTGTTAAGCGGCGATAGTTTGGATAGTTTGTATGCATTTCGTGTGCCTTGATAATCTGTTTTGACGCCGCGCCTGTCGAATTCATAATGGAATGATGAGCATTGCCGTGGCTATACGCTATCGGCTAGGTCAACCGCTGGTGTCCCAAAACATTTGCGCTTCCCCGTGACGCTTTGGCCGGCTTGGTGGGGTGCCCTGGCACCGCTGCGTCCCGCGTGCGCTCGTTACGCCACCTTCCTCTGGCAGGCCGCCCCTTTGCCTGTTGTAGCACCGGCAGTTCCAAAGTGCCCAATCGTAATCTACAAGGAACGGGGCAGCGGTCTTTCCTGACAAACAGCCGACGTCCGCTGACGTCTGCATGCCAGCAAGTTTCTGAAAAATCCGCATACTCTCCACCATGAAAACGACATTGAGTTCAAAAAACGCATCGCGCAGCAAGTCGGTCACCCGCAACGCCCAGGCCCAGAACCCGGTGAAAGATACGGATCAACGCGCGCCACCATCGAGGCCTCGTTCCCGTATCCAGACCAAATGGAGCGGTATTATGGTTGCGACATCCAGTTGTTCCAGATTGCCATGCCCACACATGGCGGCGGAACTGGTGTCAGTATCAGCCAGAGGGCATCGTTGAAGCCCGCCAGAAAGCAGCACAGGAAGCCGGGCGGAAGGTCCGCCATGACGTTGAATCCTTCGTGGCGGTTTTGATACAGCCGCAGGGCACTCAATCAAAGCGTCCCATTTCGCGGCGTGGCACGAAGTGTTTTGGGCGGTCTCGGCCTACCAGTTTGGTCTGCTGCTCACGTAGCTGGTCTGGGACTTCTTTAAAGCCTGTTTGCGGGCGCCGTCGAATGCGATTGAACCCACTTGACGTCCCGGCTGTTGGGAGCCGGGTTCCATTCGCCCCCACGCCAGATCTGGGTCGAAGGCTTCAGGGTACTACTCTCCAGCCATTTGTGAATTTCCGCATGTCCGTCGGCGAAAGTGAAGCCCGCAGCTCCATTGTGGTAGCTGGCGGGAAGATTGAACCAGGTATTCGGGTTGCCGGGGTTGATGGCAATCAACCAGGCATCGTCAATGTTGTCGGGATGCTCGTCTGCCGTTACGAACAGGTTGGCCGGACCCGGTGGCGATCCGCTGATGTCAGTTATAGTGTTGTAGCAAAGATAGTCGCCATACCAAGCGGACTTGCGCGTTCTGGAAAACCCGTAACCTTCCAGAAAGGCATTCATGGAGTTGCTACGGACCCGGGCCAGCTTCTGACCATTCTGAACACAGAGGGTCGTGTCGGCAGGACATTTGTAGATGCCAGTCGAGCCGCCCACGTATCGGCCGAGCTTGGCCTTGGTGATCAGCAACTTGTTCGTGTTGTCCCGGTTGTTCGAGTCCCAATTCAGCCAACCGTCGCACCAGCTTCCCTTGGGGCCGAGGGGGTCTGGGTTACCGGGGATGTTCGTGACCAGCGCATCATTGTTATCGTCGGAATACAGGAACCAAGCCAGGGCGAGCTGCCGGTTGTTCGACAGGCATTGAATGGCCTGTCCTTTGGCCTTGGCCTTGCCAAGCACGGGTAGCAGCATGCTCGCCAGAATGGCTATGATGGTAATCACCACCAGCAGTTCAATGAGCGTGAAGCCCTGTTTTTGCCGGCGACGCTTCATAGAACGATCAACGGATGAGAATTTGCTTTCTGGACTTATGATCCAGGGAGAATTGGTGCTTGCTCGCATTCATCTCGCGCTCACTGCTAATTCCTCACACAAGACGGAAGAAAAGTGGCGCCGCACAGCATGAAACTGGTCGCACCGGTCTGACATCCATCTGCCTTGCCACGAATCTCCTCCGCCCTCAGGGCGCGATGCCAGCCATTTAGAGACACAATCCCGCGAAAAACCTAACGCTCTTTCCCTACGCATAAACTCGCATATATTCCACCGACTCTGGTGGGATCGCCAATCAGGGGCATTCCCCAGTGAATGCATTCTTTCCCTTCGGCAACCCGCTATACTTATATAAAACCGCCATTATCGAAAACCTTACAAAATAGTTGAAAATATATTTTTTACCCCTGGGGGACGAAGAATCTCAGCGCCGGGAGGCCAAGTGCCCTCGCTAACCCCGACATACAATGATCCCAAGTTCGGTAGTTGAGTTAGGCACAAAGGACGCAAATATCGCAAAGAAAGACAGGTATGAACGTAAAACGGCACTTGCCCGCTAAACACGCTAAACAACGCGAACAGGGGCAGGTCGATGCACCAGGACGAACCTTCACCCGGAAGGTGAAGCCGGGGCCATTATCGTCGTTTAGCGTGTTTCACGGGGTTGAACTGCTCTTTCGAGGTTGATGAATGCGGAGACGCCCCCGGAGCGCCTCTGGTGGCGGGAAAGTCGCCCGGGGAGGATGACGGTGCTGCCGCTGGAGGGGACGCGGGGAGAGCAAAACCGCCAAAATAGTTCCGGGGCCTACCGGAGGCGCAAGGTCCCCGCCCATGAACCTCGGTTCACTGGCCAATCGATTGTCTTTCAGGATTATATTGCGAAAAGGGCTTGCTTGTTCTGTCCGAGGTGACAAAGTCAGGCCAGTTGTAGGGGCCACCCGGTTGCCGCACGTCCGCGGACGTCCGTATTGCTGTTTCACGCAACCAACGGTGGCAAGATGCTCGGAATGAAAAGAAGAGCAATGAATCAGGCGGGAAATCTGATGAACGGCGGAGAGGGACTGCCGGTGTCGGTCCTGGCATCGCGCCCCTATTTAACCTTGAGGCCAACCCAACCACGCCCATGACCCACTGGAAAAACAAACTACTGGCCTTCCTTCACGATCCGCCCAGCAAGGCTCCGGACATCGCCGCCGATGTGGAAAGGTCGACACGGCTGCAAACTTCTTCCTTGCCTGCTGAATCATGAGCACCCCCAACCCTGAATACTGGCGCCGCAAGCTGAGCGCCTTCTTGCATGACAGCCCCGACAAGGTTATCAGCCTCCTCGACCATGAGGACCGCGCCCGGAGTCTTGCTGAGGTCGAAGGCTTCGATTCGTCGGAGATCGCCCGGAAGGAGATCGACCACGCATCGTCAGCCGCCGACCGCCTACCTTGGCCCAAGTCGAAGTTCGGGACTGAGGTGCTCTGCCGGTCTGAATTCGATGCTACGGACAGGGCTTTCAAGCACCCGCTTGGGCAATCAGATATCCGGTTCGAGACCGACTTCAAGACGGCCTTGCAAGGCCTGGACATCGCTTACGTCACCAAGCCACGCTTGGCCATTCAGGACGATCCGCGTGCAGCTTTTATCGCCGTATGGCGGTTCTGGCAGAACTGGGCCTCGGCTAAGGACGAACGCTTTGCCTTTCTTCCGGCCGAGACCCGCCTGCCAGACCATACGATTTGGAACCACCTCAGCGTCTCAAGCGCAATACAGGGCTGCTGTGGCGGCAGTCAGAAAGACTGGATTGAGGCCCGTTCACGACACGAAGACGCCCTTCTGCCTGACCGTCCCTCATTCCTCCTGTTCAGTTTGGGGCCGGTGCAAGACTTCATTGCCGCCGCCCGCAACACTCGTGACCTTTGGAGCGGCTCCTATCTTGTGAGCTACCTGGTCGGCTCGGCGCTGGCTCGAATCGCGCTCGATTTCGGCCCGGACCACGTCATTTTCCCCAACCTGCTCAACCAGCCAATTCTAGACCTGCTGCTCCGGGGAGAACTGTGGAACCACCACAAGGTCGCCTCCGGCAAGGACTTCTGGCAGGCATTCGATTATTACTCGAAAGAGGGTAAACGCCGCTTGCTCACGCCCAGCTTGCCGAACCGGTTCCTCGCCCTGCTTCCAGCCACGATGGCGGAACACGCGGCATGGCTAGGCCCAGACGCGGGCGGGCGTACCGGAGCCGCCCGCTACGCTGAGCACCTGGCCAAGAGCGTGAGAGAACTCCTGAACGAGGTCGCCGGACGGGTGGCTGACTATCTGCAGCCGCTGGGCAACGAATTCAACCGCAACCGTTTCCTCGACCAAGTCCGGCGCTTGCTCGAAATCCACTGGCAGGTTCTGGAATGGCCCAAGGCCGTAGCGGATGCGCAGACAATCGCCTGCCAACTCCCCGGCGAGGGCAAGGAGCGTCCGGAAGCCGCGCTCAAGGGTATCCAGGCGATGCTCCGCCAAATGCCGAAGGACCACCGCGACCCGCGGTATTTCGCGGCCAATGACGTGGGTTCCCAAGACCACCCCGGACAGTTGAGGCAGGTTGCTGCCGCCTGGTCGGCGCTGGTTGCTGGGACCTCGTGGCGACTTGATGCCGTCAAAACCACGCGGACCTTTAATGCCTGGGCCACCGGCGGCTGGCATACCGGCGCGGATCGCAACAAAGACTCCCTCACCGGCAGGGAAGAGGTGTGTCTGGCCGTGCCGACGGGAGAGGAAGATGCAGCCGCTTGGAGTCGAAAGGTTGCCAACGATAACCCCCACGCCCTTAAGGCCGGCGATCACCTTGGCGCAGCAACGCTGCTGAAACGCTTCTGGCACCTTGCCTGGTTGTCCAAGGAACACGCCTTTGAGCCCGACGATTTCGCCATGCCCAACACCCGCTCCGTCGCCGCCCACAAACCGTGGGACAATAACACCGACGACGAAGGCGGTGCCGAGGATGATACCAATTACTTCGCCATTCTTGCCCTTGATGGTGACGAGATGGGCAAATGGATTTCGGGGGTGAAATGCCCGGTCCTTGCTGGCCAATTGTCAGTGGAAGCCGCCGCTTATTTCCGGAAGTTCGGCAATGCTGATTTCCTGAAGGTCCGCCGCCCGCTCTCGCCATCGTTCCACCTTCAGTTCTCCGAGTTGCTCGGCAACTTTTCCCTCCACTGTGCCCGCCGCATCGTTGAAGCCTTTGACGGCCGGCTCATTTACGCCGGTGGGGACGACGTGCTGGCCATGCTCCCGGCTGACACCGCGCTCGACTGTGCCCGCGCCCTACGGGCTGCGTTCCGGGGAGAGAAAGGCTTGCGGGAACTAGCCAAAGGGGTCGTGCAGCGGAGCGGGACGCCTGCCAAATGGAAATCCGACCGCCAGACAAGGCTTTTCGAGGTGCAGCATGAGGGCTTCGTGAAGCTGACGGAGGCTGCCAGTCCGGATGGCTTCGGCGCAGAGGCCAGCCTGCTTTCCGACCCGGTGACCTTTCCCATTGCCGTCCCCGGTCCCGCCGCTGATGCCTCGGTCGGCATCGCCATCGCCCACTTCAAATCCCCCTTGCAGGATGTGGTCCGCGCCGCCCAGGCCGCCGAGAAGCGTGCGAAGAAGCAACTGGGCCGCGGCGCCGTCGCCGTCACCCTCTTCAAACGCTCCGGGGAAACCATCGAGTGGGGGACGAAATGGGATAGCGGGGGACTGGAACTCTACCGTGCCCTGGCTGCCGCCCTTCAGACGGAGCAACTCAGCAGCAAGTTCCCGTATCGCGTGGTCGAGTTGCTCGAACCCTATTTGACGCAGCAGACCGGATTAGCAAGCACGATGCCTGTGCCCGGATTCGACACGGTTGCCAATGAAATCATCCGGCGCGAGTTCGCCGTTGCCTGCAGCCGCCAGCGCGGCCCGGCCTGGACGAGCGGAGTGGCAGAGCCGCTCCTTTCCCTCCTCGATCACTATGTGGCCAAGCTTGGCGAAACGGAGAAGAAAATCCGTGCTGTCATCGGCCTCTGCCAGACCGTCGCCTTCGCCAACCGCACCACGCCGCCGGCCAAGACATGATCCCCGATTCATCCCCAGACAACGTGGGGCAGGCCTCCGGCCTGCCGGTTCCCGGAGTCTCCGACTCCGAGGACTTTCCCCCCGCCCCCCAGGAAACAGGCCTTCAGAGAAGGCCTGAACCGTCAGGTCGGAGACCTGACCCACAGGCGGAGCCTTCGCGGCTGGTTTCCGGGCTGCACTCCCGGGGCGCGTTACCGCACCTCAAGCGTGAGGGGGCCAGCTACTTCGTCACCTTCCGACTGGTTGGGACACTTCCGCGGGAAGTCCTGTTCCAGTTGAAGCGCGAGCGCGAAACCATCATCCAGCAAGCCCTGAACCAGAATCGCCCACTGACCTGGCAGGAGCAGAAAGAGCTGTTCAACTGGTATTCCGAGCGCGTGGATGCCTATCTGGATGCCGGCCACGGAGAATGCTGGTTGAAGGATCCGCGCATTGCCGCTCTCGTCGCTGGAGCGCTTCGTTTCTTTGCCGACCACCGCTTTACCTTGCACGCTTGGACGGTGATGCCCAACCACGTCCATGCGGTAGTGCATCCCGCTCCGCCCCATACTCTCAGCTCCATTCTCAAGAGCTGGAAGGGATACACCGCACTCCATGCCAATCGGCTGCTAAACCGCACCGGCCGAGCCTTCTGGCAAGATGAAACTTACGATCATTGTTGCCGCGACGACGAAGACCGTGCCCGCTGTTGCGCCTATACCACCGCGAATCCCGTCAACGCC
>SERZ01001218.1_pt1 | contig 15102 bp, 6 predicted proteins | sample 3171461 | NCBI WGS metagenome assembly SERZ01 (sample SAMN06051861, study PRJNA518727) | freshwater metagenome | biome: subpolar coniferous forest; feature: holomictic lake; material: water; isolation source: holomictic Lake 227, 6 m depth | place: Canada: near Kenora, Ontario | collected 2013-06-25... | reverse complement strand
GCGCCGGCGTCGCTGAAGGCGAGCGGATGCTGGTGTATGACCTGGGCGGCGGCACCTTCGACGTCTCGGTGGTGGTCGTTGAGCAAGGCGTCGTCGAAGTAAAGGCCAGCCATGGCGACACGCATCTGGGCGGCGACGATTTTGACCAATTGCTGGTGGACTACGCGGTGCTCGAATTCAAGCGCCAACACAACATAGATCTGGTGCAAGACCTCAAAACCCTGCGCCGCCTCAAAGTGGTCCTGGAGCGGGCCAAACGCACGCTGTCCGACGAGCCGTTTGTCAAGGTGCGCGAGGAGTATCTCGACGGGCAGCATCACCTGGAACTGGAGTTGCTGCGCGGGACCTACGAGCGGATGATATTGCCGTTACTGGAGCGGACCCTCACCTGCGTGCATCAGTCGCTGACGGACGCGCGGCTCGGGCCCAAGGACATCCAGAAGGTGATGCTGGTGGGCGGCGCAACCCGCACCCCGCTGGTGCAACGCCTGCTGCAAGAGCGGCTGCGGCTCGACCCGCGCTTTGAGATTGATCCTGACCTGATCGTCGCCATGGGGGCTTCGATCCAAGGCGGCGTCATTGCGGGCCAGCAACGGCACAGCATCCTGGTGGACATCACGCCGCACACCTACAGCACGACCGCGGTTGCGGTCCATGCTGGCGAGGAAGGTCTGTTCTGCGTGCCGATCCTCCCGCGCAACACCCCCCTGCCGGCCAGCAAGTCCGAGATGGTTTACACGATCTATGACAACCAGCCTTGCGCGAAGGTCGAGGTGCATCAGGGCGAGGGCGAGCGTCCCGAGCAGAACACGTTTATTGGCGATTTCATGGTGGAGGGCCTCAGCCAGGCGCCGGAGGGTAATCCCATTGTCATCCATTTCGATCTCGACCTGAACGGCATTCTGAAAGTCACCGCGACCGAGAAAGTCACCGGCTTGGCCAAGACGGTCGTCCTGGACACCAAAGGCCAGCATGTCCTCAATTTGGACGAAGCGCGCCGCAACATTGCCTCCTTGATTGGCGGACCGGAGGCGGAGGGTGCTGTACCCGCGGAGGAAGCGGTGGCTGGTAACGGACATGGAGAACCGCAGGCTGGCGAAGAGGAGTTGCTCACCAGTGCCAAAGATCTGCGCAAACGCGCCGAAGCGTTGCTGCAGAAAGACATCGGCCCGGATGATGCGAACGAGATCCGCGATCTCATTCACGCCAGCACGGTCGCTATCAAAGACAGCGACTGGAACACGCTCAAAGAAAAGAATGAGGCGATCGCGGACCTGCTGTTCTATTTGGAGGACTAACGTGGCGATGCTCAATTGCCCCGCCTGTGGCAAGCTCAACCAGACCGAAGCCGCGTGTACGCGTTGCGGGTGCGACCTTGCCCGGCTGCGCGTGGTTATCGCCGCCGCCAGGGGAGCCCTGACTGAGGGGCGCGATTCCTTGCGCAGGGGCGACTGGGCGGCGGCGTTGAACTGGTCCGAAGAGTCGTGGCGGCTGCGTCACACCGTAGCAGCGGCCCGACTGGCCTTCCTGGCCGCCGGCGCGCTGGGGGACACTCGAACTGCGGCCGCGTGGTACCGGAATGGCGCTGAGACATAAGCGGACTCCGCCGTGCGCCAAAAGGAACTGCTACCCCAACGCGAGCATGGAATCCGAAGCGGTTGACTCTTCGCGCAGCGAGCAGATCGCAGGCCCCCGCCCACAAAGCTGAAAGCAGAACCGTTCATTACTGCGCGCCCTCACTCGCGATATCCTCTTTCCCAACTGGGATGCCTGGTTAGACTTTATGCTCCGCGGCTTGGAAATCGGTCCCTCCACCAAGTGCACTTGACGGGCAGGAATTTCCTCACGCCGGAGGTGTGCCCGGGACAACCCCACGACGAAACGGCGGCCAAAAGTGCGTCAACCCCCTCGGTTAGCTCCAGACGACAGGACCACGGACCACCACGGACCACACTTTAGCACTTCACCGACCTCCTCGCCCCCTCCGCGAAGCAAATCCCCACCGACCCAGCCATCGCGCACCGCCAAAATGAGAATTTGCAGAATAATACATGCGAGCTATTGCCAGAGTACCTCCTTTGCTGGTAATCTGCTGGTATGACGAGCGCTTATATTACTTCCACCGGGCGTCCGGGGCCACGTGGACGCCATCACGGCGGGTTCACCTTGATTGAATTGTTGGTTGTCATTGCGATCATCGCCATTCTGGCGTCGCTATTGCTACCGGCTCTGAGTAGAGCCAAACTCAAAGCCACGCTGATTAATTGCATGAACAATCAAAAGCAACTCGCGCTCGCGTTCACGCTGTACGCGGGGGATAATCAGGATGTAATGATATCCCCGGATTTTGTTTATGGCGGCGTTAGTTACCCCTTGGTGTGTGGGGGGTTCTGGCCCGACTGTTATCCGTCGGGGTCGGCTGCCGCGGCCGAACAGCTAGTCAAGGATACACTCAAAAAGGGACCGTTGTGGCCTTATGCAAACAATGCGGGCGTTTATCACTGCATTGGCGATACCCGGTGGAAGCTTCGGAAGCCCGGCAACGGCTGGGCGTACGGGAGCTATTCCAAAGCGGATGCGATGAACGGGAGTGGTTGGGGCATGACCCCGTTCAAGAAGCTGGGATCGGTCAAACAACCCTCACAGTCCTTTGTTTTCATAGAGGAAGCCGACCCGCGCAACGAGAACGATGGCACCTGGGTCTTGAACCCACTACCGTCGCCTGGCTGGGTGGACCCGTTTGCCGTTTTCCATGGCCTGGTCAGCGACTTCTCGTTTTCGGACGGACATGTGGAGAGCCATAAATGGCGCGATGCGGCGACCATTAAGGCGGCAACCGATTCCGCCAACGGGATTGAGAGCTTTTACTGGGCTGGCGGCAATAACAAGAATCCGGATTTCGTCTGGGTTTGGAACAATTACCGCTACCAGAACTGGAAGGACCTGCCCTAACCCAGGTTCTGACCCAGAAGCCTCGGGGAAGCGGTGCGCGCCCCTGAAATCGTCAAGGCTTAATGATGAGAGAGCGCCGCAATATGAAGAAATCAAGAGCCGCATTTGCAGGGGCGAGTCTCTTCCGAAGTGGGGGAGTTTTCCTGATCGGATGTGCGGTGGGGTGCTCATCGCTGTTTGCGGCGAGCGAGCCGGCGGTTAAACCTCAAGCAGAAGCCAGGGCCCTGGTGCCACTGGCGCTGCAATTGCCCGGGCCCACAATGAAAGGCACTCCCACTGACTTGCCCGCCGGGCCTCACATCGAGCCGCTGTCGGACAAGCCGCGACCGGCGTTCATGGTGGCCAAAGGCGTTAAGAACGTGGCGGCCGGCAAGACGGTCACCAGCAGCATTAAACCGTTCAACGGAGAATTGTCTCAGATTACTGACGGCAAGAAGAATCCGTCGGACGACGATGCGGTGGAGTTGAAGCGGGGGCCGCAGTGGGTGCAAGTGGACCTGGGGAGGTCGTATGCCATCGAGGCAATCGCGATTTGGCACGACCACCGGTACGTGCAGGCCATGCACGACGTGATTGTGCAAGTGTCCGATGACCCGGAATTCAAGGCGGCCGTGACCACGCTGTTCAACAACGATACCGACAATTCAGCCGGGCAGGGCGTGGGGTCTGATCGCGAGTATTTCGAGACCAACCAGGGTCGCATTATTGGAGGCAAGGGTGTGAACGCGCGCTACGTCCGTGGCTACACGAAAGGCGGCACTCTCACCGCGCTGAACTGCTGGGAGGAGATCGAAGTCTATGCGTTGCCGGACAAATAAACGCGTATGAGGACCGTCCTTGATACCCGGTGAAGGGCCCATCACAACGATCAATCTAATGGGCAAACTCCTCCTGAATCTTCCGCTCCGTTTGTTGGCGCTCCTGGCCTTCGCCGCCTCGTTGCATCCCGGACTGCCAGCCGTGGCGGCGTCGCCTAAGAAGCCCAACATTCTATTCCTCTTCAGCGACGACCAGCGTTACGACACTATCGCGGCGCTCGGCAACAGCAATATTCGAACGCCCAATCTGGACCGGCTTAGCCGCGAAGGCCTGGTCTTCACGCGCGCCTATATCATGGGAGCGATGCAAGGCGCGGTATGCACCCCATCACGCGCGATGCTTCTGTCAGGCCGCTCCCTGTTCCGCGTGAAGGAGAATCTCGCCGGCCAGGCGACTTGGCCGGGGCAATTCGGCCAGGCCGGCTACGCGACATTTATCACGGGCAAGTGGCATAACGAGGCCGAGTCGCTGTTGCGCTCGTTCGCCGAAGGCAAGGCGGTGTTCCTTGGCGGTATGGGCAATCCCTATAAGCTGGAACTAGTGGACATCTCGGCCGATCGTCAACTGGTCAACAAGCGCACCAGCGGCGAGCACTCAGTGAAGTTGTTCGCTGATGCCGCAATCGAGTTTATCCAGCGACCGAAGGGGGGCAAACCGTGGCTGTGCTACTTCGCACCGAATTGTCCACATGACCCGCGCCTGGCGCCGCCGTCCTACCAGGCCTATTACAATTCGCACAAACCGCCGGCACCCCCGAATTTCCTGCCCGTCCATCCCTTCGACAACGGCGAGATGGTAATCCGCGACGAGCAGCTCGCTCCGTGGCCGCGCACGCCAGAAATCGTCCGGCAACACCTGGCCGATTACTACAGCTATATCGACTTCATGGACAATGAAATCGGCCGCGTCCTGGCGGCGCTCAAGGCCAGCGGCCAGTATGACAACACCCTGATCGTCTTCTCCAGCGACAACGGCCTGGCTATTGGCAGCCACGGCTTGTTCGGCAAACAAGACCTCTACGACCACGCCACGCACGAGCCTTTGATCTTTGCCGGCCCCGGGATTCCCCAGGGCAAACGGACCGACGCCTTCTGTTACCTCTTCGACATCTTTCCAACGCTCGGCGAACTGGCCGGCGTCTCCGCACCAGCGGGCAGCGAGGGCACCAGCCTGGCGCCGGTGATCGCGGGCAAGGCGGCGGGCCGTGACGCGATCTTCACCGCCTATCGGAGCCTCCAGCGGGCGGTGCGGGACAACCGTTGGAAACTCATCGTCTATCCGCAGATCAATAAGACGCAGCTCTTTGATCTCCAGGATGATCCGGCCGAGATAAAAGACCTCGCCGGCGACCCGGCGCAGGCCGGTCAATTGCAGCGTTTGACCACATTGCTGAAATCCTGCCAGCAGAAGTTCGGTGACCGTCAGGCCCTGACCACCAACAGCCCCCGCTCCATGATTTTCGATTATTCCAGCGTGAAGCGGTCGAATCCGGCCACGCCGACCGAATGATTGCCAGAGACTAGCGACATTAATCTGGTCCTCAGTCTTGAACCTGGCCGGGAGCAGGTTCAGAATGCGGGGATGATCAAGCACATAACGAGTTGGAGCGCTCTGGCGGTTCTCTGGTTTGCCCTCGCGCCCGCTGCCCCAGCCGCGCCGGGGAAATCCCTTGCGGCGATCGAGAACAGCCGCGTTCGGGTCGCCTATGACCTGACCGCCGGCACCTTCGATGTGGTGGATAAACTTTCGTCCGAGGCGGTCGTCCAGGGGGGACATGCGGATATCGCTGGGTGGTCTTCCCGGGAAACGAACCTCGTGCGCAAGGCCCGGCTCACGACCGCCGTGGACGAGTTGGGGAAAGTCAGGTGTTTGGCCATCGAATGTACCGCTCCTGACCAGCCCACCCTCCTGGCGGAATTCCGTCTGCATGGCGAAACGAACTCGTTCGTCGTGCTGCGGTCCGGCATAAAGAACACCACCTCCAGGCCGATCCGAGTGAAGAGTTTTCACCCGCTGGCGGACGGGCGGATCTTCCCCGGCAGTGGCTGGAGCGAGGTCCGCACGCTCAATGGCGACTCATCGTGTACCCAGCCGCGCGTTACCGACGAACGGTTTCGCAGCAGTGCCAACGAGTTGCTGTTGACGCTGAAACAGGATGGACGCCGCCGGTCCCTGGTGCTGGGCGCGCTCAAAACTGCCGATTTCACCAAGTGGGCGAGTACGATGGCTGGTGGTGACCTTGGCGCCCGCAGCGCAAGTCTGAGCCACGCAGTGCCCGGCGCGGGGTTGGCCAGTTCCAATACGAACGGATCTGCGGCGGTTATTACGGCGCCAACTGATGCCGAGGCAAAACTGCCGGTCCTCGCCAGCCTGGAAGGCTACGACCCGGTTGGCCGGCTCGTCGAACCAGGGGAAACCTATCTGCCCGACGACAGTTTCTATCTGGATGCCGGCACGCCCGATCCCTTTGCGGCGCTCGAACAATACGGCCAGCAGCTTCGTGCCGCTACGCACGCCCAGCCGAACCTCTACGATTTTCCAACCGTGTGCGCCTGGTATGCCGGTGTCTGGAAAACCGCGGGAGCCCAGAACCATCCAGAGAAAAGCAGTTACCAGATTAACACCTCCTCCGGCCTGGTTGAGGAGGCGGGTAAGATCAAGGCGTGCGGTTTCCTCAATTACTCGCGTGCGGCGGTCCGGCTCGTTCCTGACAACTACACGACGAATAATCCGCAAGGCTGGTGGGATGACGAACATTGGCAGAAGTTCAATTACTACACCGCGCCCTTTGAAACCTCGGCGAAGTTCGGCCAGGGCGTACACCAGAACGGGGTGCTGGCGTTTATCTACCTCCAACCCGTGATTCAGCCCCCGCAATACCACCAGCGGATCAGCCTTGATTTTCGCGAGTCCCACCGGGACTGGCTCCTGAACCAGGATGTCGGCCGTGGTGGGCTGGATTACTCCTCACCCGCCGTCCAGGATTATCTACGTTCCAAATTCGCGGCTTTGCGCGGCCATGTGGATGGGTTGATGGTGGATTATTGCGATGATCTGTGGATGATGACGCTTTACGGGCATTCGCCTGATCCGCGCCTGGGCATTACTGAATGGGAAACCGTTCCCAAGGGCGGCGAAGGTGTCCAGTTTGCCGACCGCAAAATGACCGCCACCGCCTTCTACCGGAAGTTCTTTGCCACCCTGCGCCAGGGAATCGGTCCCAATGCCCGCATTCATGAACGGAATCTGTGCCAGCCCAACAACGACCTCACACTGGGGATGGTGGACTCCCAACGGACCTCAATGGACACCGACAAGATATCGCCCGAGATTGTCTCTCGCAGCGGCCTGCGTTGGTTCAAGAACCGGGTGGTGCTCAGCTACGACATGGATTCCAAGGAACTGAACAGCGGCTGGAAGATAGGCGGTTGGTCGGGCTCGGATCAGGATGGCCGTCGCATGATGCTGACAATGGCCTACGTGGCTGCGAGTCGCCTGTTACTGGCCAATTCCTTCCGCGACCTCTCGCCCGAGACCCTGCACGATCTGTCTCGCACCTTCCCGTATCCCGTTGAGCCTCGCAGCGCGCGGCCCGTGGACGCCTTCGTCGCCAAAGGCTGGCCGCGGGTCTATGATTTTGCCATCAACCCGAAGTGGCACCAGGTAGCTCTTTACAACAACACCTTGCCGACGAAAGAAGAACGAATTTGCGTCCCGGTGAGCGGCGAGGTCGTGGATGGCGCGCTCGGTTTGGATGCCGGCAAGGAGTATTATGTGTTCGATTTCTGGAACCACTGTTTCGTAGGCCGACTCAAAGGAGCCGCCAGCCTCGATCAAACCCTGCGGCCGGGCGAGGTGCGGATGCTCTCCATACACGAGGTTGAGCCACACCCGCAGTTCATTTCCGCCAATCGCCACCTGATGCAGGGGTATTTGGATATGGCTCGGGTTCCAGTGTGGGACACCAAGAAGCGCGTTTTGTCGGGCGCATCCAAAGTCGTGGACGGCGAGACTTATGAGGTTGTCCTGGCGCTGAATGGGTACCGTCCAGCCAAGGCCGCAGCTCGGAAAGCCAGCGCGCGGGTCGAAGCGTTGAATGACAACGCCGGGATTGCCGTCTTGAAGCTGGACGCCGCTGAAAGCGCAACGGTCGAGTGGCAGGTGGCGTTTGAAACTGGGAATTGAGAATTATGATCATGAAATCAACAGAACGCATAGGTCGGGGTCTGAGCCGCAAGGGAATAATCCTAATCACTTGGGCAGCAGCGCTGCTGCCGCTGCTCTCGCTGGCCGCCACCGAGCGGATTGCCCGCCCCGACGGGGACGTGGATCTAATCGAGACCCAGGCCGGCTCCCCGTTCACCACCTTCCGGCGCGAGCTCCGTAATCCTGGCACCAGTGATCGCGAGGTTCGGGTGATCGAGTTTACGCGGCGGGTGCCGCTGATCGGGGCGGTGAAGGATCACCGGACCCTCGGGGTGGACGGCATGAAAGCAGCGGACTCGGCTGCCTCCAGTTATCTTTTCCTCGCCGTCGCCAAGCCTGACGCCAGCGACGGAACGGTGGGCGGCTGGACCACCCAGGAACGCGGCAGCGGCAGCGTCCACAGCCAGGCCACGGACCAGGGATTGACCATGATCGGCCGGCTTGAGTTCGGCCGTCTGCGAATCAAGCCGGGGCAGAGCGTCACCACGGACGCCTTTGTCTTCGGCCAGTTCGCTGACGCCCGGCAAGGATTGGAAACTTACGCCGAAGCCATCGCCCAGGCCAACCGGATCAAGCTGCCGAAGATTCCCAACGGCTATTGCACCTGGTATTCGAGCCCGCACGGCGGGGCTTCCGACGAGAAGGCGATGGCGGAGTTGGCCGCCTTCTGCGGCAAGGAGCTTACGAAATACGGCTTTGACACCATCCTGGTGGACGATCAATGGCAGGGACCCTCCATCACCAAGGGCGGCATCATGGGGTCCGGCCCAACCGGTAATTTCACTCGCCACGACCCGCGCGGCCCCTATCCCTCGGGCATGAAGGCGAACGCGGACAAACTTACCGCTGAGGGCATCCGCGCTGGCTTGTGGTTTACCCCGTTCTCCTGGGATCCGCGTGATCCCCTCTTCCAGGACCACCAGGACTGGTTTGTGAAGAAGCCGGACGGCTCGCTCTACGAAGTGCTCTGGGCCGGCTGGTGTCTCGACATGACCTATCCTGACGCCCGCGATTTCCTGGGCAGCGTGGTGCGTCGCATCACCCGGGAATGGGGCTATCGTTATTTGAAGCCGGATGCCATGTGGTGTGGTCTGGCGGCCAAATGCACTTACCCGGGCACCGCATACGTGGACGAGCAGTTCGGCGACGCGGTCTTTCATGATCCCTACCTGACCGGCATTGAGGCTTACCGTGCGGGCATCCACACGATGCGCGAGGCGGCCGCACCCGGCACCTACATCGCGGCGTGCAATGTCGCGCAAAACTTCCGTTCCATGGGCGGCGCCATCGGCCTGGTGGACGCGATGCGGATCGGCCCCGACACCGGGGCCGATTGGGGCGCGATCATGCCCAACTTCCATCTCGGTACCCGCCTGTATTTCCTCCACAACCGCGTTTGGCACAACGACCCTGACTGCCTCATGGTGCGCGCGCCGTTGACGCTCACGCAGGCGCGCTCATTCGCCTCCTGGATCGCTCTGTCCGGCAGCCTGAACCTGGTGAGCGAGTGGCTGCCAGGTCTGCCGGCCGACCGTCTGGACTGCATCAAACGCTCCATGCCCAACACCGGCCTAACGGCGCGACCGCTCGACCTGTTCGAGAACATGCCCGCCCGGGCCTGGTATCTCACCGACGGCAAGCGCCATGTTGCCGGCCTCTTCAATTGGGATGCAAGTCAGCCGACGGCGGCGAGAGTGAAACTGGACCAGCTCGGCCTCAAAGCCGACGGCGCGCGTTTCATCGGCCTCGACTACTGGAGCGGCAGCCTGGTTCCGGTTCGCGACGGCGTGGTCTCCGCCGAACTGCCGCCCTGCGGCTGCAGCATCATCGCCATCGCCCAAATGCGCGACCAGCCCCAGGTTCTCGGCACCTCGCGCCACATCACCCAGTGCTTTGTCGATATCGGTGACGACCAATGGAACAATGCCGCCCTCTCCGGCGCCTGCAAACTGGTGGGCGGCGACGCGACGGAACTGCGCATCGCTACTGCCTCGACGCTGGGCACCTGGAAGGCGCTTGCGGCCGAAATCTCCCAGGCTGATCGCGAGGCTGGCGTGACCGTTGCGATGAAGGAGGAGCCTGGCCTGCTGCGCGTCACTCTCGCGGCTCCCGCCAATCGCGAGGTGAAGTGGCACGTCCAGTTCGACAAGCAGCCGGTGCCTGCTGCGGCTTCCGTGGCTCCGGACGCCACGAAGGATGTCTATGTTGATTTGCGGCAGACTACACGCGCCTCGGCCGGCTGGGGCACGGCGCGGAATGATGCCAGCGTCGAAGGCAAGCCGCTTCGCATCGGGACGGCTGAGTTCACCCAAGGCATCGGCACTCATGCGCCGGCGGAGATCGTGTTCCCGCTCGATGGCAAATATCGCTGGCTCACGTTCTATACGGGAGTGAGCGCGGACATGACGGACAAGGGTTCGGTGACGGTCCAGGTCTGGCTGGACGGGAAGAAGGCTTTTGACACCGGCGTGATGCGGATTCACGAGGAGCCGCGCTATGTCAGTCTGCCGGTTACCGGCGTCCAGGAGTTGAAGCTCGTGGGCACGGACGCCGGCGATGGATTAGCGGCTGACCATCTCAACCTCTGCCATCTCCGCCTGAGCACCAGCCCGGATGCACCCAAACCCGAACTCGTGCCGCCACCCGTCTTCGTTGGCGAAGCGCCGCCGCCCCCTTCGCCTTTGACGCTGTGGTATCGGCAGCCCGCCAAGCGCTGGTTGGAAGCGTTGCCGGTCGGTAACGGACGCCTGGGGGCGATGGTGTTCGGCGGCGTCGCCACCGAGCGGTTGGCGCTTAACGAATCCACCTTCTGGTCTGGCGCACCCGATTCGACTCATAATAATCCCGCCGGACGCGACCATCTTACGGAAATCCGCAAGCTGCTATTCGACGGGCAATATCGGCAGGCGGTGGACCTCATCAGCCGTGACCTGCTCGGCCGGCCGGGAAATTACGGGACGCACCTCCCGGTGGGCGACCTGCTGCTCCAGATGCGCGACGTGGCCGGCGAAGTGCGTGACTTTCGCCGCGACCTGGATCTGGACCAGGCCGTCGCGGCAGTGGGCTATTCCGTCGGCGGGGTACACTTCACGCGCGAGGTCATTGCCTCGCACGCGGATAACGTCGTCGCCGTGCGCTTGACGGCGGACCAGCCAGGGAAGGTTTCCTTCCAAATGCGTTTCAAGGCGAACCGCGAACCCAGCCAGGTGCGCGCGCAAGGCAGCGACACGCTGCTCATCACCGCCGACGCGCGGGAAAACAAGCACAGCGGCGGGAAGACCGGGGTTTCCCTGTCCGGCTTGATTCGCGCCGTTGCGAACGGCGGCAAGGTGGCGGCGCAGGGCGACTCCATCGTTGTGAGCGATGCCAACTCGGTGACGCTTCTGATCGCGCTGAATACCAGTTTCAAGGGCGGAAAACCAGGGGATTTGAGCCAGCAACAGCTCGCCGCTGCGGCGGTGCGGACTTACGCCAGCCTGCGGGAGCGCCATCTGGCGGATCACCAACCGCTTTTCCGGCGTGTCGCCCTTGATCTTGGCCCTTCCGCGGCTGCGCAACTCCCCACCGACCAACGCTTGGCCCGCCTGCGCCAGGGCGAGGGCGATCCCGCACTGGTGGCGCAGTTCTTCCAATATGGGCGCTACCTGCTCATCGCCGGTTCGCGCCCGGACTCGCCGCTCCCCACCAACCTCCAAGGCATCTGGAACGACAACCTCGCCTGCAACATGGGCTGGACCTGCGACTTCCATCTCGACATCAATACGCAGCAGAATTACTGGCCCGCCGAAGTGTGCCATCTCTCGGAGTGCCACGAACCACTCTTCCGCCTCATCGAGTCGCTGCGCGAGCCGGGGCGGCAAACGGCCCAGACGGTCTATGGCGCTCGCGGCTGGGTCTGTCATGTCTTCACCAATCCCTGGGGCTACACCGCGCCAGGTTGGGGACTCGGCTGGGGGATGCATCCCACGGGCGGTATCTGGATCGGCTCGCACCTGTGGCAGCGATACCAATTCACCGGGGACCGTGAGTTCCTGCGGCAACACGCGTATCCCACGTTGAAGGAGGCCGCCGAGTTCTTCCTCGATTACATGGTGGAGGACCCCAAGCACGGCTGGCTGGTGACCGGTCCCGCCACCTCGCCGGAGAACGCGTTCGTCACGCCCAACGGCCAGGGTGCGTGCAGCGAATACATGGGGCCGACCTGCGACATCGTCCTGGTCCGCGACCTGTTCACCTCCTGTGTCACCGCCAGTCGGACGCTTGGTGTGGACGAGGCGTTCCGCGGCCAGCTCGAGGTCGCGCTGGCGAAGCTGCCGCCGCTGCGCGTTGGCAAGCACGGACAACTCATGGAATGGCTGGAGGATTTCGATGAAGCGGTGCCCAATCATCGCCACACGTCGCACCTGATCGCCCTCTACCCGAGTGATCAGATCACGCCGACGGCGACTCCGGACCTGGCGAAAGCGGCGCGCGTCACGCTCCAGCGCCGCCTGGGCCAGCCGGACTGGGAGGACGTGGAATGGAGCCGGGGCAACCTGATCAACTTCTACGCCCGCCTGGGCGACGGCGACGAAGCCCACAAACACGTGCTCGGCCTGCTCCGCGAGGACACCGACGCCGATCTGCTGACGTTCTCGCGCGGCGGCATCGCGGGCGCGCCGGAGAACATCTTTGTGGTGGACGGCAATTCCGCCGGCACCGCCGGTATCGCCGAGATGTTGCTGCAATCCCACGGTGGGCAAATCGAACTGCTCCCCGCGCTGCCGAAAGCGTGGGCCAGCGGTTCAGTGAAAGGGCTGAAAGCGCGCGGCAATGTGACCGTGGACATTGAATGGAACGATGGCAAAGTCAGCACGTTCAAGCTCCGCTCGCCCAATCCCCAACCGGTGAAAGTTCGCGTCAACGGTGAAAGCCGGGTTATAACGCCGGAGCAGAACTGACAGACTCTAACCACTCCCCACCGCATGAAACGCATAACAAGATTCCTTGCCGGAGTGCGCCCGTCCCCGGGCGCAGCAACGTTCGCAGGTAACACGAATTGGGAGCCTTCCAGCGTGCGCGGCGAGGCGAGGCTGGCTGCGCCCGAGGACGGGCGCACTCCGGCCCAGCCGCCTCCGTTGGCGATACGCACAGGCACCCGCTTCATCGCCTGTCTCATCATAGCCCTAGGGATGCTGTCCTGCCTTCAAGACGTTGCCCTCGCCGCCGAAAACCAGCCGTCCAATTCCGCCCCCTCGGCTATCGTCGCGGTGAGCACCTCGGCCAAGGGACGCACTTACAGCCGCATGCTCTTCGGCGGCTTCTTGGAACATTTCCATCGCCAAATCTACGGTGGCATCTTTGAACCTGGTTCCCCGCTATCCGACGCCAAGGGGTTTCGCACCGACGTCATCGAAGCCGTCAAAGAGCTGCGCACGCCCATCGTCCGCTGGCCGGGCGGATGCTTCGTCAGCGCCTATCATTGGAAGGATGGCGTCGGCAAGGTTCGCCAACCCAGCTTCGACAAGGCCTGGGGAGTGGAGGATCCTAACACCTTCGGCACGGACGAATTTGTCGAGTGGTGTCGGTTGGCCGGCATTGAGCCCTACATCTGCGGCAACGCCGGCACCGGCACCCCCGAGGAAATGAGCGACTGGGTCGAATACTGCAACCAGACCGAGGGCCGCTGGGCCCGGCTGCGCAAGGCGAGCGGGCACCCGGAGCCGTTCAACGTCCGCTATTGGTCCGTCGGCAACGAGAACTGGGGCGGCCATGAGATCGGCGCCAAGACCAAAGAGGAATGGGGTCTCTTCGTCCGTGAAACCGTCAAGATGATGCGCCGCACCGACCCGTCGGTCATCCTCACCGCAGCGGCGCTGGGGGATGACTGGAACCGAAACCTGCTCCAGCACGCCGGCCACCGGCTGAATATGATCTCCATCCACGGCTATTGGGATGGACTTTGGGTGGACGACCGCCCGAGCGATTATGCCACCTGCATGATGCGCTCGACCCAGCCCGAAGAGAGCATTGTCACCGTCGAGCGGCTCCTGGACTCAACCGGCTTCAAGGGCCGGATCACCATCGCGTTCGATGAGTGGAACCTCCGCGGCTGGCACCATCCGGGCGTCGAGACCGGCTTCAGTCCCGAGCAGATCAAGGCCCGCGAGCGGAACGACATCGCCGCCACCTACACGATGGCCGACGCGCTGTTCTCAGCGTGCTTCTTGAATTCCTGCCTGCGCCATCCCGACACGGTCAAGATGGCCAACATCGCGCCGCTCGTGAACACGCGCGGCCCGCTGTTCGTGCATCCCAAGGGCATCGTCAAGCGGACCACCTACCACGTGATGAGCATGTACGCCAACTTGCTCGCGCCGCGCGTCGCCCGGGCCACGGTCACCAGCGACCCGTTCAAACATGGCAACGGAACCGTCCCCGCCGTGGACGCGGTGGTCACCTGCGATGCAGCCAGGAAGGACTGGCGCATTGTGCTGGTAAACCGCCACCCCTCCGCCACCGTGAACTGCGCGCTCCAGTTCGACGGGGTGTCCGCGTCCGGCACCTGCCAGGCGACGGTTCTGGCCGGTGATGCTCCCGAAGCCTTCAACGACGTGGAACGACCGGCTCGCGTCAGCCCGCAGCGAGTCGAGCTGGCATTCCAGGGTGGCGCCGTCGCGTTGTCGCCCCATTCTCTGACCATCCTCGAATTGACCCGCCCCCCGGCCCCCGAACGGCTCCTCGCCAACGACGGATTCGAGTCCGCCGGTGACCAGGACCGTCCCGAAGACTGGACGCCAACCCAATGGGGTGAAGGCGCCTATCACGCCGCCTGGTCAGAGGATCAGCCCCATACCGGCAAGCACTGCGTCCTCCTGGAATCCGCCGCGGGTGCGGACTGCGCCTGGATGCAGCGCGTCGAGGTCGAGCCCCACACCAAGTACCGCCTGGCCGGTTGGGTCCGCACCCAGGCTGTGGTCCCCGGCACCGGCTGCGGCGCCTTCCTCAACGTCCAGGAGATCCAGGACGTGAAGAGCAAGGTCATCACTGGCACGAGCGACTGGGTGCGGGTGGAGATGGTCTTCGACAGCGGTCCGCACGAGTCAATTCAAGTAAACTGCCTCCTCGGCGGCTGGGGCCGATCGA
>SERZ01001217.1_pt1 | contig 15110 bp, 9 predicted proteins | sample 3171461 | NCBI WGS metagenome assembly SERZ01 (sample SAMN06051861, study PRJNA518727) | freshwater metagenome | biome: subpolar coniferous forest; feature: holomictic lake; material: water; isolation source: holomictic Lake 227, 6 m depth | place: Canada: near Kenora, Ontario | collected 2013-06-25... | reverse complement strand
CTTTCCATCCGCAATGTGCCGTTGTTCGGCCAGAAGTTCGACGTGGAGGTGAAGCCCGGCCGTACGACGCTCTTGCGTGACGGCAAAGTCGTCCTTCGGGCCGAGAAAACCGTCATGCGGGAGACCATCGCACACTGAGATCCGAGACTGAGCCGCGAGGACATTCAGTCCACTGGCGTATCCTGACACCACCAAGGCGGGCGGCTACGCCAATCGGAACGCCGGATTCACCCGACAGCCCCAGTGCGGCTCGCCTGGCTGTCGGATGAATCCGGCGTTCCGGTGGTGGTGCCAGGATGCGCCCTCATTCCCATCTAAGGTTTGATCTCCCTTGCACTTGAGTGACGCGAAAGCTAGGGTCGCTTCTGCGCGTGAGCAGCTCCGTGCGGATACTGTGCCCCTGTGGCAAGAACACCGATGTTGAACAAAGCGATTGAACGTATTCAGAGCCAGTTGGGCATAGTTGGCCGCGCCGCCGAGATACGCCTGGGCGTGGCTTGTTTGCTGGCCCAACGGAATCTCATGCTCGAAGGCCCGGTCGGCGTGGGCAAGTCAGTCCTGGCGGAGGCCCTTGCCTCCTACCTGGGGCGCGATCTTTTCCGCGTGGACGGAGACGAGCGCTATACGGAGCAGAAGATGACGGGTTGGTTCGACCCGGCGCTCGTGCTGAAGGATGGCTACAAGAAGGATTACTTCATCGAAGGACCGCTGGTGCGCGCGATGCGCACGGGAGGGATTCTATTCATCAATGAGATCAACCGCATGCCGGAGTCGGTCCAGAATGTATTGCTGCCCGCCATGGAAGAGCGGCGGGTTGTCATCCCTCAATACGGCGAGGTGCAGGCGCTGGTTTCGTTCCTGATCATCGCGACGCAGAACCCGGTGGAGTTTGTGGCCACGTCGCACTTGAGCGAAGCGCTGGTGGACCGATTCGAGTTCGTGCGCCTGCCATATCAGGACGCGCAGGAAGAAATGGAAATCGTCCGCGCGAATGTAAATGTTGAAGCGGCCGATGATCACTTGGAGGAACTGATCCGCCAGGCGGTGGCCCTGGTCCGGCTGACCCGTTCCAGTCCGAAAGTTCGGCGGGGGGCCAGCGTGCGGGCGGCCATCGGAATGGTGGAGGTTGCGGCACGCCTGGGCGGCGTGGACGCGCTCCTGGATGCCGCGCGCGTGTCGCTCCTGCACCGCATCGAAGTGGCGGAGGAATGCGGGCAGTCGGCGGAGACGGTGATCTGCGACCTGGCGGCGGAGGCTAAAAAAAAAGCCGTGAGCTGATCGAGCCGGCCGGCGGACAGCGCCCCCGCGGCCCCTCTGAGCCGCCTGATTCTGAGATCGATTGGACGCAATTCCATGCTCCCTCCGGGGCCTCGGAAGATGCCGACGACCAGGATTCGCTCTGGCAGGTGGCCTGCCACTACCAGGAGCTCAAAGCCAACGCTCGCAGCAAACTGGAGATGGCGCGCGTGCGTCAGATCGCGGTTCAGGGCATTTTACGAAGGACCTTGAAGCTGATTCGCCATTTCCGCCGCAAGACCCGTCTGACCCGCGAGCCCTGGCGTGACGGATCGCCGGGGGAGATCGCGCTGGTCGAGACACTGGAGCAAATCGGCGGGTCATCGGAGATTCGGCCGGAGGACGTCGTCGTCGAACTGCGCGCCGAGAAACCCCTCGACCTGGTGATGCTCATCGACACGAGTGTTTCCATGACGGGCCGCAATTTGGCCCTGTGCGCCGTTGGCGCCGCCGTGCTCTCCTTCCGGCTTCGCGCCGAAGCCTTCTCGCTGATTGCGTTCGGTTCGATGGCGCGGGTTCTGAAACCAATGGGGGTGAAGCTGACGGCGGAACAGACGATCGAGCGGATTCTCGATGCCCCTATTCTTGGCTACACGAACATCTGGGCCGGGTTAGCGTGCGGGGCGCAGCAACTGCGGAAGGGACGCTCCCCGCTGAAGGTGGGGGTGCTGTTGACAGATGGGCATTACAATGAGGGGGACGACCCGGAAATCATAGCCAAGCGCTACCGCCGCCTGGAGGTCATGATGACGGTTGATGCCTACGTCAATTTCGCATCGAGCGCGCGACACCGGAGGGACCTGGACTGTTGCGAGCGCATGGCCCGAGCCGGGCGCGGCCATGTTACCGAAGTGCGTCGTTACGGCCACCTGCCGGAGCGGCTGCTCGGCCTGATTCGTTCGCTTCAGCGGTAGAGCTTCGCAGTCAGTGACTTCCGCGCGGCACGCAGGCCTGAAACTCCTGAGCTGCGCGCTGCCCGCCTGGGCGCTGAGTGGCTGGACCTACTTCTTTACCTCAACTAGCTCCAGAATGCCACAATCAATATTCTGGCCTCCCGCAGTCTGACGACAATGAATCGCCAGGGTGTTCTTGCCAGGCTTCAGCAACTTGATGGCCTCATCGGTCATGGGGAATGACTCATAGCCGGTGTTGTAGCCCTTGAGCGTGGCGGCCGGCTTGCCGTTGATGTAGATGTCGGCGTCCTCATCGTGGAAAACATTCAGACAGGGCTTGGCGGGCACCGTCGCCAGTTCGAAGGTGCGACGAATCCAGATGTCCTTGGTTTCCCATTTGGTGGCCGAGTTGATGGTTCCGAACGCGGCGGCGCCTTCCTTCCACGAGGAGTCATCGAAGTCGGCCGCCTGCCATTCGCCGGCTGGCTTCTCGATGGTGTACCGCCACAGGATCTTCGCGCCCTGCTCCGCGCATGGGATAATCACCTTGGGAGCCGCCTGCGGCCTATAAAGCTCCTCGGCGGCTTTAGCCGCGCCGGCTTCGTCGAACTTTATCTGCTCGCGGTCATACGTCATCATGCCGTTGACTTCAACCTCGACATCGGACGTCTGCGTGTAAACCGCGGCCGATAGGCCTTTGCCGATCAGTGGCCGCATTCGGGTGAGCAGACCGACGTAGGCATCGGTCGCCTCGGCGGACGTCTTGAAGCTGACATAACCCCATGCTCCAGCCTCCTGCCAGAGGTGTCCTGGGACCGGACGGCCCAGTCCGCCGAATTCGCCGAGCACCGCTGCGCGGGTAGGCTCGACGGCGGGCATGCCCGGGCCCGGGTAGTTGTGCATGTCCATCACATCGCCGCACTTCTTATCCGTCCACCCGCTGGCGTTGTTCACCAACCGGCTCGGATCGCGCTGCTTGACCATCTGGGTGAGTCGCGGGGTGTCGTATTGCCCCCAACCCTCGTTAAACACCACCCATATGATGATGGAAGGATGGTTCTCCAGCGTGTCGATCATCTCACCGAGTTCGCGCTCGAAGTTCGCCCGCATGCTGTCGGGGTTGCCGCCTGCGGGCATGTCCTGCCAAACCAGCAGGCCCAGCTTGTCCGCCCAGTAATACAACCGATCTGGCTCGACCTTCACGTGCTTGCGCATCATGTTGCAGCCCAGCCGCTTCAGCACCTCCACGTCATACTTCAAGGCGGCATCGGTCGGGGCGGTATAGAGGCCGTCCGGCCAGAATCCCTGGTCCAGCGGGCCGTACTGGAACAGGATCTTATTGTTCAAGGCGAGGCGATTGACGCCATTTTCATCTTTCTGGACGGAGATCTTTCGCATGCCGAAATAGCCGGTGACAGCATCGGTTGATTTGCCATCGGTCAGGGTGACAATTAAGTCATAAAGAAATGGGCTGTTCGGCGACCAAAGCTTGGGGTTCTTCAGCTTGAGGGTGAGTTCTTCGCCGGGCTTGCCGGAGGCGCTCGCAACGACTTTGCCATGGTCCAGAGCAATGAGTCGGATCGCAGGTTCCTGGTTCGCTCCCCCGGCCCTTATTTTGACCCTGAGTTCCCCCTGGTCCACGTCGGGAATGGCGGTGTAACCGGCGATATGGGATCCGGCGACAGGCTCCAGCCAAACCGTGCGCCAAATGCCGGAGGTGGCGGTGTACATAATCCCGCCGGGCTTAAGAACTTGTTTGCCGTGCGGCTGACCGGCATCGGTCGGGTCCCAAACGGAGACCACGATTTCCTGGCTGCCGGACTCGTTCAAGGCCTCGGTAATGTCGAGACTGAACGGGCTGTATCCGCCGGTGTGCTTGCCGGCTTCCTTGCCATTAACGTAAACAACGCATTCCCAATCCACCGCGCCGAAGTTGAGCAGGACTCGTTTGCCTTTCCACGACTTGGGAATATCAACGGTGCGCTTATACCAGACACGTTCATCCGGCTGCACGATATGCGCCACCCCGGATAAGGCCGATTCGACCGGATAGGGCACCAGGATTTGCTGCCCGAATTCAGCCGGGCGGGGATCTCCCTTCTTCGTTATCGCAAGTTCCCACAGACCATTGAGGTTCACCCAATCCCTGCGGACCATCTGGGGCCGCGGATACTCCGGCAGAGCATTCTGCGGGCTAACCTGTTTGGCCCATTGGGTCATGATATGACCAGGGACCGGTGCCCACTCGGCGGCCTGAGCGGCCAGCCCGGTGGTCAGGGCCAGTATGAGCCCGATGGCTTCGACCGGCACTTTGCTTCCCGCGCCGGCCACGGCATTCGACTTGAGATACTGAGGGTGTTTCATGTTCATTTGCGCGATGAGTTGTTTGTCGTTAGGTTGCTGGACGTGATTTCAGCCACTCCTATTCACACGTTGCCTCAAGATTAGTTCCACTTGGTCTCGCAGCATCACCTTGAAAAAGCAGCATGCCGGTGCGCCGCTCAGAAACCCGGCGCGGTGATGGGCTTGCTCTCGACCTTGTCCGCCAGCTTGCGTGCCACCGGTTCGATGACGGTCGGCTGGCCGATGAAGACAAAAGCCAGGTGCTTCAGCGGAAAATACTGTTCGATCACCCGTTTGGCGTCAGCGACAGTCATGGCGTCAATCCGATCGAAGTAAGTGTCGATGTACTGGCGGCCAAGCCCATACGCCTCCAGTTGGCAGAGCGTGCCGGCCAGTTGGTCGTTGGTCTCGAGGCTCAGCCCGTAGAGGCCCTTGATGTACGCCTTGGCGGATTGCAGTTGGTCGGGCGAGATTCCATCGCGGTGCAACTTCTGCAGCACCTCCAACGCCAGGTCCAGCGCGCGTTCGGTCTTGTCGTTGGGCGTGTAGGACCCGACGGCGAACGCCCCCGCAACGCGTTTGCAGGCAAACTGGCTCTTCGCGCCGTAGGTCAGACCGGATTCTATCCGCAGGGCGCGGTTGATCATGGAAGTGAACCGTCCGCCAAATAGCGTATTGACGACGTCAACCGGGACGCGGTCCGGGTTGGCGAAAGCCAGCCCCACGTTGCCGAAGCGGAAGAAGGTCTGGGTGGCATCAGGTTTCTCCACGATCAGCGCGCGCCGGCCGGAGACCGGGACCGGCTCTTTGAGCGGCGGTAAATTGCCCGGGGCGGATTTCCAGGCGCCAAAATCCGCCTTCATTTTGGCTTCCAATTCGGCGGCGGAAAAGTCTCCCACGGCAGCCAACAGGAGTTCGTTGGGCGCATAATGACCCGCGTAGAACTTGAGCACATCATCGCGCTTTAGGCTCCGCAACGTGGTCTCGGTTCCCCCGGCGGGCCGGCCGTAAGGATGTGCGCCAAAGAGGAATTGCTCGTAATAACGGCCGATCACCTCGCCGGGTACCGCCTTCTCCTCCTTGATGCCGTCGGCTGCCTGCTCGACAAGCTTGCCGACTTCCTCCGCCGGGAACGAGGGGTGCATGAGCAGGTCGGAAACCAGGTCCAATGCGAGGTCCAGGTCCTTTTTGACAAACTCACACGAGCCCGAGGCATAGTCCTGGCCCGCGCTGGCCTCCCACGTGGCGCCTACAAAGTCGAACGCCTCGGAGATCTGGTTGGCCGTGCGCGACTCGGTCCCCTTGCGCAGCAGGTCCGCCGTCAGCGACGCCAGCCCCTCCTGTCCCGGCGGATCGCCGATGGAGCCGCCGGTCTTCATGATCCAATCAAAACTCACCAGCGGGAGCGCATGACGTTCGAGCATCAAGAGCGTGATGCCGTTCTCCAGCTTGACCGTGCGGTATTCGGGCAGGCGCAGCTTCGCACCCTCGACCGGCGCGCCACGGAGCCCGCTGAGCGGGAGCAGGATTCCCACCACCAGGCCAATGGCAGAGCGAAAGCCCGCGGCCCGGCTCGGAAGGATAGGTTTCATAAGCAAATGCATCGCGCCGACAATGGTCACAGTGTTGCGAGTGCTGGACTTCATGGCTACTCCTTCCCGCTTGGCTTTTCCGCGGACTTCTCCGGGACGAGGACCGCCACCGTTCGGTTTCGCGCGCTGAAGTATTTCTTCGCCACGCGCTGCACATCCTCACGCGTCACGCGGTTGATGTCGTCCACCGCTCGAAACAGCTTGCGATAGTCGCCGAAGATCACGTCGTACGTCCCCAGGGCGTTGGCCTTGCCGTCGATAGTCTTCATCGTGCGGTAGAACTCGGCCACGGCGGTATTCTTCGCCTTCTGCAGCTCTCTCTCTTCCACCAGCGCGGTTTGCATCCGCCCCAGTTCCTCATAGAGAAGCTGCTCGATCCGGTCGATGGCCACGCCGTCCCGCGGCTGCACATCGATTTCAAACAGGAACGGATCCAGGTGCGGGCTCTGGCCGCCGCTGACGCCAATGGCTACCTGCTCCTTGTCCACCAATCGCTGGTATAGTCGCGAGCTTTCCCCTTTGAGCAGAATCCGCTCCAGCACATCGAGCGCAACGTAGTCCGGATCAACTGCCGCCGGCGAGTGATACGCCACCTTCAACAGCGGTAACTGCGCGAATTTGCTGAGCGTGACGCGGCGTTCGCCCTGCTGCTCGGGCTCTCGCGTGGTGACCGGTGGCGGAGCGGGCTGGCCGGGGATCGGTTCCAGATGCTCCTTCGCGAGGCGCAGGATCTGCTCTGGCTGGATATCGCCCACAATCACCATCTCGCAGTTGTTCGGGGCGTAGTAGATCTTGTAGTAGTTCTCCAAATCCCCGGTCTTCCAGCTCTCAATATCCGACATCCAGCCGATCACCGGCCAGTGGTAGGGGTGGGCGTTGAAGGCCGCCGCCACCAGTTGTTCTTGCAGCAGGCCGTCGTTGCTGTTCTCGACGCTCAAGCGCCGTTCGTTGCTCACCACCCCACGCTCGCTCGCCACCATCTTCGGGTCGAACGACAAGTCGCGGGTCCGGTCGGCCTCCAGGTCGAATATCAGCGGCAGCGCCTGGGGTGGAAACCAGTCCTGGTAAACCGTGAGGTCTTCCGAGGTGTAGGCGTTGTTGCGGCCGCCGTTGTCCTCCATCACCCGGTCAAACTGGCCGGGGCCGTACCGCTTGGCGCCATTGAACATCATGTGCTCGAAGAAATGCGACAACCCCGTGAGGCCGACACGCTCGTTGCGCGACCCAACCCGGTGGAAAAAGTAAATCGCCACGTTCGGCACAGCGTGATCTTCCAGCATCAGGATCTTCATCCCGTTGGTCAGTTGCTGCGTCTGAACATTGAACTGCTGGCCCGGAAGCGAGCTGCCGCCCAAGAACAGCAAGCCGCACAGGAAGAGCCAAACAAGCGTGCGCCCGCATTCAAGCATGCCCTGAATGCCGCGCGCGACCCCTATGCTGGACGTCCCGGTTACAGGGACGCAGCCACGCCGCGCAACGGGCACCCGGATTGCTCGAAACCGAAAATCAACCCATTTCATCTCAGCCAAGATAGGTGTCGGTGCCGAGGCGTCAAGCTCCGCTGGGGCCAACTCAATCTCTGCCGGGGCTGAGACACCCCTCGGAGCACAGAGCATGTACCAAGGACGTACTAAGGATGCTCAAAGGATGCAGCCAGGAGCGCCTCCCACGCTCCTGGCTCTCCCCACGCTGCCCCCACGCTTCGCCCTCAGACGGACCAAGGCCCGCAGTCGCGCCTCAATCAGCAATCATCCCGAATCGCGGGAAAGCCTCCATCGCCAGAACAGCCGCAAATCGGCGCCTCCGCGAGTCCTTGACACTCTGCCGGAGCGCCGGTTTCCAAACCGGCTTAACGCGCCCGGGGCCGTTTAGCGCTCACCCAACCACTCGCAACCCGTAAGCCGGTTTGAAAATCGGCGCTCCGCCAGGGACTCGCGAATGCGCCCGACCAAATCCCCTCATTTTCCAATGTTGCCTGATTAGGTAGAATAGGTGTATCAGAACAGGTATATCTCTTATGAGCAGCCCAGTACCTGGTGAAGAGTCCATTTTCGCTGCAGTCATGGAACTGCCGAGACCCGAGGAACGCGCCCGATACCTGCAAGAGGCTTGCGGCGGGGATGTCGAGCTTCGTCAGCGCGTCGAGGCCCTGCTGCGTTTCGCGAAGCACACGGAGGACTTCCTTGAGCGGCCGCCCCTCAGTGCCGGGGCACCCTCGTCCGCGGCCTCTTCCCCCGGTCCCGAGGTCCGTGCTGATAAAGGCGCTTCCGAGCAGCCCGGCGACCGCATCGGACCCTACAAACTACTCGAGTGCATTGGCGAGGGCGGTTGCGGGGTCGTCTATATGGCCGAGCAGGCGGAGCCGATCCGCCGCCGCGTGGCGCTCAAGGTGATCAAGCTCGGCATGGACACCCGGGACGTCATCGCCCGCTTCGAAGCCGAGCGGCAGGCGCTGGCGCTCATGGACCATCCCAACATTGCCAAGGTGCTCGACGCCGGCGCCACCGGGACGGGCCGGCCCTATTTTGTGATGGAACTGGTCCGCGGCATCCAGATTACCGATTACTGCGATCAGAGCCACCTCTCCACCCGCGCGCGGCTCGACCTGTTCGTGAAGGTCTGCCAGGCTATTCAGCACGCGCACCAAAAAGGTATCATCCACCGTGACATCAAGCCCTCGAACATCCTGGTCACGCTCCACGACGGCGAGCCGGTGCCCAAGGTCATTGACTTTGGCATCGCCAAGGCCACCGGCCAGCAGCGGTTGACGGACAAGACGGTGTTCACGGCCTTCCGGCAATTCCTCGGCACGCCCGCCTACATGAGCCCGGAGCAGGCCGAGATGACTGGCTTGGATATCGACACACGCAGCGACATCTACTCGCTTGGCGTGCTGCTCTACGAATTGCTAATCGGTCGGACGCCCTTCGACGTCAAAGAACTGCTCGCCGCGGGTCTGGACGAGATGCGCCGCACCATCCGGGAGCAGGAGCCTCTGCGGCCCTCCACGCGCCTAAGCACGTTGCTGGACGAAGAACGCACGATTGCCGCCAGCCGCCGCCAGATCGATCCGATCGAGCTTATCCACCTGTTGCGCGGCGACCTGGACTGGATCGCGATGAAGTGCCTGGAAAAGGACCGCACGCGCCGCTATCCGACGGCCAACGGTCTGGCAGTGGACATCCAGCGCCACCTGAACAACGAACCGGTTGCGGCCCGGCCACCGAGCCGGCGTTACCTGCTTCAGAAGCTGGTGTTGCGGAACAAGGGGACGGTTGCTGCGCTGAGCGCGGTGGCGGCAGCCTTGATAGCCGGGTTGGTCACCTCCACGTTCCTGTACCTGGACAAAGCCAAAGCACAGCGGGCCGCGAGCAGGGAGACAGACCATGCGCGCTCGGCGGAAGCGGATGCCCTGGAGAAACTCCGCGGGTCATACCTGGCGCAAGCTCAAGCCGGGCGCTGGAGCCAGCGCGTCGGCAGGCGTTTTGCGGGCTTGGAGCTGCTGGAGAAAGCCGCCGCCATCCGTCCGGCCCCCGACCTCGGTAATGAGGCGATCGCTTGCATGGCCCTCACCGACCTGCGCGTGATCAAGGAGTGGAATGCCTATCCGCTGGGCGCGACCTTCGTCAGCTTCGACCGCAACTATGAGCGTTGCGTGTACGGGGATGCCCAGGGCACGGTGCATATACGCCGCATCCGGGACGAGACGGAGGTGGTTCGCCTGGAAGGTTACGAACCGCCCTTTCAATCCCTCGAGTTCAGCCGGGACGGGAAACTCCTCTTTGTCGCCAGCGGCCGGCAGCGCAATCGCTTGGAAGTGTGGAACCTGGAGCCGAGGGCACTACTGCTCGGGCTGGATCAGCCCATGTTCCGCGCCATGGACTTCAGCGCGGACAGCCGTCTCGTGGCCATCGCCAGCGAGCAGAGCAATAACCCTGTCCGCATCTACAGCCTGGCAGAACACCGGGAGGTGGCCTCGTTTGACCACGGCAGCCTGCCGTACTATTTGGCGTTCCACCCGAAGGATTCCCACTGGTTGCTCACGAGCGACGAGTCGCCGGTCGTGCGGCTATGGGACTGCGAAACCCGCCGGCTGGTGCGCAGCTTCCAACACCCTGGCTGGGTGCAGGGGATCAACTGGCACCCCGCTGGCGACCTCCTCGCAACGGCGTGCGCGGACGGCATCGTGCGTCTGTGGGAGGCGGCCAGCGGCACGGAGTTGGCCCAACTGGCCCGCCACCAGGCTGAGGCGGTCAACGTGAGTTTCAGCCAGGATGGCACGTTGCTGGCCAGCCGCGGCTGGGACGGAAGGATCGAACTGTGGAATCTCGCCTCACGGCATGAGGTGGTGGAAATGGGAGTGCCGGGCTTCCTCTACCCCTTCAGCCGCCGGGACAACCAATTCGGCGTCGGTCTCCAGCCGGGGAGACTGGCGCTGCTGGAAGCAGCTTCTGGCATTGGCTACCGCCTGCTGGGAGCCGATCTCGTCCACGCAGAAAAAACGCTGTCTTGCAGCTTCAGTGCCGACGGCCGCTGGATGGTATCCACGCACGAGAACAAGGTCCGCTGCTGGGATCTGCTTTCGGGTAAACCAATCGCCGAGCTTCCCAAGGACCCGTGGGAGCACTTCGCCGTGTTGCATCCTGACGGCAAGCGACTGTTCATTGGCACACGCCAGGGCGTGGAAGAATGGTCCCTGACGCCCTCTTCGCCGCCGGAGTTGCGCTTGGGCCGCAAGGAGCTTTGCCACGTCGCCCGGCGGGCCTACATCATGACCCTGAGCCGGGACGGGCGGCGGCTTGCGGTTTCTGCCGAAGCCGAGCTTCAGATCATCGACACGGAATCCGGCCGCCAGACCGCCACTTTGAAGCCACCTTATTCCTCGGTATTCGGCGCACTGAGCTCTGACGGCCAATTGGCGGTGACTTGGGGCTGCGGCAGTACCAATGTACAGATCTGGGACGCGCTTCGTTCCGCCGTGACGCAAGAACTGCCGTCATATCTGTGCAACCACGCCGCTTTCAGCCCCAACAACCGGTGGCTAGTTATTGGGAACGTGACGGAGTTTCGCGTCTGGGACGTCGCTACCTGGCAAAGCCGCTTCGCGCTGCCAACCGAGGCTGCCGGGTTCTACGGATATTCGGCGTTTTCGCCCGACAGCCAGATGCTGGCGGCGGCGATTTCTCGCACCGCCGTGCGGCTGGTGGAGACGGCATCCGGCCGGGAGTTGGCCACGCTCGAGGCGCCCGAACAGCTCGTGATCAGTTGGATCGCCTTTAACGCGGACGGCACCCAGTTGGCAGTGGCACTCGCGACCGGTCCCATCCAGCTTTGGGACTTGCGCCTCATCCGCCAGCAACTGGCGTCCATGAACCTCGATTGGGAGATGCCGCCTTACCCACGCAAGAAGTCCGATTAATCTCCCGGCCCGTTCCAGGTGCCAATGCCGAGCCCCGGAACCACGACCAACAGCGATCAGTGCCAGAACCCACGCGTGGCCGTCGCCCGGTTTCGTGCAGGCCGCTACCCTTGAGCCTCCACGCCCACGTCGGGGCCGCCCCCGCCAATGAAATTTCCCCGACCAGTGATCCTTTTCGTCCGGATTTCTCGCTTATATAGGTGGACAGCGCGTTCCCGTTCATAATGAGCGGGGCGGATCTGGCCACAACCGGCGCTCTGCGCCACAAAAACGAAAGACAACCAATGAATAGGAAACTTGTAAATAGTCTGGGTCTGAAAACACGGCACCTGCTCAAAACCGCAAATCCAATGACAAGTCGAACCCAATCATCCCTCACGAAAGCCCTGATGCCGGCGTTGCTGGCCATCTCAATCCTCTCGCTCGGCGCGGCTTCCGTCGCCTGGGCTGATGGCGGCAACCAAGGAAACCCCGGCGTCTTGCCGCCTCAATCCCACCCCTACGGAAAGAGCTATGGCGCCTGGGGTGCGGAATGGTGGAAGTGGGCCTATTCCATCCCCGCCGCCAAGAATCCGATCCAGGACACGACCGGCGCATTCGGGAGCCTCAATCAGAGCGGACCGGTGTGGTTCCTGGCAGGCACATTCGGCAGCGCGGCCGAACGCACTCTTACCATTCCCAGCGGCAAAGGGATCTTCTTCCCCATCTTCAATTACTTCAACGATTATCCCTGCCCCGACTCGGCCTTCCAGCCCGCGCCGGGCCAGACCTTGGAGGAGTTTCTGGCGGCCGGTGCTGCCGCCTACATCGACCAGCCAGCGGACTTGGCCATGGCGGTGCAGGTGGACGGAGTGGAGTTGAAAAATCCGTTCAATTACCGCGCTGCGTCACACCTCGTCACGTTCACGGCCGATCCCACTTGGGTGACGCTCGACCCCTGCGTCACCGGCGGACCTCAGTTTGGAGTTTCTGACGGCTACTGGGTCATGCTCGCTCCGTTGCCAAAGGGGGAACACACCATTCACATCTCCGCGGCTGCCACCTTTCCGTGGGGAGGATTCAACTTGGACGTGACCTACCACCTCACCGTAGGTCAAGAGCACCGGCACTGACCTGGGGACGCATGCCGCGATTAACAACAAAAGCCTGCATCGAGAAACAACGACGCCAAGAAAGAAAAAAGACCAATGAATAAGACCATGACACATCAATCGGGGAGGCTCGTTCGATCGGGCCGGAATCCCCTGCTAATGGCTGTGGCCGCCGCTGCGGCCCTGTTGACCGCCCTGCCCGGCAACGCTCAACCCGGCCGAGGCGGACCGGGGATTGCCCCGGCGCACTCGCACGCCTACGGCAAGTCGCTGCCAGAATGGCTCAGCACGTACTGGCGATGGTACTACACGGGGGCCGATCCCGCGGAGAGCACAGTGGGCCAGGTTCGGCTCATGCCCCTGCCGGCCGGCACGCAGATCAGCGGCACCGGCACACCCGCTGATCCCGCCCTTTACCGCGGCCAACTGGATATTACCCTGCTGGCAGGAACCCCTTTTGTGCTGCCGGAGTTCGCCTGGGTGTGGGAGCGATACAACAATGGCACACCCGATGATGTGCCGATGGCCGACGCGGTGGCGCTCGGCGGTGCTCACCCCGTTCTTACCATCGACGGGAGAACTGTCCTGTCAGATGCCAACAAGGCGGCCTACTACGTTCCCGACACGGCGTTCAATCCGATCGTGGTCTATCCGACACCGACTTCCTACGGTGCGATCGCCGCGCTCTCCTTCCAGGGGGTTGGCGTCGTGGGCGAGCCGTTGTCCGTGGGCAAGCATGTCATCCATCTCTATGAGCCGGAGATCATCCCCGCCGGAGCCACTCCGATCTTCCCGGATGGTTTTGGCTTGATCTTCGACAACACGTGGAATGTGACCGTGCTGCCGGCGGACTTGGGCAATCACGCCATCGCCCCGCCCAACTCTGAGCCTTACGGCAAGAGCTACGGTGAATGGAGTGCCCAATGGTGGACATGGGCAATGGAACTGCCCGTAAACGGGCCGGTTCCCCATCCGTTTGTAGATAGCCCGGCATTTGACGTCACCGAAGGGCAGCACGGCAATGTATGGTTCCTGGCGGCACCCTTCGGCACGGTCCACCGCACCTGTGCGATCCCCGCTGGCAAGGCGCTGTTTGTCGGCCTGCTCAATGTGGAATCCTCCGATCTGGAAGGCCTGGGGGCCACGGAGGCTGAACAGCGCGCGTCGTCAAAGTGGCAGGCCGACCACATCCACAACGTGGCGTGCAGTCTCGATGGGGACGCGGTGAAACATATCGACCACTATCGGGTCGCATCGCCGCAGTTCAGCTTCACCGCGCCGGACCCTTGGATCTTTAGCCCCGCCCCCGGCGGGAATGGCACCTCGGTGAGTGATGGCTATTTCGTCCTGCTCAACCCGCTGAGCAAGGGATCGCACACGCTCCATTGCACCGGCAACTTCCACTTCTCTGTGGCGGAAGGTGATCCCTTCGATTGGGATGCCGCAATAGACATCACTTATACGCTCACCGTGGCGCCAGGTCACTGAGAGGCTATCCACTAATTAGCGACGAAGGGGAGCGCGCCCGGACGCCGAACAATCGCCGCTTCGGCCTCCGGCGCACCTCGCCCGCCAACGCGCAGAGACGTCAAAAGATGTTTGCACACCGCGGCCTGAAACAGGCCGCGGTGAATTCTGTTTCGAGGACTAGCGACCTGTCCCCGGCGGGAGTTTTCAAGGCAAGCACCCAGCATTCTGCTCGGTCCATCGATTCCGACCACACGTGAGCAACGACGCTACCCAGCGATTTGCACCGCTTGACTTCGGGGGCACTCCGGCTGATGGTTGCATCGTCTATGAACGGGGTCACCCACAGACTGGCTCGGACGCGCGCGACTTGGCGCAAACTCTCTTAGCTGCGGCAAATTATGAGCGATGTCACCCGCATCCTGAGCCGAATTCAAACCGGCGACGCCCATGCCGCGGAGGAGTTGCTGCCGCTCGTGTACAATGAACTACGCAAACTGGCGGCGCACAAATTGGCGGGCGAAGCGCCAGGACAGACCCTGCAGCCGACCGCATTAGTGCATGAAGCCTGGCTGCGTGTCCAGGCAGTGGGCAAGCAGGATTGGCGGCATCGCGCGCAGTTCTTTGCCGCTGCCGCCGAAGCGATGCGGCGGATCCTCGTGGATAATGCCCGCCGCAAGCGCGCCCAACGCCACGGTGGCGGCCAGATCCGCTCGGAGTTCCCGGAGGAGGGGATCGCCGCGCCAACGGACGACGACCGGTTGCTGGCCGTTCACGAGGCGTTGGACAATCTGGCAGCGCAGGATCGGCCGAAGGCAGAGCTGGTCAAGCTAAGGTATTTCGTGGGTTTGTCGGTCGAGGAAGCTGCCGAGGTGTTGGGCGTTTCCGTGCCCACCGCTAAACGGCACTGGGCCTACGCCAAAGCATGGTTGTATCGCGAGATGAACGCGGCCAGTGGTGGCTTGAGCGCTCCCGCCCCTCGCGACGCTTTATAGTTCCTCCTCGCGGG
>SERZ01001215.1_pt1 | contig 15141 bp, 22 predicted proteins | sample 3171461 | NCBI WGS metagenome assembly SERZ01 (sample SAMN06051861, study PRJNA518727) | freshwater metagenome | biome: subpolar coniferous forest; feature: holomictic lake; material: water; isolation source: holomictic Lake 227, 6 m depth | place: Canada: near Kenora, Ontario | collected... | reverse complement strand
TTGATAAAAGAACCATTGATTGGTGGAGTACTCAACCAAAGCATATTTTTAATCAGTTGTTTAATCCAAAACCGGTTCCTCTTAAGGATGCATTGGAATTATTCTTTGAATGGTACAAGACAACTAATGCATCTTATATTTGGGGTAACGGCCAATTTGATATTCCATTTATCAATGTTTCAACATATCTTTGTGGATTAAATGCTCCTTGGGATTTTAGAAAAGAGATGGATTTGCGTACAGTAAGAAATTTACTTGATGCGGTTATTCCAAGAGGAAACGGATTGCATAATGCATTGGAAGATGCAAAGGATCAAACAAAATTCCTTATGGAGCTTTTTGAAAAGGAGCCATTTTGATAATTATAGTGTGCGGACAAGACCGATGTGGCAAAACAACACTTATTAAAGGATTGCGAAAGCTAATAACAAATTCAAAAATTTTAGTCATACATTCTGGTACTCCGCCAAAAAATGTTGATGTTAAATTGTGGTCATACTTGTATTATGATAATTTATTAAGTAAAACCGTTATTCTTTCCGAGGAAGAGGATTATCAAATAATTTTAGATAGAGCACATTTAGGTGAAACGGTTTATTCTCCACTGTTTAGAAATACAACGGCCGATTATATTTGGGATATCGAAAGAAATCGATTGATGAATAGAAATGTTGCATTGGTTGTATTAACAGACAACCCATCAAATGTTATTGAACGTGATGATGGATTGGGGCATGAACAAAATCTTGATGATATTGCAAAAGTTAAAAGCGGATTTGAAAATGCATATAATAAAAGTATTATTGAAAATAAACTTCTTTGGAATATCACAGATGACGGTTGGCCAGATGCATATGATATAATGAGGAGGCTTAATTTACAATGCTTAAAGTAAAAGACATTCGTGCACAGTTGATCAAACAATATACCAATGAAAAATTTGTGACCGATAAAACCGGTGTAAAAACTGTTGAAATTATCGGAGCACATTTTGTTGCTAATGAACCAGCAATATTTCACAAACCAAATGAAGAATATATTGAAAGAGAATTGACATGGTATAAATCAATGTCTCTTCATGTTGAAGATATTCCTGGGAAGTGCCCAGAAATATGGAAACAAGTTGCATCAAAAGACGGAACCATTAATAGTAACTATGGATGGTGTGTTTGGTCAAAAGAAAATGGAAATCAATATAATTCATGCTTAAGCGAGTTAAAGAAAAATCCGGATTCACGTCGCGCGATTATGATTTATAATCGTCCTTCCATGCATATAGATTATTGCAAAAATGGCATGAGTGATTTTATGTGTTGCCAAAACACAATGCATTTTATTCGTAACAATGAACTAATTTCAATTGTCACTTACCGATCACAAGATGCAATCTTTGGGTATGCAAACGATTATGCATGGGCCGATTATATTCATAATAATTTGGCTAATGATCTTTCGGTTAAAACCGGAAACATTATTTGGAATGCTGGATCATTGCATGTGTATGAACGTCACTTCAAATATATACAGGAAGCTCTTCCACATTATGAATAAAATAGAAAAACATAAAGAATATCTTAGAATGGCAAAAACCCTTGCCAATCTTTCATCTTGTGCTAAAATTAAAGTTGGATGTTTATTTGTTAGAGATTGGCGAATTGTAACATCTGGAGTAAATGGTGTTGCTGCTGGCGCAAAACATTGTAATGAAATTTTCACTGATTCCGAATCTTTAAAAAATCATCGTGAATGGTCAAAGGTTCATGAAGTACACGGTGAAATGAACGCAATCATCTTTGCTGCAAAACATGGAATTCCTTTAAATGGATGTACCCTATATACTACTTTGCAACCATGTTCAGAATGTTCTAAGAATTTAAGAATGCTTGGTATTAAAGACATATATTATTCTGTTAGATATGAAGAAAACATATCTAAAGGAATTGAAAATGAACTTGAAAAAGCTTTGAACGAATCAGGAGTGAAACTTCATTATTTGGAGATTTGATGGATTACAGTAAACATATTGTAGTTGACTTTGATGACACTTTAGCATTTGTTGAAAATTATGATTTTGAAAATGCAAAAATCAATGTTGCTCTTATTGATCGTTTAAACGAATACGTTGCAAATGGATGGACCGTTGATGTATATACGGCACGAGGCCATTTATCATGTTCTTCGCGTAAAGAAGCTGAAGAAAAGTACCGCAATAAAATTGAAGCTTTGTTGAATAATTTGAATTACAGAGTGCTATCATTTGATAAACCATTTGCGGCGCTCTATATAGATGATAAGGCAATTACACCGCAGGAATTTTTAAAATGAGAACGTTACTTATCCCAGCAGCAGGCAAAGCTTCAAGACTGCGGCCAATTTCAAATTTTAGTTCTAAAGCAATGGTACCGATTAACGGTAAACCAATTATATCGTATGTGATAGATACTTATGGTTATCATTTTGATAACATCATTGTGATACATGGAGATAATCATGATCTACCGAAATATCTAACAAAAAGATATCCTAGTAAAAAAATATTTTTGTGCCGTCAAGAAAATCCAGAAGGACCATTACATGCTATTCATGTGGGCATGCAAAATTTTGATTTTGAAGGAGACTTAACAGTTTGGCTTGGAGATACAATTGTTACAGATTATCAATACAAAAAATATAGAAATTCAGTTACTGTTTCTAAAGTAGATGATTGGGCAAGATGGTGCATGATTGATGAAGACGGAAATCTTTATGATAAGCCGATTGATAAACCACCAACCGATTACGCTCTTGTTGGAATATATGAATTTGAAAATTATATGGCGGTAAAAAATAACATATCAAAAATCATTAATGCCGGAATAAAAATCAAAGAAGAATATCAAATTTCACAATTGCTTGAATTATACAAGTATGATCTTATTTTAACTCCAACACTTGAATGGTATGATTGCGGTGATCTCCCTTCTTTATATGAATCGTCTGCAAGGCTATTAAACAAGCTTTCCAGACCCGATAATATTATATCAGCAAATTCAATAGATGGTACAATAACAAAGCAAGGAAACCGTTGTAAAAACGAAATTCATTGGTATAGAAATATGCCTGACAATGTTAAGCCGCATGTTCCAACCATTTATTCAACAACAGCGACATCTTTAACAATGGAACATGTTCCCGGTGTTACAATTCAAAACATGTTACTTTATGAAGATCTTACCGACGATGTTATCAGATTTTTGATTACAAAAGCATTAGACATGTATGCAACATGCTTTGATGAAATACCAACAGGTATTTCAAAAAATCATTATATGTGGAACGATAAAAATGTTGATAGAGTTATTTCATATCAATATCCATTTGTCACAGCAAACGAAAAACAAAAATATGCTGGGTACGTGAGTTCATGTGTTAGTAAAATTGAAATTGAAATGTCGGATTTTATTCATGGCGATTTTCATTTAGGCAATATCATTTTCAATCCATCAACAGGAAAGATCAAAATGATCGATCCACGTGGATCATGGAATGATGTTAGAACAACAGAAGGCAATCCTCTTTATGACTTTGTAAAATTTTATCAATCAATTTATGGTGATTATATCTGGATTTATTCTGATATGGAAGTTGATCAACATGTAAAAAGTGTAGCATTACTAACAATGGATATATGGGCAATAAATTTTGGATTGGATGTTAATCTAATTAAACGGTTAGTTCCAGTAATGATGGGTTCCATTTTGGGCTTTCATTCAGATTCAATAATCAGACAACAAAAAATTTGGAGGAAGACGATTGAACTCATTGATTCTTTCAACTAGACCAGCACAAGGAAGATTTGTTCAATCACTTGCTGAAATGTGTGGAATATTCAATTCTATTCCTGGTGAAAAAACTTATTGGGATTTTTCAAAAACAAATGTTGGTGTTAGTTATATCAACCAACATGCAAAAACAAAATTTAAATTTTCAAACAAGTTGAGCGATTTTTATTTTAATGATGTAGTAAAAATGGCATCCTGGCGGGAAGCAATTAACAAAACAGATGTTTCATGTTTCAAGCAGTTTGATCAAATTTTTATTCTTGGAGGAATGCTTAGCACTCAATCATGTTTAAAGCGTAACAACAAAAAATATGATGATTTAATTGACACAAAAAATCAGATAAATTTTATTTCGGTCGGCTGTCAGTTACATAAGATTTTTACTACATTAAAAATTAACACAGAGTACAAAACACCGATACATGAATTTTGTTATGATACTCAAGAGACGAATATTAATCAAAGCATTTTTGCCCCTTACGATTATAATCTTTATCACGGATATGATATTCCTAGGTATGGAATGAAACGACTAGATGCATTGCAATATTTCAATTTACAGAACAAAACAATATTTGATGATTTTAGTAATAAGCCTTTAGATTTTACTTTTGGTATGACAATTATCACAAAAGATCGTTTATATCAAGAAGCATATGCTAAAGAAGTTTTACATCACTTTCCAAAACACAAATTTTTCATTTATAACAAAATAACAGAAGAAGACAATTTTGTTGATCGTAACACTTACTTGAACCTTATTGGAAAATCAAAGTATACATTAATTCTTCCAACATATGATGAAACAGCAATTTCAATTTTTAGAATTATCGAATCCTTAGAAAGAGAATGTTTGCCATTATTTCACTGCTCATGTGCAACAGAAGAATTTTGTGCGTCTTTTAAAATAGACCAAACAGTTATTGATAAATTAAAGATAGACGGCAATAAGTTTATTTTACAAGATGATGAAAGACGTGATATAATATCATATCTTAATAAAAAAATCTTACCTTATCAAAAAGGATTTAACATTTGAAAAATATTGCTATAGCCAAAATTGGCAAATCAATAAAATTTAGAGAAAGCAAGTATGCACCAACTGGCGGTGATAATGAAATTTCTGGTTTAATCAAAGCATTGGCAAATAACAATCCATCCGATAAATTTTATCTTGTTGGTAAATCTGATTTTCAAACATTGTCTGATAATGAGAAACATGTGCTTTTTCCATATAACAATGTTATAGACATTTGGGTAGGACATAAAGCAAAAATAACATCTGAAGATTTGAAGAAAGAACACCATTCTGATGACCATATTGGTCAATGGTTTAAAAAGAATAATGTTAAGATAGATTTTGCTGTAATGATGATGGGACAAATTGGAAATGTAACAATCCCAGGAAAAATCAAAACTCTTAAAGACCCAAACATTATTGCAACTGTTATTGAAATGACTCGTGGGTACACTACACCAATTATCAAATGGCTTAATGAATATAACGTTAAGTACATTGAAATCATCAATGATCCTCGATATACAAAATCTCAAACAAGAGATTTTATTGCTGATCCAACATGTTCATTATCACAATATGATTATTCGTATATTCACAAATCGATAAAATCATATGATGACCAAACATTTTTTGAAAGAACGAATAAAGTGCAATATTCTGGAATGGAAACATTGTTTTGTGTCGGAAGAAACGAACCAACATTACAGAAAAAAACAAACGAGTTTACTGTTGTATTAAATGAAGGTGATCCTTCACGATACAATCTTTTGAATGAATGGGTATTACAACAATTTCCAACAGTTAATGTTTATGGTGAATGGCATCACGAAAAAACAAAAAATGATACAAGATTTGTTGGAACCAGAAAGTTAAACGAAATTCAAAAAATAATGGCTGATACTAAGTATACTTTCATTATTCCAATTCGTAAGGGTTGGGTTACATCAAAATACATTGAGTGTATTCATGCTGGCGTAATTCCGTTTTTACATCCAACATATGACGAACAGAATCATTTGAATATGCCGAGCTTGTGCCGACCAACAACACCGCAAAAATTATTAAAGCTTATTGATGCATTTAACAAAGATGATGCATTTAGAGAATCATTTGTGGAAGATTTACAAAATTTGTTTTGTAAGAAAGAGTACTATGATGGAACATTTATTTCTAAACAGATTATGTCTGTTTATGATAATAAATATCAGTTATCGAATTTGCAAAAATTCGTTAAAGCAGAAGTTGCAACATTGGAAGAGTTTTTTGGATGATAGAATTTTCATGTCCATTTTGTTATCATTGGCATAATAAAGATGATTTTGAATATTGGATGCAGTTTCATTATAATGATTATGATGGTAAGATTCCACAATCATATGAAGAAATGAAAAATCGTTTTGTTTTATTAGGTTTGTTTGAAGAAAGGGTGTTAAATGAAAAAAATTAAGTGGGGTGTAAGTTGTCCATTAGTCGGCGGCTTTCCGATTGGCGCAGAAACAGCAATTGGAACTCCACCTTCAGCGGTTTATGGATTTGATGGATTTTGGGGGAATGATCGCCATTATATGAACTGGCAAAATGAAACCAATAAGAAAAACATCAATTATGAAATTATGGGTAATGATTCAAAGAAACAAAAATTAAACATTGTAGTTGCAACATGTCCATGCGCAGCTTTGTCAATGCTTAATACTGGTAAATCAAAAACACGTAAAGGCGCTGATGCTGAACAAAACGAATTCATGTATCAATCGGCACGGTTCTCTATTGAGAACAATGATGTTGATGTGTTGATCGGTGAAAATGCACCTGGCCTTTATAGTGATAGAGGAAAGCCAGTTGCTGATAAACTCAGTGCATTAGCTGAAGAATATGGATATTCATTCTCGCTTTATAAAACATCAACAGCAATGCACGGTATTCCACAAAATCGGCATAGAACGTTTTATTTTATGTGGAAATCAAAAACAGCACCTATTTTAGAATGGTATAAGCGTCCATATATTTCACTAAAAAAGTTTTTGGAAGAAATACCGAAGGATGCATTGCATCAAGATTTGATTATCAATAAAAAACTAGCATCTGATCCATATTTGATGTTCATTAATGAACGAACAGATGGTAAAGGGCGACAGACATTGATTAAAGCAGAAACAGTTACGGCATTTCAATGGATTCATAAAAACGGTTTGCTTCCTGATTTTATTACATGGGCTTATAAAAATGAAAATGAGACAGCAATCAAATATGGTCTTCATGCCAAAAAGAAATTTGACCAGGGCCTCGGAATATGGGATAATAGCACACATGTGTTCAATGAAACAATTAATGCTATAGTATCACGAAATCTTTGTGATTCATTACACCCAACAAAAAACCGTTCATTGACATTGCGTGAAGGAATGCATTTAATGGGGCTCCCAATGGAATTTGAACTTCTTGATGGATTGAAGAATTATAATCACATTTGTCAAAATGTTCCATCCGTTACAGCAAGAGACATGACTGAACAAGCAGTGAAATTTTTGTGTGGTGAATTGAAAGATTCAGGACAGACAAATGTAAGACAGGATAACTTTAAAGAAACAACAAATATCCCTAAAGTAACATCAACCTTAGCAGCCTTTTTGGAGTAATTATGGAATTCAATAGTTGTGCCGCATTAGCAAATGATGATAATTTTAAAGATGCTGAAAATGCATATAATGAACTTTTAGCTAACGGTAAAGATCCATATCAAACTATTCTTGATATGCAAAATTCATTACAGGAAAAGCTAGCATCTAATTATCCTGATCGTGCAAAGAAGCCAAAGGATCTTGAAAAGCTTGGTGACATTTATGCATGGTTACGTGATAACAAAATTGCTTTTGATGATGAGTTTAGTGAATTGGTATCAGCTCTTCCTGGTATGAGTATGCCGGCAAAAGCAAGATCTGGTATATGGAAAAAGTGGAAAGCAAATCATCCTGAACTTCAAGAAAAGAAAATATCTGAGCTTTCAGATGCTGATTTAAAGGAACTTCAGTTTGAATATGCTGATGGTGTTCATTTTTGGTGTAACATGGCTTTAGCATTGGGCATTGATGCCAAATCACAATTCATCATGTACTATATCAAAAATGCTGAAAATTTTAGACGATACAACTCTGGATATTAAATCAGATTATTATCTTCAGCTAATTTAATCATTACTTCAGTAACGGATGTATCAAACATCTTGATAACGTCATTTCTACCCCAGTTTGTTTTTTCCTGTAATTTCTCATGAAAAAGCTTTCTGATGTTGAAAATGACGGATTTTTGTTTTGTTTGCATATGTCCTCCATGTTAAAATAAGATATCGTAGGATTTACAATTTTTTACAGTTGTATTGGTTTTATGAAGCAAGTAATTTTATAAATATTTTTTGTAGTTCATATTTATTGCAACTTTAATCATGTTGCAATTTGATCACTGTTACTAGAGTTCTATGGAATATTGACACTCCTACAGCGGTATGTGAGTCACTCAATTATATGTAAGAAGATGTAAATGCAAGGATAACGTGTTGACCCGACGACTAACCAAACCGGCAACTCAACATGTAAAGGGTGCATGATTATTACATTGATAAAGGAACTGAGGCTCTACTTCATACTTTGTAACCTCACTGGTTGATTTGGCTTATCAAATGGCTAAATTTTGTTGTCCAGCATCGAATGGATGTGCATGTAAAGGGAAGAACACGATGACGCCCTTCCGGAAATGATTACCGGTTTTGTGATTTGATAGTAACGCACGCATTAATCAATGTTGCGGCTTTTCTTTCATTAGGAAAGTTGTATTCTAAATCCGGATACAATTAAATCAAAACAAATTAAAATCATTTCATCAAACAATATTAATGAAGACGGATTCGAAGAATCCGGCTGAATTACTTCTGAGCGGAGCGAAAGAAGTAATTCCTTAACATTGAAACATATCTAAACATTTGATTCTATCCCCGCATGGCTGGGGTTTTTCAGTAGATAGAAATCAAAATGTTGCTTATTATTGACAATGTCAACTACTCGGCGACTAAAGATCGTCAGGTTTTGCGCTCAAGATAAATTTTAAGCAACATTTCAATATTCATTCAAAAATCAAGAAATGCAATTTTAAATCAAATAGTTAATCTATTTTGAAACCCATTTACGCGATTCTATCATATATGTAACAAAATTGGGAAATCCACAAAATTAACAAAATCAACAAGTTACGTAACTATTTACTTTGGTGGGTTTCTATGTTGTAATAGATTCATGCTGCAGGAAACACAAAACAGCTGAAACAAATTTCTAATATATCTGATCAAGGAGATCAAAATGTCTGCTACTATCACCACCGTTACCCCTGTTACCGATGTCACCAAGCTGTCGGTTGATGAACTCAAAGCACTTGCGAACACCGTTTCTGCTGCACTGAAGGCCGCACGTGAAACCGCAAAGACCGCCAAGTCGGCTGCATTGGTTGCCAAGAAGGCCGAAATTGCCAAGAAGGCCGCTGAACGCCTGGTTGCTGCGAAGGACCGCAACAAGAAGATGGCAGAACGCATTGCCAAGGCTGAAAAGCGTATTGCGGATCAAAAGGCAAAGCTTGCTGCAATGTGTGCCGCTCCTGCAGTCCTGAAGGCTAAGGGCGCCGCTGTCAGCCAAACCCCGCGTGGTGCAAAGATTGTTGCTGCTAAGGGTTCCAAGAGCACCAAGAAGGCTGTTATCGCCAAGAAGTAAATGAATTAACGCGCAATGCCGGTTTAAATATCGGCATTGCGCTGCAGTAACAATGGGTTATAAACTATTTGCAATTGATTAGCAATCATGTTACAATATGATTATTATTTGGAGATATAAATGAATCGACAAGACATTGTTGCTGCGGTTGAGTTGTACATTGAAGAAGCTAATAGGATTTTTCCATTGGCTAAATTGACAATGCCGACCGTTGGATTTTTTGATAAAGGCGGTCGTGCAGGAACTGCATATTGCACCCGCAACCACTTGGAATTCAATACAACGCTCGCGGTTGAAAATCCCGACACTTTCATTGAAACAATTATCCATGAAATTGCACATCTTGTTATAGGAACATGCCGAGTGTTTCGGAATGTTAAACAAGCACATGGACCGCAATTTAAGTATGTTGATTCAATGTTGGGTGGGCGCGGCGAACGTTGTCATTCTTATGATGTAAGTTCGGTTAAACGGAAAAATAAAAAGATTCGTTATGAGGTTGTTTGTGCGTGTGCAGGAAAATCACATTGGGTGACAAAGCGCATTGCAACATCAGTAACAGCCTATTGTAAAATTTGTCAAAAGTCGGTAAAGGTAACCGGTAAAAAGAAAGTATATGTATGATGGAAGTACAACGATTTATTGCTAAAAAGGGTTGGCAAGCTCTCACAGATGAGTTGGGTATTAACGTCAAGCGTTATGACAGTGGAATCTGCGTGTTGAATTATGACATGATTGAGTCGCCGAAGAATCACCCTGTTTCCAATGAATGTCGCGGTTTGACATTGTGGGATAAAGAAGGTGTGCCGATTGTAATGTCGCGCTCGTTCTCCCGCTTCTTCAATTACGGTGAGGCTGACACTAAGGAGTTTGATTTCTCGAACTGTACTGTTTGGGAAAAGGCCGACGGCGCATTAACAAAGGTGTGGTATAACTTTGTCGATAACCGTTACGAGATTTCTACTCGTGGCATGGCATTTGCTGAAGGTGTTCACTGCTTCTCAACTGTTGGTCAAGAACATGGTGGATCATTTCGGGAATGGATTCTGAAGGCGATGAATTTCACCGAAGAACAGTTTCAAGATGCAATGAAGTCCATGCCGGAAGAAGTCACATATGTTCTGGAATATACAGGTCCAAGCAACCGTATTGTGACACCATACAAGGAAGATCAAATGGTGCTGCTTGCTGTGGTGGGTAATGACGGAATAGAAGAACCTTTGACTTTGCATCATACTCTTCTTCAAACAGTTGGAATGAATGTTCGTTTGCCACAAACTTACAACGCATTGTCTGCGGAAGAAGTTATTGCTCTGTGTGAATCGCTAACAGAATTGAAGGAAGGTTTTGTTGTATTCGATCATAACACAGGTAAGCGTGTTAAGGTGAAGAATGCCGCTTATGTTGCTGCGCATCACCTTCGTGGTAACGGAATTCCGACTCAGAGCGCTTTGATGGAATTGGTGCTGACTGGTGAAGAATCAGAGTTCCTTGCATATTTTCCGGAATATCAGAAGTATGTTGATCCAATTGTAGCAGCTAAGAACTATCTATTGTGGGTGGCAAATAGCAATTATGAACGTTATCGTAATCTTGAGACCCAGAAGGATTTTGCTTTGGCGGTAAAAGATTTGAGCGTTTCGTCGATCATGTTTAAGGCTCGCAAGGATAATGTTGAACCAGAACATGCGTTCAACACAATGGAAGTATCACAAAAGGTTAAGCTACTGGAGAAGTTTATATGAAGGCAATCATAACCGTCGGCGTATCGGCAAGCGGAAAGACATTTTGGGCTAAGACTCAATCTGGGTTCGCCGTTGTATCTCGCGACGACGTCCGGAGAGAGATTTTGTGTAACCGTCATAAGCGCGAGTTGCTGCCCGGAGAGCTTTGGAAGCTGTGGAAGTGGAAAGACGAGAGCGTCGTATCTGAGATGATAGAGGCTCGTCTGCTAATGTGGTCGGGGCTCGGCAAGGACATTATTGTTGCGGATACTAACCTGAATCCAGGACATCGTGCTGCTCTGATTACAAAGCTTCGTGGGCTTGACTATGAAGTCGAAGTGAAGGACTTCCCTGTTACATTCGAGGAAGCTTGTCGCCGCGACGCTGGTCGTGCTGATGGTGTTGGTATGAATGTCATTTGGCGCCAATATCAGCAATGGAACGAATACATCGGAACGAAGAAGTATGTTCGCGATCGTAATCTTCCAAGAGCAGTGCTGTTTGATGTAGATGGAACATTGGCTACAATGGGGCCGCGAGGACCTTTTGAATGGGAAAAAGTCGACTTAGATTTCATGCGTGAAGAAATTGTTGATATGTTTCGCGGGTTCAAAGCCGCAGGATATAAGATGGTTGTTATGTCTGGCCGAGATTCCGTTTGCTATCAGAGAACGGCTGATTGGCTTGCTGATAAGGAAGTCTTCTACGACGAAATGTTTATGCGTGCTGCTAATGACATGCGAGCAGATAACATTGTCAAAGAGGAATTGTTCTGGAATCATGTGGCGCATAAGTATGATGTAGCACTTGTGGTTGACGACCGGCCAAAGGTCGCGCGCCACTGGCGCCTGATGGGATTGAATGTTGCACAGGTAGCCGATCCTTTGGTGGAGTTTTAAATGGATAATACCTCATTCAATCAAATTGTAGAAGATGTTCGGACAAAAATATGTACTGAATGGGATGAAGAACAACAACGATTATTTTTCTTGTCAAATTATAGAGAGCAAACGTTATCAATATATCACTATTCATTGGGGCAGTATATCCGAAATACCTATGCACTATGGCAGCATCCATGGGAACCGAACATTATTGATGGTGTTGATTGGTCACCACATCATCCTGACCAAATGAGCATGACTATTATTCAAGAAGTATGGCTTAGAGGGCCAATTGAGGAGTTTTCATCATGAATGTAATTAGGAAAGAGTTCAAACAGTCCGACCTTTGCGAACGACTTAGAACACGAGCAGACATTCGTCGCCAAATTCCCACTAGAAAGAGCGTTCAGGAAGGTAAGCGAGATAGAATAGCAGATCTGTTAGAAGAAGCGGCGATTGCTCTGGAAGATCAACAGGCAATAATTGATAAGTGGAATGAGCAGTTTGGTAGTTCAACAGAACCCAAGTTTTGGAGAATTTTGAATAATGGATAAAGAATTAGATAAGCAGCTATGCGAAAGATACACAGAGATATTTAAGGACCGTCATGGTGATATGCGATCGACAGCAATGTGCTGGGGATTTGATGTGGGTGACGGGTGGTTCGCTATTCTTGTTAATGCTTGTTGGTTAATTCAACAACACATTAACAGTTCTCGAAAAGAACGAGCGTCAGCTTTACAATACAACCGTGCTTTGACTCGTGCTATTGAACGAAATGACCGAAAAGGTTTGGAGTGGTACTACACTTATGGTGATGACAAAACAGGGTGGGCAGTTAAACGAGCACAGAAGGATGCTGAAAATCCAAAACTTCGCCATGTACCAGAAGCTATACCACAACTGGTTGCAACCCAGATCAAAGAGAAGTTTGGTGATCTTCGGTTTTATTTCAGAGGTGGGGATGATTACTGTGATGGCGTTGTTCGGATGGCAGAAGCAATGAGTGCGGTAACTTGCGAAGAATGTGGAAAGCCAGGAAAGATTGAGGGGCAAGGATGGGTGTCTTGCAGGTGCGATGATTGCAGAGGAGAGAAAGATGAATGAACATATTAAGATTATGCTTGTTGGAATTGTTGGATTGATTCTATCACCGGCCATTATTGTTTTAGCTGTTATTGCGTCCCCATTCCTGATTGCCTATATGATAGGCTTAGAAATTTTACTAGGGTTTCGTGGTGATCATCGCCATCATGGTCACGGAGCAGGACGATGAAAAAGAACAGATTTGATATGGAACAAGAAATTATGGCATGCTGGGGTGTCACGGACGACATTGATATTCTAGCAGAAGCTGTTCTTGAAACAGATATGTCAGAAGATGACCTAGCAAATGCCTTAATCGGTATGAAAACGATGTACGAGTTGAAGTTTAATCGCCTTTGGGCAACTTATGAGAAGTTGATTGGGAATGGAAGATGATTGCAAAGGATGATCTACCTTTAACTGATTGTATAAGGCGACACCAGTGGGATAACATCAGGAATTGCTTCTACAAAACTTATGCTCATGTTCCTGTAAAAACGTTTGGAGATGTATTTACAATTGACTATTATGCAAAGATATATCATGCAAACCGATTGATTAACAAGTTTGATCAACGAGTGAAGGATACAGAAATTTGTAACATTTCTGAGGACGAATTTGAAGTTATGGTAAAGGACCTAGAGGAGGAATTGTTTCTTCTCTTAATGAAAAGGATATAAGATGCGTGTTAACTATTGGTCTCACTCAAAGTTTGCAAACTGGATTCGCAAAGTCAACAATGCTCCTGAACCACTTAAGTGTGGAACAATGGAAGAGTGGCGAGATTATCACAAGGCTTGCAAAGAGCATTCTCGTCTTGTGGTGTGGATCACAGATGATATGATGGATGCTCTTCAAAACTTCTGCTACTGGCCTTCTGATAAGCTACACTCTTTTGTGTATTGGATCAATAAGCGTTTCATCTTTCCTTCTCATATCATCAAAACAGGATTGAAGAAAGGTGAATGGCACGAAACTGATGAGAAGATTCTTCATGGCGTTTTCGAGGAATTGGTTAATTTTGTCGAACATCAAAAAGGTAGCCATTCTTGGAGTAGCGATGACCGTAAGTTCGTGCCTTGGTATGAGAAACATTGGTTCACTCGTAACCTCACAGATTGGGGCAGTCAGCATTATGGGATTAATCATCTGCTATGGGAGACTGCTCTGACCTATGACGAGTCTATGGGGGTATATCCTGGAGAGGCTGATGGATTGTACGGAAAGCCAACTCGTCAAGCTGAATCAGCAATGGAGCAGCTCGATCTATATTGCTGGTGGAAGTTTATTCGTCCAATGCGCGGTGATCCTCATGATCTTGGTGGCTGGAGCAATTACTGTGATATGATGCGCGATCGTTATGGTGACGAGTACTTCTTTGGAAGTGATGGAACGGAAGAAGAAAAGACGATTTGTAAAGTTTCTCTGGACGCTACTCATGCAATTGAACAACAATACGAGCAAGAAGATACAAATAATTTGAAACGGTTGGTCGATATTCGTCGATCACTTTGGACATAGGTGAGAAAATTATGATGAACTGGTTTTGGCGCTGGCTTGATGGTAAGATGGCTAATGCTCTGCAAGAATCAGAGAGTAGTGAATCGGAATGGAAAAGTAATCCAAACAAACTTGTTGGTGTAAGAAGGGGCGCTTTGAGACCATTTTCGGAACCTGTCAGAGAGGGTCCACCAGAAGTGGAATCTGAGAGTCCACTTACGTTTACTGTGCATCATGCTAACGGTGGTATTATAATCCAACAAGTTTCGTATAATCGTCATGCCGACGACAGAAAGGTGCGACTACATCTTGTGCATGAGAATGCAGACATAGCTAAGGAGATTGGTGACATAG
>SERZ01001214.1_pt1 | contig 15145 bp, 11 predicted proteins | sample 3171461 | NCBI WGS metagenome assembly SERZ01 (sample SAMN06051861, study PRJNA518727) | freshwater metagenome | biome: subpolar coniferous forest; feature: holomictic lake; material: water; isolation source: holomictic Lake 227, 6 m depth | place: Canada: near Kenora, Ontario | collected... | reverse complement strand
GCCTCCAGCGTGATCGAGGTCACCGATCCCGAGGTTGGCGATACGTTGCTGGTCGTGCCCTTGCCGGTGGCGATGCAGGCGGTTTCAGAAATCCATCGCTTTGCCCAAGTTGACCTCTTGCCGGCACTTCAGGGGGTTGCTCTGCGGGCCAAGGGCAACGGGGTGGCGGCGCGGTTGGTGCGCGAAGGGATAGAAATCACCGCGGCGGGCGGGTTGCGGTTGTCGCCGGTTGCCGATGCCGCTTTGGGCCATCCCGCGCCCCCCGTCGGCACCACCGATGCGGTTCTGAGTGCGTTTCGCGAGCCGGCGGGCGGCAAAAGCGATGCCCCGGGCGGGCGTCAGGCCAGCGACGGCCGATTGTTTGATCTGGTCGGCTGGCAGCTGCCGGGCGGCGCCAAGCAATTCACCAAAAATCGTCAGGAGCTGATGCAAGCGGTGGCCGATGCGCTTCCCGCAGAGAAAAACCGGGCACGGCTTGCGCTGGCGCGGTTCTATTTCGCCCATGGCTTCAATCAGGAGGCGGTCGGCCTGATGGCGGTGTTGAGTGCGACGCAGCCCGATTTTCAAGGCTGGCCCGAATTCCGGGCTTTGCGCGCCGCCGCGCGGATCGCGTCCGGTGAACCGCGTGAAGGCATGGAGGATTTGACCGGACCCGGTCTGGAAGATAACCGGGAGGCCATGATGTGGCGTGGCGCCGCTTTGGCGATGCTCAATGAAAAATCGGATCAGGCGGCCAAGGATTTTGCTGCCGCCGACGATATTCTTGCCAATTATCCCGAACCTCATTTCAAAAAGCTGTCGTTACTGGATATCGATGTCCGAATCGATACCAACAACCCGCGCGATGCCGATCGATTGCTGAAACGTCTGATCCGTCGGGCCGGTCCCAATTCTGAGGAACGGCCGCCCATGGAATTCTATCGTGGAGAAATTCTGCGCGAGCAGGGCAAAGTCGACGAAGCCATCAAACATCTTCAGGCCGCCGAAGAGGGAGGCGACCGCTATTTCCGGGCGCGGGCCGGGTTGGCCCGGGTCACCATGGAAGCGGCGGCAAAGCGTATTTCACCGCCGACCGCGGCGGATCGGTTGTCGCGTCTGCGCTTTGCCTGGCGCGGCGACGAGTTGGAATTGGAAATCATTCAGGCTCATGGCGCGATGCAATGGGCGGCCGGTAATTATGCGGACGGGCTGAATACTCTGCGCGAAGCCGCCGGTTATTTTCCGGAAAGCTCGCACGCTACCGCGATTACTCAGGATATGACCCGGATGTTCGGTGATTTATTTGCCGACGGGGCCGCCAAACTGCCGCCTTTGAAGGCGATCGAGCTTTATGACCAGTTTCGTGAGTTGACCCCGGTCGGCACTGCCGGCGACGAGGTGATCCGTCAATTGGCCGAGCGTCTGGTCGAGGTCGATCTGCTCGACCGCGCCGCCGAACTGCTTCAGCATCAGGTTCAATATCGCCTGTTGGATGCCGAAAAGGCCAGAGTGGGCACGCGGTTGGCCACGATCCGGCTGCTTGACCGCAAACCGGCGCTGGCGCTCAAGGCGCTCGATTCCAGTCAATACGCCTCTTTGCCGCCTGAACAGGTCGAAGAGCGCCGGTTGCTGAAGGCGCGCTCTTTGGCCGAGCTTCAGCGCAGCAATGAAGCGCTGAAATTGCTGGACGGCGACACGTCCCGTCCGGCGGACATGCTGCGTGTCGATATTGCCTGGCATGATCAGCGCTGGGACGATGCCGCGGCTGCGCTTGATAAGGTGATCGGCCCGCCGCCCGAGCCCGGCACCGTTCTGGATGCTTCGACCGGCCAACTGGTGCTCAATCGTGCGATTGCCCTGGCTCTGGCCGGCGATGATGCGCGCCTGGAACTTTTGCGTGTCGGTTTCGGTCCGCTGATGGCCGCAACGGCGGTGGCCGATGCCTTTGCCGTGCTGACCCGGCCGGAACAGGCCGGCGGCTTGATCGATCTGGCCTCGATCAAGTCACGGGTGGCCGAAGTCGATGTGTTCCAAAACTTCCTCAAGGGCATGCGTCAGAAGCCTTCGCCTCCTTCGACGCCTCCTTCGCCTCCTTCGCCTCCTTCGACTCCGGCTTCACCGCCGTCTTGATTACTCCCGCTTGATCACTCCCGGTGCAGCAAAAACACCGCTTGTTCGGCAATCAGGTTGGCAAACCCGCCCGACCCGCGGCCGCGCACCCGGTCCCAACGGTCGAGAATCACCGTGTCTTCGATTCGGATGCCCATTTCCTTGGTCAGTTCGACGAAATCTGTGATGGTGCACAGGTGAATGTTGGGGGTGTTCCACCATTCGTGGCCTAAACGGCGGGTCACCGGCATGCGCCCGGTGCCGAGCAGCCACAGCCGCACTCGCCAATGCCCGAAATTGGGCAAGGAAACGATGGCGCGCCGGCCGATGCGGACCAGATGCTCCAGCACATCGCGCGGGGCACGCATGGCCTGAAGCGTCTGGCTCAGGATGACATAGTCGAAGGCGTGGCTGGGGTAATCCTTCAGGTCGGTGTCGGCGTCGCCCTGAATCACCGACAAGCCGTGATTGACGCAGAACTTGACCCCGTCCATCGACAATTCCAGGCCGCGCCCGTCCACGCCCTTGGTGTGAACCAGATGAGCCAGCAGCGTGCCGTCGCCGCAACCGACATCGAGCACGCGCGCCCCCGGCTCGATCATGTCGGCAATCATTTGCAGATCGGCGCGAATCGGCGAATTTGACATTATCGTTGCACCTTCCGCCGTCGGGCCAGCCCGCGATGCGTGGCGCAGCCATCCAGAAAGCCGTCGATGACTTGATGCAACTCGGGCTCGTCGAGCAGAAAGGCGTCGTGGCCCTTATCGGTGGTGACCTCGACAAAGCTGACATTCGCGGCCACGGCGTTTAGCCCGTGGACGATTTCGCGCGAAACCGCGGTCGGGAACAGCCAGTCGCTGGTAAAGCTGATCACGCAGAACCGCACCGGAGTCGGCCGCTCTTTGTGGAGGAAGGCCCGGGGCAGCACGCCGCCATGCTCGGCCGCCAAATCGAAATAATCCATGGCTCTGGTGATAAAAAGGTAAGAGTTGGCATCGAATCGGTCGACAAAGGTACTGCCCTGATAGCGCAGATAGCTCTCAACCTGGAAATCGGCGTCGAAACCGTAGGTCACGGTCGAGCGATCCTGAAGATTGCGGCCGAACTTGCGATGAAGGGCGGTCTCCGACAAATAGGTGATATGGGCGGCCATGCGGGCGACCGCCAACCCCCGCTCGGGTCTGCGCCCAAACAGGGCGTAGTCACCCTTGCACCATTCCGGGTCGGCCATGATCGCCTGGCGTCCGACCTCGTTGAAGGCGATGTTCTGAGCGGAATGGCGCGGCGCCGCCGCGATCGGAATCGCCGCGAACACCGATTCGGGATAGCTCACCGCCCATTGCAGCGCCTGCATGCCGCCCATGGAGCCGCCGATCACGCAAAATAACTGCGTGATGCCCAGGCTTTCGACCAAGAGCTTCTGCGCCCGCACCATGTCGGCGATGGTGATAACCGGAAAATTCAGACCATGGGGCCGTCCGGTGACGGGATCGGTCTCAATCGGACCGATCGTGCCCATGCAGCCGCCCAACACATTGGCGCAAATCACGAAAAATCGATCGGTATCGATCGGCCGACCGGGGCCGACCATGATTTCCCACCAGCCCGGCTTGCCGGTGACCGGATTGCGCCCGACGACATATTGATCGCCGGTCAGCGCATGGCAAACCAGAATTGCGTTGGATTTATCGGCGTTTAATCGGCCACTCGTTTGATAGGCCACCGGAAAGTCGCTCAGCATCACGCCGCAGTCGAGCGGCATCGGGCGGTCGGTCGCCAGACGGACCCGAGGTTCGTGCTCGCACTCGCCGGTTACGCCGTCCGGCTCAGGATTTGCCAAGTTTATCGTCATGTTCGAGGCCGTGTCTGAAACGCGGGTCGCATAGCTATGAACCAAGCCCCGGAGGTGTCAACGTTTTCTTTGATTTTAGCGTGGGCACGGATTACAACCGGGTCGCAGCTTCGCTTCGGTTTGTCGCCCATGCCACCGTCCACGCCGTCTCTTGAACAATTACGCCAACGGATCGATCGCATTGATGATGCGGTCCATGATCTGTTGATGGAGCGTGCCGAGATTGTCAAGCAGGTGGGCACGCTTAAGGATGCCGCCGGTCCCGCCTTGCGCCCGGCCCGTGAAGCGGCGATCCTGCGCCGCTTGGTCGCGCGGCACCGGGGCGACCTGCCGGTGGCGGTGTTGCTGCGTATGTGGCGGGAGCTGATTTCAGGCCTGACCCAGATGCAGGGCCGCTTCGGCGTTGCGGTTTATGCGCCCGAGGATCGGCGCGGCTTCTGGGACGTTGCTCGCGATCATTTCGGCAGCTTTACCCCGATGACGGTGGTGAATACTCCGGTGGCTGCGGTGCGTGCGGTAACCGAGGGCACCGCGGCCGTCGCCGTCGTGCCGTTTCCGGCCGAAGATGATATCGACCCCTGGTGGCGCTTTATGAACGGGGGCGACGAGCGCTCGCCCCATGTGGTTGCCCGCTTGCCGTTTCTGGGGCGCGGCAACGGTCGGGGGGTTTCGCGCGATGCGCTGGCGATTGCGTTGTTGCCCCATGAGCCGACCGAGACCGGGGGAGAATCGCTTGTCGCCGACCGCACGCTGATTCGGTTGGAGGTCAATGACGATTTGAGCCGCGGCCGGTTGAAAGACGCCTTGGAGGCGGTCGGGCTGCCGCCGCTCAGTTTTTGCAGTTGGCTTGGCCGCCATGGGGCGGCTTCGGTTCATCTGGTCGAAATTGCCGGCTTCGTCGGGACCGGAGACCCGCGTCTGGCCGGCTGTGTCAAACGGCTGGCGCCTTTGCCGGTTCGCATTAACACCATGGGCGGCTACGCCGAGCCGTTGAACTTGACGCCCGACGGACGCAAGCCGTAACGCTGCCAACGGCGCTCGCGAAACCGTTCAACCGGGACTTCAATAAGCATTTCCGTTACTTTGGCCAGGGCGATCGACGCGGCCACGACGGCGATCCAAAACCATGGTCCGGACAGTCCGGGAAGGGTCGACAAGATCGAAATCACCAGCATGTGGCACAGATAAAGCGGATAAGACAGATTGCCGATGCTGCGATCAAGGCTGATATTGCGGGTCATATGAAACAAATAGGGCAGCCCGGCCGCGATCCCCGCCAGTAAAACAATCCGGCCCGGCTGGAAAAATAAATCCTCGCGCCCGTACCAGGGATAGGCGATTACTAACAATATCGGTGAGGCCCCGAAGATTTTCTCAGCAAGATTCAGTTGCCTGTGCTTGATTTTGGCGAAGCGAAAATAACTGAGCGAGCCGAGCAGAAAAATTGAAAGTTCGAACGGGAAAAACCGGTTGGCCCAAGGGTCACCGTCAAGCCCGCTGATCATCCGTCCGATCAGTCCGGCCAGGGCAATGGTCAGCACAATCGGCCAGGATCGACGGACGATGAAAGGGGCCACCATGTAGAACAACATCTCGACGCCCAGGGACCAAGCCTGAGAAACCAAGGTAAACTCATAAAGACGGGGCGGGAGCGAGGCAGTGAAGTCTTGAAATATTAAATGCCCGTTACTCAGCCCCATAAACAGCCCGAAATCAAGCCCCAGCAAGAATATATTGCTGAATATAATGTATAATAATGACGGGAAACTTAGATTTGAATATTCAGTTCCTAACAGAGCTATCGGTCCAGTCCCCGAATAAATCGAATACGCTCCGGATAAAAGCAAAATAACCCAATAGATACTCCAAATCCTGAGAAGTCGGTTCGTAATGAACAGAGTGTTCTTGTCCGGAGTATTGTACTTTTCATTCAAAATGAAAGTCATGAAAAAGCCGGAAACGATATAGAATCCCTGGACCGAAGGACCGCCTCCGGTCATGAGATGTTTCTCAGCGTGAAAGATAACCACGGCCAGCGCCAATAAAAAACGCAAACACCCCATAGCGGCGCCCCTGCAAAACAGACCCTGATTACGACGCCAGCCTATCCCGCGGATCAAACCTGTCAAGCCGGAATGGGAGCGCGCTTGCAAATTATTGAATTTCGGCATAAATTTAGTGCCAGCTTAAGACTCGGGGGCATCGGTCACAGGGTCATCAGGTCACAGGGGCATCGGTCATGGGTGATCGCGACGATAACGGCGCCATTCAGGACGCTCCCGTTGAAATGCGGGTGGTGCTGGGAACCGCTTTGCTGCGGGTCCGGGATTTGTTGAAACTCGGCCGCGGTGCCGTGGTCGAGCTTGACCGCAAATGCAACGCGCCTTCCGATGTCTATGTTTCCGGCATTCTGGTCGCGCGCGGCGAAGTGACCATCGTCGAAGACCGCTTGGCGGTCACCATCTCCGATTTCATCAAGAACAGCCAGCGGCGTTAACGGGCGGGCGTTAACGGGCGGTTCCCTCCCTCCCTTTCACCTCCGCCCCCGGCATACGGGCCGCACACCGGGGGTGGGGACCGTAGTGGTCACTCTTCTTTTGGACTCTCTTTTTCCGCGCACAACAGGTAATTGACATCCAGGTCGCGGGGATCGAGGCGGAACGTGCCGGTCAGCGGATTGTACACCACCCCGGCCAGATCGCGTACGACCGCCCCGTTGTCGCGCAGACCCGCAGCCAGTTCGGACGGCTTGCGGAAGCGCTTCCAGTCATGTGTCCCGGGCGGCAGCCAGCGCAGAATATACTCGGCGCCGATGATCGCCATCAACCACGCCTTGTTCGTACGGTTCATGGTCGCCATGAAGACTAGACCGCCGGGAATGGCCAACTCGACACAGGCTTTCAGGAATAGCGGCACGTCGGCGACATGCTCGACGATTTCCAGCGCCAGCACGGCGTCGAAGCGTTCCCCGGATGCCGCCAGTGCTTCGGCGGTGGTGCTGCGATAGTCGATCTTGATCCCGCTTTCGGCGGCGTGAACCGAGGCGGTGCGGATATTGCGCTCGGCCGCGTCGATCCCGACCACGGTTGCGCCCAGCCGGGCCATCGGTTCGGCAATCAGACCGCCGCCGCAGCCGATATCGACCAACCGCAGCCCGGTCAGCGGAACGGGAGCCAACGGGTCGCGGTCGAAGCGGCGGCATAGCGCGTCGCGCAGCCAGGCGATTCGCACCGGATTGAAGCGGTGCAGCGGCTTGAACTTGCCGGCCGGATCCCACCACTCGGCGGCGATGGCGGAAAAACGGGCAACTTCGGCATCATCGACGGTCGAACGGGCGGCGGGGGCGGTCATCGGCGGCGTCTCCGGCAAGATATACAGTGCGCTTTCAGGGCGGGCACGCTTGCGCGCGCCCCGGTGTGAGAGTATGGATAAGCGACGACGCTCCGGCAATGGCGGCGCGTGGTTCGGGTATGGCTGCGAACGGGCTATAGGGCAAGAAGCATGGCGCTTATCGTTCAAAAATTCGGCGGGACTTCGGTCGGCGACGTCGAGCGCATCAAAAATGTGGCGCGCAAGGTCGAAGCAGAAGTCAGGGCCGGGCATCGGGTGGCCGTGGTGGTGTCGGCGATGGCGGGCGAGACCAATAAGCTGGTCAAGTTCTGCACCGATATCAACCCGCTTCACGACGCCCGGGAATACGACACCGTGGTGGCTGCCGGCGAGCAGATTACATCCGGTCTGTTGGCTCTGGCGCTTCAGGCGATCGGGATTCCGGCGCGCTCCTGGCTGGGCTGGCAGGTGCCGGTTCGCACCGACGAGATTCACGGCAAGGCTCGGATTCTCGGCATCGATGCCGCGGAAATTCTCGGCTCGATGGATTTGGGCGAGGTCGCGGTGGTTGCGGGCTTCCAGGGTTTGACCGCGGACGGCCGAATCACCACGCTCGGGCGCGGCGGCTCCGATACCTCGGCGGTGGCGCTGGCGGCGGCCTTGAATGCCGATCGCTGCGATATCTATACCGACGTTGACGGCGTCTATACGACCGACCCCCGTATTGTTACCAAGGCGCGCAAGCTCGCGCGTATCACCTACGAAGAGATGCTGGAGCTGGCTTCGGTCGGCGCCAAGGTGCTGCAAACCCGGTCGGTTGAAGTGGCGATGAAGCACCGGGTCAAGGTTCAGGTGTTGTCTAGCTTTGCCGCGGCGGCCGGCAGCGATCTGCCGGGAACTCTGGTGGTTGACGAGGACGAGAACGTGGAACAGCTACTGGTGAGCGGCATTGCCTATAGCCGCGATGAAGCAAAGATTACTTTGGTGCGGGTGGCCGACCGTCCGGGTGTCGCCGCATCCATCTTCGGACCGCTGGCCGATGCCGCGATCAATGTTGACATGATCGTGCAGAATGTTTCGGCCGATGGCAAGGCGACCGATCTGACCTTCACCGTCGGCAAGTCCGACATGGGCCGGACGCTGAAATTGCTGGAGGAAAGCAAGAATCAGCTCGGCTATGAGCGGCTGATTTTCGACAGCAATGTGGTCAAGGTTTCGGTGATCGGGGTCGGCATGCGCAGCCATGCCGGTGTTGCGCAACGAATGTTCCGCACTCTGGCCGATAAAGGGATCAATATTCAGGTGATCTCTACGTCCGAGATCAAGGTCAGTGTCTTGATTTCCGAAGAGTATACGGAGCTGGCGCTACGCTCTCTCCACACCGCTTTCGGGCTCGACCAGGCGTAGGTGGAAACGACGATTTCGCCGCGGCAACAGACGTCGTGATGAGGACAGGGCCGATGACCGGCAGTACCCCGCGGGCTCAGCTCGACCGTTTGTGGCTTCGGGGACGCAGGTTCCTGGGCTGCGAGTTCGCGGTCATGGGCGGCGCCATGAGCTGGGTCTCGGAACGCAATCTGGTGGCGGCGATTTCCAACGGCGGCGGCTTCGGCGTGCTGGCCTGCGGTTCGATGGGCGCCGAGTCGCTGAAGCGCGAAATCGAGGCCACGCGGCAACTGACCCGGCAGCCCTTCGGGGTCAATTTGATCGCGATGCATCCCGATCTGGAGGCGCTGATCGACCTGTGCGTCGAACAGCGGATCAGCCATGTCGTGCTCGCCGGGGCCATGCCGCCCGGCTCTGCGGTGCGGCGGCTCAAGGAGGGCCGGGTCCGGGTCATCAGTTTCGCCCCCTCGGTGGCGTTTGCGCGCAAATTGGTTCGGATGGGGGTGGATGCTCTGATTATCGAGGGCAACGAGGCCGGCGGCCATGTCGGTCCGGTTTCAACTTCGGTGCTGGCTCAGGAAATCTTACCGCAAGTGCCCGAAGTGCCGGTGTTCGTCGCTGGCGGTATCGGACGCGGCGAGGCGATTCTCTCTTATCTCGAGATGGGCGCGGTCGGGGTTCAGATCGGCACTCGATTCGTGTGTGCCTCCGAGTCGGTGGCGCATCCGCGTTTCAAGCGGGCTTTCATCCGGGCGGTGGCGCGCGATGCCATCGTCTCGGTTCAGCTCGACCCGCGTTTTCCGGTCATTCCGGTGCGGGCGCTGGCTAATTCCGGCACCCGGCGCTTTATCGAAATTCAGCGGCAGGTGATAGAACGCTTTACCGAAGGCGAGCTGTCCAAAGAGGCGGCGCTCTTGGAGATAGAGCATTTCTGGGCGGGTGCCCTGCGGCGCGCGGTGGTTGACGGGGACGTCGAAAACGGTTCCCTGATGGCCGGGCAGAGTGTCGGCATGGTTGCCCGCGAGCAGCCGACTGCGGAAATTTTGGCGGAATTGGTGGAACAGGCGGTTGCCGCCCTGGCCCGTCGGCAAGGCCCGGTGCGAAACGGTAATCGTGATATGCTTGATGAGAACAGTGGAATGATAGCGGACGAACAGCGGGCGATAGCGTGAGCGTTGAGATGGATGAGGTGGGCTTAACCGCGGCCCCCGTACCGAAATTGCTGGACGAGCCGGTCGACGATCATCGCCGATTGCTGGCGCGTTTGCGCGACGTCATGGCCGGTCTCGGCACCGGTCAGCAGCGGCTCGACAAGATCGTTCGCCTGATCGCCACCGAAATGAAGGCGGATGTGTGTTCATGCTACCTCATGCGCTCGGGCGACATGCTGGAGCTGTTCTCGACCATCGGCCTTAATCAGACGGCGGTGCATAAAACCCGGCTGCGGGTGGGCGAGGGTGTGGTCGGCGATATCGCGGCCCGGGCCCGTTCGATCGCGCTGGCCGACGCGCGCAGCCATCCCAATTTCGCCTACCGACCCGAAACCGGTGAAGACGAATTTCGGTCGTTGCTCGGGGTGCCGATTCTGCGCGGCGGCCGGGTGCGCGGGGTTTTGGTTATTCAGCATGCGTTACAGCGCCAATATGTCGAGGAGGAGGTCGAGACTCTCCAGACCATAGCCATGGTGGTGGCCGAACTGGTGGCGGGCGGCGTTCTGGTCGGCCGGCAAGAGCTATCCAATGTCGGCAACGCCGCGCTGCTGCCTTCGCGTCTCGGCGGCGTCAGCTTCAACGGCGGCTTGGCGATCGGTCATGCGGTACTGCATCGGCATCAACTGACCATTCGAGACATGGTGGCCGACGACCCCGACGCCGAGCTGGACCGGCTGCGCACCGCGCTGGCCGGGATGTACGGGGCGATCGACGCTTTGCTGGCCGCGACCGCCGATGGCAGCGAGCACCGCGATATTCTGGAAACCTATCGGATGTTTGCCGAGGATCGCGGCTGGTTGTCGCGTATCCGCGAGGCGATCAAGACCGGGCTGACCGCCGACGCGGCGGTAATCCAGGTCCAGAACGACACCCGTGCCCGCATGAACCAGATCGCTGATCCCTATATTCGGGAGCGGTTGCTGGATCTCGACGATTTGACCAACCGCCTGTTGCGCCATCTGGCCGGCAAGAAGTCGGCGACCGACGGTGTGGCGGTCCCCGAAGACATGATTTTGGTGGCGCGCACGCTTGGTCCGGCCGAGCTTTTGGATTACGACCGTTCGAAGTTGCGGGCGCTGGTGCTGGAAGAAGGCTCGGCGACCAGCCATGTTGTGATTGTCGCTCGCGCCTTGAATATTCCCGTGGTCGGTCAGTGTATCGACGCGCTCAACCGCGTCGATCCGCTTGATCAGGTCATCGTCGATGGTGACAACGCCCAGGTTTTCGTCCGGCCGAGCGAGGACATAAAATACACGGTTGCCGAGTCGATGCGCATGATTGCCATGCGGGAGCGCCTGTTTGCCAGGGTCCGCGGCTTGCCTTCGGTCAGCCATGACGGCGTGCCGGTGGCGATCATGCTGAATGCCGGGCTGCTGATCGACCTGCCTCACCTGGAAAACAGCGGGGCCGACGGCATCGGGCTGTACCGTACCGAAATTCCCTTCATGATTCGTTCGACCTATCCGGACGTGGCGACCCAGACCGTGCTTTACGCCAAGGTGCTGGAAATGTCCGGCGACAAGCCGGTGGTGTTTCGGACCCTCGATGTCGGCGGTGACAAAAAGCTGCCCTATTTTGCCTGCCATGAGGAGGCCAATCCGGCGCTCGGCTGGCGTGCGGTTCGGATTAGTCTCGACCGGCCGGCGATGCTGAGAAAACAATTGCGCGCCCTGCTGCGGGCGGCGACCGGACGGCCTTTGTCGCTGATGTTCCCGATGGTGGCCGAGGTTGCCGAGTTTGAACAAGCGCGCAAGATGGTCGATATGGAAATCGCCCGGACCGCCGCTGAAGGGTATGAGCCGCCGTCGAAGGTGCGGGTCGGGGTCATGATCGAAGTGCCGGCGTTGTTGCTTCAGTTGAAAGTGCTGTTGCCGATGGTCGATTTCGTTTCGGTCGGCTCGAATGATCTGTCGCAATACTTGTTTGCGTTTGATCGCGGTGACCCGCGCATGACCAATCGCTATGATACTTTGTCGCCGCCGATGTTGGCCGCGCTCAGTTTGATTGTCGAGCAGTGCGAGATTGCGGGGGTGCCGCTGTCGATCTGCGGCGAAATGGCCGGGCGGCCGCTGGAGGCGATGGCGCTGGTCGGGATCGGTTTTCGCTCGCTGTCGATGTCACCGCCTTCGGTCGGGCCGGTGAAGACCATGCTGCGCTCGCTTGATGTCGCCCGGCTGCGTGAATATTTGCTAAGCTTGACGCGCTGTCATGATCACAGCTTGCGTGATCGGCTGCGTGCTTTTGCCAGGGACCATAGCATCTTGATTTAGGCCGGGTGCGTTATCCTCTGAAGGATTCGCTTTCGGCGGTGAGGGTTGATAGAACTGATAAAGCCTTGAAGACGGGGCGGAGCGGCGGGACGGCGACGACATGGGCGATCTCAAACGCAAAATCCTGAAACTGTTTTCCGGAGGCGGCCGAGCGGTTGCCGGCGACGAACCGGTTGCGGTTTATCCGAGTGAATACCGGGAGCTTCCGCGCATCGGCAGTGTGCTGCGCTCCGCCCGGACCGAGGCCGGGTTGGAGCTGCGCGATGTCGCCAGCATGCTCAAAATCCGTTATGTCTTCATGGAGGCGCTTGAAGATGGGCGCTATTCCGATCTGCCGGGCACCGCCTATGCGGTCGGCTTCGTGCGGACCTATGCCGATTATCTCGGGCTTGACCGCGATGCCGTGGTTCGGACCTTTAAGGACGAGGTAGCCGGCAAAGGCGGGCGGCAGAATCTTTATTTCCCGACTCCGGTGCCCGAAGGCAAGGTGCCGGGCGGGACCGTGCTGCTGATTTCGCTGGTGCTGGCCTGCCTGGTCTATGGCAGTTGGTACATATTATCGGCGACCGATCGCCGTATTGTCGATGTGGTGCCGGCGCTGCCGCAGCGCCTGCTCTCGCTGCTCGATATTTTCTCCCATACCGGTGGTGCCGCCCCGGGAACGGGGTCAACGGCGACCACCACGACCGCAGCTCCCGCTTCGGCTTCCGCACCGGCTGCGCCGCCGGTCGGCTCGGCAGAAAATGCTCCGTTGCAGCCGCCTTTGCCGGTTGCCGAGCCCGTATCGCCGCCCCAACTGGCGGTGATGCCCGGCGGAATCGTGCTCAAGCCCGGAACCGCGTTGGATCTCCGTACGGGTGCGCCGATCGTGCCGACGGCTCCATCCGTGCCGACCACGACCACCACTGCACCGACCATATCGGCGGCTCCGGCCGAAGCCGCTAACGACAGCACCGATGAAATCCCGCTGGTTTCCGGTCCGTCGGACGAGGCGGGACCGGGGCCGTTGGTGCCGATGGCACCGCGGATCAAACCGCCCCGGCCGGGTGCCGCGGCCGCAGCGGCGGATACCGTGATTCCCGTGATTCCCCCGACTGTTGTGCCCGGCGCGCCGCCGGCGGCTACCGATCTTGGTCTGCCACAGGGGCGGGTTTATGGCAGCCAGAATCATGATTCGAAGCTGACGATCAAGGCGGTGCAGGACACGTGGGTCCAGGTGCGCGATGCTTCGGGAGAGGCTTTGTTTACCAGGGTGCTACATCCCGGTGATACGTTCCGGGTGCCCGATCGCCAGGGGATTCGTTTACGTACCGGCAACGCCGGTGGTTTGACCGTAGCGAACGAAGGCGGCGAAGCCAAACCGCTCGGTCAGGTCGGTGAAGTCCTGCGCGACGTGCCGGTAGAACCCGGGGTGCGGAGCACTAGTAACAACAGCGGTAATAACTGAATTTTCGGACGGAATTGTCATGAGTTTGCGCCCCTATCGCGTGGTTAATCGCCGCCCCAGCCGCAAGATCATGGTCGGCAAGGTTGCCGTCGGTGGTGATGCGCCGATTTCGGTGCAAACCATGACCAACAGCTTGACCGCCGACGCCGCGGCCACCATTGCTCAAATTAAGGCGGCGGAGGAGGCCGGGGCCGATATCGTCCGGGTCTCGTGCCCCGACGAGGAGTCGACCGCGGCGCTAAAGGAGATTGTCCGCGCGGTGGCGGTGCCGATCGTGGCCGATATTCACTTCCACTATAAGCGCGCGATTGAGGCCGCCGAGGCCGGTGCCGCCTGTCTGCGCATCAATCCCGGCAATATCGGTTCGGATGACCGCGTGCGCGAAGTGGTGCGCGCGGCCAAGGATCATGGCTGTTCGATTCGGATCGGGGTCAACGCCGGCTCGCTGGAAAAGGATTTGCTGGAAAAATTCGGCGAGCCGTGCCCGGAGGCGCTGGTCGAATCGGCGCTCCATCACGCCCGCATTCTGGAAGATCACGACTTTTTCGAATTCAAGATCAGCGTCAAGGCCTCCGACGTGTTTCTGGCGGTGGCGTCATACGAGGCGCTGGCCAAGGCGTGCGACTATCCGCTTCATATCGGCATCACCGAGGCCGGCGGTTTGCGCATGGGCACGGTGAAATCCTCGATCGGGCTCGGCCGCTTGTTGTGGAACGGCATCGGCGACACCATCCGGGTTTCGCTGTCGGCGCCCCCGGTCGAAGAGGTCAAGGTCGGCTTCGACATGCTGAAGGCGCTGGGCTTGCGCCAGCGCGGCGTCTCGGTGATTTCCTGCCCGAGTTGCGCGCGCCAGAATTTCGACGTGATCAAGACAGTTGAAATTCTTGAACAAAGGCTGGCTCATATCACCACCCCGATGTCGCTCTCGGTAATCGGCTGCGTCGTCAACGGTCCCGGCGAGGCGCGCGAGACCGATGTCGGCTTGACCGGCGGCGGCAACAATACTCACCAGATTTACCTGGAAGGTGAACAGGCTCACCGCCTGAAAGACGGCGATATCGTCGAGCATCTGGTTCAACTGGCTGAAAAGAAAGCGGCTGCGATTGAAGCGGCGATCAAGGACGCCAAACGCGGGTAAAGTCCCGATTGCCGCGTTGACTTTACGCGAGGTCGGGCGGAAGATGGCAGCATGAATGCGGAGAGCCCGATGACTGTCGAAACCGAACTCACGGCAATCAAAACCGCCCTTGTCGTTCAGGGCAAGGAAATTACCGGGATCAAGGCCGCGCAGGCCGAAATGAAGGCTGTGCAGGCTGTTCAAGGCGAGCAGATTGCTGAAATCAAGGCCGTGCAAGCCGTACAAGGCGAGCAGATTCTAGAAATCAAAGCGCTGCAAGCTGACATTAAGACCACATTGGGGCAATTTCTGCCCATTATGTTGCGGCTGCTTAATGATGTCGGGGAAAATAAGGGGCGGGCTGAGGGGGTACCGACAGCGCGGGACTTTGGCCGGCTGGAAGGTCGGGTCGATGCACTCGAAGCGCGTCAGCCGACCACACTG